>Ga0265325_10001468_pt1 | contig 16589 bp, 18 predicted proteins | sample 41420metaG_FD_202090 | JGI IMG/M metagenome (GOLD analysis project Ga0265325, IMG submission 202090) | Rhizosphere microbial communities from Carex aquatilis grown in University of Washington, Seatle, WA, United States - 4-14-20 metaG | ecosystem: Host-associated > Plants > Roots > Rhizosphere...
GAAGGTGGCGCGGACGCCGGCCGCGACATCGATCGGCTTGCCATATTCGGCGACCCGGCCGAAACGGTCCTGCACGTTCATCGCATCGACGACACCGTAGAGCGGCTCGCCGCCGGCGGGCGTCTCGCCGAGCCAGGGCCGCGTGCTCCGCCGCCGGTGCGCCGCTTCTTCTTCCTGCAGCCGCGCCGAATCGAGCATCACGATGCGCGCCAGCTCGCGGGTCGCGGCGGTCGCGATGATCTCGCCGCGGAAACCGCGCTTGGCGAGCAGCGGCACGCGCCCGCAATGGTCGAGGTGGGCGTGGGTGAGAATCAGCACGTCGATCGCGGCCGCGTCGAAGCCGAACGGCTCGCCGTTGTCCTGGTCGAGTTCGCGGCTGCCCTGGAACATGCCGCAGTCGATAAGGATGCGCTTTCCCGCGCATTCGATCAGGTGGCACGAACCGGTGACCTCCCGATCGGCGCCGTGGAACGAAATCTTCAAGGTAATGTCCTGCCCGGCTGCGGTGCTCGCCAGCGACATATACGCGACAGTGCCGCCTGCGCGACAGGGGCGCGACCTCATCCGTCGAATTTTCGTCGAATCGTCGCATCGGGCGTGAGATTTCCTTCTATTCTTGGGGCGACGATACTTGCGGGGAGCGCTGCGAACTGTGCCAGCTATGGATGAACCTATCCGCTCCTTCTCCACGGTCACCGTTTTCGGCGGCATGACGCTCGACCGCATCGCCCGCAGTCAGCATCCGCCGGTGATGGGCGCCTCCAACCCGGGCACGGTACGCCGCCTGCCCGGCGGCGTCGGCTTCAACGTCGCCATGGTGCTCGCCCGCCTCGGCTTCCCCACCCGCATGGTCAGCGCCGTCGGCGACGATAGCGACGCCGAGGCGATCCTGGCTGCCGCGGAAGAGATCGGCGTCGACACCCGCGGCGTCGCTATCGTCCACCGAGCTTCGACCGCCGGCTATCACGCCACCTTCGACGACTCCGGCAACCTCATCGTCGGCATTGCCGACATGAAGGTCTGCGATGCGATCACGCCGGCGGCGGTATCGGGCGCGGCGGCCGCTGCGCCTTCCGGCGACCTCTGGCTGCTCGACGCCAACCTGCCGCAGCCGACCATCGAATTTCTGGCGGCGGAGGCCGCGGTGGCCCGTCGCCCGCTTGCCGCGCTCACCGTCTCGCCGGCCAAGGGCGTGCGCCTGCTGTCCGTCCTCGACACGATTGCCGTGCTGTTCACCAACCGCAAGGAAGCGGCGGCGTTGCTCGACCACGATCCCGACGATGCGAAGCTTGCTTCTGCCGCGCTCGCGCTGGAGCTGACCGGCGCCCGCTCCATGGCCATCGTCGTCACCAGCGGCTCCGAGCCGCTCGCCGCCGCCCGCCGCGGCGAGGTGCGTTCCTACGCGCCGCTCCGCGCCGAGGTGGCCGGCGTCAACGGCGCCGGCGATTCACTTGCCGCCGGAACGATCCTTGGGCTGAGCGAAGGTCTCGGCCTCGGCGATGCCGTGCGCTTCGGCATGGCGGCAGCGGCGATGACGTTGGAAGCCGGCGGAATTCTCGCCGCCCCCTTCTCGCGCGATGCCCTGGCCGAGCGATTGACCGCCGGCCCGCGCACGCAGTCGCGCCCGGTCGCGGCGGCAGCACCGTGACGGCACCGCTCGTCGTGGCGCCGGAGATTGCAGCGGCCCTCGCCGCTGGTCGGCCGGTCGTCGCGCTGGAGACAACCATCGTCAGCCACGGCATGCCGTGGCCGCAGAACCTCGAGACAGCGCTCGCCGTGGAGGCGGAAGTCCGCGCCGCCGGCGCCATTCCCGCTTCCATTGCGGTCAGCGGCGGCGCCATCCATGTCGGCCTCAGCCGCGATGACCTGACCGTGCTGGCGCAAAGCCATGATGTTCTGAAGCTGTCCCGCGCCGACCTCGCTTATGGCATCGTCTCCGGCCGGAAAGGGGCCACGACCGTGGCTGCCACCATGATAGCGGCCAAGCTCGCGGGTATCGGCGTCTTCGCCACCGGCGGCATTGGCGGCGTCCACCGCGGCGCCGAGACTACCTTTGATGTTTCCGCGGACCTCACCGAACTCGCCCGTACCGAAGTCATCGTGGTCTGCGCCGGCGCCAAGGCGCTGCTCGACGTGCCGAAGACGCTGGAATATCTGGAGACGCAGGGTGTCCCGGTCGTCTGCTACCGCAGCGACGAATTCCCCGCCTTCTGGTCGCGGTCGAGCGGCCTCAAGGCGCCGATCCGCATGGATGCGCCGGCCGACATCGCCGCCTTCGCTGCCGCGCGTGCGCAACTTGGCCTGGCCGGGGGTGTGCTGGTCGCCAACCCCATCGCGGCCGAACACCAGATACCGGCGTCGGAAATGCGGCCGGTGATCGAGACGGCAGTGGCCGAGGCCACTCGCGCCGGCGTCAGTGGCAAGGCGGTGACGCCCTATCTGCTCGATGCCATCCTGAAGCACACGGGCGGGCGGAGCCTCGTCGCCAACATCGCCCTCATCAAGAGCAATGCCAGCCTGGCCGGCGAGATCGCCGTGGCGCTCGCTTCCACGAGATAGGAGGCCGGCGTGGGGTTGGAACTGCGACCGAACTGCGAGCTCTGCGACAAGGATCTGCCACCCGCTGCAGCCGACGCCTGTATCTGCTCGTATGAGTGCACGTTCTGCGCCGATTGCGTCGCGACGGTGCTGCACAATGTCTGTCCGAACTGCGGCGGCAACTTCTCGCCGCGTCCCATCCGCCCGGTGAACGAATGGCGGCCGCAGACCGGTCTGACTTTCGATCCGCCGGGTTCGCGCCGGCGCCACACTCCCTACAGCCGGGATGAGATAGTGGCCTTTGCCGCTTCGATTGCTGCGATCCCGCCCGACCGCCGCTAGGCGACTGCCCGAAGTTTGCCGTGCTCCCGCACGAAATCGGCGAACGCCGCCAGCTGCTCGCGGATCAGCTCGCGCGTCGGTTCGTCGGTCAGCTCGCCGGTCGTCTCGTCGATCTTGTCCTCGGCGTTGGCCACCATCACCTCCGGACGATTGAACGGCAGCGCCTCGACGAACACCAGGATCTGGCGGAGATGATATTGCGCGCGCACGCCGCCGAGCGTGCTTGTCGACACCGACTGGATCAGCACCGGCTTGCCCTTGAACGGCTGATCCGGCAGTCGCGAAACCCAGTCGATCGCGTTCTTGAGCACCCCCGGGAGCGAGTAGTTGTATTCCGGCGTGACGAAGACGAGACCGTCGGCCTTGCGCATCAGCTCGCCGAGCAGCACCGCCGGCTTGGGAAGCCCCTCGTTCTGCTGAACGTCAAAGTTGTAGAGCGGGAACTCGCCCAGCCACGGCGCTGCCGTGACGGTCATGCCCTTCGGCGCGAGGTCCGGCAACGCACGTTCGACCGCGGCGTTGTACGAACCGTGCCGCAAGCTGCCGCACACCGACAATATTGTGATTGGTTCTGCCATGGCGGCTCCCCTGCCTGACAACAACCGCACCTTCGCGCATTGGTTCCCTCGCGCTACGATTTCCGAGTCGGCGAGCGCCTCTCTGCGCCGTTAGGCGCCTGTTGAGGCGAGGCCGGCATAGTGCGCCGTTCCACCAGGGAGCCACGCGTTGAGCCTCACCGACGTCCCCCAGACCCGCTTCGCGGATTACAGCCGCGGCAACGCCGTCGCCGTCGCGGCGACGTTTCTGGTTGCCGTAATCGTCCTGGCGCTGGTCGCCGCCGGCTATCATCCGCCCAAGGCAGCGCCCTCCAAGGACGCCGGCGACCTTGCGACCTACGTCCGCATCGTTGCCGACATGCGCCACGGTCAGGATTACTACGCCGCCGCGCACACCGAGCTGGTCAACGGACATTACGGCACCCGCTCGGTCTTCAACTGGCGCCTGCCGGTGCTGTTCTGGATTGCCGCTGCGCTGCCGACGCAGGCCGCAGTAGACGCCCTCCTTCAGGCGGTGGCGCTGGTCACGCTGGCGGTGAGCTGCCTGTGGCTGCGACGAACGACCAGCTTCGCCATCACGATCCTCGCCGCCGTCGCCCTCGCCGGCAACCTGTGCACCTGCTTCGACCCCAACATCTTCCTCTTCAGCGACATCACCGCCGGCACGTTGATCCTGCTGTCCGTTGCCCTTTACGGATTGCGGCTGCCGCTGCTTGGATTTGCCGTCGGCCTGCTGGCGCTGTTCTGCCGCGAGCTGGTCGCCCCGTATGTGGTTCTGTGTGCCGTCATGGCATGGCGCGATCGGCGCTGGTGGGAGGTTGGCGGCTGGGTCGCCGGCATCGTCGCGTTCGCGGCCTATTTCGCGTGGCACTATTTCGAGGTCCACGCCCATATCGGCCCGCACGACGTCGCCTATAGCGATACGTGGTTCGCTTTCGGCGGGCTGAACTTCATCCTCGGCACCGCGACCTTCAATGGCATCATGGTCACGCAGCCCTTCCGCATGACCGCGCTGGTCCTGCCGCTGGGCCTCCTTGGCCTGCTCGCCTGGCGGAACGAAGGCTCGGCGCGCGCCGGGCTCACCGTCGCCGTCTATCTCGCCCTCTTCCTGTTCGTCGGGAAGCACTTCGACGACTACTGGGGCGCGCTTTACACACCGCTGCTGATGATCGGCATCGCCTTCGCACCGCTGGCGCTGGTCGACCTCATCCGCGCGCTGGGGCGGCAGCCGCCTGAGCTCGCCGAAGCTAGCGGCCAAGCGTCTCCTTGACCGCGACCGCGAGCTGCTTCAGCGAGAACGGCTTCGGCAGGAACGAGAATTTCTCGCCGTCCGGCAGGTTCTTGCGGAAGGCTTCCTCCGCGTAACCGGAAACGAAGATGATCTTGAGGTCGGGTCGCGTCTTGCGCATCTCGCGCAGCATCGAGGGTCCGTCGAGTTCGGGCATGACGACGTCGGAAACGACGAGATCGATGGCCCCGCCGACTTCCTGCATGATCTCCAGCGCCTCGACGCCCGAGCCGGCTTCGTGAACCTTGTAGCCGCGTGATTGCAGAGCGCGGGCCGCGAAGGCGCGCACCGCCTCCTCGTCCTCGACCAGGAGAATCGACGCCGTTCCGGTAAGGTCCGCGATCTCGGTCGCCGCCTCGGTCTGTGCGGCGCTGAGCTCGGCCTCCGTGGGAATGTGCCGCGGCACGAAGATGCGGAACAGCGTGCCCTGCCCGAACACGCTGGTGAAGAAGATGTGGGCGCCGGTCTGCTTGACGATGCCGTAGACGGTGGAGAGGCCAAGCCCGGTGCCCTTGCCCACTTCCTTGGTCGAGAAGAACGGCTCGAAGATCTTGGCCTGGACCTCCGGCGACATGCCGGTGCCGGTGTCCTCGACTTCGATCAGCACATACTCCGCCCTGGGCAGCGGCTTGTAACCGAATTGCTGGCTGTCCGCCGCCGAGAGGTTGCGCGTGCGGATCGACATCGTGCCGCCCTTCGGCATCGCGTCGCGGCCGTTGACGGCGAGGTTCACGATCACCTGCTCGAACTGGTTCAGGTCGAACTTGATCGGCCACAGGTCGCGCCCGTGCACCAGCTCGAGCCGGACGTTCTCGCCGAGCAGCCGCTCGAGCAGCATGGACAGGTCGGAGAGCGTGTCGCGCAGCACCAGCACCTGCGGGCGCAGCGTCTGCCGCCGCGAGAACGCCAGCAGTTGCCGCACTAGGCCCGCCGCCCGGTTGGCGTTCTGCTTGATGTTCATGATGTCCTGGAAGGACGGATCGCTCGGCCGGTGGTTGGCGAGCAGCAGGTCCGAGAAGCCGATGATCGCGGTCAGCACGTTGTTGAAGTCGTGCGCGATGCCGCCGGCGAGCTGGCCGACCGAATCCATCTTCTGCTGCTGGCGCACCTGGTTTTCCAGCGTGCGCTGCTCGGTGATGTCGATGGCGTTGACGATCACCGCTTCGATGCCGCCGGCGGCCTCGGCCACCGGGTTGATGTAGAAGCGCGCGCTGCGGTCGCGGTCGGAGGCAAGCGTGGCGTCGATCTGCACGATGCCCTGTCCGTCCATCGCCGAGCGCAGCGCCGCGGCGACCTTGGCGCGATCGGATTCGCCGACGAGATCGACGAGGTGGCGCGTGCCGCCGCCGATGATGGCGTTGCCGAACAGACGCAGGAATGGCGCATTCGTGCGCCCGATACGTCCCTGGTTGTCGACGGCGACGATCGCGATCGGCGTGTTGTTGAAGAAGCGCGCGAAGCGCACCTCGGCCGCGCGCAACGCCTCCGAGCCTTCCTCGCCGGGACTGCGGTTGAGCACCAGCGTGCGCGTCGCGCCCGGTGCGCCGTCCGCCGTCACCGGCACGCGATGCAGCAGGCGCACCGGCAGGCTCTGGCCGTTCTGCTTGGTCAGGTCGAGGTCGATGACCGTCGTGCGGTTACGTGTCTCGACGTCGACCGGCGAAGACAGGAGCGCCACCGCGTCGCCGCGCACGATCCCCGACAGCGTGAGCGAGCCCGGCTCGAAACGGGTGAGGTCGATGCCCAGCCACTCGGCCAGCGTCGCATTGAGGTAGACGATGCGGCCGTCTGGCTCGGCTGACAGGAAGCCCGCCGGCGCGTGATCGAGATAGTCGATCGCGTACTGCAGCTCCTGGAAGATCGACTCCTGCCGCTCGCGCTCGCTGGAAATGTCTGCGACGCGCCACGCCGTCAGTCCGCGCCGGCCGGCGGCATCGAGCGGCCGGCCCGAGATGCGGTACCAGCGCGCTCCTACGCCGGCGGCCGGGTTAAGCGGCGCCGGCAGCCGCACTTCTTCCTGCGCGGCCTCGCCTTCGCGCACGCGCTGCGCCACGCGGTAGATCGCCTCCGTCGCATCGGCGTTGCTGGAGAATGCATGCTCGACCGAGTGCACGTCGTTCTCGCCCTGTGCGCCGAGCAGATCCGCATAAGCGCGATTGGCGTATAGGATGCGCCCGCCGCGGTCGGTGAGGACGACCCCCTCCGGCAGGGCGTCGATGAAAGCCTTGCCGATGCCGTCTTCCGGCGGTCGCCCGGCGAAGCGGATCATGCCGATGGCGCCGCCAAGCAGCGCGACGACGCCGATTACGGCAAGCAGCGCCAGCAGGCCGACCAGAAACGGCTGCGCGCCATCGGGCTGGATCCACGCCAGTCCGATCGACATGCCGACGAGCAGGAAAGAGAGGACGATGAGCCGTCCGACGCCGCTGATGCGCTCGGTCCGGTCGATGGCCGGTTCGGCGCGGGTGGTGGTCGTGGCTCGATCGCTCATCAGGTCCGTCAGGGCCTTCGCCAGACGGCGAATCAGGCCGGCCGGCGGGGCGAATCACTTGCCCTGCGACAATGGTTCTGCTCGCGCCGAATTTCAACGCCCTGATTCGCTCCCGCAGCAAACGCTGTGACCGCCGCCCTTGCCTTCCGCCGGCTCGGCTGGAACAAGTTGTATTTGCGGACGATTCGGCGACACTGTCGTTGCCGATCCTGGCGAGCTTGAGCGAGGGCGAGGCGGACGCAGATGTTCGGTGATTGGGACGGCATCATTCTTCGCATCCTGATCACCATCGCGGTCGTCGTCGTTCTCGCGGGCATCGCCTGGTGGCTGATGCGGCGCTACTCGGCGACCGGCATCGGCGGCATCGGACGGGGCCGCGTGCCGCGTCTGGCAGTGCTTGACGCCCTGGCCATCGATGCCCGCCGCCGCCTGGTTCTGGTGCGCCGCGACAACGTCGAGCATCTTCTGCTGATCGGCGGACCTTCCGACGTCGTCGTCGAACAGGCGATACAGCGCCCGCGGGCGCGTCCAGCGGCCAAAACCGCCGCTGGCGCACCGGCACCGACGCCGCAGCCATTTCCGCCCTTGGAGCCTTCCGGGCCTGAGAGCGAGCCGCCGCTGCCACCGCTGCCGCTGTCCACGCGTGCATCCCCGCCGATCTACGAGCAGCCCGCGCCGCACCGCCCGTCGTCCGATTTCCGCAGCCCGCCGCCCGAACCGGAGCCGCCGCCCCCGCCGTCCTATCAGTCGGCGCCGCAGCCAATCGAACGGCCTTATCCGCCGATCCGCCGCCCAAGCGCGACCCGGAGCGAGCCGCCGCCCGCGCCGACCACGCCGATCTTCGACCGTGCGCCCGAACCCTCGCCGCCTCCGCCGTCCGCCCCGACGGAACCCGAGGCCGCCGCCGATCTCGACGCTTTGCCCGAATTCCTGCGCCCACGCCCCGGGGACCCGGCGAGCTTCACGCCAACCCCTGAGCCCGAGCCGGCGCCGGGGGACGACACTGCCGCCAAGGTCAACGACCTTGAGCGTGAGATGGCCCGTCTGCTCGGCGAAATCACCCAGAAGCACTGACGGCAATCGGCGTTTCGCGGCGGATTCCCAAGCTTTTTCAGCTTATTGTTCCTGCCATACCCCATCGCTATATTCCGCGCCCAATCCGCGGGCGATTCAGGGGTCTCCTTCACATGCCGCAGACGCGTACACAGGATTATCGGCCGACGGACAAAGAGCCATTCATGAACGAGCGCCAGCGCGAATACTTCCGCGCCAAGCTGCTTACGTGGAAGGACGACATCCTCAGGGAAGCCAAGGAGACGCTGGAGCATCTCCAGAACGAGAACCAGAATCACTCCGACTTCGCCGACCGCGCTTCCTCCGAGACCGACCGCGCCATCGAGCTCCGCGCGCGCGACCGGCAGCGCAAGCTGATCGCCAAGATCGATGCGGCGCTGCAGCGCATCGACGACGGCACTTACGGCTATTGCGAGGAGACCGGCGAGCCGATCAGCATCAAGCGGCTGGATGCCCGTCCGATCGCGACGCTGTCGATCGAGGCGCAGGAACGCCACGAGCGCCGCGAGCGCGTCTACCGCGACGAGTAAGCCGCCGTTACATTGTTACATTTGTTGTGATGCGGGTCACAGACCGGTCACGGTCGTGCGCCTACATCCGGCCATCGAGACGGGCCCGAGACGGGCACGCTTTCCGGAGGGCAATGAAATGAAAAAGCTATTCACCCTGGTGATCGCGATTGCTGCGGTCGCCTCGACTGCCAGCGCGGCTTGGGCCGACAAGGTCTCCTACTGTAAGAACTACGCCGAACAGCAGGTCTATGCAGCGACCCATCCCGTAGCCTCCACGGCCATCGGTTGCGGCCTCGGCGCGGCCGCGGCCAGCATTCTGACAAACGGTAACGGCGGCGCCATCGCGGGCGGCTGCGCCGTGGGTGGCGGCGCCGGCCTGGTCATCTCGCTCGACAAGCAGGACAAGATTCGTCAGGCATCGTTTCAGGAGTGCATGAGCAGTGGTGGTGGCAGCGGCGGCAGCGCGGCACCCGTGACCTTCACGACCTTTGCGCCGCCGAGCCCGACCGCGGTGACGCCGCTCGATCATTCGGTCAACCTGCGCGCCGGTCCGGACACCACCAACGCCATCCTGGAATCGGTCCCGGCCAACTCGACGGTCAACGTCGCGCTCTGCTCCAACACCGGCTGGTGCCAGGCGCAGACACCGACCAACACCGGCTGGATCTCGAAGTCCCTGCTCAGCTTCAACTGAGCATCGCGCGTATAAGCTGAGCGCCCGCGACGCATCGCGGGCGCTTTTCTTTTCGGGAGTCGCCCGCGTGAAGCACCTGATGCTGCTTCGCCATGCCAAGACGATGCCGGCTACGCCGGGCATGAGCGACCGCGACCGACCGCTGGCGGAACGCGGTCAGCGCGACGCCCGCCTGATGGGCGAGGCGATCGTCGAGGCCGGAGCGCCCGACCTGATCCTGGTCTCGCCGGCGCGGCGCACGCGCGAGACGTTGTCCGGCATCCAGACCAGCGTCTCGCCGACAACCCGCGTTGTCGTCGTTCCAGAGATCTACGGCGCCGGCGGCACGTATCTCGACATCATCGCTGCGCATGGCGACGACGCGGCGCGCCTGCTGATCATCGGCCATAACCCGACGATCCAGGCCACCGCGCTCATCGTCGCTGCCTCGGGCGACAAGGCGCTCCGCGCCGAGCTCGCCGCGAAATTCCCGACCGGCTCCCTTTTGATAGGCCGGTTGAACATCGACGACTGGACGGACATCCGCCCCAATCGCGGCGAGCTTGTCGCCTTCATTCGCCCGCGCGATCGCGGCGCCACCGACGCCACGGATTAAGCCGGCGAAGTGGCCGAGGCTGGCGCTGGCCCCCGCCCTCGCTTACATGGGGGCGGCCAACGCATCGCGGGCTCGCACGTGTCGCTGACCACGCTGACGGATGAAACACGGCTGGTTCTCGCCAACCTCGGCGATCGCGCGGTCGGCCTGCGCACGCCGGCGGTGCGCCTCGGCGTCACCGGGCTGGCCCGCGCCGGCAAGACCGTGTTCATCACCGCCCTGGTCCACAATTTGATCCACGGCGGCCGCCTGCCGCTGTTCAAGGCTTATTCCGGCGGCCGCATCGCCGGCGCCGCGCTCCAGCCACAGCCGGACGATCATGTCCCCCGCTTCGACTACGAGCAGAACGTCGCCGCGTTGATCGACGACCGCGTGTGGCCGGAGTCGACGCGCGCGATCAGCGAGCTCCGCCTGACGGTGCGCTACCAGTCCGCCTCGCTGTTCACCCGCACGCTGCGGAGCGGCAGGCTCCATATCGATATCGTCGACTATCCTGGCGAGTGGTTGCTCGACTTGCCGCTGCTCCACAAGAGCTACGCCGAGTGGTCGCTCGAGACGCTGGAGCGCGCTGCGCTACCCGCCAATCACGCCGTCGCCGCGGCGTGGCTGGCCAAAGTCGCGGCCCTGCCCGACGCTCCGCGCGAGGACGAAACCACCGCGCGCGATCTGGCCGCCTCCTTCACCTCGTATCTTCGCGCCTTGCGTACCGCCGACGGCTCGATCTCGACGGAGCCACCCGGCCGCTTCCTGATGCCGGGCGATCTCGATGCTTCGCCGGCGCTCACCTTCGCGCCGCTGCCACTGCCGAACGGCGAGGCCAACTCGCCGCTCGCCCGCATGATGGCGCGTCGCTACGAGTCCTATAAGTCGCATGTCGTGCGGCCCTTCTTCCGCGATCACTTCGCCCGCCTCGACCGCCAGATCGTGCTTGCCGATGTGCTCGCGGCGCTGAACGCCGGCGGCAACGCGATCGCCGAACTCGAGACCGCGCTCGCCAACGTGCTCGAGTCTTTCCGCCTTGGCCGCGCGGGCTGGCTCACCGGGCTCGTCACGCGCAAGATCGACCGCATCCTGTTCGCCGCCACCAAGGCCGATCATCTGCATCACGGCGATCACGACCGCCTGGAGGCGATCCTCGGCCGCCTGGTCAACCGCGCCGCCTCGCGCGCCCGCTTCGCCGGCGCCAAGGTCGAGGTCGCGGCGCTGGCCTCCGTCCGCTCTACCCGCGAGGCCAGCATCACCAAGGTCGGCGAAACGCTGCCCGCCATCATCGGCACGCCGCTGCCGGGCGAGTCCGTCGATGGCCGCGTCTTCGACGGCAACGCCGAGGTCGCGATCTTCCCCGGCGACCTGCCGAACGATATCGAGCCGCTGTTCAAGCCGAACGCGCCGCCGACCGATGTGCGCTTCGTGCGGTTTCGCCCGCCGAAGCTGGAGCGCACCGCCGAAGGGCTGACGCTTTCGCTTCCCCACATCCGGCTCGACCGTGCCCTCGAGTTTCTGTTCGGAGACAAGTTCGCATGAGCCGGCGGCCGACCTCCTTCAACCTCGACGAAGTGCGCTACGAGCCGGAGGAGCTTTACCCGGAAGCGGAGAGCGAAGCGCAGGCGGCGCTGGACAGCGCCGTCTCGGTGGCGATCCAGCCGATGCGCCGGGGCCGCGTGTGGCTGGGCGTGCTCTTCGCCGCGGTCGCCATCCTGATCCTGTTCGCCGTCGGCATTGGCCTCGACAATCTCATCCGCGCGCTGTTCGACCGGAGCAACATCCTCGGCTGGATCGCCTCCGTCGTCACGGCGCTGGCGGCGCTCGCCCTCATCGTCATCATCGTGCGCGAGGCCGCCGGCCTATGGCGGCTGCGTCAGGTGAATCACATCCACGCCCACGCCGTGGAGGTCGCCGCTGCCGATGATCGCGACGGCGCCGTTGCGATCATGCGCGAGATCGATGCCCTCTACCGCCGCCGGCCGGATACCGCCCGCGGCCGCGCCTATCTCGCCGCGCACCGCGGCGACATCATCGACGGCCGCGACCTGATCGGGCTGGCCGAGACCAACCTGCTCCTGCCGCTGGATGAGTCCGCCCGCCGCATGGTGCTCTCGTCGGCTAAGCGCGTGGCGCTGGTCACCGCGATTTCGCCCCGCGCCGTCATCGACCTGCTGTTCGTCGGCTCGGAGATTCTGCGCCTGATCCGCCGCCTCGCGATGCTCTACGGCGGCCGGCCCGGCACCATTGGCTTCTTCCGCCTGACGCGCGAGACGATCAGCCACCTGGCGCTGACCGGCGGCATCGCCGCCGGCGATTCGCTCATCCAGCAGATCATCGGCCACGGCGTCGCCGCCCGACTGTCGGCTCGTCTCGGCGAGGGCGTCATCAACGGCCTGCTCACCGCGCGCGTCGGCATCGCCGCGATCGAGGTGTGCCGGCCGCTGCCGTTTATCAACGGCTCGCCGCCGCGCATCGCTGACGTCATGGCGGCGCTCCGGCCGCTGGCGAAAGAGAAAGACGAGTAGCGGCTACTTCCACGCCTCGAAGACGGCGCCGGTCTTGCCCCCGATCGGATCCGTCTCCGGCAGCGGCACGCCCGCGATCCTGACGCGGATGCGGTCCTTCTCCTCGGCGCCCTCGCGCCAGAGGTCATAGGCGGGAGCGCCCGCCGGGTACGCGCCGACCACCGTCAGGCCGGTCGCATCCGACAGCCGCTTGTGGCCGACGCCGGCCGGAATCAGCAGCGCGTCACCGGTGCTCGCCTCGAGCGTCGTGCCGTTCGCCTCGCCGCCCATGCGCAGCGTCACGCGCCCAGCCCCGATGCCGAGCACCTCGTGCGTGTTCGAATGATAGTGGTGGAAGGGAAACACGACGCTCCGCCACATCCGGCCCCAGCCGCTTTGACGGAAGCGCGCTTCGAACGCGGAGGACACATCGCCGCTCGCGGGCAGCGCGCCGCGATACAGGATCAGCGGCAGGTGACTGTTGGGGATGTCGCCGTCGTCGGCGAAGGCGAACGTCAGGATCTCCATCCCCCGAATGTGCCACGCCCCGACCGCTTGTGGCGAGCCGGGGCGTGTACCAGCCGGAGGAGGAGCGGCTAGAAGCCGAGATGTTCGCGAATGAGGACCAGCGTGACGCGGCCGGGAGCATCGCCGTGGATGGTCAGCACCTTCTTGATGGCGCTGCCCCTGCCGTAGATCGCCTGCATGCGCTGACTCTCCAAAGGCAGCGCATGCTCCTTGAGGCGGCGAGCTGCCTCGTCCATGTCGCGGACGATCTTGTGCGCGCCGGCGACCAAAATCACCCGCCCCGCCGCATAGGGATACTGGCCGATCTGGCTGCCGCTGCCGGAAGCGATGACAATGTCGCCGGTCTCCGTGACGGCGTGCGCACTGCCCAGCGCATAATCCGGCGCGGCCGCGACCTTGCGCTGTTCGCGCTTCTTGGTCGGATCGCCGAACAGCGCCATCAGCTTCGGGCGAACGGCGTCGTACTCGCCCGACTCGTTGATGGCGGCAGAGACGCCGATCTCGTCCAGCGTCTTCGAGGTGTTGGTCATCACCTCGGATCCCCGCGGAATGAGCTCGAGGACCTTCGCCTTCGCGGCCTCCCCGTTGTCCACGACAAAGACCTCTATGCCGTTGGCCTCCAAGGCATTTTTGGTCCGATCGATGACTTCGTCCTGGGCCAGGGCCGTGTACTTGGGGTCCGGCTTGAAAGGTGTGACGGCGTTCATTGTCTCGCCCCTTGTAGTGCTTGAAACTCTTAAGCGAGTAGTTAGATACAGCACTATAGAAAATCAAGTACTCCCGGAATCGTTCTGAGCATGGTAGGAATGCAACCATGGTTCGCACTGCTAAGGAATCTGCAGAAGCCCCCGGCGCGGCCTGTCCGTCGCGGCATCTCACCGCAGGCGTGACCCTGCTTCAGGAGAAGTGGGTGCTGCTCATCGTGCGCGTGCTGCTGCACGGACCGCAGGGCTTCAACGACATGGCGCGCAACGCCGGCGACGTGAATTCGACCACACTCGCCCAGCGCCTCGCCCGCCTGGAGAAGGCCGGCCTTGTCGTGAAGACGGTTCAGTCGGTCATGCCGCCCAAGACCAGCTACGAGCTCACAGAGGCCGGGCGCGACCTCAAGCCCGTGGTCGAGGCGATCGAGACGTGGAGCGAGAAATACGGTCTCGCCTGCGAGGCAGCCAGAGGCGAAGCCGCCTAGCGGATCATGCGCCGGCTCGCTCTCACGCTCGCCGCGATTGCAGCCCTCACAGCTCCGGCGCTCGCGGCTGATCCCATCGGCAAGGTCGACCGCGTCCAGGGCGATGCCACGGGCACCAATAGTGCCACGCCCGCACCCCTCTCCACCGGCGCGGATATTTTCCTGAATGAGATCGTCGCGACCGGCGCCGACGCGCGTCTCGCGCTTGGCTTCGCCGATGGCACCGAGCTGACGCTGGGCGAGAACGCGAAGGTCACCATCGACACGTTCGTCTACCAGCCGGCGGGCGCGAGCCAGCTCCACGCCGCCGTTGCCGGCGCCTTCCGCTACATCTCCGGCAAGCTCGCACCCGGCGCGACGCGCGATGCCAGCGTTACGACTCCGATCGCGACGATCGGCGTCCGCGGCACCGATTTCTGGGGCGGTCCGATCGATGGCCAGTTCGGCGTCGTGCTGCTCGAAGGCTCCGTCACCGTCACAACGCCATCGGGGACCGCCAGCCTGCTTGAAGCTGGCCAGGGCGTGAACATCAACGGCGCCGCGATGTCCGGCGTGACCACATGGCCAGACGACAAGCGCAACCGCGCGCTGGCAACAGTGGCGTTCCAGTAGCGGCTCAGATCACCCCGAGCTTCTTCTGCAGGCTGGACGACGAGGTCGTGTACTGGAACACGATCTTCTTCTCCGGATAGACGATGTGAACTGCGGCCTGCGCCATCAGCGCCGCCTCGTGGAAGCCGCACAGGATCAGCTTCAGCTTCCCCGGATAGGTGTTGATGTCGCCAACGGCGAAGATGCCGGGCTCCGAGGTCTGGAACGTCGCCGTATCGACCGGGATCAGGTTCTCGTCGAGATTGATCCCCCACTTGGCCACCGGCCCGAGTTTCATCGTCAGCCCGAAGAACGGCAGGATGCGCGTCGTCTCGTGATGGACCTCAGCGCCGTCCTTGTCCTTGACGACGGCGTGCGTCACCTGCCCGCCCTCGCCCTTCAGCCCGCTCACCTGCCCGAGCGCAAGCTTAACTTTGCCGGCTTCGACCAGCTCGCGCATCTTGCGCACGCTGTCCGGCGCGGCGCGGAATTCGTCGCGCCGGTGGAGCAGCGTCAGCGACTTCGCCAGCGGCTGCAGGTTGAGCGTCCAGTCGAGCGCCGAGTCGCCGCCGCCGACGATGAGCACATCGTGCCCGCGGAAATCTTCCATGCGCCTGACGGCGTAATGGACCGAGGTCCCCTCGTACTGCTCGATGCCCGGCACCGGCGGCCGCTTCGGCTGGAACGAGCCGCCGCCCGCCGCGATCACCACCGCCTTGGCGAGAAACGTCGTGCCGGCGTCCGTCGTCAGCCGGAAGCGACCGTCCGCCTCCTTCGCCAGCGTCTCGACCATCTGGGCCAGATGGAACGTCGGCTTGAACGGCGTGATCTGCTCGATCAGCTTCTCGACCAGCCCCTCGCCCGTGATGATCGGGTAGCCCGGAATATCGTAGATCGGCTTCTCGGGATAAAGCTCGGCGCACTGCCCGCCCGGCTTGTCGAGGATGTCGACCAGCGCGCACTTCACGTCGAGCAGGCCGAGCTCGAACACGGCGAACAGTCCGACCGGCCCGGCGCCGACGATCACCACGTCGGTTTCGACAAGGCCGCCGGCAGGCGTACGGGCAATGGCGTTCATTTCGGCAGCGTCTCTCGATTTTCCCGGCCGCAGCTCGGCGCGACCGATATCTGCTGGTCCGGCCAATTCAAAGCAAGATCGTTGCAGTCCGGCAGGAGGCTTGGAGCAAAACCGACCGGGCCTGTAGTTAACCCTGACGCTCCGGCACCGTCACCACCAGGCCGTCGAGTTCGTCGCGCACGCGGATCTGGCAGGATAGCCGCGAGGTCGGGCGGACGTCGAAGGCGAAATCCAGCATGTCCTCCTCCATCGGCTCCGGCGGGCCGACGATGTCCTTGAAGGCTTCGTCGACGTAGACGTGGCACGTCGCGCAGGCGCAGGCGCCCCCGCACTCCGCCTCGATCCCTGGCACGCCGTTGCGGATCGCATTCTCCATGACGGTCGAGCCGTTTTCGGCCTCGACCTCGTATCGCGTGCCGCTGGTGTCGATGTAGGTGATCTTGGCCATGCCGGCGGCGGAAAGGTCCGTGTTTCGCGCCGTCTCAAGAACGGCGCCAAAAGCGGCTCGCCTATAGGCGATTTCGCACCGCGCCGCTAGGCGGCGGCAAGGTATATCGTTGCGAACGCTTCGGCCTCGGCGAGCGCGGCCTCCAGCGCATCGAGGTCGGCTCCGCCGGCTTCCA
>Ga0265325_10001476_pt1 | contig 16573 bp, 12 predicted proteins | sample 41420metaG_FD_202090 | JGI IMG/M metagenome (GOLD analysis project Ga0265325, IMG submission 202090) | Rhizosphere microbial communities from Carex aquatilis grown in University of Washington, Seatle, WA, United States - 4-14-20 metaG | ecosystem: Host-associated > Plants > Roots > Rhizosphere...
GCGGGCGCGATGGTTGCGGAGCCGACAGGCACGCTCAATGCGATTTGGCTTCCCGCAAAACTGAGCGAGCCATTTACCGCATTCGCCAACGCTTCCAGGTCGGCGCAGGAGCGGCCGTTCGCTTGGAGCACGGGTACCTGCGTGGATTGGCCGTTGATGATAAGAGTGCGGTTTTGGCTACCGCTCTGTGACGACCCGATCCCAGGCGCGATAAAGAATAATAGCCCCAGCAAGCACGCAATTGGACCGGCCTTTCGGTCGAAGCGGACTCTGGAAACGTAGACGACCTCGGACATAGCTGCCTCCGCGCTGATACGTGAGTTTCTTGATTGCGTCGGCCACAAGGATAGCCCAATGTCGAGATGTGATCTCAACCGCGGCAGACCCCTTTGGCGCCACGGACATGTGGAGTACTGGGCCGGTATGCGTCCGGTTTTCCCACTAACCAGGCATGTTCCTCTTTCTCCCTGCTGCTCTTTTCATTTACTCATTTGTTCGCCGATCACTTCGCCGCTAACGATGATTTCCACGCGCCGGTTCTGTTTCCGCCCTGCGACGGTGTTGTTGTCGGCGCTTGCGTCGGCTTCGCCGAACCCCGTGGACGAGATGCTGTTTGGTAATAATCCCTGCATAATCAGGAACTGCTGTACCGCATCCGCTCGTTGCTGGGAAAGCTTCATATTGAACTGGTGTGCGCCCGCATTGTCTGTGTATCCTTCGATCGCTAGGATCAGCCCCGGATGCGCCTGAATCAGGCCGAAAAGCTTGGCAAGCTTCAGCTGTGCCTCCAAGCTCAACCCGTACTTGCCGGACTCGAACAGCACATCGGGCATGTTCACCATCAAACCCCGCGGTGTATCTGTTGTCTGCAAGACTTCGTTCAGCTGCTGCAGGAATTGTGCGCGTAATGCCACTGTGGCCGCTTGGGCACGTTTAGCCGCTTCTTCCTTGACCACTAAAACCGCCTGTTGCGCTGCAGCCTCCGCCTCTATTTGCGCTTCCTTGGCCGCTGCCAACTCTGACTGGCGCTGGGCTTCCACCCTCGCCTGTGCGTCCGCTTCTGCTTTGGCTTTTGCGACCGCCGCTGCGGCTGCAATCTCCTTTTCTTTCTGGATGCGCTCCTCTTCTTCTCGTTGCACAGCCCGCTCTCGGGCATCCTCGGCAACCTGGACCGTCTGACGAGCCGCCGAGATCACATCATTCTTGCCGGAGTCCTGCGACAGCAAGCTCTCCGCCATCTGCAGGCTCGATTGTGCTTTCGAAAAAATTCCCGGGGCATACTGCTCCGCTCCCCGCGCCTTCGCAATCTCCACGGCATTGCGCGCCTGGTACATGGCTAGCGGCACTTTTTTCAAATCCGGTGTCAGCGCCAGCGGATCTTCCTGCTTGGAGTATTCGTTGCGCTTCATAAGCTTGTAGTAGGCGCTATCGGGATAGACTTTGCCCTTCGTATCCTTGAGTACGTCGTTCTGCAGAACGACGATTTCGCTGGGGAGGCGCACCGCATAATACGGTTCTGCAGTCACGATCAAAGCAAAAGTCTGGGATTGCACCCGGACTCCCAGCTGGCCTTCCCCGTTCTGATTAATGGGAATTTCCCCAAGATTGGTGGCGGTGCCGTCCGGCGTTACGGTCCACAACACGTACGTCAGAAACTCTGCCCCCAACATGGTGGGTTGCGGCACCCTTGTTACTTTCAATTGGACGGTCGTTCCGCCCGCCTTTGCCTCCACCTTGGTTTCGCCGCTCGCCTGCAAAGCGAACGCCGTTCCGACCATGTTGACCTTAGTGCTACCGCCGACGGAATAGCTGATTGCGACGACGGTTCCGCTGATCACGTTTGCAGCCGGTTCCAGCTGCTGCGGCTGCGCCATGCAAATCCCAGCCGCCAAGGCCACGCATACGAGCGGCAAAATCATCTTTTCCTTCCGTCCCATTTCCTTCGCCTCGATTCGAGGGAACCACTTCGCTTAGAGCAAGAGATACGCCAGACGTAGATTCCCGAGGAAAACGACAAAGCACCAATTTGCCAAGAATTATGTTTGAATTGCCAAACTCCATGTAACGAAGAGTGCGACAGGCTCCGACATTGGGCGTTGACCTTCTTCATCGAGGCAGCCCATTGAAACAGAACAGTTGGGCATCTGGCAGCGCATTACTTAGTAGCAGCAATCTTGGTTTTTAAAACGACTGGTATTCCTAACAGGTATTGGATCGAAGTCCTGATTTACGCTAACCGGAAACTGACCCGCTACCAGATAGGGGACATAGGCTCCAGCCCGGACTGCTGATCACGCGATGACGGCGAGCGCTTCACCCGCGTTCACGGCCTGCCCTTCCGCAACAAGCACGCGCTCCACGGTGCCGCTCTTGGGAGACCGCACCGCATTCTGCATTTTCATCGCTTCCACCACCACAATTCCCTGCCCCGCTTCAACCCCTTCCCCCGGCTTGACCAGAACCCGCACGACTTTCCCTGGCATCGGCGCAATCACCTGCTGGCGCCCCTGCGATTCGGAGGCTACCCCATCGCCACGCCTCCACCGGCGCGGATCGTGTACCGCGGCAACGTATTCTTTTCCGCCGACATACACGCGCAGTTTGCCGGCAAATGGTTCCACGCGCGCTTCGAAAGCATCGCCGCCAATCAGGATGGAAAATACTCCGGGGTTGATCTCGGCGGCGTCCGCCGCAACCTCCCGCCCGTCGATGACGCAGCGCCACCGCCCGCCCGAACCGGCGCCGTTCAACTCGATCTCGCGCATCCTGCTGTTGAATTCGATGTGGAGTTTCATGGCGCGTTCATCTCGCGAGATTTCCGTCGTCTCAGGAGCGCTCCGGCTCCCGGCTCACCTGTTCGCGGCGCCCTTCACGCTTCCACAGCGACGCAGGCGCAGCGCCATCTTCGCTCGTAGCAGGTGCAGTGCGGACCCGTGAAATTTGCCACAGCGCCGCAGCCAGAATCGCCGCATCCTCTGCAATGGCGGCGCGCGAATCTTCGCCTGCGGTTTTCGTCAAAGCAGGCCGCTGGAGAAAGTCGTCGAGCCACCGTGTGTAGATTTCTCCCGCCTGGAAATCGCGCGAATCCAGAATCCGCCGGAACAGCGAAATATTGGTCTTGATTCCGGTGGCGTAGTATTCGCCGAGCGCCCGCCGCAGGCGCGCCATTGCCTCCGCGCGGTCTCCGCCCCATACGATGAGCTTGCCCAGCAGTGGATCGTATTCGTTCGGCACGGTCCAGCCGGCGTAGACGCCGTCGTCCATGCGCACTCCCGGCCCGGACGGAACCCGCCGGTCCAGAATTTTCCCCGGCGACGGAAAGAAATTGTTGTCCGGGTCCTCCGCGTAAATCCGGCACTCGATGGCGTGCCCGCGAATGGCGATATCGCCCTGCTCGAACGGCAATTTCTCTCCGGCCGCGATGCGAATCTGCCATTTCACAAGATCGAGCGAAGTGACCATTTCGGTCACCGGATGCTCCACCTGCAGCCGCGTGTTCATCTCGAGAAAATAAAATTGCCGGTCCGCGTCCACCAGGAATTCCACGGTGCCCGCATTCGTGTATCCTCCGGCGCGAGCCAGCTTCACCGCCGCCTCGCCCATCGCCCGCCGCAAATCCTCGGACATCACCGGCGAGGGCGCCTCCTCGATCACCTTCTGATACCTCCGCTGCACCGAGCATTCCCGCTCGCCCAGATACACCATGCGGCCATGATGATCCCCGAGCACCTGAATCTCGATATGCCGCGGACGCGCCAAATACTTTTCGAGGTAGAGCCGCCCGTCGCCAAAGGCATTCTCCGCCTCGGATGTGGCGTCGCGCCACGCACCCGCCAGTTCCGCCTCGCGCTCGACGAGCCGCATCCCTTTGCCGCCTCCTCCCGCCACGGCTTTCAGCACGATCGGAAAGCCAGTCTCCTTTGCAATCGCGCCGGCAAGCTTCAAATTTGCGATGGGATCGAGCGCGCCCGGCACCGTGGGTACGCCGACTTGTCGCGCAAGGTGGCGCGCCGCTGTTTTCGATCCGAGCTGCGCCATCGCGTCCGGAGAAGGACCAACAAAGGTGATTCCAGCAGCCGCGCACGCCCGGGCAAACTCGTGGTTTTCCGCAAGAAATCCATAACCGGGATGCACCGCATCGCATCCGGCCGAGCGCGCCGCATCCAGAATTTTGTCGATAGCAAGATAGCTCTCGCGAGAGGGCGCCGGTCCCAATCGGTAAGCTTCATCGGCAAGTCGCACGTGCAACGAAGCGCGGTCCGCGTCGCTATACACCACCGCCGCCGGCACATCGAGTTCGCGGCAAGCCCGCAGGATGCGCACGGCAATCTCGCCGCGATTCGCTATGAGGATCTTCCGGAACATTTCGTAGCCGCCTCGACTCGCCCGCCGAAAATGGTAGCAGATCAACCCTCAGCCCGGCTCCGAATTCGCGCCTTCAAAAGTTGGCAAGCCGCGATCAAGCGGGCTATCATGGCCCCGCGGAATAAAAGGGAGAAGTCAGCAAATGGATTCGGCGCAACAACAATCGTGGAAGCAAGCCGCGGCAGAAGCAGCCGCCGGGCTCGTCGAAAACGGGATGGTGCTCGGCCTGGGAACGGGCACCACAGCGGCGCTTTTCGTCGCTGCGTTGGGGCGGCGCGTGCAGCAGGAAGGCCTGCGCATCTCCGGCATTGCAACGTCACAGCACACCGGCGACCTGGCCCGCTCCCTCAACATCCCGCTAACGACATTCGCCGAACACACCGAGCTAGATCTCACGGTCGACGGCGCCGACGAAGTCGAGCTGGGCACACTATTCCTAATAAAGGGCCATGGCGGAGCATTGCTAAGAGAAAAGATCGTAGCCGCGGCCAGCAAACGCATGGTGGTCATCGCGGACGAGACCAAGCTGGTCGAGCACCTGGGCAAACAGACCGTGCCGGTGGAAGTGGTGCAATTCGGTTGGCAGGTAACGGAGAGCAGACTGAAGAAACTAGGCGCAAAAACATCAATGAGGCTCACAAGCGGGGGCGAGCCGATGATCACCGACAACGGGAATTACATCGTCGACTGCGATTTCGGCATCCTGCAGAATCCCAAAGAAACCGCCCATCACCTGGACCACGTCATAGGCGCGGTCGAACACGGGCTATTTCTGGGAATTGCCTCGCAGGTGATAGTCGCCGGTCCCGCAGGAGTAAAAACCCTCCAGCGCGCAGCCGCCGCCAAGTAACGGTAAGGCAGCAGCCACGCAATCAGCGCCGCGCCCGTCAGATCAGTTCGTTACGTTAATTTCTCGCGGCGCAAGCGTGCGGATACACGGCGTCAAGAGCGCCCCAAAGCGCCTTCAGGCTGCGCTCCGCGGCACAAAGAACGCCAAACGAATCCGCATCCTTCTCGTTCGCGAGCCAGTTCCGCCAAGCGGCCCGGTGGCGCACATCCGCTTCTTCGTGGACCGCGAAATATTCCAGCGCCCGCGGTTCGGTGATCCCGTAGAAGCGCCGCAGACCATTGATCTTCTGCGTGGCGATTTCCGGAACCTGCGCCTCGTACGCGTAGAAGCACGCAACAGCCTGCGCCATCGACCCTTGCGAGACAACTTCCTCGTAAGTGTCCAGCAGCGCGGCAATCCCCGGAAAGGGCCGCGCGTTATCGAGCGAATCCTCGCTCACATCCAGCGACTCGGCAAACTGCCGCCAGAGCACCGGGTGCGGCGCCGTCGGATTGAGTTCCTCGGCGACATTCTCGTCGATCAATTGCGTAAGCTTGCCGGTGCTGCGCGCCGAAAGCTGCTTCAGATTCTCGGGAAACGCGCGCACGTGCTGATAATACTGCGCCGCATACACTTGCAGCGATTCCTTCGGCAGGCTGCCTTCGGTCCAGGCGCGATAAAAGGGATGTTTAAGCAGGTGGTGTTGTTCGATCAAGCTGTCGAGCATTTCCAGAACGGTTTTCGTCTTCACAGTCTTAGCCATTATGGTTACGGAATCTCCCCTGAATTGTTGGACTGGGATTAAACCGACCGCATCCTACTTGAAATCCTGTACGAATTCCAGTGCCAGTACCTTACTTTTTAAGGCACAGTCGCCCAACCGGCATCACAGCGGAATATTCCCGTGTTTTTTCCGCGGATTCGTATCCCGCTTGTTCTCCAGCGAACGAAGCGCCGCAATCAGCTTCGCCCGCGTTTGCGAAGGCTCGATCACCGCATCCACATAGCCCCGCTCCGCGGCCACATACGGATTGGCGAAGCGCTCGCGAAAGTCGTCGATCTTCTCGCGGCGCAGCTTTTCGCGCTCAGCCTCGGAGGCGCGGTCGAGTTCCCGCCGGTAAACGATGTTCACCGCCCCCTCCGGCCCCATCACAGCAATCTCCGCGGTAGGCCAGGCATAATTAATGTCCGTGCGAATATGCTTGGACGACATCACGCAGTAAGCCCCTCCGTAAGCCTTCCGCGTGATAACGGTAATTTTCGGGACGGTAGCTTCCGCAAACGCAAACAGCAGCTTCGCGCCGTGCTTGATGATCCCGCCCCACTCCTGCTGCGTGCCGGGCAGAAACCCCGGAACATCCTCGAAGGTGATCAGCGGAATATTGAACGCGTCGCAAAAGCGCACAAACCGCGCCCCCTTCACCGACGCATTGATATCCAGCACGCCCGCCAGAAACGCCGGCTGGTTGGCCACGATTCCCACCGGCCGGCCCTCCATCCGCGCGAACCCCACCACGATATTTTTCGCGAAGTGCTCGTGCACCTCGAAAAATCCGCCCTCGTCGACGATTCCGCGGATCACGTCCAGCATGTCGTAGGGCTGCTGCGGGTCTTCCGGCACCAGCGCGTTCAGCGCCAAGTTCGCGCGGTCCCAGGGATCGCTTGAAGCGCGGCGCGGCGGATCGTCAAGATTGTTCGACGGGATGTAGCTCACCAGCTCGCGGATCATCGCGAGGCATTCCGGGTCCCCGGCAGCCACAAAATGCGCGACGCCGCTTTTCGTGTTGTGCGTCATCGCGCCGCCCAAGTCCTGCATGGTCACTTCCTCGTGCGTAACGGTCTTGATCACGTCCGGCCCGGTGACGAACATGTACGAAGTCTCGCGCGTCATGAAAACGAAATCCGTGATCGCCGGCGAGTAGACGGCGCCGCCCGCGCACGGCCCCAGAATCGCGCTGATCTGCGGGATCACCCCGCTCGCCAAAGTGTTGCGCAGAAAAATATCCGCATAGCCCGCGAGCGATGCAACGCCCTCCTGAATCCGCGCCCCGCCCGAATCGTTGAGCCCGATCACCGGCGCGCCGACGCGCATAGCCAGGTCCATAATCTTGGTAATCTTCGAAGCGTTCGCCTGCGAAAGCGACCCGCCAAACACGGTAAAATCCTGCGCGAACACGTAAACAAGCCGCCCGTCGATGCGCCCGTACCCGGTGATGAAGCCGTCGCCAGCGGGCCGCTGCGCCTCCAGCCCAAAATCGTGCGACTGGTGCCGCACAAATTTGTCCAGCTCCTCGAACGTCCCTTCGTCGAGCAGCAGCTCGATCCGTTCGCGCGCGCCAAACTTCCCCTCTTTGCGCTGCCGCGCGTAGCGTTCAGCCCCGCCCCCAGCCTCGGCTTCCTCATTGCGCTTGCGCAGCTCCGCCAGCCGGTCCTCGTGGTTCCGATGCGCGCTCATGGCTGCCCCAAGCCAAACGAGCCGCGCCACTGGGGCGCCACGATAGCGCATGTCAGCAGCGACTGCCGGACGTTAGCTCTCATGTCACGCATATCGGGAATCTCGGGCATGTCGGTGAATATCAGGCGCCCCAGATTGTATCAGGACATTCGCCAAATGGACGCTGCCTGCCTTCGCCTTTCGCTGTCATCCTGAGCCCATACGCGCAAAGCGCGGATGGGTGAGGGACCTGCTTCTTCTTTTCTCCCCACTCTTGCGGGTGCCCGACCCTTCGGTTTCAAGGGTCGGTCTTCTAATCGCGAACCGCGCTAGCCATCGCGGTTGCAGATGAGAACAAATTGGCACAGCCACTCCTGGCCGTGCTCTTCCAACTGCAAGAGACACAGGAGTGCCTGTGCCACAAAAACCGCCAGCCATCCCTGTCCCCGGAGCTATTTTTCTCCACCCATGTCGTAAACTACCGCCACGAGCAGAACAACCATCGAAATCAACGAGCGCTTAATCCGCCAGGCGCGAAAGCTCCCCGGCCTCAAAACGAAACGCGAAATCGTAGAAAGAGCGTTGCAGCTGCTCGTGCGCCAGGAAACGAGAAAAGACATCCTGCGCTTTTACGGAAGCGGCATCTGGAAGGGTGACTTGAAAGCCTCCCGCAGAAACCGCATTTGATTCTTGCGGCCGGCTTTGCCCGCGCCTTTGCCTTTCGCTGTCATCCCGACAGAGCGAAGCGACGAGGGATCTCTCCCGATTTTTAGGGGGTCGGAGTTTCAACTCCGACACCACACCCAGGCGCGCAGCGCCTACCTCTCGCTGCGCCTTTCCCGCGAGCCTTCGCCTCTCGTCGTTTTCCGCGCCTTCGTCGTAGGCCCGCTTTTTGCGGAGGCGTTTCAAACCCGGCTGCAGATGATAAAATAGGTGAGTAATTTGAGGCAGGTTAATGAGCGGCGCATCCGGCCACCCGAAAAACCACGAAGAGCGGATCATCCGCGACAAGGGAATCTGCGGCGGAGAGCCTGTCTTTAAGGGCACGCGCGTCACCCTGCGCACCGTACTGGCCAGCCTCGCTGCCGGAGATTCCCCCGACGAAATTCTTGCCGATTTCCCCAGCCTGAGAACCGAGGACGTTCAAGCCGCCATCGCATTTGCCCTGTAGTTCGTGGCTTCAGCCACGACACAAACCCCGGCGCGTAGCGCCTACCTCTCGCGGTGCCTTTCCCGCGAGCCTTCGCTTGTAGCCTTTGCCTTCGTTGCCACCCAAGACTACAGGTTATGCGGAGACCCTATCGCCAACAGCGGTCATCGCCGTCGCATGAGCATCACCGAATTCGCGATCGAAATGAACCAATAGCATCTCAATAAAGCGACCGTGATACACGCCGTAAATCTCTTTACTGAGGTTGATTCCAGTGGGATTGAGAATATTGAGAACGAGTGCGCCGGACTGAAGTGTTGGACGCAGCCACGCCTTGTTGGCCCACTGTGCTGGGGTGTGAGTAAAATCACCATCCGAGTCGTAGGTCCACGTTTCAATTTTCCTTGCGTCTATCGCCTTCCTGATTGACGCGACCAATAAGCTAGGCTGAAGAGTCGTAACGCGAATCGCCATAAATGAACCTCCAGTTGAAATGTGTGCAGGGCTCCGTGAGTCCGGCTATATATGTATGCCGACTTTTCGGTTTCTTCGGAGAATGGTAAAAAATATCTTCGAATCCCCTTATCCCCGCGACTGCTATATGTGAGGTTCCGAGTTTGAATAAGATTGCAATGTTTTCTCCGAAAGCTCGATAAATCCGGCATCTACTAATAGGACTGTGACAGACCGGAATAGAGACGCCAAGAATGAGTACGCTACTCGGGGAGACATCGAGCAAGCGGTCGAGTCCCTGTCTTCGTCTGACGAATTGCGCCTGGAAAAATTCGCCTCCTACAAAACTAGGGGACTCGGCCGCAAAGCCGTGTACCGAGACCACGAGGACCTGCTAAGCGAGGCGATCAAGTCCACCTGGATCGGAGCCGAAGATCCTAACGCAGGCAGACGTTGGCGGAACAAGGACGTGAGCTTCGTGCAGCACCTTCTGGGAGCGATGCGCAGCATTGCCTCGCATTGGAAGGAAACCGTAGACGATTGCGAGGCAAAGCTTGATTCTGATTTGACTGTGGAGACTGAGGATGGCGAGATGCTCAGTCCGGTTGAGAATGCACCTTCGGACGAGCCAGATCAGGAACGGGTGCTAATTGCTAAAGAGCAGCTGGCTGCTATTTTTCGGCTTTTTCAAGGTGACGATGATGCCGCGTTGGTCATTGAAGGCATCAGAGAGGGTTGGACGGGAACTGAAATCATAGAGCGGCTCGCGCTGCCGAAGAATCGGTATGAAGCGGCTCTAAGGCGAATCCGCTATCGCTTGAAATGAGGAAGAACGGTGCCAAATAACAAAAGCTACGACGACGAACTTGAGCTTCTGATGTCTTTCCTTGCGGAGTCCGTCACACAAATGGATGACTCCCAGATCAAAGAAGAATACGGGAACGGACCAAAACCAAGAACAAAACAAATTCTCCGAGCGGAATTGAGCAACCTCCGCACACAAAAGCTGCGAAAGGCACGTATAGAGTACGAATCGGCCACAAGAAGCCTTTCCTCACAATCGTATGACCTTCCGCCTAGTAGCTCAGAGCAAAGGGCTATCTTGTCACGCATTCTTAGTCGACAGCCGGGGTTAGCCTCATTGGCGCTCACCGCTCAGCACCGAGAGTTACGGGATCTCTCGGATTCCGACGTCGAAAGCTTCCTAAAGCAACTAGCGGCGCTTGGGTTGTTGGACCCTTTTCTAGAAGGAAAGTGATGCCTCCTGTCTATAAACCACCTTCGGCCCTTCTCAAGGAACTGGGCATCACCCAACCGCAAGAAATTGATATCGAAGCAATAGCCCAGCATTGCGGTGCGACAATCCTTTACGAGCGACTAGAAGGCTGCGAAGCACGCATCCTCGGAAATAACAACCGTGCCCTGATCACGGTGAATTCTCAATCCTCAATAGGGCGAAAACGATTCTCCGCCGGCCACGAACTCGGTCACTGGATGAAAGACCGTGGAAAGGTCGGGTTCTCCTGTGCCGAACAGGTGATGATCGCCGAGTGGGATTCTGTAAATACCGAGCGCGGCGCCAATGAATATGCTGCAGACCTGCTAATGCCGCCGGAGATGTTTGAGAAGGAGTCGCACGGCAAGGCAATTACGTTCGATGTTGCCCGAGAGCTTTCCGACATTTTCCTAACGAGCCTAACGGCAACGGCTATCCGACTTGTCCGACATGGGTCGTTTCCGGCCATTCTTGTGTATCTGCTGAACGGCAAAAGGAAGTGGTTTATCCGGGGAGACGGCGTCCCCGAGCGGCTATGGCCGCTCGAAAAACCAAGGTCCGCGACCGCCGCGGCTGATCTGTTGAAGGGCGAGGGCGAGCAAGGCGCGATTTCGATCCAGGCTGACGGGTGGATCGACCACCCGCGTTCCAAATGGTACGAAGTTGTTGAGCACTCAATTCGAATTTCTTCGACAGGCCTCCTGTCATTCATCTGGTGGAAGGACGAACGGCAACTTCTCGAACTCGAAGAAGAGGGGTAATCCAGGGGCAGCCCTGGTAGTGGTCTCCGAATCGGCGTCCGAGTGTTTGCTTGCCACTCAAGGGACCCATTCCCAGCCCCGGGTTGACCAACTGGGCATCGCTGCCTTGCGGGGGGACCACCCGGGTGGTAGCTTAATTCTTCCAATCCTCTGAGGATTCGGATAGGGGCGCGCACCGGGAATCGAGCTGTTTCCGGAGGCCTGTGCAGGAGTTCCGTTGGCACCGTGGAGCGTTAACGACCAGAAAATCCCGCAAGGGAGGCTGGCGCTTTTTTCTTATGTTTCGGTAGTGTTCATCGTCCTGCTGCTGGTGGGATTCTGGAAGCTGCAGGTCATTCAGTCCGGCCATTTTTCCGATCTCGCCGAACGCAATCAGATCCGCTACATTCCGATCATCGCCCCGCGCGGCGCCCTGCTCGACCGCGAAGGCCGCGTGCTGGTCGATAGCTATCCTTCCTTCAGCATCCTTCTTCTCCGCGACGACCCCAAGGCGCTGCAAAAAAGCCTCGCCGCCGTGGAAGAGGGCCTGGGAATCGCCAAGGAAGACCTGACGCAGCAGCTTGAAAACGCCCGCTTCGAGCCGAAATTTGTGCCCATCGTTATAAAGCCGGCCGCCACCGAAGCCGACATCGCGTTCGTGGAATCGCACCGAGCCGACCTTCCCGTGCTCGAGCTGATGATGGTCCAGCGCCGCCGCTACCAGCACGGCCAGATGCTCGCCAACACCATCGGCTACGTCGGCGAAGTTTCGTCGCAGCAGCTCGAACAGAGCGACGGCCACTACCGCCCCGGAGACATCGTCGGCAAAGCGGGACTCGAACGCGAATACAACGACCAGCTCGAAGGCACCGACGGCATGCGCCGCGTCGTCGTCAACAGCGTCGGCAAAGCCATGCGGACGCTCGACAACGTGGAAGCCATCCCCGGCAAGCCCATTCAGCTGACCATCGACTACGACCTGCAGGCCATCGCCGAAGCCGACATGGCCGAAAAGGCCGGCGCCGTGGTCGCGCTCGACGGGCGCACCGGCGAAGTGCTGGTGATGATCAGCCGCCCCACCTTCGATCCCAACGATTTCGCCGTCCGCATTCCCGCCTCGGAATGGGCCAAGCTCAATACCGATCCCGAAACGCCGCTGCTGAATCGCGCGATCCAGGCGCAGCTTGCGCCGGGTTCGGTTTTCAAAATCGTGATGGCCACCGCGATGCTCGATTCGAAGGCCATTCCCGCGGATTTCCACGCTTTTTGCCCCGGCCATGCGGAATTCTACGGACGCGTGTTTCACTGCTGGCGCCCTGCAGGCCACGGTTCGGTGGACGTTCACCGGGCCATCGTCGCCTCCTGCGACGTGTTTTTCTACACCATCGGCAAGATGCTCGGGATTGATCGCATTCACGATTACGCCGTGGGGCTGGGGCTCGGACGCCCCACCGGCGTGGACCTGCCCAGCGAGCAGCCCGGGCTGGTTCCCTCCGAAGAGTGGGTGCAGCGCGTCTACCACCACAAGTGGTATGCCGGCGAGACCATCTCCGTTTCGATTGGCCAGGGCTCGGTGACGGTAACGCCCATCCAGCTCGCTCGCATGATCGCGACGGTCGCCAGCGGCGGCACGCTCGTCCAGCCGCACCTGCTGAAGAATCTCGTCACGACGAAAGTGGGACATTTCCCCCTATCCGACGACGCCGTGGAGACAGTCACGCAGGGCATGTATGGCGTGATCAACGAAGGCGGCGGCACGGGATACTCCCTGCGGCTGCAGAACGTCGATTTCTCCGGCAAGTCCGGAACGGCGCAGTTGATGAGCTACGAAGCCGGCGCGAAGATGGGTAAAAAGGGAAAGAACACCAACGGCTGGTTTGTGGGCTATGCCCCGCGGCGCAACCCGGAAATCGTGGTAGCCGCCGTGGTGCAGGACACCGACCTGCACGGCGGCTCGACGGCTGGTCCGGTGGTGCGAGACATCGTGAAAGCGTTCTACGACAAGAAAAACGCCCACTTGCAGCAACAAGCCACAACGGTCCCGCCGACACCCACCGTCCCGGCCGAACACGTGGAAGCAGCTGCCGCCACGCCGCCCCTGGCCGGCACCGAGGAAACACCGCACCCATGAAGGATCGTCCGAGTACACAAGATTGGGACTGGCCGCTGTTCGGCATCATCGGGGCCATCAGCACGCTCGGCGTGCTCGAGGTGTATTCGTCCACCCACGCCAGCGCCATGGCCGGCATGCAGTGGAAGCAGCTGATGTGGATCGGCATCGGCCTGGTCGGCATGTTCCTGATTTCCCGCATCGATTACCACACCCTCATGGACCAAGCCCCCGCCCTCTACCTCTTCGGCCTGGCCACGTTGTTGGCAGTCCTGGTAATCGGCCACTCCCGCTTCGGCGCGAAGAGGTGGGTGGCGCTGGGCGGGGGGGTGAACTTACAAGTATCGGAATTGATGAAGTTGATTATAATTGTGGTGCTGGCGCGGTTCTTCACGGACGTGCGGACGGACCGGCTGACTTTGCAGGATATCTTCAAGGTTGGAATCGTCACCGGGATACCTGTACTATTGATTCTGATCCAGCCCGATTTGGGAACGGCGATGGTGCTGGTGCCGGTGGCTGTTGTCGGGGCCTTCCTGGCTGGGATCGAATGGAAGCACCAGGCCGTGGCTCTGGTGTTGATCGCGCTTCTGCTGCCCGTTGGGTGGCACATGCGGACGCACCTGAAGCCGTACCAGCAGCAGCGGATAACAACGTTCCTGCACCCGGAAGAAAACCCGCGAGGGGCCGGATACCAGATTCTGCAGTCGGAAATTGCGGTCGGATCGGGCGGCTTTTGGGGCAAAGGGTTTGGCAAGGGCAGTCAGAACCAGCTGGGGTTCGTACCAGTACGGTATTCGGACTTTATTCTGGCTGCACTGGCAGAGGAACAAGGATTTATTGGTGTATGCGTGGTGCTGTTGTTGTATCTTGGGTTAATTCTGCGGCTGGTGGATAACGCGCAGAAGGCCAAAGACCGCGCCGGGATGTACGTGGTGATGGGAGTTACCGCGATCCTGGGATTTCACGTCCTGGTGAACGCTTCGATGGTGATCGGATATATGCCGGTCACTGGCATTCCCCTGCCGCTGATGAGCTACGGAGGGTCGGCAACAGCGTTTGTTTACATGGCTTTGGGCTTGGTGATGAACGTCCGCATGCGGCGATTCGTGAACTGAGCCAGTGCAAGCAGCAGAGATTTAAAAGCAAGGAACGACAGTCCGTAAAAAAGATCAGCAGTGCTCCCGCCACGGGACACCCGGGTCGGGATTCAGTTCAGGATGAGGGACGCATCGGTTTGAGCAGCGCAAATCAGCTACGCGACACCTTTTTCGTGGATGGCCGTTCGTGGCAGACGCAAAGCAGCCTCTTACGCCACGCCGGCCCCCGTGCGCGCGCGCGTGTGTACCGCCGCCGTCCGATGCGCCGTGAGGAGCTTCACACAAATGTCGAAGGAAATGGTGATATCGGCGAACCCGCACGAAACGCGGGTCGCCATCATGGAAGAAGGACAGCTTTGTGAGTATTACGTCGAGCGTCAAAAAGAATTCGCGTTAGTCGGGAGCATTTACAAGGGCCGTGTGACACGCGTGCTGCCAGGCATGCAGTCGGCCTTCGTGGAAATCGGCCTCGATAGCGACGCCTTCCTGTATGTGACGGACTTCCTGGAAGAAACCGAGGAACTCGACCACATCGTCACCACGGTGGTGGATAAGGTCGAGAAGATGGAAGCGCAGGGCGGGAACGTGTTCGCGGCAGAGAATCCTTCCGCGCCCGCGATGGAGCCAGCCGACGTCGAAAAGACGCCGTCCGCTTTTGCCTCGGAACCAAGCCACGAAGCCGCAGCAGGTGAAGGCGACCACGGCGGCGAACCGCAAGCCTTTGCGCCGCCACCGGCGCGACCGATAGCTCCACCCGTTCACAATGCTGCGCCGCAGGATCGTCCGCGCTACGAAGGGCGGAACCGGGGCAACCGCGATTTTGGACGCCGCGGACCCGGCGGGGGCGGTGGTGGTGGCGGGCGTGGTGGACGATTTAACCGACGGGGGGGCCGCGGTGGCGGAGGCGGAGGCAACCGCTTCGGTCACGGCCGCGACCTGCCATCCTCCAAGTATGCTTCGCCGCACGGTCCCGAAGAAGCGCCCGTAGAGGGAGCGCCGGCCGACGGGCATGTATCCATCATTCTGCCGGGAGAATCGCTCGCGAAGTATCGCGAGAAGCCTCCCGTGTCTACGCCTGGGGATTTTTCTGCATCGGCCGCGCCGGTTGCCGAAGAGACGCATTCGCCCTTCGCGCCAGCCGCACCGCCTGAGGCTGTTTCGGAGCCGGAGACCGTCCGAGAACCGATCGCGCCGTCTCCTGCGTTTCGGCCACGTGAGGAATATCGCCAGCCTTCGTACTCACCATCACCATCACACTCGCCATCATCGTCATCGGCTATGCCGGCCTATGGGAGCGGGCTCGAACCGTTGCCCGGGGAGTCGCTGTCGAAATGGAAGCGGCAGGAACCTGTTGCTGAAAAAGCACCGGAAAACTTCGCGCCCACCTTCCCGGCCCCGGTCGCGGCCCCTGAAGTTCATACGCATGAGGAGCCTGTCGAGAAGACGCTGCACCTGTATGAGAACACGGCGACCGAGCATGTTGCCCATGCTCAGCCCGCGGAGCAGGCAAAAATCGACGAAGAGGACGAGCAGGCCAAGTTCATCCGCGAGGCCGAGGCATCGGACGAAGCGCATGCCGGCGCTGAGTTAAGCGAAGACGAGGCAGCGACACTGGCCGAGCACGTTGCCGAGGCGCAAATCGATGAAGAGGCGCGGGAAGCGCAGCGGCGGGACTTTGCGGTTTCCGACGCGGCCCTCGAATCGACTGCTTCGGGTGAACACACCGCGGATGAAGCTCTGGACGAAGAGGTGGAAGAAGCGGTCGCGGGCGCTCTGGATGAAACCGAAGAAGAGGCCGAAGCCGAGGAGCTTGCCGCGCAGGCTGCGGAATCTCTTGGGACGGGCGAGGAGCATCCGGAATTACTCATGGAGGGGGAACATCTCGCGGCGGAGGGCACCATGCCGGCTGCCGGTGAACCCGGATCCGGTGAGCCCTTATTCAGTGAAAGTGGCCCGCCGCAACAGCCATTCAACGCGCGCGTCCGCAACGATTTCCGGGCGCGCATGCAGCATCCCCGCCGCGGGGGGCGCGATCGGGGCCGACGCGACGATCGCGGACGGCGTCCACATCAGGGCGGAAGCCACGGACACAGTCACGGCCATTCACAAGGGGGAC
>Ga0265325_10001478_pt1 | contig 16558 bp, 13 predicted proteins | sample 41420metaG_FD_202090 | JGI IMG/M metagenome (GOLD analysis project Ga0265325, IMG submission 202090) | Rhizosphere microbial communities from Carex aquatilis grown in University of Washington, Seatle, WA, United States - 4-14-20 metaG | ecosystem: Host-associated > Plants > Roots > Rhizosphere...
TAGCTCGCCGAAATCTCGCGGCTTTTCCGCCCGCTCTAATGTCCGGTCCACGTCCGCCGTTCCCACGAGGGAGATGGTCAACGCAACCGGGCGAGCTTTCGAGGCGAACGAGCGCTCGCGTCCGCGTCTCCGTACGCTCCCGGCCCTTCCCATGCCGGGCGACACGATCGCCGGAAAGTACGCCCTCGTGCGCCTCATCGGCGAGGGCGGGATGGGGGTCGTCTTCGAAGCCACGCACCTTCGCCTGCACCAACGCGTGGCGATCAAGATCCTCCGGCCGGACCTGCCTGACTTCGAAACCGTGGTGGCGCGCTTCGAGCGCGAGGCTCGCGCGGCCGCCCAGCTCCAGTCCATCCACACGGCGCGCGTCATCGACGTGGACGCGCTGTCGAACGGGCTACCGTACATCGTGCTCGAGTTTCTCGAGGGAAGGGACCTCGATTCGGAACTGGAAGCAACCGGTCCGCTGCCGATCGAGGACGCAGTCGACATCATCCAGCAGGTGACGGGCGCGATGTCCGAGGCGCACGCGCTCGGGATCGTTCATCGCGATCTCAAGCCGTCGAATCTCTTCGTGTGCAGGGTGGGAGATCGAAAGCGCGGCGTCGTGAAGGTGCTCGATTTCGGCATTTCGAAGAGCGAGAGCGAAGGCAAGCGCCTGACGCCGACCCACGAGTACTTCGGAACGCCCTACTACGCCGCCCCCGAGCAGCTGCGCGCCGCCTGTTCCGCCGACGCGCGAAGCGACGTTTGGTCGCTCGGTTGCATCCTGTTCGAGCTTCTCACCGGAAGGACGCCGTTCGTCGGAACGCCGACGTCGGTCATCGCGAAAGTGGTCTCCGAGCCCGTTCCATGGCCCACGGAACTCCGCCCGGAGCTCCCACGCGAACTGGCGCGCATCGTGATGCGCGCGTTGCAACGAGACCCGCAGCAACGTTTCCAGAACATGCTCGAGCTCGGGCGCGCGCTCGAGCCTTTCGGCCCCAAACAGACCATCGCCGAGGCCGTCGCCGAAGCGCCTCGTGGCCGTGGAAAGCTCGGGGAGATCCTGATTGCCGAGGGCCTGCTCACGTCCGCCGACCTGGAGCGTGCCCTCGCCGAACAGCGCCGGAGCGGTAAGCTTCTCGGGCGCGTTCTCCTGGACCTGCACCTCGTGTCCCAGGTCGACCTCCTGACCGCGCTCGCGAAGCAGCAAGGGGTCATCGTCACGCCCGAGACCCCGAGCCCAATCGAGCGCGATTTGCGGCAGCGCCAGGCGCCGACGACCCCCCCGGCGACGCCCTCGGCGCCGTCGCGCGGATGGTGGAAGCAGCCATGGTTCTTCGCGGCGCTCGTCGGACTACCGCTCGGCATCGTCGCGGCCGTCGAACTGGCGAGCGCAATGAGCTCCAGCGCCCGGGCCACGGGCCTCGTCGAGGCGGCATCCGCACGAGCGCTTTCGCCGGTCACCCTCTCGCCGGCGAACTCCGCCGCCAACCTGGCCCCGATCCCATCGTCCCCAGCCGGACCGGGCGCCACCGCCGTGCCGGCCCCGACCCCGAGCGCGCCTTCGATGCGATCGCCGCGGACGCGGGTTTCGGCATCGCGCTCGCGGGACGCATTCGAACCGACCGGGATCTGACGACCCGGTCCGCGGGCAAGCCGAATCGGCGTGCCCCTTGCCCCGCGTGCCCGCCCATGGGCTCTCGGCACGTGTCCTTTCTGCAGGTCGGCTCGGCGTTCATCGCCGCCGGGATCGCTTCGAGCTGCTCGCTGCGCGTGGGGTCGGGCGGGCCGCCGCCGAGCCCAGACAAGGGCAACGGCCAAGTGTTCGGAACGTCCGCCTGTGCGCGGGTCGGAACCGAGACCAGGATCGCGTTCGGCGAGGGCGCCCAGTCCTTCGCGTTCGCCTGGGATACCGACCACTACGTCGTCGTGTATCCGGACTCTGCCACCGGGGACATCTTCGCGGGGACGCTCGCCGCGGACGGCGCCGCCGAGGGTGCGCCGGTCGACGTCCAGGCGACCCCCGCGAAGAGCGACTTACCGAGTCTGCTCGAGACTTCGAGCGGCTACGTCGTCGCTTGGGAGGAAGGCTCCGCGGGCAATGCGGTCTACGCTCACGCGCTGGACGCCGCTGCCCGGCCGTCGGGCGAGGGCGTCACCGTGGCGACCACACAGTTGCCGCAGCCGCGTCCGGTGCTTTCGCGCGCACCCGGGGGAGAAATCGCGATTGCTTGGATGGACCAGTTTGCCGACGGCGGCCAAGGGGTTGCGCTCGCCACCCTCGACCCAAGGTCCCTCCAGGTAACCGGGTCGCAGCGCTTGGCGCTATCGGACTCCGCGGGTTGGCCCTGGGTTTCCGGCGACGACCAGGTGCTCGCCATGGTCTGGCGCGACCAGGGGACTGAATCGAACGGAACGGCTGCGTACGACATCCCGTTTGCGCTCGTCAATCCGCAGAGTCTGCAGCCGACCCTCGAGACGTCGCTCCGCGGCAGGGCGACGACCGCCGCCGCCCTGCCGCGCATGGTCCGCACCACGTCGGGCTTCCTCGCCGCGTGGGAAGACATGCGCGGGGGCGACAACGAGATTTTCATGTCCATCGTCGATGCCGGCGGCAAGCCCCTCGGCGGGGGGGTGGTCGAAGAGCCGAACAGCGGCGATGCGAATTGGCCCAACATGGCGTGGTCGGGCGGAGCGGGCGCGGTCGTCTACTACCAGTGGCGCGACAACCGCCCGCAGATCTTCATGAGCTTCGTCGACGGTACGGGTGCACGCGTCGGCGGCCTGCACGATCTGCAGGTTTCGAACGGCACGAGCGGCACGTCCAAGTATCCCGACGTCGTCTGGACGGGAAGCGACTTTGGCGTGGTGTACGTCGATACGCGAGGCGGAACGGCCGCGCTCTGGTTTCAGCGGGTCTCGTGTCAGCGGTAGGGCCGGTGCTTGCCATCGCGAGCGGCGCGGCGGCGGAAGTTCCCTCACATGGACTTTGCATCCCTTCGGCGCGAATGCAGGACGACCGCGATCAACCGACCGTGCGCCTCGTGCGGGAAGCGCTCGACGAAGCGCGCGAGCTCGTACGTTTGGAGTTGGCTCTCGCGCGTGACGAAGTCTCGAGTGAGCTCCGCCACGCCCGATCGAGCGCGCTTGCTTTCTGCGGCTCGGCGGGCGCGCTGGTGTCTGCGTTCACCTTGTCCATGCTGGCCGCTGCCCTCGCTTTTTCGATTCCTTGGGTCGCGGCGCTCGCAATCGCGGCGATTCTCCTGATTGTCGGCGTCGTGCTGGGCCTGGTCGCCTACAAAGGGTTGCCCGCGAGGCCGATGGCGAAGACCAAGGAGCGTATCGAGCGGGACTTGAACCACCTCAGGGAGCGGAAAGCATGAGCGACAACTCGAAGTCGCGCGAGGAACTCGTCCGGGACGCATTCCTCGCCCGTTCGAAACTGCTCCGGACCGTCGGCGAACTCGACGACCGCCGTCACCGGGCGCTCGACATTCGAACTCGCTTCCAGAAGCGCGTTCGAGACCTCGCCGTTGCGGCCGCGCTCGTCGTGGTCGCGACCGCGAGCGTGGTGGCGCTCCTGGCGGGTCGCGCTGGCACCGCTTCGGAGCGACGGCGGCGCGACCGCTTGCGCCTCGCCGGGCGCCTGTGGTGGAACCCCGAAAAGGTGCTGCGCGCCGAAGGGCCCTCCATCTTCGAGCAAATCGGCCGCTCGGTCCTGGTGTCCGCTTCGAGCACGGTCGTGTCGGTCCTTGCCCGACGGTGGGCCGCGAAGACCCTGGGCGCAAGCACCGCACGTTGACATGCGCCGCGCGCGACACAAACTGTCCGTGCGCGCGGCGTTACGCCCGCGCCCGCGCGTGGCATCCAGCCACGCTCGGTTGCGCCCGCGGAGAGCGAAATCGCCTCTGCGAGGAGGTCACGACATGCATCCAGGAATGTTCTTTTGGCATGGGCACCGCCGCGCTGCGTGCGGCGAAAACGGCGGTTGGCACGCTGGTCCTTTCGGGGGCGGGGGCGGGGGCGACGGGGAGCAGTTCGGCGGCGGCAGCTTCGGCGTGCGGCGTCCGCTGCGTTTCCTCGCCTACAAGCTCGACCTCGACGAGGGGCAAGTCACCGAGCTTGCAGCGATTCTTCACGATTTGAAGACGGAGCGCGCGCAAGCGGACGTCGACAATCGGCGCACCACGTCGGCGTTGGCCGACGCGGTCGCGAGCGAATCGTTCGACGAAGCCAAGGCGCAGAGCGCCGCGGGCGAGCGGGTGAAGAGCACCGAGCGCGTGCAAGCGGCCGTCACGCGAGCGCTCGGGCGGATTCACGCTCTCTTACGGCCCGAGCAGCGGGCGAAGCTCGCCTATCTGCTGCGGACCGGCGCCCTGTCGATGTAATCCCGTCGGCGGGAGGGGAGAGGATCCGGGAGGGCTTCGGACTCCCTGATCCTCCCGCGCCTCGTCCTTCCAGCGCGGGAAGTGCTACAAGGCGCGCGCCGTGAAATTCGTCGATTCGTGCGAAGTGAGAGTCCTCGGGGGCGACGGCGGCAACGGGTGCATCGCGTTCCGCCGCGAGAGGTACGAACCCCACGGCGGGCCCTCCGGGGGCGACGGTGGACGGGGTGGCGACGTCATTTTCGTCGGCGACGAGGGCAAGACCACGCTGCTCGACGTTGCCTTGTCCCGCGTGCTCAGAGGCGAGCGCGGCGAGCATGGGCGCGGCAAGGACCAGTACGGGCGAGGGGGGAAGGATCTCGTCGTGCGGGTGCCGGTCGGAACGCAGGGATTCGACGTCGCCACCGGCGAGCGAGTGTTCGACGTCGACACGGGCGACAAAGAGGTCGTCGTCGCGCGTGGCGGTCGCGGCGGCCGGGGCAACATCCATTTCGCCACGCCGTTCGATCGGGCCCCCCGGCGCGCGGAACCCGGTGAGCCGGGCGAGGACAAGGCCCTGCGTCTCGAGCTGAAGGTGATGGCCGATGCGGGGCTGCTCGGCTTTCCGAACGTGGGCAAGAGCACGTTCGTGAGCGCGGTCTCGCGCGCGAGACCGAAGGTCGCCGACTACCCGTTTACGACCCTCGTGCCTCATCTCGGGGTGGTTGCCGTCGGGGAAGAATCGAACTTCGTCTTGGCCGACATCCCGGGCCTCATTCCGGGTGCCGCGGCCGGAGCGGGCCTCGGCATCCGCTTCCTCAAGCACGTGGAACGCACGCGCGCCCTTCTGCACCTCATCTCCCTCGACGCGACCGAAGGGCGCGAGCCTCTGGCTGACTTCGACGCAATCAACGCCGAACTCGCGAAATTCGATCCGGGGCTCGCCGCACGCCCTCAGGTCGTGGCCATGAGCAAGGCCGATTTGCCGGAAGTGCGCGAGGCTTGGGCACAGTCCAAAGCGGCATTTGCCGCGCGCGGGATCGACCTCAAGCTCGTGTCGGCGGCCACAGGCGAGGGCGTGCGCGAGGTCGTGGTGGCCCTTTGGAAGCTGCTGGAGAACGGCGGAAAAGCGTGACTCGGCGTCAGTAGCGATGCCGCCAGAGCAGATCGAAGAGCGTGCTTCCCTGGTCACCGACGGTGGAACGCAGCGACCAGCGGGGTTTGAAGCGCCAGTCGATCGTAACCAGCGTGAGATCGGGCGGCTCGCCCGGTGCTGGCGTTCCCGTCTGCACCGTGACGTGCGCGAGGACATTGTTCGACAACCGAACTTCCACCTCGGGCCGCGGGTTGGCGGCCTGCGTCGTATCGAGGCGCGTCGAGATCTCCACCTTGCTGATGCCGCTGAGCGCCTGGTTGATGCCCTGCGTGACGACCCCACTCGCCAGCCCCGCCGCTCGCTGCGTGGGGTCCTGCTGCTCGCCGGGTCCGGGCGTGCCACCGAGGCCTTCGGGGCTCCCGAACAGCAGCAGGCCGAGAATCTCGTCCTGCGGCAGGGGCGGCTCTGATCGCAGATTGGCTTTGAAGGACGACACGAGTCCACTCGCACGCGCTTCGAGATGCTCGAACGACGCCAGCTGACCGCTGGCCCGTAGCTCCGCGACGCGCAGCGACCGGATGTCGACGCGCACGCCGCGTGACGATTCCCCGGCGTGTCCTCGATGGCGGGGCTCGAGCGCGTGCGCCAGGGTCGGCTCCCCGTCCGAATCGCGTAGCAGCGTGGCTCCGATCCGGCGAACGAATGCGTGCGAGACGACGACGGGGATGTCGCCCTTGCCGCGGAGCGCAGCCAGAACGATCGCGGGCACCGAGGTCCGAACCGTCACGCCCTCTGCGCTGGCGACGACGCGCCCTTGCGCATCCCGCAGGACCAAGTCCACGTCGTCGGCGCCGCCCAAGCCGACGTCACGAACGCTCGTGATCTCGAGCGTTCCCCGGAAGGTGTCCGCGATTGCGCGGTTGGTTTCGGCAATGACCAGCCTGCGACCGGCGGGCGTGTTCAGGGTGAGCACGACGCCGCCGAGCGCTGCGGCAATCAGCAGGGCCAGGATGGCGATCGCACGGCCCGCCAGGATGACCGCGCGTCGCGCTTTCCTTCGCAGCAGGCCGTTCATCAGTAGGCCTCCCCGATGCCGAAGGCCACGCCGATGGGCAGGCCGGCGACGTCACCGGGGTAGTCGGGATCGCCCGGGGACGGGTTCAAACCAGGGATGCGGTAGGCGATGTCGAGACGGACGGGCCCGACCGGCGTCTTGTAACGGAGGCCGATGCCGCACGACAAGTGCGTGTTGAGTACGTAGTGCGCGCGGCCTTCCTGGACGTCGCTCGCGTCGCAGAACGTCGCTTCCGTGAAATCGGACGAAAGCGGGTAGCGAATCTCCGCCGAGAAAGCCCACATGGTGAGTCCGCCGAGAGGCTGAAAGCAGCGATTGCCGGAAAGCGTCTCGATGCCCAGACCGGGCGCACATTGACTGGCGATCTGTTGATTGATGTTCGGCAGCAGGAACGGCACAGGACCGTGCGGTCCGACACCATAAAGAGGATATCCGCGGTTGCTTCCAGGACCGCCGGAGAACAGGCCTCGGAGATAAACGAGCTGGAGGTCGCGCACGTAGGCCGCTTGGTCGACGCCCGGTGGTGCGAAACCCGGCGGCGCACGTCCGAGCGAGTTGCCGTAGTTGGCGGGAAAGAGCAGCCCTGTCGTCGCCCGAAGCGCGAGCGTTCCCGCCCCGAGCGGAACGTAGCCGCGCACCTCCGGCAGGACGCGAAGGTCTTCCGCTTGGCCGGCGAGCGGTCCGCCGGCGAGCTGAAGGTCGTTGGAGAGATAAACGCCCTCGCGAGGTTCGATGGCCTCGTTGCGCAAATCGAGTGTGGTCCGCAGGTGTACGTAGGAAACGACCGCCGTGCGCAGATCGGGATCGAGCGCCCCCACGTACGTGAAGGGGGAATCGTATTGCAGGTCGTATCCGAACTCGGCGAAGAGCTTCCAGAAGACGCGGTTGACGCCCGCCGCGGCTCGGGCTTCGCGATATCCCACGACCGGGGACCCGGCAGGCTGTGTCGACGTGACCAGCAGCGGATAGATGTTGAACTCGCTTCGGAGATACCCGCTCGTTCGCGGTTCGAGGAAACCAGGCTGACTCAGCTGGGTCCGAAATCTCTCCTCGGGCAGGAAGTCAGTCGGTTTCTCGAAGCCGGGTAGCCGCGTCGGGTAGAGCGCAAGACCAGGTCGGCACTGGACGTCGAACCGGCGAAGCCCTCCGAACCAATTGTCGTCCGACCAGCCGCCGAGAATGTGCAAATCGGTCTTGATGACGTCGAGCTCCAAGCCGCCACCCAAAATCACGCTGCGGAGCTTGGTCGGCGTCACCCGTACGGTCAGCGGGACCTCCGGGTCCTGCGCAGGCGGGTCGCTGCGCTCCGGCGTGACGGTCACGGAACTGAAGACGCCCAGATCGAGGACGGCCTGCTGCGCGCGCTCGATCGCCGTCGCCGAATAGACCGCGCCTTCTTTGATGTCGAGCGCGCGAAGCACGGGCCCGAGTGGAAGCGGCTCGAGCCCTTCGACCATGACTTTCCCGAACGTCGAGGGCTGGCCGGGCGCGACTCGATAAACGACGTCGGCGACCTGGCGGAACACGTCGACGTGCGCACTTCGCTCCACGCTCGCGAACGCGTACGCGTCGTCCTGCAGCGCGTGCTCGATGTGCAACTGCGCGCCGGCGAATTGGTCTTCGTCGAAGCGTTCCCCCGGCTTGAGCCCGGCGACGCGCAGAGACTCATCGACGTCGCGCTGCACGCGCGCCGGGAGCTGCTGGAGCCCTTCGACGTGCACTGCGCCGACGAGGACCGGAGGACCCTCTTCGACCAGAACCTGCACGCGGACGTGGTTGGCGTTCGTGTAGACGACGCGGCCGGCGCGGACGCGCGCCTGATAGAAACCCCGCGCTCGGTAGTAACGCTCGACACGCTCGAGATCCTTTTGGAGCACGAAAGGATCGAAGAGCTCGTATTCGTAGACGACCCCCTCGAACACTCCGAGGAACTTCGGGCTCGGCGCCGTTGCAATCTTCTTCGACACATCGGAGGCGTCCACTTCGTGGACCCCGCGGAAGCCGACGGTGTCGACTGCGGCGCGGTCTTTCGGGATCGACGTGCACGCCAGGGCGCCGACCCACGGGAGCACGGCTCCGCAATTCGCAGCGAACCGCGCATGCGCCGGGAAACCCATCGGTATCGACTCGAGCAATGGCGATGCCCGGTACGCGCGATGCCTTTTTGTGCGGAAAGGTCCAATTGATCAGGGGCGGCCGAGCGGCGGCGCTGCCACCTGTCGCTGAACGATCGCGGCGGTCACGCCATCCCTTTGGAGCGCGTTCGCCCGATGAGCTCAATCAATTGCCCAAGCAGGCGCACGTACTCGGGCCCGTCGATCCCCGCGTCGAGCCGGGCGAGCAGCGCGCGGCCCGCCTGCGCCGCCTCCGGATACTGCCCCGCGTCCACGAGCTCGTCGACGAGCTCGGCGAGCAGCGGCCTCCTCACGTGACGCTCCGTGAGCGCCGCTTGGAGCAAGAGGTCGATTCGTTTGGCCCGCGGCATGGCAGGGGTCATGGCTCAGGTTGCGCCCTGCATCGTCCGTTCCGTCGCGTATAAATGCCCGTTCGCGTTCGCCGCTTGGACGAATGCTCAGTGCATCTTTGCCATGTGCGCGCGTGACTGCCCCATTGGCTGGAGAAAACGCAGGCGACGCCGATTCCGTTTCCAGACGTCCGGCAGAAGCGGCTCCCGCCAAGCGCAGATCGGCACGGCTCATGCACCGACCCGAACCGGAGGTTTCAAGAATGCCACCCGATCCCAAAAAAGACGATCCGCAAGCGGACAAGGAGCGACCGGTCGATCCCGAGCTCAAGAACGAGGGCGAGGGAAGCCGTACGGCGGCCCGCCGATACGACGAGGGCGTCGAGCGCGCAGGAAAGGACAAGAAGCGCGTGGAGCAGCTCGCGAAGGAGGCTCAGGAGGCGCTCGACGGTGCCGAAGGTGAGGCACTTCGCAAGGCAGAGGAGCAGGGCAAGCGTCACGAGCACAAGTAACGCGACCTCATCACGCGGCGACGCCCGGGACTCGCGTCCCGGCCGCTCACCGCGGCGGCCGAGTCCAGCCGGTCCGGCTCCGGAGAAGCGCGATGATCTCCTCGGGGGGCCGGCGCTCGTCGCCGAGCTCCACGAACCGCCGCGCTAGCCAATCGTAACGCTTCAGCATGAGGCACGCCCACACGCTGAAGAAATCGAGACCCTCGAAGACGATGGCGCCCTCCGACGCGTATCGGACGCGCTGCGACCGAAATTCCTCGGGCAGTTCCGTCCAATGGCGGGTCGCTTTCAGGTGATGGCCGATGTGATAGCCGTCGTTGAAGCAGCGCCGGTTGTAGGCTGAGTTAATGCACGTAATGCTGTTTCGGTAGTTGTTCTCCGGCGAGGCCTCGTCGACGAAGGCGTGCTGCCCCCAATTGCCCGCCATCATGGCGAAGCGGGTAACGACCAGAGGAACGACGAAGACGACCAAGGTCGCGCGCCAGTCGACGAAGAGGAGCGCCGCGACCCCGAAGTAGAACGAAAGCTCTCCGACGAGCGTGCGGGCGAGGAGCGAGCGACGCCCTTTCTTGACGAAGTAGCCCGTGAGGTCGAAGAAGCCGAAAAAGAAGAAGTGGCCGAAGTAGCGCAAGAAGTCGACGAGCCGGTCACGCCGGAAAGGCAGCGTGGAACTGATGTCGTCGTCCAGGTTGTTCTCGGGGTGATGCATCCCGACGTGGTGCGTGAAGTAGGCCTCCGGCGACTCTCCGAAGAATGGGCCGAGAACCCAGGGGATATAGTGATTCAGCCAATCCCACGGCCGGCGGAAGAGGCGCCGATGGCTGGTGTTGTGGAGCATCAGCACGAAGGGCCCCGAGAAGTAAATGACGAGCGCCAGGTGCGCGGCGGCGAGCCACCAGTGAAAGCCGTGCGGTACGTAGAGCGCGACCCCCGTCGGAATCACCGTCGCGCTGAGGAGCGCCATCAGCTTCAAAAAAGGTAGATCCCGCGGGTCGTGGATTAACTTCTCGGCAATTCGTTCGACGAGGCCGGGCGCGGCCGGCGGCGTATAGGTCGGGTCGCGCAGGGTAATGTTCACGCGGACTACCTTTACGATCGATCGCGCCGCGGAGCGAGCCGTCTGATTGCCGCGCCGCGCGATCGATCTTCCCCATGAAAACCGAGGATCTTCGTGTAAATTGCGCGCCGATGAGCGACCTCCATGCCGGCCCTTCGACCCGAACGGCACCCGACGATCCACGTCGGCGCGGGGGCTTTTCGTACCGCGCCGCGCTGGCCCTCGCCGAGGCGATCGTCCCCGGGTCCGCGTCGATTCCGGCCGCCGATGAGGCGACCGTGGGGCGCGCCCACGACGTCCTCGAAGCGTTTCATCCGAGCCTGCCGAGGGCCTGGCGTGTCGCTCAAGCGACTCTGGCTGCCGCCGCGATCGCACAGGCGGGTCGTCCGTTCGACGCTCTGTCCGCGGCTCAGCAAGAGGCACTCATTCGCCGGTGGGAAGATGATCCGGTTCTGAAGACACCGCTGGCGCTCGTCTCGACCGTGTACAAATTCGTGCACTTCGATCAGCGCGCCGTATACGAGAAGCTCGGCGGGAAGCTCAACGTCGTCGGGCCGCTCGAAACGCCGCGCTGGCTCCGTCAGATCCATCGCGCCGAAGAATGGCAGGGCGGCGACGTCGAGTGCGAGGTCGTGGTCGTCGGCACGGGCGCGGGCGGCGGCGTCGTGGGCCGCGAGCTCGCCGATCGGGGTTTCGCGGTGGCGTTCGTCGAAGAGGGGGAGCACCACCGTCGCGACGCGTTCGACGGGAGCTCGGTCCGCGCGCACCAGCGCTTCTACCGAGGCGCGTTTTCTGTCGGCAACATGGCCATGCCCGTCTTCATCGGGCGGCTGGTCGGAGGGTCCACGGCCATCAACGGCGGCACCTGCTTTCGCGCACCGCCGTGGGTGCTCGATCGATGGTGTGAAGACACCGACTCGAGCGAGTTTTCGTCCGAGGCCATGCGGCCGTACTTCGAACGCGTCGAAGCAATTCTGGACGTTCGAGAGGCGGATCGCGCGACGGTCGGTGCCATCGGCGATGTCATGGCGCGAGGGTGCAGTGCCCTCGGGTGGAGCCATTTTCCCATCCGGCGCAATGCGCCCGGATGCGACGGGTCCGGGTTCTGCGACTTTGGATGCAGGACCGACGCGCGCCGGGGTACCAACATCGCTTACCTCCCGCCGGCGCTCGAGAAGGGCGCGGTGCTCTTCACCGGATTGCGGGCCGAGAACGTCGTCATCGAGGGAGGCCGGGCCGCAGGCGTCGACGCCGTCGACAAGAACGGTCGATCCATTCGCGTGCGGGCCGGCGCGGTCGTGCTGGCCGGCGGCGCCATCCCCACGCCGCTCTTTCTCATGAAGCAGGGGATCTGCAATACCAGCGGCCAGGTCGGCAGAAACCTCACCACCCACCCGAGCGGAGGGTTCTCGGCGTTCTTCGAGGAGCAGATTCGAGGACACGCCCACATCCCGCAAGGCTACGGCTGCGACGAGTTCTTGCGGGAGGGCATGCTCATTACCGCTGCTCAGCCCGATCTCAACATCGCCGCGGCGGTTCTTCCGTTCTCCGGGCGGCGCCTCATGGAGATCCTGGGACGCATCGACCATTTGGCCAACTTCGCGATGCTGGTCCGCGATTCGACGCGCAACGGCCGTGTTTGGCGCGACGTCGGCGGCCTCCCCGCCATTACGTACAGCGTCACCGCCGAGGACGTCGATCGCATGCATCGGGCGATGGTTCGTGTGGGCGAGATGTGCCTCGCCGCGGGCGCAACGAGGCTGCACCCGACCGTCCTCAAGATGCGCTCTCTCCAAGGACGGCGCGATCTCGAGGCGTTCCGGTCGGTCCGGCTCGGCCCCGCCGACATCGCCTGGACGAGCTACCACCCGCTGGGCACATCCAAGATGGGGCGCGATCCGAAGACGAGCGTGGTCGACACCGACCATCAGACGCACGACGTCCGGGGGCTCTACATCGTCGACGGGAGCACAGTGCCCGGACCGCTCGGCGTCAATCCGCAGCTCACGATCATGGCGGCGGCGACGCGCGCCGCCGAGAAGATCGCGGAGCGAATCAGCTGAAGAAGTCGCGCACGGTCTTCAGCCGCCGCCTTATGGCCATCGGCAGCCGCAGGGCTCCGTCGAAGCGCCCGAGCTGCAGGCCGGCGACGATCCCGCCGATGTCCCAGAGGGTCTCGTCGTAGGGCATCCAGAAGAACTCCGGACTCTTCGCCTGGTCGATCACCGTCGCGCGGGGTCGGACGAACGTGGCGAGCGCGTGGGCGCTATTGGCGACGCCGAATCCTGTCTCGCGCGTGCCGCTCCAGGGAAGGGCGGGAATCGCGCCGGAGAACGAATGGTTATTGATGGTCACGACGCCGACGTCGAGTCGCTCGGCCAGTCGCTTTGCGCGCGCCATGTCCCGCGTCCAAATCGAGGCACCCAATCCATATCGCCCCTCGTTCGTCCGCCGCACCGCCTCGGCGGCGCCTGCCACCCGGATGACGGCCAGCACGGGACCGAACGTCTCGTCGCGCACGACCCGCATGCGATCGGTGCATTGGTCGAGCAGCGTGGGCGCGTAAAAAAGACCGCTGCCGATCGGCGCGCCGCCGCAAACGACCACGGCCCCCTTCGCGCGCGCGTCTTCGACGTGCGCCACCACCGTTTGAAACTGCCGCCGGTTGGCGAGCGGACCGACGTCCGCGAACCGCTGCGGCCCGACGCGCAAGCGAGTCCACGCGTTTCTCATTGCCGCTACGAACGCGTCGGCGATGAGCTCGTCGACGTACACGACTTCGATCGCCCCGCACGCTTGTCCGACGTTCGAGAGGGCCCAGTGGGTGATCCCCGCGACCGTGCGCGACAAGTCGCAATCGGCGAGCACGATCGCAGGGTCTTTGCCCCCCATTTCGATGCTCGACGGGATCCCCCTCTCCGCGCACTGCAGGCGCACGGCCCGCCCCGATTCGGGAGAGCCGGTGAACACGCAGGCGTCGATCCCCGCGTCGACCAGCGCGGCGCCCACGCGCCCGTCGCCGTGGACGACGTGAACGAGCCCCTCGGGGAGCTCCGCCGTAAGCCGCTCGATGAGCCAGGCGCTCGTCTTGGGCGTGAACTCCGACGGTTTGACCACCAGGCCGTTCCCGGTGAGAAGCGCCGGGATGGTCGGCCGGTACAGCCCGGCCACCGGGAAATTCCAAGGGGCGATGACGCCGATCACGCCACGCGGGACGAGGTCGACGTAGGCATGCTTGCGCGGAAAGCTGATGGGGTTGAGGCGAACGTGCTGCCGCCGAGTCGCCCGCCGGACGATCTGAATCCAGCTCTTCACGTTGTCGAGCGGGCCGAGTGCTTCGTTGAAGAGGCCTTCGACGTCGACCTTTCCCATCTCCTCGCGCGCGAGCGCGATCACTTCGCCCCGTCGCCGCAGCATCTCTTGCGCGGCGCGCGTGAGCGCCTTTGCACGCTCGGAAAACGGCTGCAGTTGCCACTCGTACTGAGCCGCCTTCGCCCTCTTGACGGCCGCGCGGACTCGATCGACCGACGAAGGCGCCGTCGTCGGCCTCGGCGTCGGACCGGGCGGCGCGACCGGAAGCACGACGGACTCGTCGTGGTGGCGTACGCTCGCGCCGTTGGAGTCGTGAGGGGCGGCGCCCTCGTCGCCGGGAGCACGGACGGTATGGCCGTTCACATGGGTTTCGTTCACGATTCCCTGCGTACCCTGGATGAGGCGGGCACCACAACTGGAAGAAGCGAGACATGTCCGACAAGACCGAGGCACCGACCCCGCGCCGCCTTCGAAAGGCCCGTGAAGAAGGGGATAGCGGCGCCAGCGGATACGCGGCGCAGGCGGTCGCCTTCCTGGTCGCCGTGGCCCTGCTGCCCGGGGCTCTTCGCGCACTTGCGTCGCGTGCAGTGGATGAGCTGGACGCCACTCTCTCGAAAGCAGGCGCTTCGCACGCCCCCCCGCGGTTCGACCCCGTCGAGCTTGCGACCACCGTCGTGTCGCTCACGCTTCCGGTCCTTCTGGCCGCAGGCATCGCCGGCGCGGTGGTCCATGCGGTGCAGACCGGCGGAGTCGTCGCGACGAAGAGGCTCGCCCCGAAGCTCGAGCGCCTCGATCCCATCGCCGGGATCCGAGGGCTATTTTCCGCCACTCGCCTTTTCGCCGTAGCGAGGGCCATCGTGGCCGGCTCCGTCGTGTGTTGGCTCGCCTACGACGCACTCCGTGCCCACGTGGTCTCGATCGCCCGTCTGGTCGGCCGCCCTCGATGGATCGGGAGCGTCCTCGCGGAGGTCGCCGGTGGCCTGGCCTGGCGCGCCGCGCTCGTCGGACTCGCGATCGGAGTCGTCGATCTCGTGGTGACCCGTCGCGCGTGGATTCGCAAGCTGCGGATGAGCAAGGACGAAGTCAGGCGCGAGCATCGCGACGCCGAGGGAGATCCGCAGCTCAAGGCGGCACGCGAACGCGCGTACCACGAGCTTCTCGCGCAAGCGACCATCGGCGAGGTGCGGTCCGCGACGGTCGTCGTGGTCAACCCGACGCACCTCGCGTGCGCCCTTCGCTACGACGAGAGGCAAGGGGACGATGCCCCCATCGTCGTCGCGAGCGGCGAGGGCGAGGTCGCCGCTCGCATCTTCCAAGCCGCGCTGGATTACGGCGTTCCCGTGGTGCGCGACGTACCGCTAGCGCGCGCGCTCGTCGAGCTCGCGCCCGGCCAGGCGATTCCCGAGGCGCTCTACGACGCCGTCGCCGAGATTCTGCGCGAAGCCTGGGGCGTCGATGGCTGACGCTGGAGGCCGATCGCCTGTTCGCGGATGCCGTCGTTTCATCCGACGCGGCCGCCCCCGATCGGCAACTGCTCCCGCGTGAAATTGCGCGCCCCGTCCTCGAGCACGAAGACGTCGTCTTCGATGCGCATGCCGCCGAGCGGCGTGAGTTCGTCCACCAACTTCCAGTCGACTGCCTGCCGGCTCCGTTCGTCGGCGCGTAGCGCGCCCAGCAGGCTATCGATGAAGTAGACGCCGGGTTCGATCGTGAGAACCTGGCCCGCGGCCATGGTGCTCGTGTTGCGGAGGAACGGGTTTTCTCCGCGCGGCGCGCGCAGTCCGCATCCGACGTCGTGGGTCTGCAGACCCAGCGAATGCCCGAGCCCGTGCGGATAAAACACCCGGGTCACGCCGGTCGCGACGGCCTCCTCCTGCGACGCCCGGACCACGCCCGCGTCGCGCAGGACCGCAGCGAGTTGCCGGTGCGACTCATCGTGGAGCGCTTCGTACGGAACGCCGACTTGCACCGAGGAGCAGAGCCGCTGCTGCATGGCTTCGACGCCGGCGACGATATGCGCAAACGCGCTCGCCGCCGCCCCATGTCCTTTGACCCAAGTCCGCGTGACGTCGGAGCCGTAGCCGCGGCAGGTAGCCCCGGCGTCGACCAACAGCGACTCGGCGTCACGCCCCGACGCTTGTCGCCCGTAGGCGACGTGGTGGAGCGTGGCCGCGTGCCGCCCGAAGGCCACGATGTTCTTGTAGGGCGTCTCCGGGTCGTCTTGGGCGGTCTCTCTCAGAAAGAGGAGATGCAGGTCGAGCTCCGACGCGTCGTTCCCTCGGAACGCGTCTCGAAGGGCCTCGTGCCCAGCGCGCGCCCGCCGGTTCGCCTCCGCGATGCATTCCGCCTCGTACGACGTCTTTGTCGTGCGGAGCGCGTCGAGCGCCCGAACGAGCGCGGCGGGAGATGCCGCGTGCGGCCCGATGCCCCATTCCACGGCGCGCGCGGGGTCCTCGCCGACGAATGCGACGCGACCGGCCGGAAGGAGTTTCTTCGCCGCAGCGAGGTCCGGCACTTCGATCACGTCGAGCGCGTCCTCGAACGCGCTGCTCTCCGGCCGAGGCTTCTCTTCCCAGAAGCTCTCTCCTCCGTAGCGAATGAGCGCCGGGCGAGTCCCGGCGCGTATCACGAGGAGGCATTCGGGCTCCGCGAGCGGGAGCCAGTGCTGAAAGTGCGGGCAAGGTCGAAAGGGC
>Ga0265325_10001479_pt1 | contig 16557 bp, 18 predicted proteins | sample 41420metaG_FD_202090 | JGI IMG/M metagenome (GOLD analysis project Ga0265325, IMG submission 202090) | Rhizosphere microbial communities from Carex aquatilis grown in University of Washington, Seatle, WA, United States - 4-14-20 metaG | ecosystem: Host-associated > Plants > Roots > Rhizosphere...
GCGCTGATCGGCCCAGTCCTCGCGCACTTTGACGAACAGGAAGAGATGGACGCGCCGCTGGAACAATTCCTCAAGCTCCTTGCGCGCCATTTCGCCGATCAGCTTGATCGTCGCTCCGCCCTTTCCGAGAACGATCGCCTTCTGTCCCTCGCGCTGGACATAGATTGTCTGGTCGATCTTCACCGAGCCGTCGTTGCGCTCCTCCCACTTCTCGGTCTCGACCATCGAAGCGTAGGGCAACTCGTCGTGCAGGCGCAGATAGATCTTTTCACGAGTCACTTCCGAAGCCAGGAGCCGCGAAGGAATGTCGGCCGCCTGATCGGCCGGATAGAGCCACGGCCCTTGCGGCATCTTCTTCGAGACCCAGGATCTCAAATCGGCAACGCCGTCCCCCTTGAGAGCGGAGATCATGAAGACTTCCTCGAAGACGCCTTCGTTGCTCAACGCCTGCACCAGCGGCAAGAGATCGGTGCGCTTCATCCCGTCGATCTTGTTGAGCGCCAGCGCGGCTTTGCGCTTGTCGGTCTTCAGGGCCTCGATGATCGCATGCGTGTCGTCGGCCGCGCGGCCCTTCGGATTGACCGTGAGTTCGGCCGCGTCGACGAGAAGAATGACAGCATCGGCATCACCCGCGCCCGCCCAGGCTGCGTTGACCATCGCCCGGTCGAGACGCCGGCGCGGCTTGAAGATACCGGGCGTGTCGACGAAGACGATCTGTGCATCGCCGTCCATCGCGACGCCGCGCACGGCCATGCGCGTGGTCTGGACTTTCGGACTGACGATCGCGACTTTCGAGCCGACCAGAGCGTTGACGAGAGTCGACTTTCCGGCGTTCGGCGCGCCGATGATGGCAGCAAAGCCGCAGCGCTGTGTCATCGCGCCAAATCCAGACTCGTCAGCATCTTCTTTGCGGCATCCTGTTCGGCTTCTCTCTTCGAGCGGCCTTCGCCCGTCTGCGATGTCTGCCCGGACACGGAAACTTCAACAAGGAAGCGCGGCGCGTGATCCGGACCGACCCGCTTCACCAACGTATAGACCGGAGCAGCGGCATCGCCCCTTCGCGACTGGGCCCATTCCTGAAGCGCCGTCTTGGCATCGCGCATATCGCGATCCAGCGAACCGAACGCTTCCGTCCAATAGCACTCCACAAAGCGGCGCGCCGCATCGATCCCGCCATCCTGATAAAGTGCCGCAATCACGGCCTCGCACACGCCGGCAAGGATCGCAGCCTTGCGGCGTCCGCCGCTGCTGGACTCGGAGCTGGCGAGTATGAGTTGGTCAGCAAGGCCCGCTGCCTCCGCAGCCCGCGCGCAGGTTTCCTGGCGCACCAGCGCGTTGTATTTCAGCGCCAGCGCGCCCTCGGGATCGCCCGGATAAAGGGCGTGCAGCTTTTCGGCTGCGATCAGACCCAATACTCGATCTCCCAGAAACTCTAGCCGTTCGTTCGAAGCCGTCGCGTTGGCGCTGGAATGCGTCAGCGCGCGCTTGAGCAATTCGCGATCTCTGAAGACGTGACCGAGGCGCGCTTCGAGGTCAGTCGATGAAGGTGAACATCCGGCCGTAGCGGACTGCTCCGGGCCAGGTCCAGGGTTCGTACCAGATTGCTGTTTCATCGATGGAGAAGAATCGCAGTTCCGCCTTGCCGACAAGGTCTTCGGCAGGAACGTAGCCCACTGCTTCGCGGCTGTCGTCCGAATTGTCGCGATTGTCGCCCATCATGAAGTAATGGCCGGGCGGCACGATGAACACCTGGGTGTTGTCGGCCTCGCTCTCGAACCGGTCCAGCGTCAGGTAGGACTTGCCGTTGGGCAGCGTCTCGCGGAACTGGTGGACATGGTGCGTACCGCCAAAACCGTCCGGCTCGACATAGTCGGCCACGGGAACCTTCGGTACCGGCTTGTCGTTGATGTAGAGGACGCCGTTGATCATCTGGATGTGATCGCCCGGCATTCCGATCAGCCGCTTGATGAAATCCTTCATGTAATCGGGCGAGTTCTGGTTCGGCATCTTGAACACGATGACGTCGCCGGGCGCCGGGTCCGAGGCAAAGACCCTGCCGGAGAACGGCGCGAGGCTGAACGGGAATGAGTGCCGGCTATAGCCATAGGCGTATTTCTCGACGAACAGATAGTCGCCGACCAGCAAGGTCGCTTCCATTGAGGCCGAAGGAATGTTGAACGGCTGAAACAGGAATGTGCGGATCACCACGGCAATCAGCAGCGCATAGGCGACCGTCTTGACCGTTTCCAGCCACGACTCGCCTTCCTTTTTTTCGGGCGCGGGTATGGCCGCGTTTTCCTTGGCGTCGCTCACATTGGGATCGTCAGACATTTCGGGCTCTTTAGACGGGGCGATTGCGTCAAGGTCAAGGTGCGGACGGGAAATTGATTAAGCCGGAACCGCGGAGATGATGACGATCGCCTGAGCAAGCGGAAAATCGTCGGTAATGGTCAGGTCGATCTGGGCCCGATGCCCGCGCGGCGTAATCTCCTCCAGCCTTTTCAGGGCGCCGCCCGTCAGCTTCATCGTGGGCTTGCCGCCCGCGACATTGACGACACCCATGTCGCGCCAGAACACGCCGCGGCGCAGGCCGGTACCAAGCGCCTTGGAACAGGCTTCCTTCGCGGCAAAGCGCTTGGCGTAGGACGCGGCGCGCTGCGACCGCTTGTCCGATTTTTCGCGCTCGACGGCAGTGAAGATGCGGCTGAGAAAGCGCTCGCCGAACCGCTCGATGCTTTTGTCGACGCGGCGGATGTCTATCAGGTCCGAACCCAGGCCGATAATCATTTGGCGGCCATGCGGTCAATGCCGCGTGCTTCATCCATGAGAGCGCGCATGTGGCGTATGGAATTCTCCAGCCCGACGAAGATGGCCTCTCCGATCAGGAAGTGGCCGATATTGAGTTCGCGGATCTCCGGGATCGCGGCGATGGGCTTCACATTGTCGAAGGTGAGCCCGTGGCCGGCATGAACCTCGAGCCCAATCGATGCAGCGTAGGCGGCGCCATCGCGAAGCTTATGCAGCAACCGTTCCTGTTGCGCACCGGCGGCATCGCAATATGCTCCGGTGTGCAGTTCAACCACGGGCGCCCCGAGCGACTTCGCGGCATCGAGCTGTTCCTTCGCCGGCTCGACAAACAGCGACACGCGAATGCCCGCCGCCGAAAGACTGCGCACGATCGGCGAGAGATGATTGTGCTGTCGCGCAGCGTCAAGTCCGCCTTCGGTGGTCACCTCCTCGCGCTTCTCCGGCACGATGCAGGCGGCGTGCGGGCGAGCGTTGAGAGCGATAATGTGCATCTCGTCGGTCGCAGCCATCTCAAGATTGAGCGGGATGTGCAGTTCGCGCGACAGACGTTCGATATCGGCATCCGAAATATGGCGGCGATCTTCACGCAGATGGGCGGTGATCCCATCCGCGCCGGCCGCTTCGGCAAGCTTGGCTGCGCGAACCGGATCGGGATAGACGCTGCCGCGCGCCTCGCGGACGGTCGCCACATGGTCGATGTTCACGCCGAGTCGCAGGGGTTTCATGCCGGCCTCTCGCTTCGCCTCTGGCCCAGACTATCTGAAACGCGCGTCCCGGCGGCAATTCCAGTGTTCGAACGGCCAGCCATGATCCTACTGCAATCCCCGGCTTCCCGGTTTCACTGCGGGTATATTGCGAAGGTGCGGCGGAAGTTTGTCGGCTTCCCACGCCGGCACCTTCAGTGTCGCAAGCGCCACCAGCTTGACGCCGACTTTCGCCTTGCCGCCGGAGCGATCGATCAGACAGGCAGCGGCGACCGGTTTGCCGCCGGCGGCCTTGATGGCCTCGATGCATTCACGCGACGACACGCCGGTGGAGATGATGTCCTCGACCATCAGGACGGGCTGGTTCCTTGTGAGCTTGAAGTTGCGGCGAAGCTGGAATTTGCCCTCAACTCGTTCGACATACATCGCAGGCAATCCGAGCTGGCGGCCCATCTCATAGCCCGGGACGATGCCACCAACGGCCGGCGAGATGATCGCGGTGAACTCCTGCTTGATTTCCGCGCGAACCTTCTCGGCCAGAGCCTTGCAAAGTTTCGCCGTGCGCCTGGCATCCTGAAAGACGAGTGCCTTCTGCAGGAACATATCCGCATGCAGGCCGGAAGAGAGGATGAAGTGGCCCTCGAGAAGCGCACCCGCCTTTTTGAATTCGTTCAGGACCTGTTCGTTGTTCATATTGTATCTCCCTCATCCGACGACGGGCACAGGATGAGGTGAGTTCCTCATGCTGAGCTTGTCGAAGCGTCCCGCACGCGATCGACCGATTCGACCGCCGCGTTCACGCGTAGCGCGCCCAGAATGTTCTGCAAATGGGCAAGATCGCGCACTTCGATATCGACGTTGAACTCAAAAAACAGCGGGTTGCGGCTCGTCACCTTCATGTTGAAGATGTTGCCGCCATTGTTTGCGATGACGTTCATGACGGCCGCGAGCGATCCGGGCGCGTTCTTCACGCGCACCAGCACGCGGGCGATGGAAGGGCCGCCTTCCGCTGCGTGCATGCCCCAGGTCACGTCCAGCCAGTCGCTCATCGTGTTCTGCGCTTTTTCGAGCTCTGCGCAGTCGATCGTGTGAATGACGGCGCCCTCACCGGGCACCATCAGCCCCACGATGCGGTCGCCGGGAAGCGGATGACAGCACTGGCCGAGACGGTACGAAATTCCTTCCGTCAGGCCGCGGATCGAGATCGGCTTCTTCGTCTTGGGCTCGGTGAACGCCGCCTGCTTGCGCTTTTCCGGATCGAGCTTGAGTTCGGGGAACACCGCCTCCAGCACTTCGTTGCCGCGAAGCGCGCCGCGGCCGACTTCTGCAAAGACGTCATCGGCTTTGGCGAGGTGCAGCTTCTTGGCGACTTCACCGACCGCCTTGTCGGTCAGCTCAGCGCCTTCGTCCGCGAAGACTTTCTTCAGAATGTTGCGGCCGAACTTCACATGTTCGCCGCGCTGGGCGAGACGCAGGAACCGGCGGATTTCGGCACGCGCGCGGCCCGTCACCACGAACTGCTCCCAGAGCGGCGACGGCGTCTGTTCCTTGGTGCGAATGATCTCCACCTGGTCGCCGTTGCGTAGCGGCGTGTGCAGCGGCACATGCGCGCCATTGACCTTCGCGCCGACGGTCGAATTGCCGATGTCGGTGTGCAGCGTGTAGGCAAAATCGATAGGCGTCGCACCGCGCGGCAGGGCGATCAGATCACCCTTCGGCGTGAAGCAGAACACCTGGTCCTGATACATGTTGAGGCGGGAGTTCTCGAGAAACTCCTCCGCGCTGTCGTCGCGTTCCAGCAGGTCGACCATCTCGCGCAGCCAGCCATAGGCGCGATCCTCGCCCTCGCCCTCCGAGCCTTCGCGCTCGCGGTAGCGCCAGTGCGCCGCCACGCCGCGTTCGGCGACGTCGTGCATGGCCTGGGTGCGGATCTGGACTTCGACTCGCTGCTTTTCCGGACCGATCACCGTCGTGTGAATGGAGCGATAACCGTTTGTTTTCGGGGTCGAAATGAAATCCTTGAAGCGCGACGGCACCATCTGCCAGTTCTGGTGCAAGACGCCGAGCGCGCGGTAGCAGTCATCCTCGTTCTTCACGATGACGCGGAATCCGAAGATGTCAGACAGCGCCTCGAAGTTGAGCTGCTTGTCCTTCAGCTTGCGCCAGATGGAGAATGCGCGCTTGGCGCGGCCATAGACCCACGCGTCGATGCCATGCTCGGCCAGTTTGCGCTTGATCTGGTCGGCGATGCGTCCGATGCGGTCGCCCGATGCGTCGTCGAGGCGCGCAAGCCGCGTGACGATCGAATTGCGCGCTTCGGGATTGAGTTCCGCAAAAGCGAGGTCTTCCAGTTCCTCGCGCATGTTCTGCATGCCGATGCGGCCTGCGAGCGGCGCGTAGATATCCTGCGTCTCCTGCGCGATGCGGCGGCGCTTCTCGGCGCTCTCGATGAAGTGCAGCGTGCGCATATTGTGCAGCCGGTCGGCAAGCTTCACCAGAAGGACGCGAATGTCGTTCGTGATCGCCAGCATCAGCTTGCGGAAGTTCTCCGCCTGCTTGGTGCGCTCCGAGAACAATTCCAACTGCGACAGCTTCGTCACGCCGTCGACGAGATTGGCGATCTCCTCGCCGAAATTCTCCTTGATGTCGTCATAGGTGGCGAGCGTGTCTTCGATCGTGTCGTGCAGCAGTGCGGTGACGATCGTCGCCACATCGAGCTTCAAGTCCGTCAGGATCGCCGCCACTTCGAGCGGGTGCGCGAAATACGGATCGCCCGAGGCGCGGAACTGCTTGCCGTGCGCCTTCATGGCATAGACGTAGGCTTTGTTCAGCAGCGCTTCGTCGGCGTCGGGATCGTAAGCCTTGATGCGGTCGATGAGCTCGGTCTGCCGCATCAACCGGCGGCGTGTCGGACCCTTCGCGGCGGGCTGAGCAGGCGCAACCGCGGGAGCAGGCTCTGCCTGTCCCGTGTCCTTGGTTTCGGGGGACACTGGTGCGCTCATGAACCCAATATATAGGAAGAATTGCCAAAGTCGGATTGTTGATATTGTCCCAAAACGGCGAAAGGCGGCGCTTTTGGCGCCGCCTTTGTCGATTTGGACCGCTGCCGCTCGCGGCGTTCGCCTGCTTTCGCAGGTCCATCGGACCTGCTCACGCGCGATGCGCGCCGCAGCTTACTCCTCGTAGTCCGCTTCCGGCTCGGGCTGCGGTTCGGCGCGGCGCTGGGCTTCGGTCGTCAGAGCGCGCAGCAGTTCTTCCTCGGTCACCTGGCGGAACGCACTGTCCTCGCGCGCGTCGTCAGAGTCGGGACGCGCCTCCTCCGGCTCGTCGACCTCGGCATGCTTCTGCAAGCTCTTGATGTATTCTTCCTTGGCCTCGTCGGGCTTGATTTCCTTGGCTGCGATCTCCCGCAGGGCCACGACGGGGTTTTTATCGCGGTCGCGATCGACCAGCGGGTCGGAACCGCCCGACAACTGGCGGGCACGGAAACCGGCTACCAGAACCAGATCGAAGCGGTTGGGAATCTTGTCGACGCAGTCTTCAACGGTAACGCGAGCCATGGAAGTCCTTATCTTTCAGGGTCTTAGCGGGCCCGATGGCGCAAATCGGAGCAAGGCCGCTTAGAAGGCGGCGGAAGTTATACGAGCCAGGTCTAAGGCACAAGTCCGCGTCGCCGCCCCGGATCAGCCCGGTTCCTTCGCGGTAATCTGCGCCGCCCGGTGCTGTTCGAGGATCGGTCGCGTGCGCACCCACATATGATAGGCGCTCGCGAGGCCGCGCGCCGCAACGAAAAGCAGTGCCGCATCCGTCGCCCCACTGATCGTCATCTCGTGGTGGCCAGGGATCAATCCTCCCGCACCCTTCATCGCGTAGTCGGCCAGCGATCGGGCAACGAACGCGCCGGCCGTCATCGCCGTGCCCCAAAACGTCGGCTGGCTCATGATTGTGCCGGTTTTGTCGTCGAGCGTGAGCTCGACATGCCTGGCTGAAAACCAGCCCAGAACCACGCCCGCGGGTACGGCGACAAAATACATCGCGATCGCGAGCAGGTTTTTTGGTGCATGCCCATAAAGGGCAAGCGCCGCCATCACCGCAATGATGGCTGGGAACCGGAACAAAGAGTTCAGTTTCACGCGCCGCGGTTTCGACCCTCGCCGGATGATGAGCCACACAACCAGCAATGTCGGCAGCAAGGATCCGAAAGTTGGAATGAAATACGTCAAGTCCTGGCCTCACGCGTGTCGATGCATCTTCGCCACTAAGTCCGCGCCGCTCAACCGTCGAGACGCCGAATTTCGCGTTCGCCGGCTGCCAATGCGCCGATCAATTCCGAAATTGACTGGCCGGTCGCAGGATGCCGCCAATTTGGCGCAATGTCCGCAACGGGAACAAGGACAAAAGCACGCTCTTTCAGGCGCGGATGCGGCAGAACCGGCGGACCCTTCTCGACGCGGCCGTCATAATCGATCAGATCGAGATCGAGCGTGCGCGGCGCGTTCTTCTTCGTACGTTGACGCCCGAAACTTTCCTCTGTCGCATGCAGCAATGCCATGAGTTCCGCAGGCGAAAGTTTCGTGTCGACGCATGCAACCGCATTCACAAACGGCGGATCAGCAGGATCGGGCCATGCTTTGGTTACGTAATAAGACGAAACAGCCGAAACGCTGACTCCCTGCGTAGCCAGTTCCGTTAACGCTGCTTTCAACGTATCGCGCGGCGCGCCCGCGCGTGACGGAAGATTTGCGCCGAGTGCGATCACAATCATATGTGCGCATCTCTCTTGAACGCGCGGCGCGAAGGATTAGAACAGCCATCGGCGTGCGGGGGACGTTGACCGCTTCTGCCTTCTTGTTGATGGGAGTTCATCATGTTGTTCTACCCGCAGGAAAAACTGGCGTTATTCATTGATGGCGCAAATCTCTACGGCGCCGCAAAAGGACTTCAGTTCGACATCGACTATAAGCGCCTACTCGAATTGTTTGCGCGCAAGGGCATACTCGTGCGCGCCTTTTACTATACCGCGGTTGCGGAAGATCAGGAATTCTCGCCGCTTCGTCCCCTGGTTGATTGGCTCGACTACAACGGCTTTTCCGTCGTCACCAAGCCGCTCAAGGAATTCACCGACGCGCAGGGCCGCCGCCGCGTGAAGGGCAACATGGACATCGAGCTGGCCATCGACGTGATGGAGATGGCGGAACAGGTGGACCACATTGTCATCTTCTCCGGCGACGGCGATTTTCGCCGCCTGGTTGAGGCCGCCCAGCGCAAAGGCCGCCGCGTCAGCGTCGTCTCGACGATCCGTACCCAGCCGCCGATGGTGGCAGACGAACTGCGCCGCCAGGCAGACAATTTCATCGAGCTCGAAGAACTGAAGAGCCAGATCGCCCGCGAAGGCGGCGCACGGACTGCGGCCGCACCCTCGCCCGAATACGCGCAGACGGCCTGAGGCGGAGCGAACCGCTTGCAATCGGCTCCCCGTTATGGGGATGTCGCCGTATGAAACAGATCGTTGAACCGCCGAAGGATTGCTCGCTGTGTCCGCGGCTTGCGGCCTTTCGCAAGACGAACCACAAGCAGTTCGCCGACTATTTCAACGCCCCCGTGCCGACCTTCGGGTCCAGTCAGGCGCGGCTTCTCATCGTCGGCCTTGCTCCCGGGCTGCACGGAGCCAACCGGACTGGCCGGCCGTTCACCGGCGACTATGCAGGCGATCTGCTCTACGCAACCCTTCTGAAGCATGGACTGGCGAAAGGTCCTTATCTCGAACGCGCCGATGACTGCCTCGAACTCGTCGAGTGCGCCATCAGCAACGCGGTGCGCTGCGTCCCGCCGCAGAACAAGCCGACTCCCGAGGAGATCAGAACCTGCCGTCCGTTTCTCGCGGGCCAGATCGCCGGCATGCCACACCTGCACGCCATTCTCGCGCTCGGCAAGATCGCGCATGACAGCGTCTGCGACACGCTGGGTGCAAAGAAATCCGCGCATCCTTTCGGACACGGCAAATCATACGAGATCGGAAAACTCAGGCTGATCGCGAGCTATCACTGCTCGCGTTACAACACCAACACTGGCGTGCTGACCGAAGCGATGTTCGACGCCGTCGTGAAGCAGGCCAAGATCGCGGCCATGCCTCAGCTATAGCGTTCCTCCTTCCAAGGATCGCCTTCGTTGTGATAGCCGCGGACTTCCCAGAAGCCGGGTTGATCATCCGCCATGAAGACGATGCGCGTGACCCACTTCGCGCTCTTCCAGAAATACCAGTCCGGAACGATCACACGCACAGGCCCGCCATGCTCGCGAGGGATCGGCTGGCCTTCCCAGCTATGCGCCAGAAGCACGTTTTCGTCTGCGAAAACCGACGTCTTCACATTGGTCGTGTAGCCGTCATAGGAGTGGAAGACGATGTGCCTCGCGTCCGCCTTCGGCTTCACCAGATCGAGCAGCGTCTTCGAAGACACGCCGCGCCAGTGATTGTCATAGCGACTCCATGACGTGACGCAGTGGATGTCGCTGACGAAGTCCTGCTGCGGCAGAGCGTTGAACTGTTCCCAGGTGAGCGCAACGGGATTGTCGACAAGACCCATGATCTGCAGACGCCAGTTCTCCAGCTTCACATCGGGCTGGACGCCAAGATCGAGAACCGGCCAGTTCTTCACTTCTTTCTGACCAGGCGGCAGGCGGTTCACATGCCCCATGTCCGGCCGGCCGGTGATCAGGCGTCCCTGCTCCGCCCACTCCTGCTTGGAGCGGATCAGCTTGTCCTTGATCTTGCCGATCAGGCTGGGTTCTTCGTCACTCATGGGTTCTCCGTGCCGACGCAACTGTAAAGACATATTCGTACGGCGCGCGAATTGGTTTCAACAATATAATTGTTCGGCGATTTTTTCGCCTTTTGTGCACCGCCGGCTACTACCAGCACAAAAGCGCCGGACGACGACTTCGTTGACCTCCGTTTGAGCGCACCTGTGGGGATTTAGCGGAATTGGTGATTTCACCGACTCGGTTCAAGAGCCGCCTGGAAAAATCTACGGGCCTTACGCAGAAAGTTTTTAGCTTCGATCCGCGCGCAATTTCGCGACGACGTCATCTGCCTCTTGCGTCTTGCGTAAGCGCAAAACCTTGAGATGAGCGTAAGCGGGTTCACGCAGCAGACCTTCATACTGCGCGCGGCGGCGGTCGAACGTGTCCCACGCCCAGCGGATCGGATGATCCTTGTCGAGCCACTTCGAAAAGGACTCGACGTTGCCCGTACCCGGCCACAACTCCTCACGCGTGATGGCGCGAACGAGAGAACGCCAGATCACGCGACGCATCACGACGCTGCGGGAATAGTCGAGCCAGATGAGATGCGTGGCGCGGCCAAGGATGATCGGACCGACTGCAGAACCGTAGTTGCCGTCCGTGACCCAGCTCTCAGCAGAGAGCGCTTCGCTGACACGTCGCTTGAACTCGGGCGGATCATCGGTGTTGAGATCGCGCCAGCCCGGCTGCCAGTTAATGGCGTCCATGCTGACGTAGGGGATTTTCAAATCCGGCGCGATCTGTTTCGCCAGGTTGGTCTTGCCCGATCCGGACGTGCCGACGACGGCGATGCGCACGGTATTACCCCTTGGCCCGCATCAGCCGCGCCTTGTCGCGCTGCCAGTCGCGGTTCTTCTCAGTCTCGCGCTTGTCGTGGATCTTCTTGCCCTTGGCGACCCCCAGTTCGATCTTGGCGATGCCCTTGGGGTTGAAATAGAGCTTCAGCGGAATGAGCGTCATGCCCTCACGCTGAATGGCCATAGACAGCTTGTTCGCCTGGTTCTTGTGCACCAGCAATTTGCGCATCCGCTTGGGTTCGTGATTGAAGCGGCTCGCCTGCGTGTATTCCGGGATGTAGGCGTTGACTAGAAAGAGTTCGCCGTCCTTGGCGAAGGCGTAGGACTCCCCGATCGTCGCCTTGCCAGTGCGCAGCGACTTCACTTCGGATCCGGTCAGCATGATGCCGGCCTCAAGCGTGTCGTCGATCGCATAGGCGTAGCGCGCCTTGCGGTTGTCGGCGATCAGCTTGTTCTGGTCGTCCTTCTTCTTGGCCATGGCGCGTTCTTGTTTCCTCGTGCTTCGACAGGCTCAGCTTGAGGAAACCAGAGGGTCCTCACCCTGAGCTTGCCGAAGGGGGAGGACTTTTAGGACTTGATCCCCGCCGACGCCAGCGCGGCGCGGATGGTGGCGCGGGCAGCGTCGGTTGCGGCAACGAGAGGCAGACGGACCTCGTCCCTGCAGATGCCCAGCAATGACGCGGCGAATTTCACCGGTGCGGGGCTCGGCTCGACGAACATCGCATCGTGCAGCGGCATCAAGCGGTCCTGCAGTCCCAGCGCCGCCTTGAAGTCGCCCTTCATGCAGGCGGTCTGAAACTCGGCACAGAGCCTGGGCGCAACGTTTGCAGTCACGGAGATGCAGCCATGCCCGCCATGCGCCATGTAGCCGAGCGCCGTGCCGTCCTCGCCCGAAATCAGCCGCCAGTCCTTGCCGCACGCCGCGCGCTCGCGCGTCGGGCGCATCAGGTTTGCGGTCGCGTCCTTGACGCCGATGATGTTTGCGATCCTGGAAAGGCGCGCCATCGTCTCGACCGAGATGTCCACGATCGCCCGGCCCGGGATGTTGTAGAGCAGCATCGGAATGTCGACGGCCTCTGCCACGGCCGCAAAGTGGCGGTACAGGCCTTCCTGCGAGGGCCGGTTGTAGTAGCCCGTGACGGAGAGCACGGCATCCGCGCCCACCGTCTTGGCGTGGCTGCTGAGCATGATCGCTTCGGATGTCGAGTTGGAGCCCGCTCCGGCGATCACAGGCACGCGGCCATTGGCTTCCTCGACGCAGATTTCCACGACCCGCATGTGCTCTTCGTGGCTGAGAGTCGGCGATTCGCCTGTCGTTCCGCAGGGGACGAGGCCGTGACTGCCCTGTTCGATCTGCCACGCGACCAGGTTTCGGAATGCGCGCTCGTCCACCTTGCCGTCCTGCATGGGTGTGATGAGTGCGGGAATTGATCCTTTGATACTCTCGCGCGCGAACGCCATTATCGGCCTGCTCTGATCCTGTGGAGGCGCAAACTACAGGGCCGGGCGCCGGGGCGGCAAGACGGCGAAACGAAAGGACACACATGCCTTTGGAGATGAGACCGATCTGCGAGCGCTGCGAGACCGCGCTGGCCGAAGACAGCCCCAAGGCGCGGATTTGCTCTTACGAGTGCACATTCTGCGCCGATTGCTCGGACGCAATGCACGGCCGTTGCCCCAATTGTGGTGGCGAACTCCAGCCACGGCCGCGCCGGATCAAGAAAGTGGGATAGGACGCCTCGACTTCGCCACACCCGTGTGGCGGAAATGATTTTCTCCGATTCTTCCGAGCATCCGGGTCCATGACCGTCCGCCGCGCCGCCATCCTTCTGATCGGAACGTCCGTCGCCGCGCTCGCCGCCGTCGCCCAGACGACGCTGCCGAACGGACTGACCCAGCTCGGCAATGTGATCATGATGGAGCCGATCTCCGACGGATCGACGGACAACGGCCTTGCGATCGACCGCGAACGGCGTCCGAGCGCCGTGCACGTCCTGAGCGCTGGCGATCACGATGTCTATTCGCGCGCCTTCGATGCCGCGGATCGGGGCGACTGGACTGCGGCGCGCGGCCTGGCCGCCCAGGGACACGATGCCATCGCCACGCGGCTGATCACCTGGCGTTACGTTCTCGACAAGAACAGCGCTGCTTCCTTCAGCGACATAGACGGGTTCCTGCGGAACAATCCCGACTGGCCGTTGCGCGACACGATTTTCGCGCGGGCGGAAGTCGCCATGGATCCCGGCATGACGCCGGCTGCGGTCATCGCCTGGTTCGGCAGCCGCGCTCCGGTCACCGGGATCGGCATGATCAGGCTCGGCGATGCGATGATCGCCACCGGAAAGCCGCAAGCCGGACGCGAGTTGATCCAGCGCGGCTGGATCAGCGGCAGTTTTCAGCCGGACCAGGAACTTGCCATCGTCAGGAAGGACGGCGGCCTGCTCACCCCCGACGTCGACCGCGCACGTCTGAGCAACCTGATCTCCATCGACGATGCAACGGCGGCGCGGCGCGAGATTTCCCGCGTCGAGGAGGATGTCCAAAAGTTGGGCGAAGCGAGGCTGGCCTTTCGAACCGGCCGAGCAGCGGGCGAGCGGCTCGTCGCGCGCCTGCCCGCCTCGGTCTCGTCCGATCCCGAACTGCTGTTCGACCGCGCGCGGGCGGCGCGCCGGGCAAACGACAATGAAGCTGCTGCCATCTTCCTTGGCCGCGGCACGCTCGGGCAGTTCGTGCATGCCCATCCGGCGCGCTGGTGGGTCGAGGCCAACCTGGTCACGCGTGCCCTGCTGCAAAGCGGCGATGATCGTGCCGCCTATGGCGTCGTGTCGGACACCGGCCTGACGAATGGTTCGGAGTTCAACGAATCCGAATTCATGGCGGGCTGGATTGCGCTGCGCTTCCTCAAATCGCCGAGCCGGGCGCTCAACCACTTCAGCCGGCTTGAAGCGGGCGTTACGCGTCCGATCAGCCTTGCCCGCGCGCGCTACTGGAAAGGCCGCTGCTACGAGGCCTTGGGCGATGTCTCAAGCGCGATCGCGCAGTACCGGCTGGCCGCACAGTCGCCCGAGACGTTTTACGGCCAGATGGCGCTGGCCCGCATCGATGCGACGCCGACGCTGCATCTGAACGACATGCAGGTCGACGCAAGCAGCGCGAAGAACGACTTCGATGCGGACGAACTGGTGCGCGTGATGCGCGTGCTCGGTGATCTGGGCCAGGAGAACATCCTGCGCATCTTTGTCCTCCACGACCAGGAACTGCACCCTGACATCAAGCGTGTGAAATTGCTGGCGCAGACTATGGACGATCTGGGCTTTCGCGAGATCGCGGTCCGGCTGGGCAAGACCGCGAGCTACGCGGGCATGCCCATGCTCATCTACACCCACCCGGTCATCCCGTTGCCGCAATACACGGTCGCTGGCGCTGCACCCGATCCGGCCTTCGTCCTCGGCCTGATCCGGCAGGAGACCGAGTTCGATCCGGATTCGGTCAGTCATGCCGGCGCGCGCGGCCTGATGCAGCTCATGCCGGCTTCGGCAAGGGCCGACGCCGTCCGGGCTGGACTTGCATGGCGGCCGAACGACCTGACCGCCGATCCGAACTACAATATCCAGCTCGGCATGGCGGAGTTCCAGAGCTACGTGTCCAACTGGAACGGGTCGCTGGTGCTGGCCATCGCGTCCTACAATGCGGGCCCGGGGAATGTGAGGAAGTGGCTTGCTGTGAATGGCGATCCGCGCAACGCGGCGGTCGATCCGATCGACTGGATTGAAAGCATCCCGTTCAACGAGACGCGCAACTATGTGATGCGGGTTCTGGAGAATGCGCAGATTTACCGGAACAGGCTCAGCGGGCGCGATCAGCCGCTTCGCATTCTCACCGATCTGTATGCGCCATTGGCGCCGGCCGTGAAGCCGCTTTCGGCCTATCCGCCCTAGTTGGGGGCTTGGACTTCGGACGTCAGGTCAGGCCGGGCGGAAAATCGAGAGCCATTCCCGGGCGAGGCGCTGGGCCTCGGCGATCTGCGAGGTGTTCATTTCCCGGGCAATCGAAGCGCGCCAGGACTTTGCCTCATCGACGCCCTTCATGGCCGCCAGGTTGAACCATTTGTGGGCGGCCACGAAATCGACCCCCACGCCCTGACCTGTGGAATAGGCCAGTCCCAGATTATAAAGGGCATCCGGACGGCCCTGCTTGGCGTCTACTTCAAACTGCGCCAGTGCATCGATATCTATGCACGCCATAACAATCCCCTCGGCTCTCGCCTCTGCGCGACAGAAAGACCCTTCGCGTAAGGCAATCGTTGCGTCGAAGAAGCTAAGGCAGGGTTAACGGCATTAACCCTGATTTTCATACATTGTTAATGAGTGGTGACCGGGCCGGCTCTATCGTCCGTGTACGGACGTCTCGGTGCTCGCGGCACAAAAAAAACCGCGCCGAAGCGCGGTTTGGAAAGTCCTTCGCGAGCTGGGCCGCGACCGTAGGATCCGAAAGGTTCCGGGTCGCGGCCTTAGCTTCGCAGCCGGTGCTCACAAGTTAAACGCGTGAGCGACCGGCGACGTAAGCGTTGACCAGGTCAACGCCAACTATTTCTTCTTCTTCGCCTTCTTGGCCTTCTTCTTGACTGCCTTCTTCTTTGCCTTCGGCATGAGATGTAACTCCTCTAACGTTTCGTCCGGGTCGGGCGAATCGACCGCCCCCCAAAACGTGAACAATATGAGTGGGTTGCAATGCGGATTGCAATATCCATGGGGTCCGCGTCAATACGCACCTTTGCAAATAATTCATCTAAGCCAATAAAATCAGGCCTTAGATTGATCGATCCGTGTACGGACCTTCGGGGCCGAAAAAATCGCGTGTCAAGCCCGAAAATGCAAATTTGTGCGAATCACCCCTCTTCGGGCAAACCGAGTCGCGTCTTGAGCAGCGCGTTGACGACACCCGGATTGGCTTTTCCACCTGTCGCTTTCATCACCTGACCGACGAACCACGACGCCATTTTTGGTTTCACCTTCACCTCTTCGACCTTGTCGGGGTTCGCGGCGATCACCGCATCGATCGCCTTCTCGATGGCCGAAGTGTCCGTCACCTGCTTGAGGCCGCGGCTCTCAACGATGACGCGCGGGTCACCGCCTTCGCTCCAGACGATGTCGAGAAGATCCTTCGCAATCTTTCCCGAGATCGTGTTGTTAGCGACCATCTCGATGATCGCAGCATTCGCCCTGGCAGAGACCGGACCATCGCTGATCGCGAGGCCTGCCTTGTTGAGGCGGCCGAAATATTCGTTGTTCAGCCAGTTTGCGGCAGCCTTCGGCTCTGCGCCGGCCGCAACCATCTCCTCGAAATAGTCCGCATTCTCCTTCTCGGCGACGAGAACGGACGCATCGTAGGGCGACAGACCCGCCTTGATCAGCCGCGCTTTCTTTTCGTCGGGAAGTTCGGGCAGC
>Ga0265325_10001480_pt1 | contig 16553 bp, 14 predicted proteins | sample 41420metaG_FD_202090 | JGI IMG/M metagenome (GOLD analysis project Ga0265325, IMG submission 202090) | Rhizosphere microbial communities from Carex aquatilis grown in University of Washington, Seatle, WA, United States - 4-14-20 metaG | ecosystem: Host-associated > Plants > Roots > Rhizosphere...
GACCGCGACCCTGACCGCCAAGGGCGGCGCGACCTTCGACGACCTCGGGGGCGCCGTCGCCCTGTCAGGCTCGACGATCGTCGCCGCAGCGTCAGGGCGAACCATCAAGGGCAACGAGCTCGAGGGCGCCGCCTACGTCTTCACCGAGTCGAGGACGGGCTGGAAGTCCGGAACGCAGGCTGCCACGCTCACCGACTCATCCGGCGGCGTCGATGACGGATTCGGCTGCAGCGTCGCAATCAGCGGCGACGTAGTCGTCATCGGCGCCTTCGCCCATCCCGGAGCGGGTGTCGCCGATGTGTTCGTTGAGCCCAAGCACGGCTGGAGGTCCATGACACAAACCCGAATCCTGCAGGGAGACGACACCGCTCCGGTGGACCAGTTCGGGTTCTCGGTCTCAGCGGAAGGACGCACGGTTGTGGTCGGAGCGCCCGCCCACGAGATCCGCGGCAACGAGAACGAGGGGGTTGCGGATGTCTTCACCGAGCCCCGTCGCGGCTGGGGACCGAAGAGCTCGAAGGTGGTACATCAGGTCGCGGAGCTCGCGTCGGACGACGGCACCAGCGAGGACGGACTCGGTAGCAGCGTTTCCTTGTCAGGCCCAACCATCGTGCTCGGTGCCATAGGTCACATGATCGGTGCCAATAGCCGGCAGGGCGCGGCGTACGGTTACAAAGAGCCGGCCAACGGATGGCGGGATGCCACCGAGTCCTTCGAGGTGAGCGCCAAGGACGGGGAGGCGAACGACTCGTTCGGCAGCGCCACCGCCGTCGAACCCGGAGTGGTCGTGGTCGGTGCGCCGGACACCCCGTCGGACACCGGCGCCGCATATGTCTTCGCCCAGCCGGGTCCGGTGCTGTCCAAGGTCAGGCAGTCGCAGCGCTCGTGGGCGCTGGGCGCCCGCAAACCCGAGTCCAACCCGCGGCACAAACCGGCCGGCGGGACGGAGTTCTCCTTCTCGGTCAGCGAGTCCACGACCGTGTCGCTGAGCTTCAGCGAGCGCAAGCACGGGCACTACCGCCAGGTCCACACCATCAGGCTGCACGTAACGCGGGGCAGGACCAAGGAGTACATCGACGGCAAGCTGGGCGCGGGCGCCGCCCTTGAGCCCGGTCGCGACGAGGTGACCATCTCAGCAACGAACTCGAGCGGTACGACGAAGTCGGTGACGCTGAAGTTCACGACCCACTGACGTGGCGCCTCAGGCGGCCGAACGCTTCCAGTGCCCACCGGACCGGATGTCGATCAGCGGCATGAACTGACCGCCGGACAGGTCGGACCCAACCGCGACCGCAAGCTTCGACGAGACCCCGACGCCATGCAGTTGCGCGTCGTGACCGCGGCTGTCGGTGCGCTCGGCGCGCCACTTTCCCTTGCTGAAACGCAAGGCCACAGGTCCCGACTTGCCGTTGCCGGCAGCGACTGCCGTCGTGCCGGCTGTTGCAACGTCGAGGAGCTCAGTCGCGGCACCCGGCACGGCCACCACTGACCACCGCTTGCCATTCCAGTGTGACGAGAAGGATTTCGTGGGCGAGGTCTGAGTGAATCCGACCACCCACGTGCTGCCCGACCCCGCAGTTGCGATCGCGATCGCATCCCCGGTCTTCGGCATCGCCGTCAGGGTCGACCTGGACCACTTCTTGCCGTTCCAATGCAGCAGCGCCGCCTGACCGTTGGCTGGCCCCGGGGCGAGGATCCAGGTATTGGTTGGGCCCGACGTCGTCACGGACTCGAGTTGGTACTCCGCTGGCAGGTGCGGTAAGGACGCGGCGGTCCATTTTCCGCGGAGCAGGTGGTAAGCCACCGGGACCAGGCCGCTCGCGTTGTCGTTGCCCACTGCCCACGCGTTGGTGGCCGACGAGGCGGCAACATCGACGAGCGTCGTACCCGCCGCCGTGCCGGGAAGCGACGCAGGACCGAACGCCCCACCGGTCGAGTGCAGGAGTAGCGCCGATGTCGAGGTCGCGCCCTGCACATCACCAACCGCCCAGACCGCGTGCGCACTTGCGGCCGCGACGCCGTTGAGGTGGACCTGGCCGGTCTCTGACGTATAGGCGACGGGTTTCCAGCGGCCGGACGTCAAGTGCAGGATGCTGCCGCTTACGCCGTCACTGATCGAGTTCCCGACCGCCCACGCCGATGTGCTCGCCGGAGCGACCGAAACCGAGTTCAGCGCCAGATCGCCAAGTGGCGATGGGTTGTGCTGCTCGGGACCCGCGTTGACGGTTGACATCGCCGCAAACACTGCGACGCAAGGCAGGCCAACGACCAGCGAGAGTTGATAAGAACGGATCCGGCCCATTGCGCCCCCCGGCGTTATGCCTAGCGTGCTCGACGTACATCGGGACGTGCCGTCAGCTTGCGTTGAGATAGTGGGCGAGGGGGGAGTTGAACCACTCCACGCGCGCTTCCTGCCTGCCACTTTATATGAACATGCAGGTCAGCGAGGTGGTTTTTCGCGGTCACGAGCGTTTGTGGGCCGTTGCGCGCCGGTCCGTTATGCCCCAAGGCATAACGGATGATCTTGGAACCTCGACGCCGCTATCTCCGCATCTCTGGCCACCGACTGCTGACTCGCTACCTGCAGTTTGGCGGCCCGTTTCGCTTCCTGCCCGGCCTACGTCGGCGCCGTTCAACGCGTAGCCGGTGCTCATGTTGCGAGATAGACGGCGGGAGGCGTGCCGGTCGAGGTGCGTGCCCATGCCGCGTCCTGTTGTGGAACTTGACGCATGGAGTTAATCCGGTACACAGTGTGCGTTGTCGCGCACTTGGGGGAAGACGCCGCGATTGTTGCCCGATCAACACGGACCAGGCAGCAGATTGAGGAGCGGCGGTTCGGCGCCTTGGCTTGTCATATTCGTGGCTCGATGCTGCACTCTCGGGGGTTTGAGCATGCGCATTTACAGGTTCACATTCGGGATTCGGCGTACAACGGATGCGCACTCAGCGAGATTGGCGGGAGCGGCACTGGTACTCGCCGGCCTTGTTGGCTTCGTACCAGTCGTAGCGGCGCAGGCCACGGCGACGGCACCTGATGCGGGCCAGTATGTGCCGTTGGCTCCGGTTCGGGTCATTTCCACCAATACCGGTCTCGGTGGCATCAACACCCTCCAGCCGGGTGCAGCGCCAGTGAGCTTCGACTTCCTCGGTGCTGGTGGAGTACCCATGACCGGGGTGCTTGCGGTGGTGTTGCACGTTGCAACGGATCACGGCACGGGCGGAACTCCAAGTGATGGGTATGTTTGGGTGTACCCGACAACTTCTGGATCTGATCCCCATCCAGGTCCGGACACCGTTGCGAACTCGGGTACCGGCCTGATCATGGACAACACGACAATCGTGCCGCTCGGACTGAACGGCGGAGTGTCGTTCTATGACGGGTCTCAGGCGAGCAGCGTCGATCTCTTTGTCGACGTCGAGGGATACATCACCAGCTCTACGACCACGACAGCTGGCGCAACCTACGCACCACTCCCGCCGACCAGAGTGCTTGACAGCCGGAACGGCACCGGAGGGCACTCCGCTCCGTTGACGTCAACGGCACCGTGGACGTTCCATCTGCTCGGTGCCGGTGGCGTCGTACCGACAACCGGTGTCGCCGCGGTGGCGATGGATCTCGGCGCAACCAACTCTGCGGCCGCCGACTCGGTTGCCGTGACGACGACATCAACGATGCCCGCGCCCACTGGATCTCAGCGGGTTCATACGTACGCTGGCGCGACGTCCGACCAACTGGTGGTGGTCGCTCCTGACGCAAGCGGTAACGTGACATTGTCGACCGACTCGCCATCGATCGACGTCTTCATCGACATCCAGGGCTACTACCTCACCTCCGCGGCGGGCGGCGGCGGCGCTGTCTACGTGCCGCTCGCTCCCACTCGCGTCGTCGATAGCCGCAGCGGCCTAGGGATCAGCACCGGCACCGGTGGCACCGGTCCGCTGGGCGCTGGCCAGAGCTTCACCGGCTCAGCCGCCGTACCAATCACAGGCGTGGCTGGCGTGCCGGTGACCGGCGCAGTCGCGGTTGCACTGAGCGTCACCACGCTCAATGCAGTCGGCAGTGGGGCCGGCTACCTCACGGTGTGGCCGGACGGAACCGCCAAGCCAACGCTTACCACGGTCAATGTCGATCCCACGGCACCTGAAAGCAACTTGGATTTCGCCCAACCAGGTAGTGACGGCATGGTCGCGATCTACAACAGCACACAGAATACGACCGACCTGCTTGTCGATATTGAAGGTTACTTCGAGTCGCCGGCCGTTCCGGCGGCACCGCGCAATGTCACAGCCAATGACAACAACCCAGCCGACGGGCCTCTTACAGTGACCTGGACTCCGCCGTTGACCGACGGCGGTCGCGCGATCACCTCCTACAGCATCGTCGCGACGGGTGAAGCCCCTGATGCCGACAGCCCAAGTGAGACCTCGACTGTTGCCGTGCCCGGGAGTCAAACCAGCTACACATTCTCCACCCTCGACCCTTCAGTGCAGTGGGGGTTCGCGGTCTCGGCGATCAACGCTCTAGGCACCGGGCCCGCGAGCACGACGGACGAGTCAGGCAGTGAAGACTGCACGAGTGCATCCCTCGCCGATACGAAGTACAGCAACACGACTGGCTTCTTCAGCACAAATGTTGATCCGGCCGATGACTCCACCGTGACCGACTTCTCGATGCCGGACGGCTCGGAGGCCCAAGCCTTCGAACCTCCACCAGGCTTCGACGCAGACACAGCATCCGATAGCCAGCTCGAGGCTGCTGGTCTACCAGCTAAGCCGACGAACTCCGACGACCTAGCGGTCTGGGACGAAATGTTCTCGGATGTTACGTGGGCCGGGCCCGCCGTGCCGTGCGAATCCGACGCCGGCACGGAACCTGACCCGGTTACAAACGATACGTGTACCGTAACCACCTACCCCGGATGCAATCCGGACTGGGCCGGAAGTGTTGTGTCTCCCCTGTCCAATGAGCAGTTCTACAACGCACACGCCGATGTAGTGGCGGGCACCCAAACTGCGGTCTGTCCCGGGAAGAGCGCACACGTAATGTGGGTGGGACTCGGCGGATACAACAGCAACAGACTCCTACAGAACGGCATAGATGCCTACGGTGCGTTACATCACTATGGAGCGTGGTGGCAGGCGATTCTGATGACGCCGACTGGCACGCAGGACTCGACACATATCGTTCACTACGAGCCGAGGAATGCGAACATCGTTGAGGGCGATAAGGTTGCGCTCTGGACGAGATACGAGCCAAATTCGCAAGACGCTTTTTTCTATTGGACCGTCATCAAGCCAAATGGTACGAAGACAGCCCTACCCCCAGTTCAATTTGATCGCGCCCAATGGGCATACGACGGCTCTACCGCCGATTTCATCGATGAAGCGCCCACCCAGACGAATGGCGATGAAGATGGTGCATGGGACTACCTTCGAGATACACATAAGTCGCAATGGACATCGATGCGCGCAGGGATTGGCTATGGGAAGAGCCCATCCACATTGCCGTTCACAGACTACAGCCCGATAAACACTCGGACCTTAGACAACAATAAAAAGATCGCCCGTGAGAGCAGCGTCCCGACTATCCAGACAGGCGGAACAACGATGACCGATCATCATCTTTCCTGTTGACACAAGAAACGGGGGCTCCGGTGACTCAGAACCGAACTGCTGAGGTACTCCACCCCAGAGAGACCTACCAGGCGATCCTGCGCGGGCGGTAAGCACGCTGGCAGATCACTGAGCGGGCTGAGGTGGCAACGCGTCGATCGCGATAAGGGCCACAAGAATGACGGGAGGAGCGTTGTGCTAAGAGCGGGCAACAGTCATCCGACACCCATACTTGGGTTTCTCGCGCTGAGCCTTCTAGTCACAACCAGCACTCTTCTCGCGCCAGCGACCGCGCACGCTGTACGGCCTGCCGCCAACCCAGCCGCACGCGTGCAGTCGTCGGAGCACCAGCAGCGATGGCCGATGTCAATCTGCCGGCGCACACCGGGCAGCCGGTTCACAACAACTACCGAAGGAGACCAAGGAAACTTCATAATCGAGCCTGCCTCAGGGCATAAGCGTCCGCTCATCACACCGGCAGTCGCCTACCGCCACTTTCTGACAATGTATGGCACGCAGACCAAACAACAGCGTCGAAACACTCAGGTTAGATTTGGGCTCGTCAGCGATCTGATTCAGGGCCCGGCTAGCAACAACGTCATAAACTACGTCCCACAAACCCGCCGCACACCCGCATGGATCATCAGCAACTGCGTGAACGCAACCGCGCCTACGGCCGCGTCCGGTGGGATGGGCGACGGCGCTGTAATCTTCGCCGTAGTCGATGCGAAGGTCCCAGGAACCTGGGGTTGGGCGTTCCGTCCGGCAGCCCACCGAAACCGTAATCCCGGATTGATTAGCCCATACCAAGCGCCCCATCCAAGTGCGCAGTCAACGCCGTTCTTTTCAACGAGGTGGTGGTTCGTCAGGCGTGGCAAGGGCGGCCGGATGCTTATCCGATATCAGAGCCATCACTGTTACACAATCGACCACGTCAACGAGTTCGGGTCAAAGGGCACCTACACCGTGTCGGTAATCCTGTCCACCGGGCCCCGAGGCCGGTGTCCCAAACAGTCCGCTACAGCACCGTTCGCCGAGATCGGCCCCGCGCGCGGCGCAGGCGCCATCAACAGGCTTCGTCATGCACCAATCGGGCACCGTAGGTTTAGGCCCGAGTCCGACGGAATCTGAGGGGCGACTAGATGGCTTCCCTCTGGGCGCCCGTGGCCTCAGTACGCTTCGACGCAGACTCGAATCAGCTCCTAGAGAGATTCAAGCGAGGCCAATCGAGCCGGTCCGTGCAAGATCGAACGAAGTTAGACCGAAGGAAGGACCAGCGACGTCGACGCGGACAACGATCTGGGCCGCGGATCTTCGGCGTCGCCTGCCTCCTTGTCGCGGCTGGGATCGGCTGCAGCGGGAGCAACAGTGAATGTCTGCCTACATCGCCTCTGACGCAGGGGGTTCTTGTCCTCGCGTCAAGTTTCTTTGGCACGCACCCGTCAGCGCACACCTTGACCGTATGCGTTGATCAGCGGTGCGTGACAGCCAAGTCCGACGAGGCAACTGTTCAGGCCTTGAACCTTGACCACGCCCTGCAGATTCAGATCATCGTGAGGACCGGGCACAATCGGGTCCTGCTGCACCGAACTGCACGTGCGACGTACCGGCTGCGACGCACCACCGACACTTGCGGATACTCCGGCTCGGTCCGGAGCGTGACAATCGGCCTCAACCAAGACGGGACGGTCGAGGTGATGTCACAGTAAAGTTTCGCCTTCAAGGCACAGCTCAAGCGCCGTCAGTCGCTCTCGATCCACATCTTGCGGCCGAGGCGCATCCGGTCGACGATCGGTTCCGTGCGCTCGTCTGGCCGGCGTATCTCAGGTTGCGGCGATCAACCTTGCCCTGGTACTCCGGGAGGTACCGCTCACCAGTCCGGCGAGCTCGATCGCCGCCTCCGGGCTGGAGCCAGTCAGCTGGTAGGCGTCGATGGCCGGGTCGAGCAGTTCCTCGGCGCAGGGCGAGGGATCTCGTCGGCCGATCGCCGCGAGCATCAACGCCCGTTGGGCGTCGTCGAGATCACGACCGGCGGCGAGGATCCGCAGGGTCTCGGCTCGCGTGTCCAGTGTGGTCGTCGCCTTGCCGGTCATCGGTGCAGTTTCGCGGCCCGAACCGCCGTGCGCAACCTGCCCGCGACGCGCACCGCGGGATCGGAGTATGCCGATACCACTGTGTCTGCTGGATTGGGGTTGATGATTTGAGCGGTCGCTGAGGATGACGGGCGCGACCGGCTGGCGGAGCGTGGTCAGCCGACGGTCGGCGGGAAGTAGTGGCCGGCGGGGTGCAGAGCTCGGTAGATCCCGGCGGTGAGGTCGACCAGGACGGTGCCTACGGGCGCGGGGTAGCCGTGTCGGATGAGCACCTCCCCGACGTCGAGAACGAGCGCAAGTGAACCGCTCGTCACTTCCGGACAACCAGGGATAGTCGCGTTCGGCGTCAGGGTCCATCTCCGCACCATCCCGCGGCCGCCCGCGCTATGGGTTAGGACGAGACAAGGTTGTGCACCGATCGAACCGCTTCAGGTCGTCCGGCTCGTCCCGCAGCGGCAGAAACGCGGCGAGGAACGCCGCGCGGACTTCGCCGGTGTACTGGGGATCGCGAGAGAGTTCGAGCAGGCAGTCCTCGTACGAGCTGACCTGACGTTTGAGCGCCTTCAGCCGGCGGCGTAGGACGGCGCCCTGGCGGGCTTGCCGAGCCTCGTAGGCGCGTTGTCGATGAGAGCGCCGGCAGTACCGGGCCTGCGGCGGCTCACCGTCGGGGATTGGGCCTTTGCAGTAGCGGCAGATACGTCCCGAGCCCTGTCTCATGCCTTGGCACGGTAACGGCAGGCGTACCCGCGAACGTCCCCAAACGTCACCCGTGACGTATGAGGCAGCTGCGCCCTGAGCGTGCCGACTGTCCGTGGCTGTCCGCGGTGACGGTCGGCACGGCCGCGCGCGACGGTGAAGCCGTCGAGATTGCCCCGAAACTTCTTGCCGTCACCCGTGACGTTTGGGGACGTTCGTGGGTACACCCCGCAGTCATCCTGCCGGCATGACAGCGTCTCGACCCGCCAACTCAACACGTTCGACCTGCTCCGAACGACCGGTCCCGCCACGCGATCACCGGCGGTCGACGGAGTGGTCGCGGTGATCTCGATCAAGATGCTGCGGGCGGGCACCGACCGGGCGGAGTACTACTTGGACCGGGACGCGGAGTGCCACCCATCCGGCTATTACCTCGAGCAGGTCGAACCGGTCGGCCGGTGGTGCGGTCACGGCGCGACCGCGCTCGGACTGGACGGACCGATCACCGGGGCGGACCGGGAAGCGTTCACGCGGCTGCTCGACGGTCAGCTCCCTGACGGCACGCGGGTCGCCGGGCCGGTGCTTCGGCAGGACCCGCACGGCCCAGAGGGTGCGCGGATCGACATCCGCCGCTGCGGGATCGACCTCGTGATGTCGCCGCCGAAGAGCGTCTCGGTGCTCTACGCGCTCGCCGACCCGGCCGCGTCCGCCGCCGTGGTCGCCGCACACGAGAAAGCCGTCGGCGAGGCGCTGACCTACCTGGAACGCAACGCCGGTCACGGGGTTCGCGGCCACCAAGGCGGCGGGAAGCGCGCGACGCGCATCGGCACCGAGGGGCTGGTCGCTGTGGCCTTCACCCACCGGACCTCCCGCGCCGATGACCCGCAACTTCATACCCACCTGGTGGTGGTGAACCTGCTCCACGGGATCGACGGCCAATGGAGCGCGGTCGACTCCCGAGCGATGCACCTGCACGCCCGCACCGCCGGCTGCATCTATCAGGCGACCCTTCGCGGCGAGCTCACCCGCGCGCTCGGGGTCGGCTGGAGCCCGGTACGCCGTGGGGTCGCCGAGATCCTCGGCATCAGCGCTCCCCTGCGCAAAGAGTTCTCCAAACGCCGCGAAGCCATCGACGAGGAGCTCGAACGAACCGGCACCGCTGGACGCAAAGCCGCACAGCGAGCGGCGTATGTCACCCGCCCGGCCAAGAGCCACACCCCGGCGACATCGCTGCAGCACACCTGGAAACAGCGCGCAGACGAAGTCGGGCACCCCGCGGACCAGATCGTGGCGCGCGCCCTTACGCAGACCGCGGCATCGGCATGGCCAGCAATCGAACCGGTCGCCGCTGAGATGTTCGGTCCGAACGGTTTGACGAGCAAGGCAACGTCGTTCGACCGCCGCGACGTGATCCAAGCCCTCACCGAAACACTGCCGGCCGGCGTCGCCGTCAGCGCCGATCGGCTCGAGACAGCCGCGGACCGGCTCCTCACCGATACCGAGGCGATCCCGCTCCTGCAGCCCGCGCAGCGAAACGGTGAACGTCGGTGGTCCACCCGCGAACTGCTGGAAGCCGAGCAGCTCGCACTTCGCATCAGCGACGAGCCAACAGCCATACCAACGATGAGGCGAACCCGCGCCGAGCACGCGGTATCCCGCCACCGGTTGACCACTGAGCAGCGCGAGGTCGTGACCGGCCTGCTCACCTCCGCACGCATGGTCGACGTCGTGATCGGGCCGGCCGGTTCAGGCAAGACCGCGGCCCTGCGCGCCGCCGCCGACGCCTGGCGCGCCAACGGCGTACCGGTCATCGGCTGCTCACTCGCCGCGATCACCGCTCGACGGCTCGAAGCAGCCACTGGCGCGCCCTGCGCCTCGATCGCCCGGACCCTCGCCGACATCGACCGCACCGACCCGACCACGGGCGAACCTGCTGGCCTTGCCCACAACACGGTCGTCCTGGTCGACGAAGCATCCATGGTCGGCACCCGTCAGTACCTGCGGCTGGCCACCCGCGTAAGCGATGCCGGCGGCAAGGTCGTGCTCGTCGGTGATCCAGCGCAGCTCTCCGAGGTCGACGCCGGAGGCACCTTCAGCGCTCTCGCCCGCCGGCGGGAAGCGCTGTCGCTGACCGGTAACCAGCGGCAGAGCTCAGGGTGGGAACGCAAGGCGCTGGTCGCCTTGCGCACTGGCGACATCGACGATGCGCTGATGGCGTACCTCACTCACGACCGGGTCCACGTGCACGTCACCCCCAGCCGGACCCGCCAGCAGCTCTCCGCCGACTACCTTGCCCACCGTGCGAAGCACGGGGATCCGTACGCCGTCATCGCTCTCGCCTGCGGTCGCCGTGACGTCGCCCGGCTCAACAGCGCGATTCGTCGACAGCTCCAATCCTCCGGTCAGGTTGGACCTGACGCCGTTATCGTCGCTGGCGTTCTCAGTGACCGTGGCTACGCGAATGGGGACCTTGTCGTCGTCACCCGCAACGATCATCGGACCGGACTGCTCAACGGCACCCGAGCCACCGTCACCCACGCCGACCCGGCGCAGATGTCGCTGCGGACCGAAGGCGGCGAACATGTGACGGTCCCGACCAGCTGGGCGGGCGAGCACCTTGACCACGGGTATGCGATGACCGTCCACAAAGCCCAAGGCCTCACCACCGGCGTCGCGCTTCTCTATGGCACTGTGGCGCTTTGCCAGCAAGCCGGGTACGTCGCACTGTCCCGCGGCCGCGACGCGAACCATCTCTATACGACCCTCGTCGATCTGCAGCCCGACGGCTCGCGCGTCGAAATCGATGCTGCATACGAACGTCGCGGCCCCGACCCGGCCGCGGTCACGCGTTCGCTTACCGAGCACCTCGGCTATGGCCGGAGGCACACTCTCGCCAGCGACCAGACACCGGTCTATCGCCAAGACCCTTACGTCCCTGCGTACAGAATGCTCGAGCCGCAGGGATCGCGCGCTCCGGGAATCGGCCGATCTCGATGAGTACCGACCCGACTCCCAGGCCAGCACTTGAGTTGTACACGATTCCGGAGGCAGCCGAGTTACTCCGCGTTCCGCAAGGCTGGCTGCGAAAGAAGGTGTCGGCAGGTGCCGTCCCGCATACTCGTCTTGGCAAGCACGTCCGCTTCACGGGGGATCATCTTCGTCAGATTGTGCACGACGGCGACGAATCGACCACAACAGTGCCAAACATAAGGCGCGGAGGGGTGAGCCCACGGGCCCGAAGGCGTCGTCCTATGGCGGCGAGCCCTTGATCGAGGTGCGCTCCTCAATGACGACGACCGATCAGGCAGAGCTCGACACCCTTGTTCACCACCGGATAACCGGGCGCGAGGGGTGACTCAACGAGCCGAGTTAGCGCTATCCGAATCTCGTGCTGAACGTCTAGCGGAGTCGAACTCCACTCCGCCTGCACTCTCTGGAAGTACCGCTGGTAGGACGGCGCACCACCCATCGCGGCGTTGTCTACCACCGGAAATAGCGACGGGGCTAGGAAGTGACAGAACTTTGAGGTAAAAACCGGCGATTGGACGCCCTTAATTGGTGCGACTGCAGTCGGGAATGCAGCGACCTCAGCCCACGTCACCTTCGCGATGTCGAGATGAAAGTACGGCGACACCGAGGTCTGCCAAGCTCGCGCGAGATCGGGAAATGCGGCCTCAGCGTTTGCGGTGAGTTCGGCATGGGTCTTACCGCGGGTCGCCACCCACCGCTGCAGCCGAGGTAAGAACGTTTGCCACCACTGTGCAGTGAAGTTGCCCTGCGGGTTCTCCTCGGACAGTTGCCGGTAGAACTCATTGTGGAAGTCTTGGTTCCACTTCGGCCGACGTCGCCAGTACTTGACGCCGCGTTCAAGCTCGGCGATCGACAGCGCCACGACTTGTCCTTCGCAATCTAGAGCGCACCGCTCTTTGGCGGGTCTTCCACCACGTGCAGGAACCAGTCTCGTCCATCGTCGTCCCAGACGAGATCAGCAAGCGGCACCCACTCGGTAGTAGCCGGCTCAAGACAACCGGCGCAACTCGGGACTGGGGCTGTGTTGAAGATGAACAGCCTCTGACAGCCGCAGCCGAGGCACATCAGAAGCGCGGGACCGTCGGTCGGTTCCCCGGGCACCCCTACGACCGTGGTCATGCGGATTCTTCGCCAGTGAATAGCTCTGCGGCTTCGACGCTGCCTTGCCGGGTAACCGTCACAACCTGACGGCCACCGAGCGCTCGTTCGATGGCGATGTCAGCTACCTCATGTGTTTGAAAGAGCAATCCGCCGTACACGTCGACCGTGATCTGGATGCTCTTGTGGCCGAGCCGCTTTTGGATCACCGGCAGCGGCACTCCAGCTGAGATCAGCCAGGCGGCGTGGGCGTGACGCAGATCGTGGAACCGCGGTGTCTTCGCAAGGCCCTTCGCCTGTGCCGCTTTGATCGCTCGCTGCCATCGACTCTCGTACCAGTTGCCCTGATCCAAACGACCACCCCGCGGCGCACCGAACACGAGGTCGTCCGGACCACGTCCAACGACGGCACGATCGAACGCAGCAACGACTAGCGGCGCAAGCGTGATCCGGCGCCGCGACTCACGAGTCTTCGGTTTGCCGAGGTAGAAGCGGCCATGTTGCTCGAGCGCGAACTCGCCTCGTCCGTTACTCTTCCACGCCCGCCGCACCGTCAACGTCGCCGGCGTGCTGTCCACGTCCAGGTCCTTGACCTTCAACGCCGTCAGCTCACCCCATCGCAAGCCTGTGCCGACCGCCGCCGTCAGGAAGTCGCGGTCGGACTCATTCATGCACAGCCGAAGCAGCGAGAACTCCGGCTCGGTCAGAAAGACCTTGTCGTCGTCATCCTCGGTGTCGTCGTCGATCGGCGGGAGCTTCACACCCTCGCACGGGTTGCGCGTCATCAGCCCTTTCTCAACAGCGCTCTTGAAGACCGCGGCGAGCAGGCCGTGGTAATTCGCGATCGTCTTCGGACTCGCGCCAGCCTTGCGCCGAGCGACGATCCAGTCGCGGTCGTCGTCGCTCGTGATGTTCTCCACGGTCGGCGCGACGTTCTTGATCCGAGTCAGCCACTCGTTCAAGTACTTCAGCTGCTGGACATATTTGGTCTGGGTGTCCGGGCCAGCGCTCGTCAGCCGCCGCACATACGCCGTACCGAACTCCAAGAACGGGTGCTCGACGACAGGTTGATCGTCTTCCAGCGGCGAGCCGAACCCGACACCCTTGATCCAGCCGTCGGGCCATCGCTGTCCGTGAGCGTCGACGAGGGCCTGGAACCTCAACGCCGCCCGGTTGTCGGCGAACGTCTCCGACTGCCAGGGCGCTCCACGCCGGCCGCCGAGGAGCCATTGCACCTTGTAGGTGCGGTCACCTGACTTGTGTTTGCGAACGACCACAGTCGCCATGTCGGCCTCCAAGATCAACGGTTATGCCGTCGTTATGCCTTGGAAGCGAACGTAGAGCGGGCATGCGACAGAAACCGCAGGTCGACCTGCGTTTTCATGCGGTGGGCGAGGGGGGAGTTGAACCCCCACGTCCTTACGGACACACGGACCTGAACCGTGCGCGTCTGCCATTCCGCCACTCGCCCGATGGGGACGCTCACGCTAGCACGCAGGGTCAGCCCGGCCGGCCCGGATACGATCGCCTCAGAGTGCGGGAAAGGACGCTGCGTGGGAGTCCTGCAAGCCTTCGAACGACGCCTCGGCGGCCTCGTCGAGGGCGCGTTCGCCAAGGTCTTCAAAGGCGAGGTCCAGCCGGTCGAGATCGCCGGTGCCCTGCAACGCGAGGCCGACGACCGACGCTCAGTGGTGGGCCCGGATCGGATCCTGGCTCCCAACGAGTACGTCGTCGAGCTCGGCGACCACGACTACCACCGGATCGAGGAGTGGACCGAACCACTCGGCGCGGAGCTGGCCGCGATGGTGCGCGAGCACGCCGCTGAGGCCGGTTACTCGTTCGTCGGACCCGTGCAGGTCGCCTTCGAGCACCACCCCGCGATCGGCACCGGAGTGTTCCGGGTGCGCAGCTCGAGCGCTGCCGGGCCGGTCGAGCCTCCCGTGCAGCCGCCGGTCGAGCGCCCGGTCGCCCGGTCGCCGCGGCCCGCGCCGGACGGTGCACTCCCCCAGCGACCGCGACTCATCATCGGAGTCGGCCGCGAGGAGATGGCCTACTTCATGACTCACCCGGTCACCGTGATCGGGCGAGCCGCGGAGTCCGACATCCGGCTCGACGATCCCGGCGTCTCGCGGCGGCACGCCGAGCTCCGCTACGCCGACGGCGACGTCGAGCTGATCGACCTCGGCTCGACCAACGGCGTCTCGGTGAACGGGATCCCGATCGGGCGGACGCTGCTGCAGGACGGCGACCGCATCGACGTGGCCTCGACGACGCTGATCTTCCGGCGCGACGAGGACTGACGCCACCGGTGCCAGTAGCAGTCGTCTTCCTGCTCCGCGCAGTAGTCCTCGTACTGCTGTGGGGCTTCGTGATCGCCGCTGTCGTCGCGGTCCGCCACGACGTGTTCTCCGAGCGGGCCCCCCGCCGGTCGAAGCCGGTGGCCGCGGCCGCCGCGCCTGCACCTCCAACACCTGCACCACCCGTGGCCAAGCCGTCGCGCACGTCGCGGCGCGCGGCCCGCAAGGCCCAGGTCACCGGCGCCGCCCGGGTGACCGTCATCGACGGGCCGCTGGCCGGGACCTCCGTCGCACTGTCGTCCCTGCCGGTCACGATTGGTCGGGCCAACGACTCGACGATCGTGCTGGGGGGTGACGACTACGTGTCCAACCACCACGCGCGGCTCGTCCCGCAGGGCGACAAGTGGCTGATCGAGGACACCGGCTCCACCAACGGCACCTTCGTCGGCGACACGAAGGTCACCACCCCGGTCGTCGTACCGGTCGGCGGCCGGATCCGGATCGGCCGCACTGTGCTGGAGCTGCAGGTATGAGCCCGCAGCTCCGGGTCGGCGCGCGCAGCGATGTCGGCCTGCACCGGCACAACAACCAGGACTCCATGTACGCCGGGCCGCGCCTGATTGCCGTCGCCGACGGGGTCGGCGGCGCAGCGGGCGGCGAGGTGGCCAGCTCGGTGACGATCACCGCCATCTCCTCGCTCGACACCGACCCGATCACCGACCCGGACGCCGCTCTGGCCGAAGCGGCTGACCGCGCCGATACGTCGATCCGCGACACCATCGCCCGAGACCCGTCGCTAGCCGGCATGAGCACCACGCTGACCGCGATCCTCGCGACCGCCGACGCGCTGACCCTCGCCCACATCGGCGACTCCCGGGCCTACCTGCTCCGAACGGGTGCGCTGACCCAGCTCAGCCACGACCACACCCTCGTGCAGTCGCTGATCGACGAGGGCGAGATCACCGAGGAAGAGGCACTCACCCACCCGCGGCGGTCGTGGATCACCCGCTCCCTCGACGGCCGCGGCCTGCCCGACATCGACCTGACCACGCTCGAGATCCAGCCCGGCGACCGCTTCCTGGTCTGTAGCGACGGTTTGTCGAGCTACGTCAGCGAGACGGACATCGCCGCCGCGATGGCGGACGGCGACCCGCAACAGGCTGCCGACCGGCTCACCGATCTCGCCCTCGCCGCCGGCGGCCCCGACAACATCACCTGCGTCGTCGCCGACCCGGTCGACGGCGACGAAGCCGACCGGCCGCCGATCGTCGGTGGCGCCGTGACCGAGACGCCGGCCGAGCGGCCGGCCGCCGGCCCGCCGGCCCAGACTCCTCCTCCGTCACCAGCGGCAGACGCGGGCCCGAGGCCGCGCAGCATCGCCCGGCGGCTCGCTGCCGTCACCGCTGTCGTCGTACTCCTGGTCGCGGCCGCGGTGGTCGGCGTCGCCGTCTACATCCGCCACCAGTGGTACGTCGCGCCGGCGAACGGTCAAGTCGCGGTCTACCAAGGCGTCCAGGGCAGCGCCGCCGGGATCCAGCTCTCCCACCTGCACGTGCGGACCAACCTGCCGGTCACGGCCCTCCCCCAGGACGATCGCGACCGGGTCGCGAGCGGGATCCAGGCCACCGGCAAGTCCAACGCCACCGAGGTCGTGGACAACCTGCGCAGCCAGGCCTGTGCCTTGGCGACCGCTACGCCGACCATCGCGCCGAGCCCCACCCCCACC
>Ga0265325_10001484_pt1 | contig 16519 bp, 10 predicted proteins | sample 41420metaG_FD_202090 | JGI IMG/M metagenome (GOLD analysis project Ga0265325, IMG submission 202090) | Rhizosphere microbial communities from Carex aquatilis grown in University of Washington, Seatle, WA, United States - 4-14-20 metaG | ecosystem: Host-associated > Plants > Roots > Rhizosphere...
CGACTGGGAGCTCATCCCCTACGGTTGGGCACGCTCGGGCGACCTGGCGCTCGACCGGACGGCGCGCCGCGTGTATCGCGAGGCGGTGCTGACGGCGGACAGGACCGGGCGGCGCCGACCGCCGTCCCCGTTCGGGGGGGATACGCGCAACGACTTCCTCGGCTGGCTCATGGAGTCCTGCGCGCCCGAGGGCTGTACGAGATACCTCCGCGGGTACCGCGACGGCCAGCCGGACCTGGGCTACGCGTTCCCCGACCCGGACGGCGCGGATGCCCGCCGCCTGCTCGATGCGGCGGCGCTCGACGACGGGCTGCGGTCGAACCTCGCTCCTCAATGCGTCCCGCGGATCAGCCACCCCGGCGGGCCCGAGAACCGGCCGCTGCCGGGCATCAACATCGCCGGCTACTTCGCGGGGGCGTCCGGCATGGCTGAGGCCGGCCCGCTCGTCGCCCGGGCGGCCGCCGCAGCGGGTCTACCCTTCGCAACGCGATCGCTGGCAAGTCCGGACGACGCTCCGCGTCCGACGATGTTCCCGGAGGGTGACGCTACCTGGCCGTTCGACATCAACGTCTTGTGCGTCAACGCGGATTCCACGATCGACACCCGCCAGTTCCTGGGCCCGGAAGCGTTCCGGGGCCGGCAAACAGTCGTCTTCTGGGACTGGGAGTCCCCGCGATTGCCCTCGAGCATGCCCGGCGCCTGGGACTGGGTCGACGAGGTCTGGGTCGCGAGCAGGTTCACTGAGGCGGCCATGAGCCTGGACGCGACGAAGCCGGTGTACCTGTTCCCCTGTCCGATCGCGGTTCGCAGCGACTCTCCGCGCCTGACGCGAGACGATCTTGGTCTACCCTCTGGCTTCCTGGTGTTGTTCTCTTTCGACATGCGCAGCGTCGTCGAGTGCAAGAACCCAGCGGGGCTGATCGAGGCATATCAGCTGGCGTTCGACCCCACGGACGGTGCTCACTTGGTGTTCGATGTCCTCAACGCCGACGTTGATCGACCGGAGCTGGAGCGGCTCCGGCGCATGACAGGCCGGTCTGACGTCATGTTCCTCGACCGGGCGCTGAGCCCGCTCGAGATCAGGGGTCTGATCGCCCAAGCCGACTGCTATGCATCGCTGCACCGGTCGGAAGGGTTCGGGCTCAGGCTGGCGGAGGCGATGGCTCTTGGCAAGCCGACGGTCGCCACCGCCTGGTCGGGGAACCTCGACTTCATGGACGAGCAGACCAGCCTGCTGGTCCCCGCTGACCTGACGCCGATCCCGACGCCTTGCCAGCCCCGAAGCGGAGCGGGGCACTGGGCCGAACCCGACGTCGTGGTCGCGGCAGAGCACCTACGCTGGGTCTTCGAGAACCCTTCGGACGCCGCCGCTCTGGGTGCTCGGGCCCGTGAGCGCATCGCCTCGACCCGGACCGTCGAACGCGCCGGCCGGTTTTTCCGGGACGCGTTCGAACGTCTCCACGCCCCGCGGCCGCGTCGATGACCGCCGACGACAAGGCGGAGCCCCTCGACGTGCCCGACGAGCAGCATGGCGTCGTCAACTCGGAACTCGCCGAGGAGCGGCAGGGCCGACTCGCGCTCTCACGAGAGGTACGCATCCTCGAGGACAGTCTCGCCGAGGCACGCTCCGAGGTGCTCAGCCGCGAGCAGGCGGCCCAGGCCGCGCGCTACCGCGTCGTCGAAGAAACCGAGGCTCGCCTGGCGGCGGAGTCCCATCTCGCTTCTGCCGTCGACCGCCTAGTCGCGGCCGACGAGGCTCGCGTGGCGGCGGAGTCCCATCTCGCTTCTGCCGTCGACCGCCTAGTCGCGGCCGAGGCTCGAGCGGCCGAACTCACCGCGAATCTGCGGTCGGCGGAGTCCCATCTCGCTTCTGCCGTCGACCGCCTAGTCGCGGCCGAGGCTCGGGCGGCCGAACTCACCGAGAATCTGCGCGAGATACACGCCACCAGGACATTCCGGTACACACGATACTTGAGGAAGATCTACGGGTTGGCGCTGCGCCCGCGGGAGTCGCGTCATCCGGCCGGCTGACCGCTCGCCCCATACGCATTGCGGAAGACGTTCTTCAGACAGACCCCTCGGGATTGGCGAAGTCGGCCGGGAAGCTCCTGATCTATGGAGACGCGCCGGTGGGAGCCGGCTGCAGCGCGCCGCTGGTGAGCCCGAGATAGGTCAGGTGAATGGTTGCGTGGCGGGGGTCGTTAGCGGCGATTGTGGTGGCATTGATGAAGTGGAGGTGGATGTGGCGGTCGCCGGCGGAGGCGGGGATGGGGATCTGTAGGTCGAGGTTGTTTCCGGGCGGCACGGTCTTTGTAGCGATCACCTTGTCGTTGATGCTCAGTTGGAGCTGCTGGGCCTGGTTTGGGAGGGCGAGCGCCTGCCCGCTGATGGTGAGGTTGGTCGCGGGGCCGCCGGCAAGGACGAGCTGAGCGTCACGCTTGACCCACCCGTCGGTCTCAATGCCGATGGAATGAAGCGCGGGGTTGGCGAGATCAGTCGGGAAGCTACTGACCTGAGTGACCTCAGTCCCCCGAGTGCTGATTCGTACTGGATTTGTGTACCAGTCCACGTACTGGCCACACGCTGCGCGAAGCGGCACGACGCGCTCGGTTCCGACCGGCGTGGCGACGATGGCCACCATGTTGGCCGTGTCACTTACCGGTGTGAGCCACGCCGCGCTGGCATGGATCGTGAGGGTCACCGAGCCGGACGGCGGGACCACAACACGTCCGATCGGCCATCGCGGCCCTGGCCGGTCGAGGTCGGCCGGCAGCCGCCGCAGTACGCCGCCTGGCCCGCTCACCGTGACGGGGACAGGGCTCTGGTAGGGTGTCTCCAGGTCCCACGCCCCTGGACTGAGCGACAGACGGACGGTAATCGTCCCTCCCGGCGGGATACCGCTGACGGGGCCATAGGTGACCGGGGGTCGGCGAACCCCGGCCTCTCCGCCATTGTGGATGAGCCTACGCACGGCCGGAGTGCAATCGAGCGTCGCCCCCGGGTTCTGTCCTTCGTCCAGGATCCGGCGAGGCGTCACTACTCCCGTCCGGCGCCACAGCTCGAAGTCCGGAGTGGTGCGAACGAGATGAAGCTGCGGTGGAAGCGCGCTCTGCGCCGCATCGCGGGTGGTGATGACCCAGTCGTTGGCGTTGATCGTCGCAGCACTCACCGAGTCGATATCGAGGGCTCTGCCGTACCCCCATTCCTTCTGCGGCGGGCCGGGCAGTAGCTGAAAGCCGATATAGACCGGAGTGGTCACCGGCGCGCCGGCGAGCTCCCAGCGGATGAAGTCGTCATCGCCGAGGAAGAGCGTCGGCTCACCGTGCAGCTCCCCGCGCAGAGCGCGCAATTCGACGAGGTGATCGGTCGGGCCTACGGGACTGACTCGCAGCGCTTGGAGGTCCGACTCGGCGACGCGCACCCAAAGAACGAGGGCCAAGATCGAAGCAAGCGCCCACCCCCCGGTGGACAGGCGCCGAGCCCGCTCGGCCAACGGCAACGCGGCCAGGACGAGAAGCAGCGGAGACAGGATGACGAGAGCCTTGGCGGTGACGTACGGTGACTGGGAGTGGGCGAAATAGGCGCAAATCAGGCTCGAGGCACCGGCCGCCGCGGGCAGCATCCATCTCCCCTGCCGGATCGACCAGACGACGCCGTAGAGCACAAGCACCACGACAAAGGCCGTCCACCAGGCGAAGGCCGGACTTGCCGCAAAGCGGAAGTCAGGGTTGTTCCACACTCCGAAGGCCTCCCACCCGGGCAGCGGGCCCACCAGGTTGCCCAGGTTGGACTTGCCAATCGTGAGCGAGAGAGAGCTCTTCAGCTGTGGTAACTCTGATGCCAGAGCCAGGAGGAGGACTCCGATCGCGACCGCCCAAGAGAGCTGGACACGGAGCTCCGCCGCGAGGGTGCGGACGCCGCCGTGATAGATGCGGACTGCCGCCTGCGCTACGAGCCAGAGGCCGAGGAACGCGGCTGGCCACAGCAGCCCGGCGACGGAGTAGACCGACACCGTGCCCGCCACGAGCAGGGCCAGCGGAACCCATCGCCACCGCCCCGCGGCCGGTACCGGCCGGTCGAGCCACAGTGCGAGGGCCACGATGAACTGGGCCTGCAGCACTTCCTTGAACGACCCCTCACCGTAATAGGCCGCAACCAGGTACGGCATGCCCACGACGGTCGCCACCAGAAGCTGTCCCGGCCAGGTAGGACCGCGCAAGGCATAAAGAGCCGTCCAAGCGGTGAGCACCGGAAGTGCGAACATGAACCCGGCAAACGCCATGTCGACGCGGATCCCCAAGCCTGCACTGAGGGCGGCGACCACAGCGTGTGGCCCCAGTGGATAGCCGGCATCCGGTGGCGTGACTTGCGCCACTCTCTGGGACATGATCGCCTCTACCCATCTCAGGTGTGCGCTCATGTCGTTGTCGAACCCGACTCCGAGCGTGCCCGCACGACCGGAAGCCATGAAGGGAACGAGAGCGAGTAGAGCTACCGGTGCTGCCGCGCCGAGCCCGAATAGTGGCGGCCGGTGCCCCGGGGAGCGGGCACACCACACGAAGCTCGCCGCAGTCAAGATCGCGATGACCAGTGCGGTCGACGTGGCGCGTCCGGGCACGTAAAGCGCCGGCAGCGCGAGCAGCATCAATACAGCGATGCCGACCGGCGGAGCCATCCAACTCCAGCCCGATGCACGGCAGATTCGCAGGACCGCCTGGCCGAGCGACAGAGACGCGATGCAGGTAATGAGTGCGCTGAGAAGGATCAGGGTCATTCGAAGGTTCCAACCCAGAACCACCTGGGATCGGGCCCCTATAGGTGTCGACGTCCAGTGTCCGAAAGACGTCCCGCCGGGAAGCACTTTGCTCGCTCGCCGACGTTCACGCTGACGTCGCCCCAGAGGGCGCCGCGCCGGATGAAGCGCCTGAAGAACACGATCACGAGCGGGACCTCCTGGCCCACGCGTTGAAGCTGGACGCATCGGAGGCGGTTCTCACGGTCACCCGTCCTAACCTCCGCGTGCCTGTAGCGGCAACAACGCGTCCACCGTATCGCGCGGGACCACGCGGTAAACCATTACGGCACAACCTACCTGCCCGCTGCGAGCACAGCGGCCCCAGCAGCCGGAAGCCCGGGGACGAACGCGAACTTCGCGCAGGCGGCACCGGCTGCCAGGAGCTTCGCCATCGCTCCCATCCGTAAGCCGTAGCGCGCGGATGAGCCGGGAGACTGATTCGTGACCGCCGCCCGGGGCTCGAGGGCCTCTACGGCACGTCGGTCCCGATCGACCCGAGGTACCTGACCGCGTTCGTTCGTGACCTCTCGCTCGTTTCGGGCTCGCAGTACCGCCGTCTACGGCGGCCGCCGGCCCTCGCGAGCTTCCCGAGCGTGCTCGCCGACCCGAACCTCCCGAAGGTAGTCCACCGCTTCCCGGCCGACCTGGCCAATCCCAAGCTCAGGTACTCGGGCATCTGGTCCGATGGATGGTTGAAGCGGCAGGCGTCGGTCGTTCTCGCCGGCGGTGCCGCGGCGGACATGCTGCTCTGGGCGGCGGTGCCCCCAGCCCCCGGTGGCCAGGTGCTGCAGCTGCTCGTGAACGGACGGAAGCTCGTCGTGAAGAAGGTGGCAGCGGGCCGGCTCGAGCTGCGGGTGCCCGTGCCGGCGTCGCGGTCGCCGCGGCGGGTCGAGTTGCGCTGGGCGTCGGCGCCGAGGCTGCCGGCTCCCGACGGGCGGTCCGCCTCGGCGCTGCTGCAGTTCCTCGGGCTCGTACCCCGAGTGTCGCGCTGACGCTTGCCGATCCGGGGGTCTGCAGCTCAGTGCTGACGGACCGACGTGCGAATCGGGGCGGCTAGCATGCGCGTCGATGGTCGACGTCAGGCGCTCATGCTGGTGTGGTTCCGACAGCCTCGAGGAGTTCGGCCCCGACTACCTCCTCTGTACCGCCTGCCAGACGCTCGTTAGCCAGGTCGGCCTTACGCACGAAGAGACGCTGGTTCGGGACGACGAGCTCGACTTCTACGGGAAGCGGTACTGGCTTGAGCACCAGCCAGAGGAGTTCGGATACCCGGACTTCTACGAGCGCGTACGCCGAGACCTTTCCGAGCGTTGCGTGCACTGGCTAAAGACGCTGCTCCGGTACCGGCACCCGCCAGCGACGGTTCTCGAGATCGGCGCGGGCCACGGCGCGTATACCGCTCTGCTGCGCTGGGCGGGATTCGACGCGACAGCATTGGACCTAAGCCCATGGGTCGCTGAGTTTGCCCGGACGAGATTCGACATCCCTTATCTCGTGGGTCAAGTTGAGCAGCAGAGCCTCGAGCATGGATCGTTCGACGTCGTGGTTGCTAACGACCTCGTCGAGCATCTGCCCGAGCCTGAGGCGACGTTGCGGGAGTGTGTCGCCCTGCTGAAACCCGGGGGAGTGTTCGTGATCCAGACGCCGGAGTTTCCGTCCGAGCGAGAGTACGCGGAGCTCGTCGCGGGCGGAGATCTGCTCTTGGAGCATATGCGCAAAGCAAGCGAACACCTTTACCTATTCAGTCGGGAGTCCCTTCAGCAGCTGTTCGAGAGTATCGGTGTCGGCACGATCTCCTTCGAGACTCCGGTCTATCCGTACGACATGCTGTGCGTGGCGAGCCCAGCAGAGCTGAGGCGGACAGTGGACGATCCGAGCGAGCTTGCAACCGCGGCCGCAACGGGGCCACTCGTGCTGGCGCTGATCGATTCGCACGACGCGTGGCAGGCCGCGCAAAGCGCGTTGCAGGTATCCGAGCAGGACAGGGGTGTTCGCCTTGACACGATCGAGCGGCTCGGTGCGGCGCTCAAGGTGAGCGAGGCCGACCGTCAGGCGCGGCTGGAGGTGATCGAGCGGCTCGACGCGGCGCTCAAGGTGAGCGAGGCCGACCGTCAGGCGCGGCTGGAGGTGATCGAGCGGCTCGACGCGGCGCTCAAGGTGAGCGAGGCCGACCGTCAGGCGCGGCTGGAGGTGATCGAGCGGCTTGACGCGGCCCTCAAGGTGAGCGACGATGACCGGCGGGCGCGGCTCGAGGTGATCGAGCGGCTTGACGCGGCTCTGAGGGATAGGACACGCTGACCGGTCAGCGTCCGTAGCGGATCGGCAGCTTTGAGGCGGACTCGAACGAGGCAAGGGCAACGGGGGCGGGAGCGCGTTGGCTGAACGAAAACCGGCGACCCGGCAGGCGGCGGGCACGAGTTCACCCCGGATCACCGTCGTCACCCCCACCTACAACGACGGCGAGCTCCTCAAGGAATGCATCGTCTCCGTCCTCGAGCAGGGCTATCCGAACCTCGAGTACATCGTGGTCGACGGCGGCTCGACCGACGGATCGCTCGACATCCTGAAGCGTTACGACGATCGCCTTGCCTACTGGACGAGCGAGCCCGACCGCGGCCAGGCCGACGCCCTCAACAAGGGGTTCCGCCGCGCGACCGGCGAGCTCGTCTGCTGGCTCAACTCGGACGACTTCTTCTACCCAGGCGCTCTGGCCGCGGCCGCAGAGGCGTATCGAGGCGATCCGGACGCCCCCTTCTACTTCGGCAACGGCTATCGGGTCGACCACTCCGGGAGGAAGCTCGCCGAGTTCTTCCCTGACGGGCACGTCCACTTCCGGCGCGAGGCGATCGTCTTCGGCCTGAACTGCGTCCTCCAGCCCTCGACCTTCATTCGCCGTACCGCCCTCGAGCAGCTCGACCTCCTCGATGCAGATCTCCACTACGGGTTCGACACCGACCTTTGGATCAGGCTGTCAGCCCTCGGACGGCCCCACCCGATCCGGAAGCACCTTGCAGCCTCCCGCGAGTACGGGAAGACGAAGACGTCGACCGGGTCGTTCGCGCGCGCCGAGGAGCTTCGACGGATCGCCGAGCGTCACGCTGACGTCGCCGCCACCCCCGGCTCGATCGCCTACTACCTGGACACGCTCCACCGGCTTGCGGTCTCTCGCCCCGACGTCTTCCCAGCCGAGTACCTCGCATCCATCGAAGCGTTCTGGAGCGACAGCGCGCGGCTCTTCGACCGCTTCGGCGCGCGCCCGGACGGCTTTCCCGTCTCGTACGCGCCGGATCTCATCGCGGCAGAGCCGAGGCAGCGACCGAAGGACGGCCGGACGCGAGTCGGAATCGAACTGCGACAAGTGACGCGGGGCGCGTCGGGGGGGATCGTCGTCGTGCTCGTCGGCACGCTCTTGGAGCTCTTCAGGCGTCGCCCCGACGTCGACTTCGTCGTCTTCTGCACGGTCTTCAACCGCGAGCTGCTCGCTGTCGACGCGCCGAACGTCGAGACGGTCACGCTTCCGCTCGACGGCTTCTTCCCCCAGCTCGGCCGACTCGCGCACGACTGGGAGATCGACGTGCTCCTGCGCAGCTATCCGACAGTCGAGCAGATCGACTTTCCGCTGAAGCGCCAGATCTTTCTACTGCCCGACGTCCAGCACGAGTACCACCCCGAGTTCTTCGATATGAGCACGCTCGCGGCCCGGCGACTCGCGTTCCGGACGCCGCTGCGAGGGGCGGGGGCGATCATGACCATCTCCGAGTACGCGCGCGAGACGATCCTCGAACAGGCCGAGGGAGACCGCGACGTCTTCGTCGCGAGCCCCAGCCTTCCACCTGAGTTCCTCGCCGCCCGGTCTGAGGACGCGGCCAACGAGGAGCGAGCGCTTCTGCCCGACGCCGACTTCTTCTACTTCCCGGCGAACTTGTGGCCGCACAAGAATCACGAGCGCCTCTTCGAAGCGCTCCGCCGCTTTCGCGAGCGGACGGAGAAGCCGGTCGAGCTCGTGCTGACGGGCGCGCCCGCGGGTTGGGAGGAACTTCGGGTCCGCTACGACGATCTCCCGATCAGACATCTCGGCTACGTCAGCCCCGCCCTCGTGAGGCTCCTGTACGAGCGCGCCCTCGCCCTCACGTTCTTCTCCCAGTACGAAGGGTTCGGGATCCCGCTGCTCGAGGCATTCGCGGTCGGCACGCCCGTCGTCTGCAGCAACGCGACCAGCCTGCCCGAGGTCGCGGGCGACGCCGCGCTGATGTGCGACCCGACCGATGTCGAGGAGATGTCGGTGCTGCTGGAGCGAGTTGCCTCCGACAGCGATCTGCGCGCCGAGCTCGCCGCCCGCGGAAGTCAGCGCCTCGGGCAGTACACGTGGCAAGAGGCGGCGACCCAACTCGCCGGCGGGGTCGAGCGTGTGCTCGAGCGCGCCGAGTCGTCGGGCCTCGGCGAACTGCCGCTCGTTTCGATCGTCACGCCCTCTTTCAACCAAGGCCGCTTCATCGGACGCACGATCGACAGCGTCCTCGCGCAGACGTACCCGAACATCGAGTACCTCGTCATCGACGGCGGATCCACCGACGAGACACTCGACGTCCTCCGTGCGTACGGCGATCGCGTGCGCTGGACTTCAGAACCCGACTCCGGTCAGACGCAGGCGATCAACAAGGGCTTGCGCGCGGTGCGAGGCGGCATCGTCGGCTATCTCAACTCGGATGACCTTCTATTGCCGGACGCGATCGAGAAGGTCGTCGACTACTTCCGCAGCCATCCGGAGTGCGACCTCGTCTACGGCGACGCCAAGTATGTCGACGCCGACGACGAAATCACCGGGGTGTATCCCACGGCGGAGTACTCGTTCGAGCGCCTGATGGACGATTGCTGCATCTGCCAGCCCGCCGCATACTGGCGGGCGTCGATCGGTCAGGTCGTCGGTCCATTCGACGAGGACGTCCACTACGCAATGGACTACGACTACTGGATCCGCGTAGACCGGAGCGGCTTCGCAATCCAGCACGTGGGCGAGACGCTCGCCCGATCACGACTCCATCCCGCCACGAAGACCCTCAGCGCCCGGCTTGCCATCTACCACGAGATCGTCGACATCTGCAGGCGCGGCGGAGGCTACGTGTCGCGCGGCTACGTCGACGGGCTCTGGAACCATCTCGTCTACGAGCGCGCGCACAGCCCGGCCCGCTTGCTCCGAGCGTTTCCGCGGCTCCGCGACGCAATCGTCTCAGCCCACTACGCGTGGCTGAACCGGCGCCGCTACACCCGCAGGGAGTGGCTCGGCCGCATTGCACGCGTCGCGAAGAGGCAGATCATTTGCGCTCTCCGTGACACGCCGCGCATCCTCGCGATGCTCGCGCGAGTGAAGAGGCGCTTGCAGTCCCTAAGGGTGAGGCGCGCGCTACCCGAAGCGGGTATGTCCGCTACGAGCAGCCGCTCGCGCGTGCGTGGCTACTGGTCGGACAACTGGGTGGAGGAGAGGCTGGAAGTCGTCTTCGACGCTCGCGAGCGCAACCGTGAGCTCCGAATCGTCGGCTTGCCGATCGCGGACATGACGGTCGAGGTCTCGGCGAACGGAGCGCGGCTCGGGCGGTTCGAGCTCGCGGGGAACAGGCAGGAAACGCTGGCGGTGCCGCTTGGACCCGGACCGCCGGAGACGGTCGCGTTCTCCTTCTCCCGCTCGCTGGTCGACGCCGGCGGGAGGCCGATATCGTTCCTGCTCCAGGAGACGAACGTGTTCGGGGAGGAGGACCTTGCCGGGCTTGTCTAGCTCCCATCGGCGCCAGACACCGGAGGAGAGAGAGGCGCTCGATTTCATCGAGCGGAGCGGGTTCCCATGGCATCAGGGATGGGAGCTCGTGTCCGGCTTGCGCACACCGGGGCGGAGCACGGTGGGCGTCTTGCTCGAGAGGATCGAGCTGACCCGTCTCGAGTCGCTGACCGTGCTCGACGTGGGGACGTGACACATCAGCGAAGCCACAAAAGGATCTGCCAGCTACGTCGTCGCCACTGGGTTCGGTGACCGCGATACGGGGGGCGGTGCCTTCGTTCTTCGTGATGACCGCGTGCAACGGGTGGATTGGCTCGCCTCCACCGGTCTCGCGGTTGACCGCCGCGAGCGACGGGTAGCGCGCCTCCTCCGCAGCGGCGGCGACCATGGGGCCGGCGGAGAGTTGCTTCTCTTCGACGAACGCGGTGTCGTCTCGTATCGTCGTGTCGACGAGTTGTTTGATGCGCATGACGCATTGTGGACAGGCGACGAACTCGTCGTGGCCTCCACTTCGCGAAACAGCCTTCTCTGGCTTTCACCGTCTGGCGACGTGCGCCGTGTTTGGAAGGCTCCAGGAGAAGGGGACGCCTGGCACCTCAACTGCCTGCTCCTACACGATGACCGCCTCCTCGCATCCGCATATGGGCGGTTCGATTGGCATCGCGGCTGGGCGCACCCGGGGCTGACAGAGGGAAAGGGCTTTGTGTTCGACGTCGAGACCGGCGAGATCCTTCTCGGGGCCCTCTCTTGTCCTCACCATCCCCGTGTCCTCGACGACCATTGGCTGGTCTGCGACTCGGCTGCACACGCCATTCGAATTTTCGACATGGGTGGCGGCGAGGTGGCGCGCGTCTCGTTTGACCTGTGGACGCGGGGTTTGACCTGGGACGATGACTACCTCTACGTCGGCCTGAGCGTGCACCGGCTCGAAACCCCGGGGCGCCTGGCAGCCATTGCCGTCATAGATCGTCGGGACCTGCGGGAAGTCGAGCGCGTCGAGCTCCCGTGCCGGGAGATCTACGATCTGACCTTCGTCCCGGCGCACCTCATCTCTGGCATGGAAACAGGGTTTCGTACGAACGCGATGCGAGCTGGCGACGAAGATCAGTACGAACTGTTTCGCGCGGCTGGGATCGCGCCTGAGCGACTTTGGGCGTCCTCCGACCCCCTCCCGGCTGCGGCGTGCCGGACACGTCTCGTCGCGCACTTGCCCAGCTCCTTTCGTACCGGTGAGCCCGCCGAGGTGGCGTGGCGCCTGCAAAACGACGGCGGCGCTGTTCTGGCCTCGGCCGAGCCGTTTCCCGTCAATGTCGCGAGCCGCTGGTTTGCTGAGGGGGGCGGGCTGTTGAGCGAAGGGGAACGTAGCCCGTTGCCTCGGTCGCTGCCTCCAGGCGAGGCCGCCGAGGGGTCGCTGTGGGTGCTCCCACCTGCGATGCCCGGGACGTATGTGCTGCGAATCGCCCCGGTACAAGAGCGCGTGCAGTGGTTCGACGATATCGAGGGCGAGAACGGTTTCGCTTGTCTCGTCGAAGTCGCCCGCTGAACAGCCGGACGCTCACGAACCTCTACAACCAGCGGCCGTCGTGGTTGGCGCAGGCGCATGAGCGGCTCGACCAGGCCGTCCGCGCTGCTTACGGGTGGGAGTACCCGCTCGAACCCCGAGGGCGTGCTCTCCCGACTCGTCGCGTTGAACCTTGCTCGGGCCGGAGCGTGATAGGGCGGAGATGCCGGTGCGACCGGGTTTGCGCACTCGACCGTCTGGAAGATACTCGAGCGCACCGGTGGCGCCGGCGCACCCGAGGAGAACGGTCAGGTCGCGCGCAGCGTTCGCGCCACGTCTCGCCGCCTGATGTCGACGCGCCGGCAGGCATAGAGCTGGCGGACGCCGTCGCGCAGGCCCGCCTGCGTCGCGCCGAGCCAGGCCCTGCGGCGGGCGGGCTGCGTCCACGCTGGCGCCGGATCGACGAAGAGGATCGGCTCCTGGGCCGGCGCCCGCAGCGCGGTCTGGAGGACGAGCTTGCGCAGCCAGGCCTCGTACTCGCTGCGATCGGCGGTGTTCTCCGGAAACGCGACGCTCCGAAACCAGATGCGATCCGGGAGTGCGACGGAAAGGCGCTCCCGCATGCGATCGCCGTAGCGTCCAGGCTCCGGAAACGGCTCGACCGCCAAGTCGGAGGCGAGCACGAGCGGCTCGCCTCCGACTCGGACATAGGCGGGCTCGGAGAGGGCCATTAGCGCCGTCTCGCTGTAGCCGTTCCGCACGTCGAGGCAGTAAGGAAAGTCGAGCGCCGGCACGGCGGGGAGCCGGCTTGCCGGAAAGCAGAAACCCCAGATCCCGTGCGCCCGGGCAGCCCGCGCTTCGTACTCGCTCGGCGGCTCGGGTACGACGGCGATGAGCTTGACCGGCGGGTCGACGCCGTCGAGCACCCAGGGGGGCACCGCAGGCCGGCCGGCTGCCTCGATCTCCCGGTAGAGCTTCTCGACCCGGTCGACGCTTCGAGCCCAATCCAGCTCACGCACAGCGAAGGCCCGGCCGCCTTCCCCTACCCGCCTGCGCAGCTCCGGGTCTGCTGCGAGACGCGCGACCGCTTCGCGTATCTCCTCCGCGTTGCCGCCCTCGAGCACGAGCGCCTCCTCGCCGTCACGGAGGTCGAGCCCAAGGTTCGTACGCGGAAGGATGACCGGCCTGCCCGAGGCGAGGAACTCCGGGAGCTTCGAAGGGAAGCGGTAGTCATTGAACGGGCCGGGGCCGCCGGGCTGGACGAGAACATCGGCGGCCGCAAGCAGCTCGGGCACGGCGCTCCGCCGGACCCAGCCGAGATCGCGGAGCCCCTCCTCGAGTCTCGGCAGCTGAGCGGCTTCAGGCGAGTTCCACCCTGTCTTCACGAGCACGATCGGCAGCCCGTCCCGGCGCAGCTCGGCGACGGCGGCGTACAGCTCGCGCATGTCGCCAAGGTTCGTCCGGTGGATGTTGCCCGTGTAGACGATCGCGAGATCGCCGGCGTCGAGCCCGAGCTCGGCGCGCACCTCGTCGCGCGGGCGGCGCGGCGAGAGCACGGCCTCGTCGAAGCAGGCGCCGACGACCGTGCTCGGGACGTGGCGCGGCGCGAGCTCGAGCAGGCGCTCGACGACGACCGTGACCCCGGCGGCATGCTCGAGGAAGCGCGCCCCGCGCAATGGATGGAACTGCCGCGGGCCGATCGCGCGGTCGAGCAGCGGCGCGGGGAGCTGCCGGAGCCCTTCGACGTCCATCCCGCCGAGCTCGGCGGAAAGGATCGCCTCCTCGTTGTCCTCGAGATGGACGACATACGGGCAGCGGTGGGCGCGCACGAGGTCGGCGGTGAGCCGGCGGACGAGCTCGCGTGGGGTGAACGCGTGCACGAGGTCCGGTCCCCGCCCGTCCGGAAACCGCAGCGCTCTGCGAGCGTCCCGGTAGGTGATGACCGGGAAGGGCGGCCGGCCGACGTCCTCAACGCTCTCGGCATTGTCGGGGACCGCGACGACGGGCGACAACCCGCGCTCGTAGAGCCCACGGGCGATCGCAAGCACGTGCAGCGCGCTGTTGCCCGTGAAGTCGCAGTGGCTGACGAAGACGACGTTTGCAATCGAGCCGGCGTCCGCCGACCGCCTTGCCGTTGCCTCTGGAGGCCTGTCGCCCGGCTCGCTCGGCGCACCGGTACGACCCCGCCATGCGAGCGCGCCGGCGAGGAGGGCCGCGTCACGGAGCTCGGGCGGAAGCTCGGCTTCTCCCGGGAAGGCGATCAGCAGGGTGGGATCGGGATCGGCCAGAACGGGCAGCCGGATCTTGTCTCGCCGCTCGAGCATCCGCCGCAGGAGCCCCGCGGCACGGCGAAGGCGTGTGCGCCAGGCAGGGACAGGTCCGGCCACGGCGTCCTCGGATCCTAGAACGGCGTCAACGCGAGTCCGTGCGCCTCGCGGTAGCGCTCGACGACCTCGTCGGCGGAGCCGAGCGCGACCGGCCGGCCGCTCTCGATGTAGAGGACGCGGTCCGAGAAGTGGGAAACCGCAGCGAGGTCGTGGCTCACGAAGACGATCGTCTTGCCGGCCGCACGGATCTCCTCGAACGTCGCCATGCACTTCTCCTGGAACTCGCCGTCGCCGACGGCGAGCACCTCGTCGAGCAGGAGTATGTCGAAGTCGACCTGGATCGCGATCGCGTAGGCGAGGCGGACCTGCATACCCGACGAGAAGTTCTTGAGCTTCTGGTCCATGAATCGCTCGAGCTCGGCGAACGCAACGATCTCGTCGTAGCGCTCCTCGAGCTCGCGCTTGGAGAGACCGAGCAGCGTCGCGTTGATGCGGACGTTGTCGCGTGCGGTGAGCTCCGTGTTGAAGCCGACTCCGAGCTCGATGAACGGCGAGAGCTTCCCCTCTACGCGGACCTCGCCGGAGTCGGTGCGATAGATTCCTGCGAGGATCTTCAGAAGCGTGCTCTTGCCGCTCCCGTTTGGCCCTACGACGCTGAAGAACTCGCCCTCGTCGATGTGGAACGAGACGTCGCGCAGCGCTTCGTTTCGATCGTAGTCGATCTGGCGGAAGGGGTGGAGGAAGTGCTCCTTGATCGTTGTGCGCTGCTCGTGCGGCAACCGGAACGTCTTCGTGAGTGCCCGCGCCTCGATTGCGCCTGCCATCAGACGCGCTCCGCGAAGTATGGCTCTTCGCGACGGAAGAGCGCGAGCGCACCGAGCGCGAGCAGCAGCACGATCGCGATCGGGATGAGGCGAGCGGCGCTCGTGCCGAAAGCGTCGGCCACGGTCAGACGGTTCGGCTTGAGGTCTGGATAGAGCACGATCGAGCGCACGTCCTGGAGTATCTGCGTGAACGGGTAGAGGAAGCAGACCTTGCGTGCCCACGGCGGCAGATAGCCGATGGGATAGACGATCGGACACGCGTAGAACAGCAGCTGCACCATGAGCTCCCAGATCTGCCCGATGTCGCGGAAGCGCACGAACAACGCGGAGAGAATGAGGGCGATCGAGAGGACGAAGACGTAGAGCTCGAACAGCAGCGGCGCGAGCAGCAGCCAGTTCCATTGCGGCATGACGTGCTTCCAGGCGACGAACGCCGCGATCGCGATCAGATTGACGCCGAAGGTGATCGCCGCTGTCAGCGTCGCGGACGTCGGGACGATCAGTCGGGGGAAGGAGAGCTTGCGCAGGAGCGACTCGCGCGCGACGAGCGAGTACATGCCGAGAAACGTTGCGTCGTTGAAGAAGGTGACGAGGCAAATCCCCATCAGGAGCGACAGCGCGTAGTAGTGAGAGATGGCTCCGAGCTTGAAGATGCGGCCGAACACGAGGTAGAGCATCGTGAACAGCGCCAGCGGCTTGATCAGCGACCAGGCGTAGCCGAGCGCCGATCCCGAGTACTTGAGCTTGAACTCGGCCGCCGCGATCACATGGAGTATGCGCAGTCGGCCACGCACCTTGGCATACACGCGGGCCGGGCGGGAGCGGTCGGCGGTTCCCGTCGCGGCACTCATCGAAGGTCAGCGTACCGGCGGGACCGATCAGCCTGCGCGCAGGCGCGCAAGCCGCCGGAGTGCTCCGAGTGCGCCTCTGGATCCGGCGGCGTAGGACGCCCTCAGAACCGAATACTGCGCAAGGCGAGCCGCGCCGCGGCGCCGTCTGCGAGCGGTCGGAGTCTCCGACAACATCCGCACGAGCGGTTCCACCACGCGGGGCCACGCGAACTCCTCACGGACCGAAGCGAGGCGCGCCACGATGCCGGCGCGGCCCGCCTCGTCGCCGAGCACGTCGTCGAGGGCCTCAACCCACCCGGAGACGTCCTCGGCTCTAACTGTGCGGCCGAGCCCTCGCGAGGCGACGAGGTCGGAAAGCGAATCGCCCTCTGTCGCCACGACCGGCAGGCCCGCCCAGAAGTAGTCGAGGATGCGCGTGCGGAACGCGAACCTCGCCTCGAGGTCGTCGAAA
>Ga0265325_10001485_pt1 | contig 16511 bp, 16 predicted proteins | sample 41420metaG_FD_202090 | JGI IMG/M metagenome (GOLD analysis project Ga0265325, IMG submission 202090) | Rhizosphere microbial communities from Carex aquatilis grown in University of Washington, Seatle, WA, United States - 4-14-20 metaG | ecosystem: Host-associated > Plants > Roots > Rhizosphere...
GCATCGACCTTGGTTCCACAACCACCAAGGCGGTTGTGCTGAATGATGCCGGCGCCGTCATCGGGCGCGGCATTACCAACAGTCGCAGCAATTACGATGTCGCCTGCCAGGTGGTGCGAGAGGAAGCCATGATCCGCACCCGCTTCACGCTTACCCGGGAGGCGATCAGCGGCGACCCGTCTTTGGCTGCAGTCGAGAAGGCCTTTCTTTCCTCGTTGCAGAGGAACTTCCGGTTTCGCCAGCATCTCGACCAGTTGGAATGGCTTCGGGAAGCGCTGCTCACCGCTGCCGACGATCACCGCCATGGCAGCCAACGGCGAGAACTCAGTGCGGCGGTCGAAGATATTGCGGACAAAATGGTCGAGCGCACTGCCGTCCATTTCGGCGAACTGGCGGTACGCAAGAGCGATTTCTTTCGCGATCTCGCGACCGCCGATTACATGCAACTGGCGGAAAAACATAGCGATTCCCGCGGGATCACCTTCGACATGCTATGCGGGCTGTTCGATGCCGCCATTCTCGTAGTGGAGAACTCCACCGCTAACGGCAACTTCGAGAGCCAAATACGGGCGGCCCTGGAACTCACATTCGCCTCGGCAACAGCGGCTGTGCAGGAAAAGATTCCGCTCCTGCGTGCAACCATAGAAGCGGTGTGCTCAACCGGGATCGTCGAAGCCGGGACCGTGGGCACGGGATATGGCCGCCAACGTCTTCCTTTCCCCAAAGAGCAGATCCGCAGCGAGATCCTCTGCCACGGCTTGGGCGCGCACGCCATGTTTCCCAATACCAGGACCGTGCTGGACATTGGGGGACAGGACACCAAGGCAATTCAGGTAGACCCCAACGGGCTGGTTGTCAGCTTCCAGATGAATGACCGCTGCGCTGCCGGATGCGGACGATATCTCGGGTACATCGCCGACGAAATGAACCTGGGCTTGCATGAACTGGGACCGCTGGCGCAAAAGAGCCAGGGGCGGGTGAAGATCAACAGCACGTGCACGGTGTTCGCCGGGGCCGAGTTGCGGGAGCGGCTATCCCTGGGCCAGAGGCGTGAGGACATCCTGGCAGGCCTGCACCGAGCCATCATTCTGCGCGCCATGTCCCTGCTCGCGCGTTCCGGGGGCGTCAGTAACGAGTTTACGTTCACCGGCGGTGTGGCCCGCAATCCCGCGGCCGTAGACGCCCTCCGCGAACTAGTGCAGGAGAATTACGGGGACCGGGTGCTCAATATTTCCGCCGATTCCATCTATACCGGCGCTCTGGGCGCAGCTTTGTTTGCGCGGCGCGCGGCACAGGCCGACGCATGACCATCGCTGCCATCCCGCCGCAAACCCGAGTCCCAGAAGGACAGATTACCGCTGGTGTGGACGTGGGGTCGAGCGCGGTAAAGATCGCGGTGCTAACCACGTCCGGCAGCGGTGCGAGCGAAATTCTTGCGTTGCTCACCGAGCGCATACGGCGACGCGAACTACTCAAGGTGGTCAATGAGGGGTATCAGGGAGCGCTCCGCTCGGCGGGGGTTGCGGCCGAAGAGGTCTGCTACGTGGCCAGCACCGGCGAAGGGGAATTGGTGGAGTTTCGCCGCGGGCACTTCTACGGCATGACCACCCACGCGCGCGGCGCAATCTTTCTCATGCCGGATGTGCGCGCGGTCCTCGACGTCGGAGCGCTGCACGCGCGCGCCATGCGGATCGATGAGCGCGGGCGCGTGCTCGGCTACCGTATGACGGGGCAATGCGCTTCCGGCTCTGGCCAATTCCTGGAAAATGTGGCGCGCTACCTCGGCATCCCCTTGGCAGAGGTCGGGCCCCTGTCCTGCCGCGCCAGCAATCCGCAAGTGATCAGCAGCATCTGTGCAGTCCTGGCGGAAACCGATGTGATTAACATGGTCAGCCGGGGAATCGCAACGCCCGACATTCTCCAGGGCATTCATGTGTCGATGGCGGGCCGGTACTTGAAGCTGCTGAGGGCGGTTGATGCACACGGCCCGGTGGCCATCACCGGCGGGCTATCGGCCGATACGGGCCTGGCACGGGCGCTGCAGGAGAGCGCTCGGAAGGATGGCCTGGATGTGGAGATTCGCGCGCATCCCAACTCCATCTACGCAGGCGCTCTGGGTGCCGCCCTTTGGGGAGCTTATCGTCATCGCATGCTGGCCCGACATGCCGAGGTCGCCGTATGAGCCCGGGCAACGCGCTAACGGGCAAGACCGCCATCGTCACCGGCGGTTCCGGGGCGATCGGCAGTGCGATCATTCGCAGCTTGCAACAGGCTGGTGCGGTCGCAACTTCTCTCGACCTCTCGCCGCCGTCCGACCATGACATCCCGTGGCTGCGGTGCGATGTCCGAAGCGATGACTCCGTGGCCTCCGCCGTGGGGCAGTTCTTTCAGCAGAACGGGCGGCTTGATGTGGTGATTCATGCCGCCGGAATTTCCCGTGAGGCGGTCGTCTGGAAACTAACGGTTGAGGACTGGGACATGATCCAGGAGGTCAACTTGCGCGGCGCCTTTCTGTTGCTGCGTCATGCCATCCCTATGATGCGCCGTGGAGAGGGCGGCCGCGTAGTGTTGATAGGGTCCATCAACGGGTCCCGGGGAAAGTTTGGCACGTCAGCTTATTCCGCCAGCAAAGCAGGACTGCTTGGGCTGGCCAAGAGCGTGGCCCGCGAGACGGGACGCTTCGGGATTCTGGTGAACGTAATCGAACCGGGTTGGGTGCGCACGCCGCTGACCGAAGCCTTGCCGGGATCGGCCCGCCAGGTTGCGGAAGCGGAAAGCCTGCTGGGGAGCCTGATCGAGGTTTCCGACGTTGCCGCCGCCGTGCTGTTTTTGTGTGGTCCGGGTGCAAGCCGTATCACCGGCCAGATTCTGCGGGTGGACGCGGGCCAATTCCTGGGGGGCGGTGTTTAGGACAATAGGGAGGACAGCCATGTCAATGGATAGCGTGGAAACAGGTGTGCTGGAAATTGAGGCGGTGCTGGTACGTACCATGCGCACGGACGATCTGAGTGCCGTGGTAGCAATTGATGCTGCGGCTAGCGGGCGCCGCCGTCCTCGCTATTTCGAGCTCATGCTGCAGCGCAGCCTAACCCAGGCAGACCTTCAGATATCCCTGGTGGCGGAAGTGGACAACCGAGTTGTGGGCTTCGTCATTGGGTCCGTTTACTACGGTGAATACGGCGTAGTGGAACCTTCAGCTTCCATTGACGCAATTTCGGTGGATCCCTGCGTCCGCGGAAAAAACGTCGGCAAAGCGCTCATGCGGCAGTTGCGCCTCAATCTGGCGGCCCTGCGAATCACCACCTTGCGGACGGAGGTTTCCTGGGATGACTTCAGCCTCCTGGGGTTCTTCAGAAGTCAAGGGTTCAAACCCTCCAGCAGGATCTGCTTGGAGAGCACTCTGGATCCAACTCGACCGGAAGGGCCCAACGGCGACCAAGAAGCCGATTGATATCCATAAAGTGAGAATTGCCATGAGAAAAAAGAAATCTGCTCGAAAAACTACGAAATCCGCTGCACAGAGCACAACCCCGCACCTCGCGCTGCGCTGTTCTCGCTGCGGCCGGCCAGCCGCGGAGCAGGACAAATTCTGTGCCGAATGCGGACTATTTCTGCGCGATGCCTACCTCGATCACAGGCTCCTGCTGGCGCTGTCGCAAGAAAAAGACGGCCACAGCCGCGAAGCTCGTTTGCAACTGGAGCACCTGTTGCAAGCGGACCCGGACCATGTGCTTGCGAACCACATGTTAGGCACGTTCTACTTCCATCAAGGTACGCTCGACCTGGCAATTGAGCGCTATCAGAAAGCGGTGGCAGCAGCTCCCACCTTTATATTGGCGCATTACGATCTGGGCGTTGCCTGGTATCACCGCGGCAACATGCCGGAAGCCATCCGTGCCTTTCGCCGTTGCCTGGAGCTTGACTCGAACTATAACGCCGCACACTATCGGTTGGCCGTGTCGTTGTTCCATGCCGGGCAGCTGGAACAAGCCTCGAATGAATTCAAACAGTCCATCGCACTCACGCCAGAGTACTTGATGGCGCATTACCACATCGGCGTGATTCACGAGCGCTGGGGGGAGACGGAAGCCGCCGAGCGCGAGTTCCGGCGCAGTCTGGATGAAGCCGTGGGAGAAGTGAGCAGCCTGTTCCATCTCGCCCTGATTCGGCGCAGCAAAGGGGATGAGAAAGGCGCGGACGACCTTCTCCGGCGGGCCCATGAATTCGGTCGAGCCCAAAGCCCCACCTCCTGACTGGGGAGCACACTATGAACCCAGGCGAAGAAAGCACACTCATCCACGATTGGGCGGAAGCCGGCCCGCGAAGAGCGCACTATCAGAGTCACGTCATGCTCGACGACGAGACTTTGCGCGACGGGTTGCAAAGCCCATCCGTCACCGACCCTTCGCTGGAGACGAAAGTCGAACTGCTCCACCTCATGGAAAGCTTGGGCATCGAAACTGCCGACGTTGGCCTACCTGGCGCGGGTGTGCACCAGCGCGAGGCTGTCCTGCGCCTGTGCCGCGAGATCTCCGAGCAAGGGCTGCGCATCCGGGCCAACTGCGCTGCACGAACCCTGATGGTGGACATTCAACCCATTGCGGAGGTCACTCAACTGACCGGCGTGCCCATCGAAGCCTGCGTCTTCATTGGCAGCAGCCCCATCCGCCAGTACGCCGAAGAGTGGGAGCTGTCCGACATTGTCCGTCACACCCGCGAGGCCATTCGCTTCGCCGTCCGTGAAGGGCTGGAGGTCATGTACGTTACGGAAGATACCGTCCGCTCTTCTCCCGAGCACCTGCGCGTCCTGCTGACTGCGGCGGTGGAGGTCGGAGCCAAACGCCTTTGCCTGTGCGACACCTGCGGCGCGGCGGTTCCGCAAGGGGTGTGGAACCTCGTCACCTGGGTGAAAGCACTGGTCAAGGAACTCGGCGCTGAGGTCGGCATTGACTGGCACGGGCACCGTGACCGCGGTTTAGATCTGGCCAACAGTCTGGCGGCGATCGAGGCCGGGGCCACCCGGGTCCACGGCACAGCACTTGGCATCGGTGAACGCGTAGGCAACACTCCAATGGAGCAGCTTCTGGTCAACCTCAAGCTCCTGGGCGTACGCGACGACGATCTTTCCCGCTTGCCGGATTACGTGCAATTGGTCTCGTCGGCCACTGGAGTTCCCATGCCGACTAATATGCCCATCGTGGGACGCGACGCCTTCCGTACGGCCACTGGAGTTCATGCATCCGCGGTCATCAAAGCCCAGAAGAAAGGTGACGCATGGCTGGCGGACCGGGTCTATTCGGGAGTACCGGCTGCATGGATTGGTCGAGCGCAGGAAATCGAAGTAGGTCCAATGTCGGGTGCCTCCAACGTTGTCTGCTATCTCAACGATCGAGGTCTTCCGAGTACACCCCAAATCGTGAAGACCGTACTGGATCTAGCTAAACGATCCAGCCGCGTCCTTGCCGAGTCGGAGATACTGGAGGTTCTGCGTGCCATGAATGCATAAGTTTGCCCCGGGAGCACGCTTGAGCGCACGACAGACCGCCTGTGCCGCAAGCTCTTCGGCGACCTCGATCCACGCATTGTTCGACCTTCCCCACGTCGTCAGGCCCTCGCGGCCCTCGAAACTGATGACCTAGACATGTGTTTATAGCTTCTCCGGACATGCGCGTGTCCAAGGACGTGCAGGTGAATCCGGCACATGCGGTACGGGTTTCTCTGATAGTCCGCAACTTGACCAACCATTTCACGAGAGATTACGGTGTGGCTGCCAGGCACAACAACAAGCTTAGGATTCTTACGGCCATAGGGCACCCACCCACTCGCCAAGAAGCGGGCGAGAAGGGTGGGGCACCCGAAGTTAGTAGTCGCATGGAAAGGGCGGGCCACCGCCGCAAAGACTCTCCTCGAAGTTCAAATTATGGCTTATTGAATGTGGCAAACGCCGCATCGATGTCGCGGTAGAGCGGAGCCAGAATCGATGCCAGGTTTTGCGTAAGAGTGATCATGTCCGCGGGCCGGGGAGCAAGCGGGGAGCCGAAGTGTTCTTGAATTTCCTGCCGCAGCTTTGCGGCCGACTCCTGAACATCGGGCGCTGGACGGGAAGGCCTTCGGCCGATTTCGTCGGCTAACACGCGCATTACCGAGGCCATATTTTCTTGAAAGGCACGCTGCGCTTCTGCGACCGGCTGCGGCAGTGTGAGCAACCGGGTATCGAGCAGGTATTGGGCGTACGTGATCTGCACCTGCAACAGCGTGCCCAGCGTGGGCTGCCAGCGCCGGATATCGTCGCGAATTCTAAGCTTGCGCTCGCGCGACGGGCCAAACTCGAAGAGAACCGCATCCGACTGCGCCTTCACCGTATTGAATCCATTGTTAATCTGATCGCGTAGCTGAAGAAGTCGCTCGGTTGCCGCCTTGGGGTCGTCTTTCCACGGCTCTTCCATGAGCTCAGACAACATTTGCAAATTGCGACAAAAAGCTTCTTCCATCTCCTGCAGGGCGTCCTTTACCCACAGGCGATCGAAGATCAGCCACATGCATAACAGCCCGAGCAGCACACCAAAGACTCGGTCGCGGGCAATGGCCAGCGAGGTCTGGATGGTAAATTCCTGCAAATTGACCAGATAAAATGCCAGTGCCATCTGCACGCCCAGATACGAGAGGCGCGGTGTGGCCGTCGAGATCCAGGCTGAAATCGCAGTGACGATCGCAAACAACAACGTGAATCCGGCGATCGAATTGAGGTACGGAAGCACGAAGACCTGCGCGCCCATTCCAAAAACAAAGCCGCCAATCAGCGCCCCCGCCAGGCGTAGAAACTGTTTTTGCCGCGAGGCGCCAATCGTCGACATTGCCGTGATGATGCAGGTTGCAACCGCAGTACTTAGGCCCGGCCAATCGATTGAGGTGTAGATGAAATAGGCCGCTGTAGAGGCCGCCGCTCCCCGCATGGCGAACTTAAGATGCCTGGGACTGCTGAATGCATCCGGCGCCAGCAGCGGTTGCCTGTCATCTTCCACCGCAACTGCGCCCGGCAAGTCATTTGGACTATCCGAACTGGAAAATGCGTGCGGTATCAACGCAACCGTTCTCTCCATTTCTGGTAGAAACGGCAGTTCCGAAGGCTGCGTCTGTGTGGGAATCTCGACCAGTCGCGGGGTGCGGCGTTGTTTGAGATCGTCGCGAAGCCCCGAAATCTTACTGGCAAGAGCAAGGCAGCGCTCGCGATCTTCTTCGCTGGCGACAGAAAATTGGGCGGAGCGGGCAATTTGCAAACTGGCGGCAAGGTCCATCAGTCGGCCCAGCAGGGCGATGGCTGCGTTCATCTGGGCCACGAACTGTGGTGCGTACCCCGAGCGCACCAACATGCGGCGCAAACGTGAAGTGCCCACACTTGAATAAAGTGTAATCTCTTTCTTGAACTTGAACGACTGCTGCCCGGCGGCGATCGTCCGCAATAGATCTTCCACTGCTTGCAGCCTGGTCCCGATACCCAGGCTGAGATCGGTCACGGGACGTACCCGGCGAAACACGTATTCCACGACGACCGTAACCGCCGTTCCCATTACCACCGAAAAAACGGTCCACAGCGTATGCTCGGTACGCGTATTGACGGTGAGCGTCGTCTGGTCCCACAGCGGAATCGCTCCTGCAATCGTGAAGCCGAAACCGATGGCAGTGAAATAGTCGGGAACAATACTGATCACGTAAAAGGCGATAAAAAGCGAAATCGCGATCCATAGAAAATGAGTCAGCGGATCATCGATCATGGTCATGACGCCGATGATCGTATAAACCCCAGCGAGGCAATAGACAATCGCGGTTCGGATTCCGGCGACCAAGGTTACGTTGGGATTTTCGCGGCTCAGAAAGAGCGTGTAAATTGCTCCCAGAAAGCCATTGGGGATTTGGAAGGTCATCACCAGCAGCATCACGATGCTGGCTGAGATGACCATGCGCTCCACGACCCAGGCGCGACCCGGATAAGGAGAAAGCTCACTCTTGAGAAAATTCCAGAACCAGGTCCCGGCGCTATCGAGCGTGCGCGCGCGAGCGACCGCCGGCAGCGCTTCATCCCGGGCCGACATCGCTATTGCGTCCTGCCGGACGGAGCGCGCCGGATGACGACCACCGCCGATTCACTCAGACGGAACGGCTCCGTCTCGGTTGCCTCAATGCGCACCCGCACCGGATAACGAGTAGCCAAGTGTACCCAGTTTAGCGAGCGTTGCACATCGGGCAGGCCCGGGCCAAAGGTCCCCACCAGGGTTGCGTCCGGCTGGACTCCGAATCCAACACTGTCCACTACTCCGTCGTAGCGCACACCGGGGCGCGAAAGCACGTACACGTCAGCGTGCATTCCCGGCTTCACACGCCTCAGTTGGGTCTCGCGAAAATTTGCCACGGCCCACCACACCCGGGTGTCGATCAGCGTAAATACCTGCTGACCGGTGTGGGCGTAAGCGCCTCGCGAGATCGTCAGGTTGGTGACCCTGGCATCGAAAGGAGCGTAGATGCGGCAATTGTTGAGGTTGTACTCGGCGTTGCGGATCATGGCGGCTTTGCCTTCGCGCTGGGCGGTTAGCGGTTCCAGCGTCAGGACGCCGTGCTGTGATTGCGCTAGTTGCGAATGGCTCTGCTGCATTACCGCCTTCGCCTGTTCGTGCTGCGCCTTGGCGGAGAGCACCTGCGCCTCCGCCAGCGCCACTTGCGAGCGCGCCTGGTCCACCGCCTGCTGCTGCGCCGTCACTGCCGTCCGGGCCTCATCCACTTGGTCGACGGTGACAAACTGTTTGGTCAGCAGCGGCTCAATGCGATGAAAATTATTCGACGTGTACTGATATTCCGCCTGGGCGCGGTCCAGCGCCGCCTTGGCGCTTGCGACATTGGCTTGGGCTTCGTTGACCGCTGACGCCGCGCGATTGACATTCGCGGCAGCACTGTCGGTGTAGGCCTTGGCGGCGCCCACCGCACTCTGTTGTGATGCGATGGTGCGGCCCTCGTCAACGATCTGGCCTTCCAACGTGCTCAGGTCGGACCGCGCTTTCTGCAACGCGTAGTCGTAGGGCCTGGGATCGATCTCGAACAGCAGCCCCCCCTGCTTGACGAAGGCATTGTCCTGCACTGCCAGCGTGGTGATGGGCCCGTCGACCTGAGGCGCGATGCCAATGAAATTGGCGAATACCTCGGCGTCGTCGGTACGGGGGTATAGGGTAGTTTCCCTAACGACCAGCGCACCGGTGATCAGCGCGGCGGCGACAATCGCCGCGCTCACAATCTTCCCCAGAAGTTTGCGCTGAACTGGAGCGTAATTATCGGGCATGGCATCTCCTCCCCATTCAGCTAAAGAACAACAACCAGGTCGAAAACGTGAAGAACAAAGCCAGACACGGATAGACCAGAATCAGCGGCGAAAGCTTCCTCTCGAAGTTCGTGCGCACAAACACCAGCCGCACCCCTACGGTGAGCGCTATGCCGATAACTCCGCAGAGAATCCAAGCAGGGAAAAACGAGCCCAGAATGTTGAAGGTCGGCGCCCGGGAGCATCCCGCCGTCGGCAGGATCGCCGCACCACACGCCGCGATTGCCAATACCCCGAACTTGCCTGGATTCGTCATTGGTTTCAATCCTATGCTCGTTTTATGGCGTCTTCGCGTAGAGTAGATTGCCGGTTTGATAGGACAGAGCTGCCAGTCCCGTTAGTAGTCGAGTGCGTGCGGTCACGTCCGCCGTGCGCGCGTCCGCCAAGGTACGTTGCGCCGAGACCACATCGATCTGACTTCGCACGCCGTAATTGTACGATTCCAGGGCCGCATTGTAGGACTCCGTGGCCGCTTCCAGCAGCGCCGCCGCCGCCTTCTGTTGACGAAGCGCGGTGCGTGCTGTCGAATAAGCTGACCAGACTTGGTTCTCCACTTGATCACGGATCGAGTCTACCGTCGCGGCAGCTTGCTTTTGATCCGCTTGTGCCCTCTGCAGGCGCTTTTCTCTCGCCAGTCCATCAAACAACGTCCACGACAGCGTGAGCTGCGCGTTCCATGGATTTATGGTGGGAGAATACAATCCCGGGATCTGCCCCTGTTGTCCAAATGCTCGGGCCATGCCAGCATTGCCGTCTACGCTCAACGTGGGGAAGAAATCCCGCTGTGCCTCTTTCACTTCAGCGCTCGTGGCCCGCATGTCGGCCACGCGTTGCAACAGATCGGGACGCTGCGCCAGCGCCTTGTCGATGGAAGTCTCCACGGTGTCGCCGATCGTATCCGGCATCTTGATGGTCTGGATGCTCTCTACTTGAAACTCCACCGTCGGCGAGATGCCAAGCGCGGTCGCCAGATCGCCATGCGCGATCTCGGTCGCGCCAATGGCGGCCTGCAGATTGTAGTCGGCTTGCGCGACCGCGCTGCGGGCTTCCAGAACGTCGGGCAACGTCGCCAGTCCCAACTGCAGCCGGGCCTCGGCGGCTTGGTCTACGGTCTGAGCGTTCTTCAGGTTGGCTTCGGCCGCGCCCTGCAGCCCCTTGGTGTCGAGCAGGTGATAGTACGTCTGCATCACTCCAAAGATGACCCTGCGATGGATGTCGTTGAACTGGAAGTTGGCCGCCAGAAGATTGTTCCGGCTGATGGATATCTTCTCCGAGCGCCGGCCAAAGTCAAAAATAATGTAATCGAGAGCTAAAACCGGCGAGAACGTTTCTACGGTCTGCCGCTGAAAGGAGTTGCCAAAGAAAATGTCTTCTCGCGTCGTGCCCGCCAACGCCTCAGCTGCCAAAGTGGGATACAGAGTGGACTTGGCGACACCCAGGTCGGCAGCTCGCGCCTTCGCGTTCTGCCAGGCCACTCGCGTGTCCGGATTGTTCTCTTCGGCGATGTTTACCAGCTCCGACAGCGTATACACCTTGGCGGGATCGAGAACAGCGGTGGACACGGGTCGCTGAGGCACTTTCAGTTGGTGTTCCGCCAGCGGGCTATCCCAGGGATGGTCGGGAGCGGAGGGCGGGTTTTGCGCGCAGGCGAGCCCTTCCGCAGCCAGCATGCAGAGTATGAGGATGTTTCGTCCACGAAGACCAGACATTCTTTAGTTCGGATGCCCTACTGGCGGCTCTTATTGAAAACAAGGGGATCATAACACGCAACCCCCTGCGACCTACTATTGCCATGCCGAGCCGCAAGGCCAGTCCGATTGCGTGAAAAATACGGCTCAGCCTACCAGTGATTTCGAACCTGATTCCGGCGCTGCGACGGTTGCTGAATGGGTACGTCCGTTATTACCACGGGACGGGACTCACTTCGGTGCGACACAGGTTGTCCACCGTTGTATCTTGCATGCAGCGCACCTCGCAAGGAACATCGCCGCGAACCATGCACCCTGAGAAGAATCACAACGCGGTCTGGATTGGTTTCCTCATCCTGCTAGCTTCTTCGCTGGCGCTTCCGTTCCTCCTGGTGCATGAGCCTCCGCTGCTGGACTACCCGAACCATTTGGCGCGCACCTTCATTCTGAATCATCTCCACGATTCCACGTTCCACTTCTCAGAGTATTATCGCGGGGATTGGAAGCCCTATCCGTACATCCTATGGGATATGCTCCTGGTCGCATTGCAGCAGGTCTTGCCGGTGGAGACCGCTGGAACGCTGCTCCTTATGCTGACTACCGTGCTGCTGCCGGTCGCAGTTTCATGGTTTCTTTGGCAGGCCAACCCTACCGAGATCAAACTCTCGCTGCTCGCGTGCGCGCTCTCCTACGATGTGCTCTTCTTGTGGGGATTTACCGCCTATCACCTCAGCGTGGGCTTCTGTTTTCTGATGGTGGGGACGTGGCTGTGGTATCGTCGCAAGCCTTCGGTGGCGCGTGCAGCGCTGTTTGTCATGATCAGCTTCGCCACGTATTTCGCGCACCTGCTCGGTTTTGCATCGGCGGCCTTCATCCTCGTGCTGTATGAGATGACTTGCTTCAACTGGCGCGAGTGGCTGCGGCTTGCGTGCTTCCTCGCTCCACCGTCGCTGCTGTTTCTGTGGGCGCACCCCGGTCTCTCAAAGCAGAACCGCGTGGAGTGGCGCCCCATCATAAAGAAGCTGCAATCGTTGCGTGACCTGCCTACACAGGGGTACGACGAGAGGCTTGGCCACATCTTTCTCGCTGGACTTGCACTCTGCTTCCTGATCGCCGTGGTGCGCAACCGCGAACTGCGCGTGAATTGGCGCTGGCTTGCGGTCACTCTTGGGTTCTTCGGAGTCTTCCTGCTGCTGCCTTACGGATGGGGAACGAGCTCTGATCTCGACGTGCGTCTGGTTCCACCACTCTGCCTGCTCACTCTTGCCGTGCTTCGCGTGGGTCGTCGCGCAACTTGGATTGCAGCGCTTGCCGTGGCGCTCATCGCACTGCGAGTGTTCGATATCAGCACGGGATTCCAGACCGAGACGCAGAAGAGCACGGCCATGAATCGCGGCATCGAGCAGATCGCCCGCAACGCAAAGGTCTTTCCGCTGGTGGATACCTGCCAAGATGATGACCCGCTCGACTATTATTACGTGCATTACTGGGCCTACTCGGTAATACGGCGCGGGGCAATATCGCCGTACCTGTTCGATATCCCCGGCCAAACGCCTTTGCGCATCACTTACCAGCCGTACAGGCCCGATGGTTATTGGGGCCACTGCTACGACACACAGCCTGACTGGGAGCTTGTCGCCGCCGATTACGACTACATCTGGAGCTATGGCGACAATCGCTACCAGCGCGGCATTGGAGAAGTCGCAGACAAAGTCTTCGAGGAGAGTCCGCTGGTCTTGTACCGGGTGAGGCCACATTAGAGGACAGTGCTTCTATAGACTGTTGCCGATGCTTTGGGTTCCTGTGCGAGAAACGCGGTCTATAATGGATAAGCGAGGCAGGCTTCGAAGTAAGACGAGCTTAACTTCCAAATCGCTGTAGTCTATAATATCCGGTTGCTGAACTACCGGATCCGGTGTCGCAATTAAAGAAAGGACAATGTGGATATCCAAGGCGTAGTGGCACAACTTAGGCAGGAAGCTAGCCGTATCGAACGGGCAATTGCAGCTCTCATGGGAATGGGATCCCAACCGGCACATCGTGGTCGTCCTCCCAAGGGGAGCCGGGCCAAACCAGCAAGCAGCCCGAAGCGTCGGCGTATGAGCGCAGCAGCACGTGCCAGGATCGCTGCGGCAAAGAAGGCTTGGTGGGCGAAGCAGAAGGGGAAGCCTGCGCCGAAGAAGGCCAAGGCTGCCACGAAGAAACCCGCTGGTCGTAAGCCGATGAGTGCCGAGGCTCGTAAGAAGTTGTCGGCATTGATGAAGGCAAGGTGGGCGGAAAAGAAGAATTCGGCGTAGGGAGCATAGACTTACCGTCATCGCACTCCCCTATGAAGTTGACGCAGAACCTGTCCTAGGCCAGCGTGGGCTCTTCCACGATAGTATTTGTGTCGCTGCTGCGCGTTTTTGGCGTTGCCTTGTCTGAAACCGCATCCAGAGCTTGGCGGAGGTCGGCGATCAGATCACCGGCGTCTTCGAGACCCACGGAATAGCGCACCAGACCGTCGCTGAAGCCTGCGGCGCGCCGGTCTTCCGCCGACATACTCGCATGAGTCATGGAAGCGGGATGTTCGACCAGGGTTTCGACTCCGCCCAGGGAAACCGCCAGGGTAGCGACGCGGACGTGGTCCATGAGCCGCCGGCCTGCCTCCATGCCCCCGTTGAGGTCGAAACTGATCATGGAGCCGAAGCCGGACATCTGGCGCTTGGCCAACTCGTGCTGGGGATGGGACTTCAGGCCAATGTAGCGCACGTGAGCCACCTCGGGCTGCTGCTCCAGCCAGCGAGCGATCTGCATCGCGCTCTGCTGGGCACGCTCGATCCGTACCCCAAGCGTCTTCAGGCCACGCAGTACCAGGAACGCCTGGTGTGGGTCCATGTTGCACCCGGAGCTGACCATCATCTTGCGCAGCCGCTTGTAGATGTCCACCTCTTTGGCCACGATGATTCCGCCCACCACATCCGCGTGCCCGTTGATGAATTTGGTGACAGAGTGCAGGACGACATCTGCGCCCAGCTCCAATGGCCGCTGGAGATAGGGGCTGGCAAAGGTGTTGTCCACGACCACCAGGCAGCCATGTGCGTGCGCGATGGCCGCAATCTGCTGGATATCGCTGACCTGCATGCTCGGGTTCGACGGTGTCTCGATGTAGACGAGTTTGGTGTTGGGCTGCAAGGCGAGGCGTACCTGCTCCAAGTCGGATGTGTCCACATAGGTTGACTGCACGCCGAAACGCGAGAAATCTTTTTCCATCAGCCCGCGGCTGGGGCCGTAAACCGAAGCTGTACTTACCATGTGGGCGCCGGCCTCGAGTAGCGCGAGGTACACGGTGCAGATAGCGCCCATGCCGGAACTGGTGGCGATGCCTCCACAACCGCCCTCCAGTTCAGCTACGCTGTCTTCGAGGGCCCCGATGGTGGGGTTGCCGATGCGGGTGTAAATGTAGCCATCTTCCTCACCGGCAAAGAGGGCGGCGCCGTGCGCTGCATTGCGGAATGCAAACGTGGATGTTTGGTAAATGGGAACGTTCACTGCTCCGGTCGCGTCGGTGGTTTGCCCAGCATGGATCAGCCTGCTATTGATGCCCAGGTGCTTGGTGTTCATAAGCCTTCCTTCGGCGCGGATGGGAATACCCAGCACCGCCCCTTCGCATAATGGGAGACAAACCAGTATCGGCTACCTTTCTCTGTCGGACAGTGACACGTCGCACAGGCTTCGGTGACCCCCGAAGGCGCGGTATGGCAGACATCACCCGGCAGTGTGACGCTGGCACACCAGCGCGGGTCGAGCGCTGTCTATGATTTAGGTGAGAGGAGCGGTCACCGTGGTCCCACTGCCGTCGAACGCCGGAATTGATACGAAAGAGCACAACCTGGAACATCTGCTGGACGATATTGGCTGGAAGATTCTCAGCGGATTGCAGAAGAACGCGCGCATTCCCTTCGCCGAACTCAGCCGCATCGTGGGCCTCTTATCATCTTGATTTCGGCCGCGGGCATCATTTTCTTCGCCGGCAATGCTGTCCACATCGTGAAGTTCCTGCGGATGCCGACTCCTCTGCGCTGGGAACTTTACCCCATTCCCAAAGCTCCACGCGATCGCCAACGCCACGGCGGTTCCTACTTCGAGCAATCGAACTGGTGGATTCGATTTGCCCGGTGCTGGTATCGAGTCCGTGACATGGCTGCTCGCCGACTTTCGCCAGACTGAACTCCCAGCCGCAGTATTCGCCTTCCGGCGCTTCCGGAGGACAATGCAGGCAGGTGGTGCGGATACGGGAGTCGATGGTGCGAGCGAAAGTCTCGAACTCCACCGTTCCCACGCTCTTGCAGGGAAAATCCGCAAGCCTTTTGCGCCGCCGGGTCTCCTGTACCCGGCAAACATCCATCAGGAAGCGCAAGCGCTCTCCGTCCTCGGACCATTCCACGCGCTGCGCATTGATGACGCTGTACAGGCGCAGCCCTAGCGCCTTCTCCAGAGCTTTGAGGCCACCCTGTTCTGCGATCTGAAAGGTGGTCATGATGCGGCGCGCCTCAGCGGCGGCAAATCGCTGCCATGACCGCGCGTCCAACTCAATTGCTGTCTCCATCGCCAAAGCGCTCTTCGGCCGCCAGAAACCAGCACCCATCGTGCGCCAGCCAGTTCTTGGCGAACATCTCCAGCGCCCGCAGAAGCTCCTCGCGGCCCATCGCATCGAACGCTGTCGCTGAATCCTTGCTCATGGTCTCTCGGTCCTATTTCGCCTGCAACAGCGCCTTGACCTCCGCTTCGACTACTGGCATTTGCGTCTCGCCGACATACTTCGCCGCAATCCGCCCATCGCGCCCGATCAGGAAGGTGATGGGCAGTCCCAGGATGCCGCCGTACGCCGCGGCCACCTTGTCGGTTCCCAGCGCGACGGGATAGTTCATCTTGAACTGCTGGTAGAACTCGCGAACCGGCTTGGCATCGTCGTCCATAGAGATGCCGACGACCTGAAGCCCCTGCTCGCGGTATTGGTTCTGGAAATCCACGAAGTGCGGAATCTCGGCGCGGCAAGGAACACACCACGTCGCCCAGAAGTCCAGCAGCACCACCTTGCCCTGGTAGTCGGCAAGGCGCAGCGGCTTTCCGTCCAGGTCGGTGAGCGAGAATTCGGGCGCCGGATTTCCCGGTGAAGAGACGGGCTTTGAGGTCCCAGAGCGGTGGCGGCTCACTTCGTATATGCCGACCGCCAGCGCGATCGCGATAATAATGAGGATGACTCTTCGCATCGGTCTATTGTCCCTTGATCGTGGGATATCCTTTCTGCACCCAGTCGGCCCCGAAGTTGTCGGCGATGTACAGCACCTTTACCTTGGTGAAACCGGCCTTTTGCAGTTCTTGGTAAGCGGGACGAACGTTGGGGCAGTGACCCCATGGACAGCAACCGCAATAGAGAACGATAGAAGTATTGTGCGCCAGAGACTTCACCCGTCGCC
>Ga0265325_10001488_pt1 | contig 16500 bp, 21 predicted proteins | sample 41420metaG_FD_202090 | JGI IMG/M metagenome (GOLD analysis project Ga0265325, IMG submission 202090) | Rhizosphere microbial communities from Carex aquatilis grown in University of Washington, Seatle, WA, United States - 4-14-20 metaG | ecosystem: Host-associated > Plants > Roots > Rhizosphere...
GGACCCGGCTGCCCAACCACGCGCGCGTATTGTAGCAAAGAACTTCGAGGGGCTGGAATAGTCACCACCAGCCTTTTTCAATCGGCGCACGACCTCGGCGCCAGAATCGGCATAACCCGCCTCTTCTGAAAAGATGGCGACAGCTTGATGCGGACTGCTTGGAGGATATGGCGGTATCCAGTGAGGGATGGTTTGGCCCAGAGATCCCTCGGTGCCTGGGGAAACATAGGTCCCGATTTGGCCCGGATAGGGTCCGGCAGGGTCGTTGTGAAGACCGAAATAATTGTTGGTGAACGAGACAGTGTCATAGGTGCCCCACCGCGACTCGACGCTCGACAGCGCCAGAAATTCTTTGGCGTCGGCGCCGTCGCCTAGCGCGTCGGCAAGCTTTTGAGCCTCTGCCCGATGTTTATCGACAAAAGCCTTTTCATCGGCAGGTGTCGTGCCTTTGCGCTTCGACCGAGTCACGCTCGCATCGGTCCCAATTTTCGACCCACGATCATTTTCCGCAACCCGAACAACCTCCTCGCCTCCGGCCGTCCACCGCCCGCCATCTGCGCTTCCGGCCGGCACGCGCGGCTGGTCGGGATTGTATTTGACCAGCAGCCGCGCCAGCCTGATGCTGGCGAGCAGCAGGCGATTGCCGGCCATCTCGGCGCGCAGCGTGGCGGCTTTCGCCGCCACGTCGGGCGACGGGTTGTAGAATTCGAAGCGCATTATTTCCTTCCGCTTTGCGCCGTCACCGCCCCTTCCAGATGCCTCAACTGGTCGGCGTTGTCCCGGGCGATGGCGAAGTCGGCGGCGAGCACGGAGAGAGCCTTAGACAATTTAACGTCTGAGGGGCTGTCATCAGGCTCGCCGGGGGCGACATGGGCGGCAACAAAATCGGGGTCGGCGCCGCTGATGGCGGCGTCGAGCAGCCGGACAGCGCCCCAAGGCACAATACAAGACTGATCGCTCTTGGCAGAAACATACACGGGCACCCTTTCAATCACTGTGCGGATTTGCGTCTGGTTGGCGCGTGATTCCAGCGCATGGGCGCGGGCCTGGTCATTGGCGGCCTGGGCGGCCTCGGCCTGCGCCGCCAGCGCCGCGTCCAGCGCCCTGGCCCGCGCCAGCGCGTCGGCGCCCTGCGCCGCCTGAAGCTGGGCCAGTTGCGCCTTCAGCCCGCCGCCGATCAGCGGCACGCCGTCGATGCGCGCGGTCTGCCACAGCAGGCCCGCGCCGAACAGCAACGCCGCCGCCGCCGCCAGCGGCCCGGCCAGGCGCGAGGTCAGCAGCGACAGAAGCGCGGCGATCACCGCGCCAGCCTTTCCTGTTTCACCAGCCGCCCGCCGATCCCCGCCAGCAGCAGCGCGATGGTGGCGGTGGTGACCAGGGCAGCGGGGACATGCGCCTTCATGTCGGCGGGCACTGCCGCCCAGGCGCCCTGCACCGCCGCCGCCAGCGCCATCGCCTGCATGGAAAACCAGCGCCAGGCCTGGCGCCATTCCTCGATCAACGTCATGAAAGACTCCTTTGGTCAGCCGCCGATGACAAAGCCGCCGACCGGCGACCCGCCGGTCGCGGGATAGAGCGACGACCGCAGCAGCTCGGCGATGGCGGGCGCGATGAGGCCCTGGTTGTTGGGTCCGGAGGGGTGCACGCTCAGACTGTCGGCCCCCTTGGCCGTGTTGAAGACGCCGGGCGTGTCCACCCAGCTCAGCCTGGCGTTGCCGATGTTGGTGATCGCCGTCTGGATCGCCGAGCGCACCGTCGACGCGCCGGAATAGGAAGGCGGCAGCGGCGCCAGCGCGACGATGGGCTTTGCGGCGAAGGCGCCCAGCAGTCCGTTGAAGACGGTGGTGGCCGCTGTGGTGATCGAACTGCCGGACGCGCCCCCGTCATTGACCCCGTGATTGACGACGGTGAGATCGGGCGCCGGACTGAAAGTCCGGGATTGGCCCGAATAGATCAGATTGTAGGACGACGAACACGCCGGCACGCCGCGATAGCTGTTGGTGTAGCCGGTGCCGCCGCAGCCCACCACGCCCACCTCGGCACCCAGCAGCTTGCCGAGCTGGTAGGCCCAGCCCATCTGCGCGTCGTTCTGGCCGGGGGTCGGGGATGCGCTTTCTCCGGCGGTGCGCACGCCCTCGGTGATGCTGTCGCCATAGACGAGGATGTTCCTGGACAGCACCGCCGGCGCGGCGACGCTGGCGGCATAGTCGATCGTCAGGCCGGTGAAGTTGACCGCCGTGCCGGTCGATGCCGGGTCCCAGCTATTGGCCGTCCCGCTGGGGTCCTGGCCCTTGTAGATCACCTCCAGCAGATGACAGGGCACGTCGCTGTTGCCGGACATGACGGCGGGGATCGTCAGGCTGACGGTCGCGGCGACCGCGGCCGACACCCACTTGCTGTCGTCGATCCGCCACCAGATCTGCGATGCCGGGGACTGCATGTGGGACGTATCGAAATTCAGCACGCAGGTATTGCCGGTGAACAGCGTCTTGAAATAGGCCCCCGGCTGCACCGTGATGGCGTGTGTCGAGGTGACGTTCCAGTTGTAGGGCGAATAAACCAAGCCGGCGTCATTGGGGGCGATCGCGGTCGTTGCCGGGACGGTGACGATATAAATGCCGGCATCGGTATGGGTCGTGTTGTTGTGATCGCGCACATCCAGGGAATGAATGCCGCCGGCGGGCGCGGCGACGGTGCCGGAAAATACCCCGGCACTGGCGCTGAACCCCGACAGGGCCGCGTAGGAGCCTCCGTCGATCGACAGGTCGGCTGCGGTCGGGGCCGTGCCGCTATAGGTTCCGCTGACGGTCATGTTGCCGCCGGATGCGGCGATGCTGGTCGGCGCCAGCGTCGTGAGATTGTCCGACGACGATGCGATGCTGTCGACATTGAAATCCGAGCAGTTGGCCTGCACCGAGGCGACCTGCTGGGTGACACGCAGCCCCGCATAGCCGGCGGCGGTGATGCTGCCGTCGGTGGCGGAGATCGTCCAGGATGTCGGCTCCGCGCCGGTCGAAAGCCAGATCTTGGCGCGAATCGCGGTTCCGATGCACTGGAAGCGGGTGAGAATTATCTGACCGGCTGCCGGTGTGAACGGCATCGCAACAGCCGTTCCGATTCCCGTCAGCGAGCCGCCAACCTTCTTAAACAGAAGGCATTGAAGCCCGGCGACCTGACCGAAGATGAACAGGTAGCCGTTGCTGTTGGCGATGTCGGATCGCACTTAGCAGCCCAGCGATGTGAGATTTCCGCCGGAGTAGCCGCCGACCGGGACCACCTGGGCGAAGGTGACATCCATGTCGGCGGCGGTGCCATTGCCGGTGTAAAGCGCGGTGTCGTCGATCGAGCTTGCGCCCTGGGAGGTGTCCTCGAAATCGTGGACATGGGCCGAGATCAGGTTGGCGGCGGTGTTCTTCACCGCCCAGGTGCCGCTCACCGCGGTCCAGCCGGATGGCAGGCTGTTCAGCGTGGTGGCGTCGAAGCCGTTCGTCGAATTGTCGGAGGTATAGATCAGGCTCATTTGTACAGCACCGTCACGCTGAAGGCATTGGCCGCGACCGAAGTGTTGTCGGTGTCGCCGAAGCCCGCCACCACCGCAAAGGCGATGCCGGTGGAAAAGCTCTGGCCATAGGGCAGGTTGATCGCCGCGCCCGCGCCGCTGGTGTTGGCGGGGATCAAAACCTTGTCGAACACCGTGTCGCTGGCCGGCGCCGGCGTCGTCGCCTTGTTGTAGAATTTCAAATAGGCGATGTTGCCGGAATTGTTGAACACCCGGATGCCGGCGACCGACCCGGCGGAGGACTTCACCACCGTGGCATTGTTGGAATTGCCGCAGCTGGTATAGCTGGTCGAAAGCCCGCCCGTGGCGCGCAACTGCAGACCGACATCGCCGATCAGCGCGGAGCCGGCTGCCAGCACCGCCGAGCCGAGCCTGGTATAAAGCCCCTTCAGCGCCGCGATGACCGAGCTGTTGCCCGATCCGGCATAGGCCGCATCGCCCACCGCGCCGATGCCCAGCACCGCCGCATCGTCGCTGGCCAGCGCCACCGGCAGCGATCCGGCTTTCGCCTGCTGGCCGGTGACGAAACTGTTGCCGCCGACCTGGTTGAGATTGACGTTGCCGCCGCCCCCGCCGCCGCCGCCATTGATGTTGTAGACGACCTCGGCATAGCTGCCGTCGCCCATGTCCTTCAGGCGCTTGGATACGCCGTTGAGGATGGTTTGCAGAATATCGCTCATGTCTCTTCCTTTCCGAAAGAATTGGTGTCTGGTGTCAGGAACAGCGCCTGTTCGCGCTTACGTCGTGCGGCAAGGCCGGGCAGCACACGCAACGCCTCGCCGATCCGCGCCTTGTCCCAGCGGAGGAATTCCGCCGCCGCGCCTTCGCTGTCGCCCCGGTTGAACTTCGCCAGCAGCAGCGACGTCAGCAGCGCTCCGGCGCCGATATTGTAGGCCAGCGACAGCAGCGCCGCGGCTTGGTTGATGCCGGGTGGCCGCGCCAGATGCGGCGCCAGCACGCTCCACAATCGTGCCAGCGCGGTTTGCAGCAGCGCTTCGCCCGCCGCTTCGTCGATTGGCGCGTCGTTAATCGTCACGGCGCGGCCATCGGCATAATGGGTGCTTCCCCAGCCAATGGTCGCCTTGCCAATCGCGTCGCGATAAGGGCGGGAGGAAAACCCTTCCGCCTCCCGGATCAGCGGCGCGGCGCGGGCAAGGACCGCCTCAGCCGCAGGGATACCAGACATTGCCGCTGCTCGAGAATTTCCAGCTGGCGCGCCAGCCGGCGGGCGCGGCGGCGGCGGACGGAAACAGCACCCCGCTCTGGCCGGTGTTCGCCTGCAGGGTGAGGCTGGTGTAGGCGGTGTGGACGGCGAGGCGCAACTCCTGGCCGTCGATCGGATTGGGCGGCGCCGTCACCGTCAGGGTCGCGGCGCCGACGGAATTGTCCAGGATGAGATGCTCGATGTGATCGGCCACCGCATAGGTGCTGCCGCTGGCGGGACTGGCGACGGCATAGCGGGTCGCCACCACTGCCCCCGCCAGGGTCTTGTTGGTCAGGGTCTCGCTGCCGGTCTTGCTAGCGTAATCCAGGTCGATCCAACTTCCGCTCACATAGAGAAGGAAGCTGTTGCCGCCCGCCACGAAAGCGCGCAGCCCGTTGAAAGGCGTGAAGAAGCGCCAGCCGCCATCGATGCAATAGGCCAGCTTGTAGGCATAGCCGCTCCAGGCGCCGGTCGGCGCGCCACCGGCCAGATAGGTGTCGCCATCGGCAGGCGAGGAAGGCGGCGTGTTGACGAACTGGCCCAGCAAATACATATCGGCCAGCGCGTCGAGCTGCACGAATACTTCGTTGAGGCTGGCCGAATCCATCTCCTGCATCTGGGCCAGCTCGGCCAGCCCCAGCCGCGGGGTATTATCGGACATAAAGCTGTTCCTTCTTCTGCCGCCCGCGCCCGAGGACGGACGAAAGCTGATAGACCGCCACGGTCAGCGGATTGGGCAGGCCGGAGGGGAAATCCACCGCCTGCTGCGTGGCGCTGTAGAGTTGGGAATGCTGCGGCACCGAGACGAATGTCCGCACCACGCTGGCGCCGTCATAGATTTCCAGGTCATAGGCTTCGCGGGTTTCGCTCATCGGCGTTTCGGCGGGCGCGATATGGGCGGCGGCGGGGGCGCGGTCGCGCCGCTTCCAGTTGACGGTCAGGTCGCCCGACGCCGCCCAGGCGAAACCGACATGCGCCGGTGCCAGCGGCGTCAGCGCCACGCCGGCGAAGGTCTCGGCCGCGCTTTGCCAGGACACGTCCGACACCGGCTTGCCCGCCGGACCCCATAGATAATTGAACGGCTGGCGCGCCTCGCCCTGGGAAAGACCAAGCTGGGCCAGCGCCTCGTCCAGCAGCACCACCCGCGCCCCGGCGGCGACGGGCGAACGCATCGCCCCTTCGCTGCCGCGCCGCCCGCGCAACAGCTGGGTGAGAGTATATTCGCCGGGCCCGGTCAGCGCCGCATTGGCGAACTGCACGATCTCCCATTCGCCATCCGCGTTCTGCACCGCGAGCACATTGGCGCCGCCGAACAGGGCGATGTCGCTGGCGGAAGACAGCATGCCATTGGTCAGTTTCACTCTGAGGCTGTTCACCATGTCCCAGCGCCACGGCGGGCCGGACCAGAAATCGGCGGTGGTGACGCCGAAGCCGCAGGGCTGGGTGATGGTCGTATCCAGCGCGAAATTTGCATCCGTCGCGCTGCGCAGCACCGCAACGGTGCCCGGCCAGGGATTCGCATAGGCGCCAATGAACGGCGCCGCCGTGTTCTGGCCGTCCACGATCCAGGGCAGGTCGAGGAAGAACAGCAGCGCCCGCCCCGCCGGGGTGAGGCTCTGGGCCAGTCGCGGCGCAGCGGCCGGCCCGGCGAACTGGTCATAGAGAGAGGGATCGGTCGCCACCGTCTCGATGGCGCGCGACGCGGCATCGTCGATCTGCGTCACCCGCAGGCGATGTTCGCGCCCGCCCGCGTCCAGCACGATCTCGTCGGCGGGATCGAGGGCGATGGCCGATGGCGGCAGGGAAAATTTCGCCGTCTCGCGCATCACCCAGGCATCCTGCAGCAGCCGCGCCCCGATGGCGCCGGCCTGGGTCTGGTCCATCACCAGCGGCAGGCTGGAGCTGGCCACCCGGTTGGCGGCGCCGATCAGCCGCCGCGCCTCGGTGCCGGCCTGGCGGTAATCCTCATCGCCGTCGATATAGGTGATACGCGAAGCCTGGGGCAGATCGCTTTCCTGGGCGCGCACGAAGGAATAGCCGAAGCTCGCCTCGCCGTCCGGCAGCACCAGGCCGGCGGCGGCACAGGCCAGGGGCTGCGCCCGCCCGCGCATGACAAAGCGCAGCACGCCCTGGCTTTCCACCGCGTCGAAGGCGAAGGCGGCGGCGAGCGGCGTGATCGCATCGCGCGGCGCCATGGTGTCGGTGACGGCATAGCCGGTGACGATGCCGTCCAGCCCGCTCACATCGTATCGGGTGAAGCCGGCATCCTCGCACAGCGCGGCGACCAGGTCGGACAGCGCCACCGCGCCCAGCCGCCCGTTCAGCCAATGGCCATATTGATAGTTCGGCGCATCGCCCCACACATCGGCGCGCGCGGGAAAGTACGGATAGGGCCGCGCGTCCCAGCACCACAGATAGAGATTGGCCGTATCCAGCATCGGCGCGTGATAGACGCCCGAAACCGGATTGTTGGCGGCGTCGTTCCAGAACGCCAGATGCGCTTCCAGGAAACGGCGCTGCATCAGGTCGTCGCGCGCGCCGCTGGAATAATAGGGCGCGGCGCTTTCGCTGGACTTGGGATCGAAGAACACGTTCGGCTGGTTGGCGCCCTTGTCGATCGCGGGGCAGCCCAGTTCGGTGAGCCAGATCGGCCTTCCCTGCGGCACCCAGGCGGTCGCCGAGGTCTCGCTGCCGGCAGGACGGTCGATATGGGCGCTGGACCACCAGTTCCATAAATCCTTCGCTCGCCACACCCAGGATTTGCCCAGCCCATCGGTGATGGGCGTGCGGGTCTGGGCGTCGCGGTCGGCGGGGCTGGCATAGAACCAGTCATAATCCTCGCCGCCCCGGATATTCGCCTTCAGATAATCGCTGTTATAGATCGAACCCGCCCCCGCATAGTCCAGATGCGCGGTGCCGTCACGCCAGTCGGCCAGCGGCAGGTAATTGTCGATGCCGATGAAATCGATATTGGCGTCGGCCCATAAGGGATCGAGGTTGAACAGCAGCGCGCCCGCCGCGTCGCCGGTCCGGTGGTTGTTGTATTCCGACCAGTCGGCGGCATAGCCGATCTTCGCTGCCGGAAGGATGGCGCGCACATCCGCCGCCAGCGTCTTCAGCGCCGCGACCGCGGGATAGGACGTCGCGCCATCCCGCACCCGCGTCAGGCCGCGCAATTCCGAGCCGATAAGAAACGCATCGATCCCGCCCGCCGCGGCGCAGAGATGGGCGTAGTGCAGCACCATGCGCCGCCAGCCCCAGTCGCTGCCGCCGCTCCAGCTCACGCTGGTGCCACTGACGGTGAAATCGCCGGCCGTGGCGCTGCCGAAGAAATCCGCCACCTGCGCCGTCGCCGCGCCGGTCTTGTCGGGCGAACCGCTCACGCCCGGCGCGGGCGCACAGGTGATGCGGCCGCGCCAAGGATAGACCGGCTGGCCGGACGCGCCGGTATAAGGATCGGTCAGCGTATTGCCGGCCGCCACATCCAAGAACAAAAACGGGCAGAACAACACCCGCAGGCCCCGCGCCTTTAGATTCCCGATCGCCGCCACCACGCTGGCGTCAGACGGCGTGCCGCCATAGGCAGGGCGGCCATCGACCTGGCTCACCAGATGGGCGTCCTCGCGGGCCACGCCGTTGACGCTCCAGGTTTCGGGATAGGTGGTTTTGGGGCTCGCCTCGACGCCGGGCCTGATCGCGATGGAGCCGCAGCGCAGATCGTCGCCGAACCAGCCCGCCACCAGCGACACCGCGGAAAAATTCGGCGCGGCGGCGGCAAGATCGTCCAGCGAGGCCAGCATATCCGCCTCGCCGGTCACGCCATGCACATTCTGTGCGGTGCTGCCGCCGAGCCCGTCATCGGCGAACACGGGCGCCGTGTCATAGACGAACTCGCCCGCGCCGGGGATCAGCGCCACGCCGGTCAGCCGGTTCTCCAGGCTGTCCGGATTGTCATGGCCGATGCCGCGGAAAATCTCGAATTGCAATTGCGGAATGCGGTTGCCGAAATCGGCTAGTGGCATGTCCTCGAACACGACATAGCAAAGGCCGCGACAGGCGGGCGTGTTGCCCGCGCCCTCGGTGTCGGCGATGACCGGATCGGCGGCTTGCGTCTCGCTGCCGGGATAAAAGCGCAGCGTGTATTGCGACAGGTCGAGCAGATTGCCATTGGCCCACACCCGCCCCAGCCGCGTCGCCACGCCTTCGCACAGCCCCACCGCGAAGGAAATGGAATAGGTGTAGTCGGTTTCGGTGACGGTGGTGGAGGGCGCGCCCTTGCCGCCGGTGGTGGTCTTGGTGGTGGTGGCGGTTTCCTTGAAGCGGCTCGCCCAGATCACCTGCCCCGCCAGCCGCATGCGGCCGAACAGGCGCGGGATCGGCGCGCCTTCGGTCGAGGCCTGCAGGTTGATGTCCGACAGACGCGGGCCGGTGCGGGTGACATTCTTGCCGGGGGTGAGGGCGGCGTCGATCTCCGCTCCCGCCAAGGCGCCCAGCGCGCCGCCGATCTGCGCCCCCGACAGGGTGACGCCGAACAGGCTGACGCTGCCGAACAGCCCGCCAAGCGCGGAGCCGGCGACACCGAGGAGAAGAGAAGCCATCTAGAGTCTGAATCCGTAGGCCAGGCGCGAACGCCAGAAGGCTGTGAAGGCCTCTTCGCTGACGCGCTTGTTCTGGCGGGCGTGAATCAAGGTGAGCGCGCCGTCCCGTTCGGCGACGATGCCGCAATGCTTCGCGGGCGCGCGCGCGCCGATGCGGAACAGCGCCACATCGCCCGGCGCGATCTCTTCCGGCGCAACCGGCGTCAGATGCCGCGCCAGGGCGTCGCGCAACGACTCCGCGCCCGTCGCCTCGGACCAGTCGGGCGAATAGGGCGGCATGGTTTCCGGCTCCTCGCCGCGCAGCTCGCGCCAGACGCCGCGCAGCAGCCCCAGGCAATCGCAGCCCACGCCTTTCAGGCTGGCCTGGTGCTGATAGGGCGTGCCGATCCAGCCCCGCGCGACGGCGACAATGTCAGTTGCCATAACGACTGCCACCATCCAGCGGCTGGTTGGCGGCGGGCGCGGCGATCAGCGCGTCATTGCCGGGCATATAAGGATAGCCCCGGAAATTGACCGCGTTGCCGAACTTCGCCTTGCAGGTGGAAAATTGCTTGTCGCAGCCCGGCGTCACGGTAAATGCATCGCCCGGCGCGACCGCCTCACTCATCGCCTGCCACAATTCGATGGAGACGATGCCGCCGCTGAGCGCATGACGCTTGACCTCCATCGCCCGGCCCGCATTGGCACCGGAGGTGAAGGTCAGCTTGCCGCCGGTGAAATAGTCCGTGGCGAAAGTGCCCAGCCCGGTGGCGGTGAAGCGCCGCGCATCGGAGGCTGCCGCCACCGCGCCGCTGCTGGCGGTGACGGCGACGGTGCAGCGCGCATCGCCCAGGTCGGCGTCGCACAGATGGCCGAAGGCGCGGCCCACGGGCTGGTTGAGCGCCTGGGCAAGGCCGCGGATCTCCGCCTGGAACGCGTTGCCGTTGCGGGTCACCTCGCCAAGCGACCCGGCACGCATCAGCACGCGCTGGCTCACATCGTTCCAATTGACTCGCCAGATCTCGATCACCGCATTGTCGTAGAGCCCGGCGGCGAGATCGTCCTCGTTGAGTGTGGCCGACGACAGCGCCCCGGCCAGGGTCAGATTGTCCACCGCCAGCCCCAGCGAGGACTGCACCTCGCTGGCGGTGAAACCCGACACGGCATCGTAGGTGACACCATAGAATGCCAGCGGCCGGTCATGATCGGTGAAACCCTGCACCACGGCATCGCGGCGGGTCAGCTTCCAGCACCAGCACAAGGTGGTGGCGCCGCCATCCAGATGCGCCTGCAGGCCCGAGGGAAGCACCTTCACAGCAGGATCTCCGTCAGCGGGATGGAGGGCACCTCGCCCGCCTGGAAGCTGGCCAGGTTGATCGACAGGGAGTCGCTGTCGAAGCGCACGGCGCAGTCGAACTCATAGCCCGCCGTGATGGCGCCGGTCGGCGCGGCGGCGAAGGTGACGGTGCCGGTGGTGGCATCGACCGTAAAGCCGCTGGTCACCTCAGTGCCCGCCACCGCGATGCGCACCGTGCCGGTAACCGGCTTGCCAATGGTGCGTATCCAGCTTCCCGCACCCGAAGCATAGGTCTTGGTGAGCTGGAACGCGGTGGTGTGGCCGTCGCCGGTGCCGAGGGCCTGGTCGGTGGGCGACACCGCCGCGCCGGACGTACAGGATTTGAAATCGGCGAAATCGCGGAAGCGGAAGCCATAGAGCCGTCCCGCCCGCGCCTCGAAAAATGCGATTACCGCGGAAAGGTTATCCAGGGTGCGCACCCCCGAGCCGACATCGAAGCTGCGCCGCGAGCCGGACCACACCGCATTGCGCTCCTCATAGCCGGAGCCCAGGGTCACGATCTCGGTCTTGCGCACCGGCCCGCCGGTGGAATGAAACGCCACCGAAAGGGGAAATGAGACTTCGTGGAAATTCATAGGTTGCGCCGCCCTTGGGCGATGGCGCGCGTCAGCATCGCCGCGATCTGGCTCCTGGATTTCTGGAAGCTTTGTGCGTCCGGTGTGGTGATGTTGACCACCACCTGCGGGCCGCGCGTCAGGGCGCTGTTGGCGGTGACGTCTCCACTCCCCGAAGGCGTGAAAAGTTCCGGTCCCTCTTCGCCCACCAGATAGGAATTGCCCGCCGCCACCGGGCCGCCCGCCGCCCGCGCCCCCGCCACCGGCAGGATCGAGCCGGCCACGGAGTCGATGACGCTCTCGATCGGCTTGACGATGAACTGGCTGACCGCGATGCGGTCGAAATCGGCCAGGATGGCGGTGGTGAGCTGGGCCATGGAGTCGCGCCCCGACAGCACCGCCCGGGCGATGGTCTCAGTGACCGCGTTGAAGCTTTTGGTCACCGCCGCTTCGATGCTGTTGGTCGTGCTGGCGACGGGGCCGCTGGCGAAATCGGCGAAGGCCTGGGCGGCGCCGGCAAGGCTCTGGTCGATGGGAGAGTCAGCCATGCGATTGATCCGGATAGAGGGACATCAGGTTTTCAAATTCGCCGCGGCCCAGCGCACGCGCGCCGCCACGGCCTTCCGCCAGGGCGCGCCATTCGGGCAGCGACAGTGCCCAGAACGCGGCGGGGGCAAGTCGCATCGCGCCCAGCCCCAGGCTCATCCAGCGGCGCCAGGAAAAGGGACAGTCTCTTCTTTACCGTTCATGGGCGCCTCCACCGCCGGCGCGCCCAGACCCGCCGCCTCAAAGGCCGCGCGGATGGCACCCATCAGGGCTCCGAGATCGCAGGGCAGCCGCAGCACTTCGGCGGGGCACATGTCATGGCCGCCGCCGCGCAGCAGCGACGCCGCGACAATCGCCAGGTCCGCCGCGCGTGTGTGAGCGAGCCGTGGCCCCACCTGGGAAAGATCGTCCAGCCCCAGCCCGTCCTCGATTTCCGCCAGCGCGCCCAGGGTCAGCAGCAGGCGGTATTGCCGCCCGCCCGCTTCCAGCGCCGCTTCGCCGCGTGCCCGGTTGACCATCAGGAAAAGCTCAGCGCGCCAGCCGAGGCCAGCGACAGGGAGATTTTCAGCTCGCCATCATAGGGACCGTCATATTGCAGCGACGTGATCTTGAACGGCCCCTGCACGGTGCCGAAGCTGGGGATGACGATCTGGTAATTGCCGCAGGCCGCGTTGAAGAAGGCGCCGCGCAGCGCCGAGTCCGACGCCGCATCCTTGAACACGCCCGAGCCTGATAATGCGGCCGACTTGACCCCGCCGCCCGCCAGCAATTCGCGCCAGGCATCGGCGGAGTCGGCGTTGGTGGTGTCCACGGTCTGGGCGTTGAACGCCAGGGTGGTGGCGCGCAGGCCGGCGACGGTGGTGAACACTTCCGGCGATCCGCCATCGCCGATCTTGATGAGCAGGTCCTTGCCGCGTTGGGCTGTCATGAGCGTCTCCTAGATTTCGATCAGGGCGCGGAACTTGATTTCGGCGCGGCGGGTGAGGCCGTCGCTCTCTCGCGCGTAAACGGCCGATTCAAAGCGCAGGGCGATGAGGGTAGCGCCGCCCAAAGTCAGCGCCGCGCCGTCCACGGCGCCGCGCACCGCTCCCGCGATCTGCTTGAGTTCGCCAAATCCGGCGGCGCGCGACCAGGCCTTGACCGAGAAGATCAGCGCCGCGCTGCTGTCGGTCTTGGTGCTCCAGTCGCTTTCGACAGCCTCGCCGATCACCGCATAGGGCATCGCCACGTCGCGCGGCACTTCGTCATAAAGGCACGGCGGCGAACCCAGCAGCGCGATGACCCCGGCATCGGCGGAAAGCGCCGCGAATACCGCCTGCTGCAGGGCCCAGCTTGCGGCGCTCATGGCGCGTCCTCGCACAACAGGGTGATGAATTGCGCCCGCGGTCCATCGTCCAGCACGTCATGGATCAGCAGCGTATGCGCCGATGTCACCAGCCGCATCCCGGCGCTGACATCCCTGCGGCGCCGTGCGGTCACTCTATAATGCGCGCGCGACTCCAGCCGGTCGGGTCCAAATGAATCCTCGCCGCCGGCCGGGGTCACTCCGATCCAGATCTCGGCCAGCTCTGTCCAGGCCACGACGAAACCGCCGCCGCCATCGGGCGTGCGCGCCGCCTGTTCCAGCGAGGCTCTGGTATCGAGGTCGCCGACGCTCACAGCTTCACCACCCGGAACGGCGCCAACAGCGCCAGCGCCGCGTCGGGGGTGGGCACGGTGTCGTCGCCGCGATGGGCATAAAGCGCCGCCACGATCAAGAGGATCGCCTGGACGATCTCGCCGGGCACCGCATTCGCCGCGCCATAGCCGGCGGTGAAGGCAATCGCCACCGCGTTGATGGCGCGCGAATCCGCCAGCGCCATGCCTTGCTTCAGCATCACCCGCCCCGGCTGGGACGCGGCATCGACGGTATAGGCGCCTGCGCCGAGAACCGCCGCACTGTCGTCGCGCGCATACATCGTCAGCGACGTCACGCCCTGGAGCGGGGGCAGCGGAATCTCGGCGCAGGCGCCTGCCGGCCAGGCGTCGAGCCACAGGGTCCAGCCCTGGGTGACGAAGGCACGGCCGGTATGCCATTCGGCGCGGGCGCGTGCGGCGCTGATGAGGGAGGCGATCAGCGCATCGTCATCGCCGGTATCGACGCGCAGCCAGGCTTTCGCCTGGGCCAGCGTCACCGGCTCGGCGGCAGGGGGCGTGTTCAGTTGCAGGGGCATTTATATCTCGAGGAAAAGAAGAACCCTCGCGATGGGGGAGGCATCGCGAGGGTCCGATTGCCGCAACCGCGGCGTCCGCAACCTCAAGAGGCTGCGAATTTCATCACTTTGATGGCTTCGAAATTCTGCACCCCGCCGCCGACCCGCTTGGTGGTGTAGAACAGCACATAGGGCTTGGCGCTGTAGGGATCGCGCAGCACCCGTATGCCGATGCGGTCCACCACCAGATAGCCGCGGGTGAAATCGCCGAAGGCGATGGACAGGCTGTTGGCCGTGATGTCGGGCATGTCCTCCACCTCGGTCACCGGATAGCCGAAGATGGTGTTGGGCTGGCCGGCGGCAGCGCCCGGCTGCCAGACATAATTGCCGGTGGTATCCTTGAACTTGCGCACCGCCGCCTCGGTCTTGCGGTTCATCACCCAGCGGCCATTGGCGCGGTAGCCCTGCTTGGGGGCATAGGCCAGGTCCATCAACGGATCGGACGGATTGGTGGAAGCAAATGCTCCCGCCGCGCCGCTGGCGATATAGCCGAGATTGCCCCAGCTCCAGCTTGCATCCGCCACCGTGGTATAGTGCAGGAAGCCGGTGGGCTTGTTGGAGCCGTCGCCATTGACGAAGGCGGCGCCTTCCTGCTCGGCGAAGACGATTTGCACCTCGTCGGCCAGCCACTGCTCGATATCCACCTGGCTGTCGTCCAGAAGGTTCTGGGTCGCGGCCGGCATGGCGTAAAGCTCCATCGCCGGGAAATCGATCGCCGCCAAAGTGGGCGTGCCGGTCTGGCTGACGCTGTCGGTCTCGCCCACCCAGCCCGAGGCCGCGCCGGCGGTGGTGATGGGCTTGCGATAGACGCCGCTGCCGATCTGGCGCACGCTGGCGATGGCGCGGATGGGCGAGGCCTTGGCCAGCACCCGGTCGATGGTGCGCTCGATCTCCAGCGGCACGGTGTAGCCGCCATCGGGATTGGAGCCTTCGCTCATCGCCTTGATCTCGATGCTGTCCAGGCCGCCGGCATCGCCCTTGCGGACATAGCGGTCGAAGGCGGCCTTGCGCTCTTTCAGCGCCGGATCGAACGACTTGCGCTCGGCCCCCAGCGCCGGGCGGGCCTGGGCCAGCATCAGGGATTCGATCTTCTGGTTCTGCAGGTCCAGGGCCTTGCCGATGCGGTCGACTTTTTCCTCCGCCAGCACATCGGCGGAGCGGCGCTCGATCCCGGCCAGGCGTTCATCATTGCTTTGCTTGAACGCCTCGAAGCCGCGCAGAAAATCCTCGAAGGCCTGCTTGACCTCGGCGTTGGCGTTCAATGCTTTTGATTCCAGTTCCATGTCTTCTCCTTTGATCCTCAATTGCGCATCGACGCGCCGGCTGCACGAAAGACGCGGGCCAGATCGGTCGGCTGATCGGCGGCCCGTGTTCCAGTGGCCGTGACCTTCGAACCCGCGAGCAACGGGAAGGTCACGACCGAAATTTCCCAAAGCTCGATTTCCTGCAGCACGCGGCCCGAGGCATTGCCCCGCTTGGCGCGCACGGTGCGAAAGCCGATCGACAATCCGTTCAGCGCGCCTTCCGCCAACAGGGCGCGCACATCGCGGGCGCGCTCGACCTCCGCCGTCAGCCGCCCGCGCACATAAAGCCCGCGCGGGTCTTCGGCAATTTCCGTCCACACCCCGATGGGCGCGTGAGCAAAGTGCTGGTACAGCATGCGGATTTCCGCAGGGCCGCGGCGGCGCAGCGACGCGGCGAAGGCGCCCGGCGCCACAATGTCGCCGACCCCGTCCGGCACGCCGAACAGCGAGGCATAGCCCTCGAACTCGTCAGGCCCCAGGGGCGACAGGCCGGCATGGGTGTTCTTGCGCGCCAGCGGACGCCGCGCATAGGCAATCTGAACGGTCATGTCTTGAATACTCAACTGTCATTCCCGGCCGAGCGCCGCCCGCGGCGCGAGGGGAAGGGAACCCAGGTATTGATGAAGTGGATGTGTGGGACCAGCTGGGTCCCCTTCCCTCGCATCGCTCACGCGATGCTCGCCGGGGATGACAAGGTGTTTTCAGTGCGCTGGCGTCGTACGATCCAGCTTCGTTTCGATGCGCCCGAGGGAGTCCTTGATGCCGGCGACCTGCTCCTCGAGCACCGCGACCTTCTCGATCGCGGCCTGATCTGAGCTGAGGGTGCGCTCCAGGCTGGCGATGCGCTCCGCCGCGCTGCCCGCCCAGAACAGCGCGCCCGCCGTCTGCAACAAAAAAGCCGCCACAAGGGCGGCTGGTACGCGTTTTTCCGACTGTTGCCGGAATTGATCGATGACCGTCATGTGCTTACATCATTTCCCGAATAGGTGATCTTCGCCGGCTGGAAATCCCAGCCGCGCAGCAGCTTCAGCACCTTCTCCAGCGCATCCTTCACCGCGCCGCGCTGGATCGCCTCCAGCATCTCCTCGGTGTTGAGCGATGCTGTCGCCGCCTGGTGGCCGCGCGGGCCAGGCAGCGACAGGAACAG
>Ga0265325_10001490_pt1 | contig 16478 bp, 11 predicted proteins | sample 41420metaG_FD_202090 | JGI IMG/M metagenome (GOLD analysis project Ga0265325, IMG submission 202090) | Rhizosphere microbial communities from Carex aquatilis grown in University of Washington, Seatle, WA, United States - 4-14-20 metaG | ecosystem: Host-associated > Plants > Roots > Rhizosphere...
CGAACCCTTCATGGAAAAGCCGCCGCTGTTCCATTTCGTCGCCGTGCTGACGGCAAGTTTGGCCTCGCCGTGGCTGCCAATCCATGACGGCGCACGCCTGGCCGCAGTTGTCTTCATGACGCTGACCCTGGTCGGAGTCGCTGCAGCTTCCCGCCTGGCCTGGGGCGCCGGACACGGCCGCATTGCCATCCTGTTGTTCCTGTCTTGCATCGGCCTGCTCGATCCGGCGCACATGATCCTGCCCGACTTGCCACAGATGGCTGGCGCTGCCCTCGCCCTCGCCGGGCTGTGCGCGCAGGCCAGAGACCGTCGCTGGGCCGGCCTGCTGTTCGGCATGGGCCTCGGCATCAGCTTTCTCGGCAAGGGCCTGCTGGTGCCGGGAATCCTCGGCGCCACGGTCCTCGCCTTGGTGCTCGGTTTCAAGTCGTGGCGGCAAGCGAGCATGCTGCGCTTTCTGCTGCACGGCCTCATAGGCAGCGCCCCTTGGCTGTTGATCTGGCCGACCGCGCTCTATCTGCGTTCGCCCGAGTTGTTTGGACAATGGTTCTGGGACAACAACATCGGCCGCTTTCTCGGTTACTCGGTGTCGTATCTCGGCGCCGCCAACGAACCGGGGCTTTTCTGGCGCAGCATTCCCTGGTTCCTGTTTCCGGCCTGGCTGTTTGCTGCCATGGCGCTCAAGGCAGTCGGCAGAGATGGCCTGAAGCAGCCGGCCGTACAAATCGGTGGCGTCTTTCTGCTCGTCGCGGCGCTGGTGTTGAGCCAGTCGGCGAGCCTGCGCACGGTCTACCTGTTGCCGCTGATCCCAGCCGTGGCCCTGATCGGGTCCCGAGCCACCTCCGGCGCGTCGCCGTGGTTCGATCGCGGCCTGACCGTGTGTGGCATCGTCATCGCCGTCGTCGCCCTGATCTTCTTCTGGTCGGTCTGGGTGACTTTGCTCATGGACGGGACCGCACCGGCGTGGGCTTCCCGGCTGCAAAAGTGGCTGCCGCTAAGCTATCCGCTGCCGGTGCAGCCCTGGGCAATCGCCGCCGCATCGGTCCTGTCACTGTTCGCCGTTGCCACCATCGCCACGACTGCCAGGCAGAACGGCGCCGGCCTGCGCATCTGGGTCACCGCGCTGGCGCTCACCTGGGGCTTGCTGGCGACGCTGTGGCTGCCCTGGGTCGACGGCGCGAAGAGTTACCGCCAGGTCTTCCAGTCGCTCGCCGCGACGATGCCGCAGCAAGACGCCTGTGTCGCCAGCCGCAGCCTGGGCGAATCGGAACGGGCGATGCTCGACTATTTCAACGGCCTGCAAACCCGGCGCGAAGAAGTTGCCGACATCCGCGCATGTTCGGCATTGCTGGTGCAAAGCCGGGGTGGCTTGGTCGCCGCGCCAGGTGAGCCATGGACACTGGCCTGGTCGGGCGCCCGCCCGGGCGATACTCAGGAGAGCTTCCAGCTCTACGTTCGCCCGCTCAGTCCGGCGACGAATCTGCTGCCTGCGGAAATTCGACGCTGACCAACAGCCCTCGCCCATGCACACCGGCGGCCAATCGCAATTGTGCATCATGGGCACTGGCAATCTCGTCGACGATGGCCAGCCCCAGTCCGCAGCCGTCTCCCGGTGCGTTGTCCAGCCGATAGAAGCGGGTGCGCACCTTGTCGCGGAACTCGGCCGCAATGCCCGGACCGTTGTCTTCCACTTCGAGAATGGCCGTCGACGCCGTCGCCCGCGAGCGAACCGTCACCAAACCTCCGGCCGGCGTATAGCGAAGGGCATTGTCGAGCAGGTTGGCCAGCAATTCGCGAATCTCCGCCCTATTGCCTCGCGCCACAGCAACCGTCAGTTCAAAGGTGAGTTCGATATCCCGCCGCGCGGCGTAGGGAACCCAGTCCTCTGCCAGTTCGATGGCCAACTGCTCGAGATCGACGGCGTCGTCGATATCCGCCGACGTGTGAATGTGCTCTGCACGCGCCAGCGACAGAAGTTGGTTGGCCAGATGAGTGGTCCGCTCGGTTGCCGACAATAGCTCGTGAAGCGTCTGCGGCGGAACGCTGTCGCCGTCCATTGCCAGTTCAATGCGTGCGCGCAGTACTGCCAGCGGCGTACGCAATTGGTGCGCAGCGTCAGCAATGAACTGCCGCTGACCGCCGAGTGCCGAACTCAGGCGCTGCAACAGCTCGTTGATCGCATGCACGATCGGACGAAGTTCGTTCGGCGAAGTCGACTCGGCGATGGGGCGCAGATCCTTGGGCGAACGGCTGACGATCTCGTTGCGCAGTCGTTCCGCCGGCACCAGTCCATGCCGAACGCCGAACCAGACCACGGCCAGCGATGCCGCAACCAGCAGCAGTTCCGGCAACAGCAGGCTGGCCAGTGTTTCGGCAAAGATCTTGTCGCGCGCTTTCAGCGTCTGGGCAACCGCGATGTCGACGTGGAGCTTGCCACCCTCCAATTCGCTGCGCAAGGCCATGGCGCGAAACGGTACGCCATCCACAACCGCGTCGTAGTACGGCTGTCGCAGGTCACCGCCCGGATGGATTTCGATCGGCAGATTGGCGTCACCGGCGATGTGCCGGCCCGATTGATCACTGACCGAGTAGATCACCTTGTCCTCGACGCTGGTGGCCAGCATCTGTTTGGCGACGGTCGGCAGTTCGAGGGCCGGCGCGCTGTCGACGATGCTCACCTGCCGCGACAAGTCGAGCGCGGCATCCAACAGCGAGAGGTCGAAGGCATCCTGGGCGGCCTGCCGGGCCAGACGCAGGGCGAAAGCCGCGCTGATGAAAAGGATCGGCAGCAGCGGCAACAACAACCAGCGCAGCAACCGCCGGCGCAAGCTGAGGTCAGCCATTGTCGCCGCGTTCGAGCAAGTAGCCCAGACCACGCACTGTCCGGATGTTGACCCCGAAAGGCTCGACTTTCGCGCGCAGCCGATGTACCAGCATCTCCACGGCGTTGATGGTGATGTCCTTGTCCCAGCCGCAGAGGCTTTGCAGCAACTGTTCCTTGGATACAATCCGGCCGGCCCGCGATGCCAGATACTCCAGTGCCCCCCATTCCCGGCCGGTCAGCGGCACCGGCTGACCATCCTGGCTAGCCACGCGGCCGACCGTATCCAGTTCCAGGTTGCCGGCACGCAGCCGCGGGCCGGAGCCACAATGGCCGCGGCGGATCAACGCCCGGACTCGCGCCAGCAGCTCCTTTAGCGCCACGGGCTTCACCAGGTAGTCGTCGGCACCCAGGTCCAGACCGCGGACTTTGTCGTCGACGCCATCGCGGGCGGTGAGGATCAGCACCGGCGCAGCACTGCCGTGCCGACGCATGGCGTGCACGACTTCGAAACCAGTGCCGTCGGGCAGGCCGATATCGATGATCGCCAAGTCACAGGCGGCGTCGATCGTCGCCAACGCTTCGCTCTTCCTACGGACGGCATCCACGACATAACTAGCCTGGCGCAGGGCTGTGGCCAACACCTGGGAAAGTTGCTCGTCGTCCTCGACCAACAATATGCGCATGGGAATGTCAGCGGAAAGTCATGGAAGGCACCTAAGCTCGGCGCCAGCCTGCCGGCCGATTATGCCGGAATTCGCCTCACCGATAGCCAAGCCCCTCCTTCTGATGCCGCGCAAAGTCCTGTTCTCCGCAGTTCTCCTGGTCACCATGGCCGTGCTCGGCTGGCGCCTGTTCACCAAGGGGGCCACCGCCGACAAGGCCCCAGCCGCGCCACCTTCGGCCGCCGGCCTCTTCCGCCCGACCAAGGAACAATGGGCCGGCCTCAAGGTCGCCGAGGTGACGACGGTGACCTTTCGCGACCAGGTGGTCACCGATGGCACGGTAGCCTTCAACGACGATGCGCTGACGCCGGTGTTTTCGCCCTATTCCGGACGCGTCAAGCGCGTCATCGCCAAGCTCGGCGACGTCGTCAGCAAGGGTGCGCCACTGTTTGCCGTCGATGCCGTCGAGTTCGTCCAGGGCCAGAGCGATCTCGCTGCCACCAAAGCGACGCTGGACACGACACGTGCCGCCGAGAAGCGCCAGCAGGCGCTGTTCGAAGCCGGCGGCGCCGCGCTAAAGGATTGGCGGCAGGCCCAAGCCGACCTCGCTTCCGCGCAATCGGCCTATGCGGCCGCCCGAGGTCGCTTGGCCATACTCGGCAAGGACGCGGCTGAGCTCGATGCTATGGAAAAGGCAGCCACCGGCAACACCGAAGCGCTTGTCACGGCGCCGATTTCCGGTACGGTCACCCAGCGGCAGGTCGGCGTCGGCCAAACCATTGCCAGCGCCAGCACCGGCGGCAGTAACCCGCTATTCACTCTCGCCAATCTCTCGTCGCTATGGGTGCTGGCCAACGTCCGTGAGAGCGATGCCCCGGGCTTGCGTGTCGGCCAGACGGCCGCGGTTACGCTGGTGGCTTTACCGGAGCGGACCTTCGACGGCAAGGTGGCCTGGATCGGTGCCGGCGTCGAGCCCGTCACACATCGGCTGCCGGTGCGCATCGAATTGTCCAATCACGACGGCCTGCTCAAGTCGTCGATGTTCGCCAGAGTTCGCGTCGCCACCGGCCATGCCGCCCAAGCACCAGCCGTACCAGAAGCGGCCATCGTCTCGGAAGGCGAGCACTCGCGGCTGTTCGTCGTCACCGACGGCGGAATTGTCGTGCGCGCCATTCAGATTGGGCGCCGCCAACAGGGACTGGTGGAAATCATCGCCGGTCTCAAGGCCGGCGAGAAGGTCGTGACCGCCGGCAGCCTGTTCGTCGACAGAGCTACCGCAGGGAACTAAATTGAACCGCATCATCGAATTCGCCCTCAAGCAGCGGGCCTTCGTCGTCCTGGCCATGCTGGCAGTGTTCGCCGCCGGCATCGCCGCCTTCGTCAAGCTCAACATCGAAGCCTATCCCGACCCGGTACCACCCTTGGTGGACATCATCGCCCAGAGTCCGGGGCTCTCTGCAGAGGAAATGGAACGCTACATCACGATTCCGATCGAGGTCCAGATGGCTGGCATTCCGCACGTGATGGCCATCCGCACCATTTCCGTGTTCGGCCTTTCCGACATCAAGCTGCAGTTCACTTATGACTTCACTTACCAGCAGGCGGAACAATGGGTCAGCAACCGGCTGGCCCAGCTGCCGCCGTTACCGAATGGCGTGCATCCGCAAATTTCGCCCTGGAGTCCGATCGGTGAGATCTTCCGTTACCAGATCAAGGGACCACCGGGGTATTCGGTCACCGATCTGAAGACGCTGCAGGACTGGGTGCTGCAGCGCCGATTCAAAGCCGTTCCCGGCGTCATCGACGTGAATGGCTGGGGCGGCAAGACCAAGACCTACGAAGTCAGCGTCGACCCGAACAAGCTCACCGCCAACGGCATCACCTTGGCACAACTGCTGCAGGCGCTCAACAACAGCAACATCAATGTTGGCGGCCAGACGATCAACATTGGCCCCCAAGGTGCCGTCGTGCGCGGCGTCGGCCAGATCAACTCGGCCGACGACATCCGCGGCACCATGATCACCGCCAACCGGGGCGCACCGGTACTGGTCGGCGATGTCGCGACGGTGAACATCGGCAACCAGCCGCGCCTGGGCATCGCCGGCCACGACGACCAGGACGACATCGTCGAAGGCATCGTCCTCATGCGCCGGGGCGAGGAAAGCATGCCGACCATAGGGCGCGTCAAGGCTGAAGTCGAGCGGATCAACGCCTCGAACATCCTGCCACCAGGGGTCCGCATAGAGCGTATCTACGACCGCGCCGATCTGATCAACACGACAACACGTACCGTGCTGCACAACATGGTGGTCGGCATCGTGCTGATCTTCCTCATCCAGTGGGCGTTTCTCGGCAACCTGAGGACTGCGCTGATCGTCGCGGCGACGATTCCCTTTGCCCTTGCCTTCGCCATTACGCTGATGGTGGCGCGCGGCGAATCGGCCAATCTCCTGTCCGTGGGAGCCATCGATTTCGGCCTCGTCGTCGACGCCACGGTGATCATGGTCGAAAACATCTTTCGCCATCTCGCCCACAGCGGTGGCTTCACTGGCGACCCGCTGTTGCACCGGCTGCGCGCCACTGTCGGCCTACACGGCAAGTTCGCCGTCATCGCCAATTCGGCGACCGAGGTCAACCGCGCCATCGTCTTCTCGGCGGCCATCATCATCGCCGGCTTCGTGCCCTTGTTCACGCTGTCCGGCATCGAGGGCCACATCTTCGGGCCCATGGCCAAGACCTACGCCTACGCCATCGCCGGCGGCCTTATCGCCACGTTCACAGTGTCACCGGCTTTGAGTTCGCTTCTGCTTCATGCCCACGAAGAGGAGCGCGAGACAGCCATCGCTCGCTGGCTGCGGCGCTTGTACACACCAGCGGTGGATTTCGCCCTGACCCATCGGCGGACAGTCCTGGCGGCGGCGGCTGTCCTCTCGGTCGTCGCGCTGTTGACCGCCGGTAGCCTCGGCCTGGAATTCCTGCCCAAACTCGAAGAAGGCAATCTCTGGATCCGCGCCACAATGCCGCCGTCGATCTCGCTCGAAGAAGGTGACGCCTACGTCAACGGCATGCGGCGCCTGATCCAGAGCTACCCCGAGGTCGAGACGGTCGTTTCCCAGCACGGCCGCCCGGATGACGGCACCGACGCCACCGGATTCTTCAACGCCGAGTTCTTCGTGCCGCTGAAACCGGCTGCCATCTGGCCAGCGGATATGGACAAGGACAAGCTGACGGAGCAGATGACCGCGGCGCTGGGTTCCCGCTATCCCGGTGTCGAGTTCAACTTCTCCCAATACATCCAGGACAACGTCGAAGAGGCCGCCTCCGGCGTCAAGGGCGAGAACTCGATCAAGCTCTATGGCAGCGATCTCGAGACGCTGGAGAAGACGGCACAAAGGATCAAGGAAGTCATGGCCAATGTACCTGGCGTCACCGACTTGTCGGTGTTCGCTTCGCTCGGCCAACCGACGGTGAAGATCGACATCGATCGGGCGCGTGCCGCCCGCTACGGCCTCATGCCTGGCGACATCAATGCGGTGGTTCAAGCGGCGGTCGGCGGGCAGGCGGCAGGCGACGTCTTTGAGCCCGCCAGCGATCGCCACTATCCGATCATGGTCCGCCTGGCCAAACCCTATCGCGGCAGCATCGATGCCCTACGCCGGCTGACGATCGCCGCCAGCAATTCGGACGGCGGCGTCGTTGCCGTGCCCTTGGCCGAGGTTGCCAACGTGGAGCTGGTCTCCGGCGCCGCGTTCATCTACCGCGAACAGCAGGAACGCTACATTCCGATCAAGTTCAGCGTCCGCGGCCGGGATCTCGGCAGCGCCGTCCTGGAAGCCCAGGACAAGGTTGTCCAGCAAGTGCAACTGCCCACCGGCTACCGCCTGGAATGGGTCGGCGAGTTCGGCAACTTGCAGGAAGCCATGGCGCGCCTGGCAGTCGTCGTGCCCCTGGCCATCGTGCTGATCTGCGTCCTCCTCTACGCCAACTTCGGCAACCTGATGGATGTCCTGCTCGCCGCCAGCGTCATCCCGATGGCCCTGATCGGCGGCATTCTGGCACTGTTCGTCACCGGCACGCCCTTCTCGGTGTCGGCGGCAATCGGCTTCGTTGCTCTGTTCGGCATCGCCGCCATGGACGGCATCATCGTGCTTTCATATTTCAACCAGGAGCTGGACGGCGGCACAGCGCCCTTCGACGCCATCCGCCGTACTTGCCAGGTGCAGATGCGGCCGGTCGTCATGACCTGCGTCGTCGCCTGCGTCGGTCTGGTTCCGGCAGCCATTTCCACCGGCATAGGTTCGCAGGTGCAAAAGCCGCTGGCCCTGGTCGTAGTCGGTGGCGTCCTGCTGGCGCCGATATTGATCCTGATCGTCCTGCCGGTGCTGATCGACCTCTTCTCGCGCCAAAGCAGACGCGTCGGCGCCGGGGACGAAGCGGAGGTTCAATCGTGAGGGCACGCCGAGCCGCAAGCTTGACGATGTGCGCCGCCCTTGCCGCACTTGGCGGTTGCGCTGCCGGACCGGACTACCGACGTCCCGATCCGCCCGCAATAGCCGCCTATCGGCCGGTGCCAAACGATACACAACACTATCGGCTAGATGGCGAGATCCCCGCCCAGTGGTGGCAAGTGTTCGGCTCCGCCGACCTCAATACCCTCGTCGAGCGTGCGCTTGCTGCCAATCCGAACATCGATGCCGCCCGTGCAGCGCTACGTCAGGCGCAGGAGAACGTCGCGGCACAGCGTGGTGCCTTCTGGCCCCAAGCAGGCGCCGAGCTATCGCCGTCACGGCAGAAGATCGCCGGCAACCTGACTTCGCCCTTGAGTTCCGGCGCCGGCTTGTACAGCCTGCACACGGCGCAACTGACCGTTGCCTATGCGCCGGACATTTTTGGCGGCAACCGCCGCGCCGTCGAATCCTTGTCCGCATCGGCTGACGTCCAGGCTTTTGAGCTGGAGGCGGCCCGCCTGTCCATCGCCAGCAATGTCGTCATGGCGGCCTTCCAGGAAGCGTCCTTGCGCGGGCAAATCGCGGCGGCGGAAAACCTCGCCGGCCTGCAGATGCAAATGCTGAATCTGGCCAGGCGGCAATTCGAGCTCGGCGCTATCGCCAAGGCTGGTCTCATCACCCAGGAAGCCGCGCTGGCGCAGACTCGGGCGCTGTTACCGCCCTTGCGCAAACAACTTGCTCAGGTCCGCGACCTGCTGACGGCCTTGGTCGGCGACTTTCCGGACCAAGAACTCGCCGTCCGCTTTGAACTCGATCATCTTGCCCTGCCGCAGCAACTGCCCTTGACTCTGCCTGCACAACTGGTCGCGCAACGACCCGACGTCTGCGCCGCCGAAGCTCAGGTTCATGTCGCCGCCGCCCAGGTCGGCATCGCCGTCGCCAACCGCTTGCCGCAATTCGCCATCGGCGGCGGCATCGGTAGCGTTGCGGCCCGGCTGCCGGACCTGTTCAAGTCGGGCACTGGCTTTTGGAGCGTGATCGGCTCGATCGCGCAGCCGATCTTCCAGGGCGGCGCCCTCGCCCATCGCCAGGCGGCTGCGCAAGCCGGCTACGAACAGGCGTTGGCCCAATACCGCGCCACGCTCATCGCCGCCTTCCAGAACGTCGCCGACACACTTTACGCCCTCGACCAAGACCGCGATGCGCTCGAGTCCGCGACGGCCGCGCGCGATGCCGCCGAGCGCGCGTTCGCCATCGCCCGCCGCCAGACGGAACTCGGCGACATCAGTCAGTTCGCCTTGCTGGGTATCGAACAAACCTACCTGCAGACCCTGATCGTCGAGGTGCAGGCGAAGACGAACCGCTATGCTGACGCGGCCGCGCTATTCCAGGCGCTGGGCGGCGGCTGGTGATTCGACGACCAGTTGCTGGCCGTCCCAGCGGAGAAAGCGAAAACCGCGCTTCTTCAGTTCACTGATGACGCGGGGCAACGCGTCGGCCGTTCTGGCGTGGATATCGTGCATCAGCACGATGCCCCGGCCGTTCCTTTCTGCTTCTTGTACCACCCGATGGGCGATCGATTCCGGCAATGGATCGGCCCAGTCCTCGGAATCGATGTTCCAGACGATGGAGCGCAAGTGATGGCTTTCGATCTCGGCCAGCACCTTGTCGTCACGTGCCCCGTAGGGTGGCCGGAAGCCGCCCGTACGACCCGCGCCTTGCGGCACCGCAGCTTCGATAAGCAATTGCGTATCGCCGATCTCGCGTTCGACGCTCTTGCTGTCGAGCTTGGTCAGCAGCGGGTGTGTAAAGGAGTGATTGCCCACTGCATGGCCTTCGCTGATCAGGCGCGCATCGATGTCGCGGCCGCGCTCCGCGCTGGCCAGTCCATCGCGGACTTCGCCGAGATTGCGGCCGACCTGAAAGAAGATCGCGTGCACGCCGTGGCTCTTCAGGATATCGAGTACCGCCGGCGTAAAGACGGCATGCGGGCCGTCATCGAAGGTGAGCAGCACTGTGCCTTGGGGCAATTCCTCGCCGTTCCATTCGAGCACGCGCGCCCGAACGACGGCTTCGGTATCATCGGCCGGCATCGGCGGCGCAGCGATCAGTTCCTGATCCAGCTCAGCCAGAATCTGTTTCACCGACAGGTGCGAATTCAAGCGCTGCAGGTAGGCAGCCCAGCGCATCGCCACAGGCCGGCCGCCGCGCAGCGGCACCTGCTGAAAGGCGATACCGAAATCATCGCCCATCTCCTTGCGCAACTGGGCAAGCGCAGCCAGACGGCGGGTGGCGTCCCGTCGTTGGTCGCCGGGCAGTTTCGGCAGCAGTGCTTCAAGCGTGCCGCGCAGGGCAAGGCCGTCTTCGACCGTGTAATCGGGCGCTTCCGGAACAGCCACGAGTTGCCGATAGCGCTGTGGCACTTCCCCCTGCATCTGAAGCACTTCCTGGACCAGCAGCCGACTCAGATGCTGGCTGCGGAAGAAGAGATATTGTCCGGCGCGGCGCGCTTCCGCGCGCTCAGTCGGTGCCGCGAAATCCCGCAGCACGAGTATTCGCTGCTGAGCATCGATAATCTCGCGAGCGGTCGCGTCAACGTCGGCCCCCGCTGCGGCCTCGCACATCGGAAGCGCCAATGCGGCCACGAAGCCGCGCAATACCCTGCCTCGCCACACCGTCACCAGCGGAGTCATGCGTCCTCGCCTTTGCTTTGTCTATGCAGCAAAATTGTAATGAATCTCGGTTACGATTGAGCGGCGCGCGTGTCGAGTGTTGCGCGGACCTGCGTCGCGCAATCGGCGCCAACTTCGGAGATTCACCATGCGTCTGGACGGCGCCCGTCTGCGTAATCACTTTCTCGGGCTGCTACTGATAGTCTTGACCGTCGGCTGGGCATTCGCCGATGACAGCGCGCCGGCACCAGCGGATGTGGCGAAGCCGGTCGAATTTCAGCCGTACGACTGCCGCTTTCAATCGACCTACATCTGGCAGCGTCACCGTGCATTCGGCGCCGCCTACTCGGGGCCGAACAGCATGCACACCGAGAGCGAGCCACGCAGTTACACGCTGACGGCCACTGCCTTCATGGGCGTGAGGGCCTGGCCGGGCGGCGAGGTCTACGTCAACCCTGAAGTGACGTCCAGCGAGTCGCTATCCGACCTCCATGGCCTGGGCGGTTTGACCAACGGCGAAAATCAGAAGGGCGGCGGCCGCGACCCGCGTTTCTATCGGGCGCGCCTTTTCGCCCGGCAGACCTGGAATTTGGGCGGCGGCAGCGAAGCCGTGGCGTCGGCGCCAAATCAGCTCGGCGGCATGATCGACAAGGAGCGCTTGGTACTGACGGTCGGCACGCTGTCGCTGGCCGATATCTTCGACACCAACGCCTACTCACACGACCCGCGCAGCCAGTTTCTCAACTGGGCGATCATGGCTGCCGGCGCGTTCGATTTTGCCGCCGACACCCGCGGCTATACCAGCGGTGCGGCCCTCGAGTACTACTTTGGCGACTGGGCCTTTCGCGTCGGCCGCTTCATCCAGCCGAAGGAATCGAACGGCCAACAGATGGACGTACACATCCTCAGACATTACGGCGACCAAATCGAGATCGAGCGTGGCCACGAAATTGCCGGTCTGCCTGGCAAGTTGCGCCTGCTGACCTTCCGCAACCGGGTGCAGATGGGCGGCTTCCAGGACGCGCTTGATGCCTGGGCTGCCGGCGGCAAGATTGGCGTCCCCTCGGTGGCCGACGTGCGCCGCGAGCGCCGCAAGGTCGGCTGGAGCGTCAATCTGGAACAGGCGATCAGCGACGAGGCCGGCGTGTTCGCGCGCCTGAACGCCAACGATGGCAAGTCGGAGACTTACGCGTTCGCCGAAATCGAGCGCTCGCTCTCCGGTGGGATATCACTGAAGGGCAGGCGGTGGCGGCGCGCCAACGACAGCGTCGGACTCGGCTTGGTCCAGAATGACTTGTCCGACGTCCACCGCCAATACCTGGCCAACGGCGGGCTGGGCGCCTTCATCGGCGACGGTGTGCCGCCGCCTGGAATGAGCTACCGCTATGCGCCGGAGCGCGCGCTCGAAGTGGTTTACAACATCGCCCTCGGCCACGGCGCGACCGCGGCAGTCGATGTCCAGCGCATCTGGAATCCCGCCTACAACGCCGATCGCGGGCCGGTGGGCGTTCTCGGCGCCCGCCTGCACATCGACTTCTGAAGCTTGGCCGCGGCTAGGCGAGCCGCGAGAATGCGGCGACGACTTCCGGCGGCGCCTGCACCAGTTCGATCAGCACGCCCTCGCCGCCGATGGGAAACTCCTCGCTGGCCTTGGGGTGCAGGAACGTGATGTCGTAACCGGCGGCGCCTTTGCGAACACCACCCGGCGCGAAGCGCACACCCTGTGCCGTCAACCACTCGACCGCCTTGGGCAGGTCGTCTACCCAGAGGCCGACGTGGTTGAGCGGCGTTGCATGCACAGCCGGCTTCTTCTCCGCATCGAGCGGCTGCATCAGGTCGACCTCGACCTTGAAAGGGCCGCTGCCCATGGCGCAGATGTCTTCGTCGACGTTCTCCCGTTCGGAGACGAAATTGCCGGTCACGTCGAGGCCGAACATATCGACCCACAACGTCTTCAGGCGCGCCTTGGAAGGACCGCCGATGGCGATCTGCTGGATACCCAATATCTTGAATGGCCGGTTCTGGCTCATGTTTTCTTGCCTCTGACGATTAACCAAATTCCGGCCAGGATCATCGGCAGGCTCAGCCATTGCCCCATGCTGACGAGGTAGGAGTGCCCGAAGATGCCTGCATCCGGCTCGCGGAAATACTCGGCCACGAAGCGCAGGCAGCCGTAGCCGATCAGGAAGACACCGGAGACCGCCATGCGCGGTCGTTGGCGGCCTGAGTACCACCACAGAATGATCCACAGCAGCAGCCCTTCGCCGGCTGCCTGGTAAAGCGGCGAGGGGTGGCGGGGCAAGTTGTCCACTTGCGGGAAGACCATCGCCCAGGGTAGTGACGGATCGGCGACCCGGCCCCAGAGTTCGCCATTGATGAAGTTGCCGATACGGCCGCACATCAGGCCGATCGGCACCAGCGGCGCGATGAAGTCGGTAACCTGGAAGAAGGTCTTACCGGTCTTGCGCGCCCACCAGGCCATGGCTACCAGCACGCCGAGAAAGCCGCCGTGGAAGCTCATGCCGCCCTTCCAGACAGCGACGATTTCCAGCGGATGAGCGAAGTAGTAATCGGGCTCGTAGAACAGCACCTGGCCCAGACGACCGCCGAGAATGACGCCGAGCACGCCATAGAACAGTAGGTCGTCAAGCTCCTGGGCCGCGATGCCATGCCAGGGCTGCGTCAGCGCCCGCCGGCGCCCCAGGATCAGGAAGGCGATGAAACCGGCCAGGTACATGAGACCGTACCAGCGGATGGCCAACGGACCGATGGCGATGGCGACCGGATCGAACTGGGGATGAACGAGCATGATGGCCGGCATTCTAGCCGGCTAGAATCGGCGGCAAGATGACCAAGAGCGAATTTGCCGACACCTTGGGCCGCGCCGAGCGCGCCTTGGCTCGCCGCGGCCCGCTGCTGCGGCGGCTCATACGCACGCATGGGCCGTGCACTCTGGCCCCGCGGTGGACGCGGACGCCCTACCAGTCGCTGGTTCAGGCGGTCGTCTACCAACAGTTGTCGGGCAAGGCGGCAAGCACGATTTTCAGCCGCTTTCTCGACTTGTTTCCGGGCGAGCGCTTTCCGTCGCCTGAGCGCCTCGTCGTCGCCGACGAAGCCCTGCTGCGTACGGCCGGCCTGTCGCGACAAAAGGCCGCCTACATTCGCGCCATCGCCGAGCAAGCGCTGGCCGGTGTCGTGCCGACGCGTCGGGCAGCGCTGCGGGCGCTCGCCGACGAAGAGATCATCGAGCGCATCGTCGCCGTCAAGGGCGTCGGCCGGTGGACCGTGGAAATGATGCTCATTTTCACGCTCGGTCGCCTGGATGTCTGGCCGGTGGATGACTACGGCGTGCGCAAGGGCTACACCGCCGCTGCCGGGCTCGATACATTAGTCACGCCCCGAGAGCTGCGCGCACTGGGTGAAGCCTGGGCGCCCTACCGTAGCGTTGCCGCCTGGTATTTCTGGCGCGCCGCCGAGGCCACCAAATGACTGTTGCTCGGACAGCTAGGATTTGCCGACGGTCCTGAACAACGCGCCGCCACCGGCCGGCACGCCGGGAATGAAGCGAAAGTCCAGGCGGCGAAGTTCTGGCGTGGATGGCGCCAAATCGGCATCGGCGTCGATTACGAGCAAGAACTCGGCGGGCGGCTGCGAGTAGCCGCGAAGAAGTCCCGGCAGCTCTGTCGCGGTAGCCAACAGGCAGGCACGCCCGCTCTCGGCAAGTACCGTGTCGCGCCGAACTCGATGCAGGTCCCTGATATCCGCAAGGTAGGCCGCGTCCACTCCGGCGGCGACGCAGATGCGATCGATCAGCTCGACGCGCTGCAATTCCTGGATGACCTGGTAAATCGCGGCACGCCGCCGAAGTTCCAGTTGCGGGAGGCGCCGTCGACAACGTTCGTCGCTTTGCTGGTCACGGCGCGCCAGGTCCGCGGCAATGTCCGCCGTGGCCACGGCATAGTCGAGGAAACGCTGCCGGCGGAGCGGTTCGGCTTGCGTCTGGACGTAGCGTTGATGGCCGCTCTCGGCGATGCGGCGGCATAGATCCGGATCCTTCAGGTAATACCTGGCTTTGGCGATCAGATCGTCGGCATCGTCATAGATGATGAGATCGCGGCCGTCGACGAACAGGTCGGCGAGCCCGGTCTCGGCCGATAGCCGATCGGTCAGCAGGCAGCCGCCCGCAGACAGCGCCTCGAAGACACGCATGTTCAAGTCGCCGTTCAAGCTGCAGTTGAAGCACAGTTGGGCGGAGGCCATCCGCCGGGCAGCCTCGTCGTTGGTAGCCTGCCCGGCCTCGACAGGAAGACCGGCGCGCGACATGGCATCGAGTAGCCGGCGGCGGCGCGGATGATGCACGGCGGTGTTGCCGACAAAGGCGATGACCGGCCGAATCGACGCCGGTGTAGGCTGCGGTCGATCGCGGACATTGAGGTTGAGATGCAAGCCAACCGGCCCCAGGTCGGCCTGCGCAAACCAATGCAGATGATGCGGGTCGTGGGTGACGGCCAGTCGATCGTAGCGTTCCACCGCGAAGTACGCCAGCAGGCTGGCGAGTGGCGCCGGGCCGTGATGGGTATCCGCAATCACTGCCACCTTGCGACAAGTGAGGGCCTGCACGTTGCGCGGGACACAGACGAGAAAGCTGTCGATCAGGGCGACAAAGAGGTCCGGTCGCTGGTCTTCCGGCAATGTGGCAACAACGGCAGCGACGTCGAATTCGCGCTGGCAGTTGATCGACAGCACGCGGCCACCGCTGTCGACCTGGTCGGGGTACTTGGGGCCGATGATGATTTGCCGCTCGGACAGCACCAAGGGGGGAATGTAGTCGACGGATGAATGGGTGGAATACAGGATGCGCGGTGGCGGCATGAGAGCGTCTGTTCCTTTGGCCTTGAAGCGGCGGGGGCAGGCCCTTTGGCCTTGAGGGATTCTACAAAGAATGGCCGTTCGGGTAGGAGGCTGCCGCTGGCGCTAGAATTGTCTGCCTATCCAGGCTTTCATGCCGCAGGAGTTTCCGATGCCCAACTACCGTTCCCGCACTTCCACCCATGGCCGCAACATGGCCGGCGCCCGTGCGCTCTGGCGTGCCACCGGGGTCAAGGAGAGCGATTTTGGCAAGCCGATCATTGCCGTCGTCAATTCCTTCACCCAGTTTGTGCCCGGCCACGTGCATCTGAAGGATATCGGCCAGCTGGTGGCGCGGGAGATTGAGGCAGCGGGCGGCATCGCCAAGGAGTTCAACACCATCGCCATCGATGACGGCATTGCCATGGGCCACGAAGGCATGCTCTACAGCCTGCCGTCGCGCGAGCTGATCGCCGATTCGGTCGAATACATGTGCAACGCCCACACCGCCGACGCCATGGTCTGCATCTCGAACTGCGACAAAATCACCCCGGGCATGCTGATGGCAGCTTTGCGCCTCAATATTCCCGCCGTCTTTGTCTCTGGCGGACCGATGGAGGCCGGCAAGGTGCAGTGGCATGGCGTCAGCCGTTCCGTGGACCTCATCGACGCCATGATCGAGGCCGCCGACGCAAAGAACTCGGATGCGGACATTGCCGCCATGGAGCGCTCGGCGTGCCCAACCTGCGGCTCGTGCTCGGGCATGTTTACGGCTAACTCGATGAACTGCCTGGCCGAGGCGCTGGGCCTTGCGCTGCCGGGCAACGGCTCATTGCTGGCGACGCATGCGGACCGCAGGGAGTTGTTCCTCAGGGCTGGCCGGCAGATTGTCGAGTTGTGCAAGCGCTGGTACGAGAACGACGACGCCACGGCGCTGCCGCGCTCGATCGCCACCTTCCAGGCCTTCGAAAATGCCATGTCGCTCGACATCGCCATGGGCGGCTCGACCAATACGGTGCTGCATCTG
>Ga0265325_10001493_pt1 | contig 16453 bp, 18 predicted proteins | sample 41420metaG_FD_202090 | JGI IMG/M metagenome (GOLD analysis project Ga0265325, IMG submission 202090) | Rhizosphere microbial communities from Carex aquatilis grown in University of Washington, Seatle, WA, United States - 4-14-20 metaG | ecosystem: Host-associated > Plants > Roots > Rhizosphere...
CACCCCGGCTTGCACGTCAAGGTGGAAGGGCACACCGATAATATTGGGGGCTCCTCGTATAACGACAAACTGGGATTAGAACGCGCCAATACGGTTCGCGATTTCCTTGTGAAGTACGGCGCCAAAGCCGAGCAGGTGGAAGTTGCCAGCCGCGGTGAAACAACTCCCGAAGTGCACGGGTTCAAGCAACACTACAGCAAGACTGATGTGGCCCGCTGGATGAACCGTCGCGTGGTGCTGACGGTGACGGACGAGCAAGGCCGTACGGTCAGCGCGGGGGGCATTCCGGAAGCCATCAAAGCCATTCCCGATCAGGGCGTCAGCACCTGCTGCGCGGACATTCTCAAGCGGCTCGACAAGTTGGATGAAATTGCCCAGATGCTGAAGGATCTGGCGGCTCAGAACGCAAACCTGAAACAGCAGGTGGCCGATCTACAACAGAAACAAGGCGATCTGTCCAACCAGGTGAACGGCGGGCCCAAGGCGCCCACTGCCGATCAGACAGCCAGCGCGGTCGAGAAGGTGATCGAGGCGAATAAGGACAAGAAGTTCTCCTTACTCGGCCTGAACGTCGGCGGCGACACCTACAACAAGGATTTCACGTTTAACGTCCGGGGTCGCTATTTCTCCCCGTTCGATAAACATTATGCGTTTGAAGCGCAGGGCGAGTATGACTATTACAACGCCTGGCGCGAAGGCGAACTGGACTTCGGACTCGTCAATCGGCTGGACGCTTTCCAGATGGGCGCATTCGCCAGCTTCAAGCATGTCGATCTCGCCGGTGCGCAGAACGGCGGCACTCTTGGACAGGCATCGATCACCGCGGATTACGTATTCAGCAACGGCAAGATCGGGCTGTTCGCGACTAAGTCGTTCCTGAGTAACCCGCTGGTAAACAGCGCGAACTTGGTGTTCACCACCACTGATTCACTGGGTAACACCATCAATCGGACCGCGCCGAATGTGTTTGTGGAAGAGTATCTCCACGTTGTGGACCAGGCCGGTGTTAGTGGAACGGTTGGGTTGTGGGGCAATAACTACTTCGAGGGCAGCATTGGTTATCTGCGTCGCTCGGAGCCTGGCTCACATATCGGCGGCTCGGGCCGCCTCGTGTTCCCCATCAACCACATGCTGGCATTCACGGTGGAAGGTGACGCAAATCCAACCATGCTGGGTGCTTCGTCGTGGGGCCAGATCCTCGGCGGAATTCAGTTTGGCGATATTCGACGGCCCAAAGAATACGGCGAGACCGACAAGCCGATTCCCGTCGACATTCCGCAGATCAAATGGGAACAGGTTAGCCGCATTGTGCATCGCGGTGCGGCGCCGCCGATCGCGGACGCAGGTGGTGACCAGATTGGCGTTCCCGCCGGTACGATTACCTTGAACGGTTCGCGTTCTTACGATCCCAACGGCGAAGCTCTCACTTACATGTGGACCGTGGATTCCGGTGGCCCGGTTACACTGTCCTCGCCGACTTCCGCAGTGACAACGTTCGCTGCCGCGGCTTCCTCGAACTATACGTTCACATTGACGGTGACGAATACCGACGGTCTGAGCGCATCCGCGCACGTTCTGGTGACTGCGCAGCAGACACCGACTATTGCGCAGGTTCTGTTCTGCACCGCGCAGCCACTTACGATATCGCCTGGCGGAACCACGACTCTCTTGTGGGGCACGCAGGGTGCAACCAGCGTGACCATCACTCCCGGCGTTGGAACTGTGCCGAACAGCGGCAGCATTACAGTTACTCCGTCGGCGAGCACCACTTACGTTGTCACGGCGACTAACGCGGCTGGCTCCAGCACTTGCTCGATCGGAGTTACTGTAAGTCAGTCCGGTCCGACCCAGGGTCCGGTCATCGTCCAGTTCGCGGCCAATCCTGGCAGCATCAACGCCGGTCAGTCTTCGACGCTGTCATGGCAAGTCACGAACGCGACGAACATTTCGATCTCGCCGGTTCTCGGCAGCGTTGCCGCCAACGGCAGCTCGGGAGTTACTCCGGCCACCACCACCACTTACACGCTGACGGCATCGAACTCGGTGGGTACCGCTTCGGCCAGCGTTACCGTTACGGTAAACACCAATACCGGTCCGCCACCGCCGCTGCAGCCGCCAGTGATCACATCTTTCACGGCGAATCCCATGATGTCGCCGAATCCGGGAAGCCCTGTCGTCCTGACCTGTCTGACGACGGGGGCTCAGCCGAACGGGGTGTTCATCGAACAGATTGCTCCAGTTGACGCCAACGGCAATCTGACGGTGACGCCGCAAAAGACCACCACTTACACTTGCCTCGCGGTGAACAGCGCCGGCGAGACCACTAAGTCGGTTACCGTAACCGTGGGCTCCACTCCGCCGCCTTCGGGCAACGGACCGGTGTTCAATTTCGCTAACGGCGGCTCGGTTGACACCGTACAGACCCAGTACACGATCGATCTGACCGGCACCACCAGTCCGGATGGTGCGTATCCGATCACCTACGTGACGACGCCGATCGGAAATGACACCGTGACCAACGGCAACACCGCGATGCCGGTTGTGAACATGCAACCGATTCTTGGCGCTAATCAGGTACTGATTACCGCAACCGACGCCAAGGGCCGTGTGGCCACGTTCACGTTCACCGTGTACTATTTCGGGCCGGTCAATCCGTTCAACCCATAACCGCAGCGCAGGCTGCTCAAACGAAAAGGCCGGGGTTATATGCCCCGGCCTTTTTCTTTGAATGGGCCCCGAGCTTCCTCGAGACGAATTGCGAGTTCCAGGAGCAATTCTTCGCTGTACGGCTGGCCCACAAGCTGGATGCCGACGGGCAGGCCGTTTGGGTCCATGCCGAAGGGAATCACCATTCCGGGCAGGCCCAGAAGGTTTAGCCATGTCACCGGCATCATCGCTTCAAACAGGCCGATCTCCTTTGTTGCCGTGGGATAGCGCCGTTCGCGGTGCTTCCAGGCAGTAGTCCCACACACCGGCGTCAGGAGAATGGGGAATTCCTCCATCTGGCGAAGGATCGACGCCCGCATCTTGTCGCGGATGGCCAGGTTTTCTACCACCTTCAAAGCGGTTGGCTCCGGCTCCTGCAGAGCTTTATTCATAAACTCAGTGCCGGTCCAGTGGGCGTCCTTTTCGCGTCCGGCAATTAAAGCCTGGATCGTGCGCGCGGGGAGCTGGCCAAAAAAGAACCACCATAAATTGGGCGCCCGTTCCAAACCGCGCGGTTGAAACGGTTCCACCGGGATGCCGAGGCTTTCCGCCACGCGCGCCGCGCGCTGCATGGTTTCCGCTATGGCAGGCTGCACCGGAACGTCATAAAACCTCTCCATCAGGCCGATCCGCAGGCCGCTCAGGTCGGGCACGCGCACCGGAACAGGTGCGGAGAATGGGTCGTCACTGTCGTAGCCTGCCAGCACCTCAAACAACAGTTTCACGTCGCGCGCATTGCGGGCCATGGGACCGCCAACGCCCAGCAAACCACCGGGATGGGCGATTTCCGGCACATGTCCGGCGGCGGAAACGCGGCCCGGAGTCGGTTTCAATCCCGCGATTCCGCAGAAGTGGGCGGGGACACGGATGGAACCGCCGCCATCGCTTCCAATGCCTCCCGGCGAACAGAAGCTGGCAATCGCCGCCGATTCACCGCCGCTGGAACCGCCCGGCGTGCGTTCCAGATCCCAGGGGCTGTTTGTGCGTCCAATGATGTAGTTATCGGTTTCGTAATTGCCGAGGAATTCGGGGCAATTCGTTTTGCCCAGCGGGATGGCTCCGGCAGCGCGAAGCCGGCGCACAGCAGTGGAATCGGCCGCAGCGCGCCGCTCGCGAAAGAAGCGACTGCCACAGGTGGTGGGCAGGCCCGCCATATCGAAACTGTCTTTAATTGTTACCGGCACGCCGTGCAGCGGACCCAATTCCTGGCCGGAGGTTAGTCGGCGCTCGGCTTCGCGGGCCTGTTCAAGTGCCTCCTCGGCCAACACCATCACGAACGCATTCAGCGCCGGGTTGTATTTTTCAATCTGCTGGAGATGCGCTTCCACCAGTTCCACGGGCGACAAATCGCGCGCACGAATTCGGCCAGCCATCTCGAATAACGTCAAACGATGTGGCATCTGCCCTATTACACCAGTTCATGGCCGCTACAATGTTGAAGGTGGCGACCTTCAGCTTTGAGGAAGCGCGAGCTTGCGTGATCGGCACGGTTTCCCGGGCGCGCAGGACACTTCCCGTGGAGCAAGCCGGGCTGCTGGAGGCTGCCGGCCGGGTGCTGGCGGAAGATATCGCGGCTGACCGCGATTGTCCCGCTGTGGCACGGTCAGTTCGCGATGGCTTTGCGGTACGAGCCGCGGACGTTCCCGGTCAGCTTGCAGTGATTGGCGAAGTGCGCGCGGGCGAGTCGTTCGCAGGGGTGGTCCAGCCAGGACAGGCCGTAGAGATCATGACTGGTGCGCCAATGCCTGCCGGTGCCGACGCCGTCGTAATGATCGAGCACACTACCCGCGACGGAAATCGCATCGGCACAGATCGATCCTTAACCGTGGGGGAGAACTATAATCCGGCAGGCGCGGAAGCCCGCGTGGGGGATTCGGTGGTCCGGCGCGGGGCTGTGGTGGGTTATGCGGAAATTGCCATGGCCGCCACTGTTGGCCTGACAAAACTGCCTGTATTTGTCCGCCCGCGTGTAGCAATTCTTGCCACAGGTGACGAACTGGTAGACGTCGCTGAGACTCCTAAGCCATGGGAGGTGCGAAACTCGAATTCCTTGTCGATCAGTGCGCAGGTGGCGCGTTGCGGCGCACTTCCACATGCGCTTCCGGTTGCCCGCGACAACCTGAACGAGACTCGCGAACGAGTGGAACAGGGATTGGCGCACGACTTGCTCCTCGTCTCCGGAGGTGTCTCGGCCGGCAAATATGACGTGGTGGAGAATGTCCTGGCGGAACTGGGCGCTGAGTTCTATTTCGATCGAGTGCGCATGCAACCGGGCCAGCCTGTGGTTTTCGGCCGTGTCGGCGAGACTTTCTTCTTCGGCCTGCCAGGAAACCCGCTGTCCGGAATGGTGACGTTTGAGGTGCTGGCAAGAGCTGCGGTGGAGTTGATTGCCGGCCGCGCCACGACGATGCTTCCCTTGTTATGGTCTCGGCTGGGCAGGGAGCTGCGGCAACGCACCGGACTCACGCGTTTTGTTCCATCCTGTCTGAGCGCGGACGGGGCGAGTGTGGTTCCCGCGGGCTGGCACGGCTCAAGCGATATTCCCGCGGCGGTACGGGCGAACGCATGGATGGTTACCGACTCCGAGCGAGAGCACTACGACGCGGGGGAGTGGGTTCGAGTGATGCCGAGGTACGCGTGACATGAGCAGTCTGTCTCACTTCGACGATGAGGGAAGCCCGCGCATGGTGGACGTGAGCGCGAAGCCGCAAACAAAGCGCATTGCCCGCGCCCACGCCTTTGTCGCCATGAGCGCCGACGTAATGGCGAAACTCGGCGAGAATCCCAAGGGCAATCCTTTGGAAATTGCGCGGATTGCCGGCATCGCGGCGGCCAAGAAAACATCCGATCTGATTCCGCTTTGCCATCCGGTGATGCTAACCCACGTGGACGTGGAGACGTCTCTGGAACCGGACGGAGTGCGGATTCTGACCTCGGCCGTTACAACCGCCCAGACCGGTGTGGAAATGGAAGCGCTGACCGCCGCGGCAGTGGCCGCGCTGACCATATACGACATGACCAAAGCCCTGGACAAGGCCATCGAAATCCGCGAAGTCTACCTGCTCATGAAGACAGGCGGGAACAGCGGCGATTACCGCAGGGCGGAGATATGATCCGCACGGCCGTGGTCACCATCAGCGATTCGGTTGCACGCGGTTCGCGGGAAGACCGATCCGGCCCCGCGGTATGCAAGCGCGCCGAACAGCTGGGCTGGAGAGTGTCTGAAACGGAAGTTGTGGAGGACGACCGCGAAGCCATCGCACGACTTCTCGCCGATCTCACCGACCGGCGAACCGTCTCTCTGATCCTCACCACGGGAGGCACCGGGCTTGCTGTGCGCGATGTCACCCCGGAGGCCACCCGCGCCGTGGTGGAGCGTGAGATTCCCGGGATTGGAGAATTAATGCGCAGCGAAGGCCGACGATTCACGCCGCGGGCTGTATTGTCGCGAGGTATCGCCGGAACACGTGGCCGCACCCTGATTGTCAACCTGCCCGGATCCCCTAAAGGCGCGGTGCAATCGCTTGACGCAGTGGCGGATCTGACACCGCACATTATCGATCTTCTGGAAGGCAGAACGGAGCACAAATAATCCATGCAGACCATGTACCGCTTTTCGATGCCGCTGTTGTTGAGCTGTTTCCTGCTGGCGCAAACGCCCGCGCCGCCGGAACAAGAGCCGTCCGACGACGATATGATCCGCACGCAGGTGAACATCGTTGTCGCGCCCACCACCGTCACCGACAAGGTGGGCGACTTCGTGAACGGACTGCAGCCCGGAGACTTTACGCTCTACGACAACAACCATCCGCAGAAGACGGGCGTGGATGTCAGCTATCGCCCCATCTCGCTCGTGGTTGCGGTGCAGGCCAACAACATGGTGGACGAAATTCTGCCGAAAATCCAGAGAATTGGCAGTGTTCTCGACGCGCTGGTGGTGGGTCAGTCCGGAGAGGTGGCGGTGATTGCATTCGACCACCGGATCCGGACTCTGCTGGATTTCACCAAGGATTCAGGCAAGGTTTCGGACACGCTTCGAAAGATCAGTGCCGGCAGTTCCAGCAGCCGTGTGATCGACGCGACTGCTGAAGGGATTCGTATGTTGCGCAGCCGTCCGGAGGAGCGCCGCCGTATTCTGCTACTGATCAGCGAGAAGCGCGATATCGCCAGTTCGGGCCACCTGCGGGAAACCCTGAACTATGCGCAGCTTTCCAACGTGACCATTTATTCCGTGGATATTTCGCACCTGATGTCCAGCCTGACCGGCCATTCCATTCCTCCGCGCCCCGATCCCATTCCGCCGGGCGGCCAGCACTTGCCTACCGGAAGCACAGCAACGCCCAACGATCTGGATCAGAACTTCAACATCGGTAACTGGGTGCCTGCCATGAAGGAGATTTTCGATCAGAGCAAGAGGGTTTTTGTGAAAGATCCCGTGGATGTGATGACGAAACTGACAGGCGGCCGTGAGTTTTCCTTTATTACGCAGAGCAAGCTGGAAAACGCGCTGACGCAGCTCGGCGAGGAACTGCACAGCCAGTATTTCCTGAGCTATAAGCCGGACGATTTAGGCGAGCCGGGCTTTCACACGATTCGCGTCGAAGTGGACCGCAGCGGTCTCACCATTCGAACGCGTCCCGGATACTGGGTAGCTGGCCTGGGCCAGTAAAAAGAAGCTTAGCCGCGAACACTGGCAGTGGGAATACGCTGTACCAGATCCTGCATCTGCGCGCGGCTTTCCTGGCCTATGGTGAAACAATCCAGGCAATCCTGCGCCAGCGCATATTGCAGGCATTCGTCGGGTTTGTGGGCCAGTTCGCCAGCGCCGAAGATTTTCATGCCGATGACGCCTTTTCCCTGCTTCTTCATCTGCCGCAACACTCCGCGAACGGTGTCCGGGTCGGCGTCCATGGCCACCTGAGCCGGATTCAACCGCGCCAGATCCACTTCCACCCAGGGCGAGGCCGCCGCCAGCTTCAAAGCTCCCAGCGTGTGGCATGATACGCCTTTCGTGCGCACGATTCCTTTCTCCTGGGCTTCGCTGATCACTTCCATCGCGCCTTTCCGATTCTCGGGCCACTCGTCATCGTGCAGGTAGTGCAGCAGCATGATGTCGATGTAGTCGGTACCCAGCTCCTTGCGGAAACGGTCCAGGTCGGCTCGCATGTCCTTGGCCGTCATGGACTCGGTCTTGGTGAGAATTGTGACCTTGTCGCGCGGGATGCCAGACTTCAACGCGCGCGCCAGATGCGGATGGGAGCCGTAGTTGTCGGCAGAATCCCAGAATGTGATGCCCTGATCGTAAGCGGCCTTAAACAGGTCTGCGATGCCGTCAAGCCCAAGTTGCCGCACCTGATTCGAACTGTGCCCCACGCCATTCGTACCCGTGCCCATGGCCAGGCGACTGACCTCTACCTGACGAGGCCCGAGCTTCACCCTGTCGGCAACGGTCTTCCGCGTTGTGCCGGCGAAAAGATGGTAGGGAAACGCGTTGAGCGCGGCGGCGCCCATGGTGGCCGATTGCAGGAATTGGCGGCGATTCATATGTCCATCTTAGACGCGTTTGAGCCGACAATGGTGGTATGGCCGAATATGCTCACCCTGAAGTGCTTGTGACTACCCAATGGGTAGCCGAACATGCCGCGGACGCAAGTGTGCGCGTTGTGGAGGTTGACGTCGACACAAGAGCTTACAGTGAAGGGCACGTGCCCGGGTCCATCGCCTGGGCCTGGACCTCGCAGCTTAGCGACACTCTGACGCGCGACATTCTCTCAAGGGAGCAGTGGGAGAGCCTGGCGAGTGCCGCGGGCATTACAAACGAGACGACGCTCGTGTTGTATGGCGATAACAACAACTGGTTCGCCGCATGGGCGTTCTGGCAGGCGACGATCTATGGGCACCAGGATGTTCGATTGATGGACGGGGGTCGCAAAAAATGGCTGGCGGAAGGGCGCGAGCTCACTACTGAAGTTCCTGCGATTGAACCGACGTCGGCATACCGGGCATCGGAGGCCGATCATTCCCTGCGCGCATTGTTGCCGCAAGTGCAGGAGGGTCTCAGCGAGCGCGCGTCAGCTCTCGTGGACGTGCGCAGCCCGCAGGAGTTCACTGGTGAGATTCTGGCGCCTCCGGGGTTACCGGAGACGTGCCAGCGTGGCGGACATATCCCAGGTGCGCGGAGCATTCCCTGGGGCAAGGCGGCGAATGAGGACGGGACGTTCAAGTCATTCGATGAGTTGAAGAAAATCTACGGCGGCGAGGGCGTTGATGGGTCCAGGCCGGTCATTACGTATTGCCGGATCGGCGAGCGATCCAGCCATACGTGGTTCGTGCTGAAATACCTGCTCGGGTACGGCGACGTGCGCAATTATGACGGTTCCTGGACGGAGTGGGGGAACCTGGTGGGTGCGCCGGTGGAGCGGTGATGAAGGCGGAGGATTATTCGGAGAGGCACCTGGAGCTGGAAGGCTGGCCGGTGAATGTGACCTCATGGCGGCTTGGCGAGACGTGGCACGCCAAAGCCGATAACGTATCGCCGGGCGCGGCCCTGGCGCGGATGAGCGCCGGGACTAAGGAAGAAGCAGAAGCAAGGGTGATCGCAAGAGCGAAGGAGTTGCTGGGGCGCACGCGGCGGCGGGCGGTGTGAGTGCCTGCACTTCATGCTATCATGCAGGCATGAAGATGCGGGCAGGAGAAGTCCAGTACACGATCCGCGGGGTTCCTGCCGAAGTGGATCGCATTTTGCGCCAGAAGGCGTCTCGGCGGAAGCGAAGCCTCAATCAGGTAATTCTGGACGAACTGGCGGCGGCCACCGCGGGCGGCCAGCGACTGGCCGACTTCTCAGATGTCGTGGGCCGGTGGACACCGGATGCCGCATTTGACAACACTGTGGCCGCGCAGCGCCGAATCGACCCGGACAAGTGGAAGTGAGAGTCGCGCTGGACACCAACCGGCTTACCGACCTGTTCCAGGGTGACACCGACCTGGCCGAGTTGCTATCCAGGTGTGAAGAGGTCTGGATTCCGCTTGTGGTACTCGCGGAGATCAAGGCCGGTTTCTACGGTGGGACCGAGCGGCTGCGTAACGAGATTCTGCTGCGAAAGTTTCTGATGAAGACCACGGTGAAAGTTCTGCTCCCCGGCAGGGAGACGGCAGAACACTACGCTCACCTGTTCGTTCAGCTCAAGCGGGCCGGAACGCCGGTTCCCGATAACGACTTGTGGATCGCGGCCCTTGCCTTGGAGCACGATCTTGCGCTGATCACGCGCGACCGGCACTTCGCGCGCATCCCGCAACTATTGCGCGCTTGAACATCCAAACTGCACAGGTTCATGTAGCCTCCGGCTTTCCAGTACCGCGGAACGGGTCCGGCACCGTGGCCTTGACTAGATCGATGGCCCGAAGCGCGATGCTACGCTCTATCTTCACCCAGTAGCGTCAGAAGACAATGGGTTTGCGAACGCTCCTCGAGGCACGGATCAAGTCGATCATTTGTGCTTCGAAGTTACGCAATAGCTGCTCATCCACGGGATCAAGGCAATAGACGGCATGAACAGCGTCCAGTTCTGCGGCGACGTCTTCCACATCTTGCAGAGTAAGAAAATCGCCGCTGTGGGTGCCATCGTAGACCACTTTGGTCAAAAGCGTGGGGAATCGGTCTGGTGTTTGATTGAATAAGTTCCGCAGAAGCCAGCCAGAGCCATGTTTCCGATGCGATGAGAGACCAAATGACCTTCCGGTCCGTGGTCGCAGGCTGATGCCAACCAGTCATAGAATCGGTGCTGATCTGCGCCAGGCGCGTCCCAGAGTAGACAGACTTCCCCGTCATCGTCGACATAAACCAGTTCCGGTTGCGGCGGCGGTGTACGAACCTTGCCGGTTTCATAGCAGTCACAGCAGACCCACGCGTCAAGACCCATATCTCCTACGCTGTCACTACCTCAGTCAGCCCACGCAGCTCAATCTCCTGCTGGCGGATGAGATACTTCTGCGTCTTCCCGTTCGCCGTGGCCGGGAACTCGTCGACGAACCGCACATATTGCGGGATCTTGAAATGCGAAATCTCTCCTTTGCAGAATTCGCGGATCTCTTCTTCGGTCGCGGTTTCGCCGGGCTTCAGCCGAATCCACGCCAGCACCACTTCGCCGAGCTTCGCGTCAGGTAACCCCACCACTTCAACGGCCGCCACCTTCGGATTCGTGTAAAGGAACTCCTCCACCTCTTTCGGGTACACATTTTCACCGCCGCGAATGATCACATCGCGGACGCGCCCGGTCAGGTGGATGTAGCCGTCTTCGCGAAGGATAGCCAGGTCGCCGGTATGCAGCCAGCCGTCCCGATCTACCACTTCGCGCGTGGCCGCTTCGTCGCCGTCGTAGCCCTTCATGACCAGATAGCCGCGCGTGCAGATCTCACCGCGCGTTCCCACGGGCACGGTCTCGCCGGTTTTCGAATCGATCAGCTTCACCTCGGTCTCGTGCAGCGGAAAGCCAACGGTGGAGACGCGGCGCTCCATGGTGTCGTCTACCATCGACCCGGTGATCACCGGCGAACTTTCCGTCTGCCCGTATACGATGGTGATCTCCGCGCAGTGCATCTCCGTCATGACGCGCTTCATGATCTCAACCGGACAGGGTGCGCCGGACATGATGCCGCCGCGCAGGGAGGAGAAATCGTATTTCGCGAAATCGGCGTGGTTGATTTGCGCGATGAACATGGTGGGCACACCGTAGACGAGCGTGCAGCGCTCACGGTCCAGCGCCTGCATGGTGGGTAGCGCGTGAAAGCGGTCGTTTGGCAGGATCATTGCCGCGCCCACGTTAATTGCCACCATAGTTCCAATCACGCAGCCGAAGCAGTGGTAGAGCGGCACTGGAACGCAGATGCGGTCCTGTTCGGTGACTTTGAGCACCTTACCGATAAACAGGCCGTTATTGACCAGTCCGCGATGGGTAAGCATCACGCCCTTGGGAAAACCCGTGGTTCCGGAGGTGTACTGCAGGTTGGCCACGTCGTTGGGTTCGACCTTCACGTCCGGGTATGCGCGGCCCTCCTCGAGGAACTGACTCCATGAATCGGTGTCCAGGCAGATGCGATGATCGAGCGGCATGGCTGCCCGGCGCGCGGCTTCGTCGAGAATCGTGCGGTAGTCGGACCTCTCGTCGCGCTCCTTGAGAAAAATCGCCTTGATGCCGGATTTCACCAGCGCGTATTCCAGTTCGTGAATACGGTAGGCCGGGTTTATGTTTACCAACAGGATGCCAGCGCGCGCGGCGGCCAGTTGCACCATCACCCACTCGGCGCAGTTGGTGGCCCAGATGCCGATGCGATCGCCCGGTCCGAGGCCCAGACCGGCGAATCCACGAACTGTACGTTCCACCTGCTCGTGCAAATCTGCGTAGGTGTAGCGCAGGTTTTGATGGACCGAGACCAGAGCCTCGCGCTCCGGATACGCGTTCACGGCGCGGGTGAACGTCGTATGGATGCTCTGTTCGAGCAGAGTGGCATCGCGGCCACGAACATAGCTTTGAGACACGGAAGAACCAGCATACTGCTACGCGTGGGGATTGTGCCACCGCAGCACGAGGCCCTGGTGGCGAGTCAGTCTGAGATCCGTACTGGATTCACAGCTCTTAGTCCCGCAAAATGCTTCTCATTGCCCGTGACCACGATACAATCATTGGCTTCGGCAATGGCGGCAACAATCATGTCGAGGGGGCTTCTTGGTCGCCCGTGCTTCATTCCTTCGGCCATGAGATGCGCCCAGATTAGACCCGCTCTTTCATCGAACGGAAGCACGCGCCCGGCGAAAAGCGCCTGCGGACCCTCCGGGCCGCCAAACCAGCGCTCCAACGCGACACGTTTCTTCCCCGCGGGTTTTTCCAATACACCGCGCAGAATCTCCGCGACTGTCAATGACGCGATGAACAAGCTCTCGTCGGCTTGTTCCGCCATCCATCCGATTAGTGCTTCCGATGGCTTCGATTTCGTGACGTCGCTGATGATGTTGGTGTCGAGGAGATAACGCGTCACAAGTGCACCTTGCGGTCATCCGCGAGGGACCTCGTAATGTTTAGATCGGCGCCGACGAGGGGGGAGCGGCGCAGAGCACTGAGGACTCCGCCTTTCTGTGGACGCTCATCCGCGATGGTGCAGCGCAAGGCGGTACGAATCCGCGTCGAGTCAGCAGTCTTGTCGGCGAGGCGCCGGGCAAGTGTTCGAATCAGTTCCCTGTCCGTGCTCAGCCCCAGCACCTCGAAGCGGGCCATCCCTTGTTGGCCGAGACGCTTACGGTAGGCATTTAAAGCGCGCTTCTGCGAAGTATCCCTCATATCCAGTAATATACCCGGATATTTGGGCGACGGCAACTGGACCGACCCGGGCTGTTACTTCCCGAGAGCCGCCTGTGCAGCGGTGGACAGCTTATCCGCGTGTGACACCAGCATGGTGATTTGCCACCGCTCGGTATCCGTTAAGGTGCTCTCGAAACCCGGCATGCCGGACAGCCGAATCCCGTGCGTGACCTTCCAGAAGGTGGCGCCTTCGGGATCGTCGGTCACCATGTCGTCCTTCTCGAACAGCCGGGGAGGCGGTGGGAACATCCCTTTGGAGATCGCCGTGGGCTGCTTTCCAGGGGCGCCATGGCAAACCGCGCAATGCTGCTTGTACAGCTCTGCGCCGGCCACTGTGTTGCCGTCGTCGAAGGTCAGCGGATCCTTCCTGTCTTTCGCGTCGCCAATGCTCGCGCGGAGGGCCATGTGCGCCAGCGTTTTCTCCATGGGCAGTGGTGCCGCGGTGGTGGATAACGAAACTCCTCCCCCTCGAACAAACAGATAGCCGCCGACGCCAATCGCCAGCAACGTCAAAACAACGCCGAGAATAAATCCACGCAAGTGGAACGACCTTTCTGGTTAATGTCCCGCGGGAGCGTTTGGTAACTGTTCTTCGCCCGGCTTCAGCGGATATTTCGCGCCTTCCGGAATCGGACACAGCATGTCCTCTTTACGCATTACCAGCGTGGACGTGTTGTAGCTGGCCAGTTCGAAACCGTGCCCATGCGTGATGGCGTCGGTGGGACACGCCTCGACGCAATAACCGCAAAAGATGCAGCGGTTGTAATCGATGTTGTACACCTTCGCGTAGCGTTCTCCGCCGCTGATGCGCGCCGTATCGGTGTTCTCGGCCGCTTCAATGTAGATGCAGTCGGCCGGACACGCTGCCGCGCAGAGGTAGCACGCAACGCATTTTTCAAGGCCATTCTCGTCACGCTGCAGAACGTGTTTGCCGCGGAAGCGCTCCTGCAGGATGGGGGGCGCATCCGGATATGCGTCGGTGATGGTGGTGTTGAGCATCTCGCGGAAGGTGATGCTCATGCCCTTCGCGATGGCGGCTGCGGAACTCAGGACTTCGTTGATGGACGGCATGCTCTGCCTCTCAGGGTAACATCACGCGAGCGGCGGACGGCGGCGGTGCCAGTCCGTGTGTTGCTGGAACAGGCGTGCGGCGGCGACAACCTTGGCGTCGTCGTAAACGCGGCCTACGAACTGCACGCCCACCGGCAGCCCGCTGGTGAAACCGCAGGGAACGCTGATGGCTGGGAGGCCGCAGAAATTCCCGATCCCGCCCAGTGGATCGGCGTATTGGATACCGGTCTCCAGATTTGCGCTCAGCGGTGTCGCGGTCATGGGCTGCGAGGCGGCGGCCAGCACGTCGAAGTTCTCAAACAACGCGTCGATCTTCCGTTGGAGAATCCCGCGGACGCGTTGAGCCCGCATGTAATCCGATGCCGGAATCTGCTGATTGACGTAGCCGCCGATGCGCCCCAGCGGGTCGGCTAGTTGCGACACGCGCCCGGAATCGATGAGATCGCCGAACGCCGACGCGCCCTCCACCGAGACCACGACTCCTGCTGCCACTTCCCAGGGACCTTCCGGCAATTCAGCCGGAGCGATGTGTGCGCCGGCATCGCTCAGCACGCGTCGAGCGTCGTTCGCGGCGGCTTCCAGGGGCGCGGGGAGGTCTTTCCAGGCATTGGTGAGCCATCCGATCCGCAGCGGCGAAGAGGCACCGGCGTCGTATGCGAAGGCGCCATCGGGCAGGGAAGCGGCATCGGCCGAATCGTGTCCCGCGATGGCCGCCAGAACAATCGCGCAATCGTCGGCACTGCGGGCCAGCGGACCAATCTTGTCCATGGAAAAGGCCAGCGCCATCGCGCCGTGCCTGCTGACGCGGCCGTAAGTGGGTCGCATTCCCGAAGCGCCGCAGAAGGCGGAGGGACAGATGATCGAGCCCCACGTTTCCGTGCCAATCGCAAAGCCCGCCAGCGCCGCGGTAGCAATGGCGCCTGAGCCGCTCGACGAACCGCACGTCCAGCAGTCGGTGTTCCAGGGATTGTGTGTGGCGCCCGTGAGTGAGGCCGAGGCGAAACGATAATTCATACCGCCGGCCAGTTCAATCATCGCGGCCTTTCCAATTAGAATTGCGCCCGCCTCACGCAGCTTGCGAATTACTGTCGCGTCGTAATCGAATTTCTGATCGGCGAAGGGTTTCGCTCCCCACGTTGTAGGGTAACCGCGCACGGCAAGCAGGTCCTTCGCCGCGTACGGAATGCCATGCAGCAGCCCGCGATATCCGCCCGATGCGATTTCCGCTTCCGCCTGTTTCGCTTCAGACCGTGCCAGCTCCGGAGTCAGCGTGACGTAGGCATTCAGCTTCGCACCGATTCGCTGGCTCCGCTCCAGATACGCTTCAGTGAGTTCTACCGGTGAAATCGTGCGTGTGTGCAAGCGGTCGGCGAGTTCCCGCACGGGTAGATACAGGATGTCGTCGCCAATCATCGATTAACTCCGGTCTGCGCGCCACACACGGAACATGGTGGCCGGCTCATCGGCATTCTGCAATGGAAAAGCCCGCAACGGCTCTACGCCCTTCACGCCCGCAATCAGCAGACGACGGATATCCGCCTTCTCCACATCGGAAAGCTGTTTCGCGTGGCTTTCCATGATTGCGTCATACTGTCGCTGCGCCTCCCCCGTGAGCGGAGCTTCCGCGGTTTCCGCGCCTACAGCCGTCACCGCCAGCAATCCGCCTGCGAACGATCTGCGCGATACGCGGGACATATTCAGCAATCCATGCCGTGACGGCGGCACACGCCCGACAGCATTTCCCACAACGCATCCAGCGCCTGCGCGGATGCCTGCCGCACGGAATCGGCATTGGTGTCCGAAACATGCGTTTCCAGCAGACGGCGCTCGACAGCGGAATGCTCGCGGTCGGCTTCTTCATGCACTACGAAATACTGCAGCGCCTCAGGGCTGTCCTTCCCATAGAAACGCTTCAAGCCATCGATCTTCGATGTGGCGACAGCCGGAATCTGGCTTTCATAGGAATAAAGCGCCGCCAGTCCTTCCGCAGTCGAGCCATCGCGGCAGAATCGCCGAAACGCATCCACGAGATTTCGCGTTTCATCCCACGGCTCGGCCGACCTCACATCATCCTCCGAAGCCCCCACGGCGCCCGCAAACTGCATCCACAACTCAGGGTGATTCGGCGATCCCGCCTCTTCATCCATCAGGTTCTGTAGAATCTGCCGGCGCGTCGCCGCGTCCGCGGTGTGCGAATGCAGCGCCGACAGGTACGTCGGGAAGGCCTCCACATGGCGGTAATACTGAATCGCGTAATCTTTGAGTGCGGCAGCGGTCAATTCGCCGCGCGTCCAGGCTTGGTAAAACGGATGCGTCAAAAGGCT
>Ga0265325_10001499_pt1 | contig 16417 bp, 19 predicted proteins | sample 41420metaG_FD_202090 | JGI IMG/M metagenome (GOLD analysis project Ga0265325, IMG submission 202090) | Rhizosphere microbial communities from Carex aquatilis grown in University of Washington, Seatle, WA, United States - 4-14-20 metaG | ecosystem: Host-associated > Plants > Roots > Rhizosphere...
CATCTGCGCGCTGCAGCGCACAGATGAACTGCCGGGGGGCGGGAGTGCGGCACTCGTGCTGCGATAAAGACGCTATGCCAAAGCCGCGGAAAATACTTCCCCCCTGAATGGGGGAGGCTAAGCCGAAGGTTCGTATCCGATCGCCGCTTCGATCTCGATGGTTCGCTGCACGGCCGGGCGCGCCATCATGCGGACGTAATGCGCCGAGAGGTTCGGAAATGCGCCCGGCTCGGGATGTACGTCGACGACAAACCGCCAGTACAGGCGGAACAAGTGAATGTCTGCGATGGAATATTTGGCCAGCACCCATTCTCGCTCTCCCAGTTTCCAGTCGGCGATGCCGAGCACCTCTTTCCAACGTTCCACACCTTGCCGTCGCGCCGGATGGATCGACGAGGCGATGAAGGACATCCAGGAAATGGCTTGGGCTTCGGCGATGATGTCGCCCATGGACAACAGTTCCGCCTCGGGAAACCGCCGCGCCAGAAAGAACAGGATCGCGGCGACTTCGGTCAGCGGCGTTCCGTTGATAAGCAGCAACGGAACCTTGCCTTCCGGATTGAGCGCCAGATAAGCGGGCTCGCGGTTCTCCTTTTTGGCCAGCGAAATCGGCCGGCTCTCGAACGGCGTGCCGATCTCGTGCAGCGCGATATGCGGCGCCATCGAGCTTGATCCGGGCGTAAAATAGAATGTCAGCATGATCGCGCCTTCCGCTGGAATGCTCGGCCTCGTGTTGTCGTCGAGGTCGCATAACACGTATGTTACCGGCTAAAGTCCGCTCATTGCAGCAAAAATGCCAGACAATTTCGCCCCCTCTATCCCCTCAAAGATTGGCGGCGGTGACCGCCTTCCTCACCCCAACGGATTCACCCACCGCAGTTTCTTGAACCGCGCGAAGTCGGTATCGGTGCTGCACAGCGTCAGCCCATGTTCGATGGCGAGCGCGGCGAGATGGGCGTCCATAACCAGTTTTCCGGCGACGCCCGGCAGCAAGATCAATTCGTTCAGGGCGTCTGCATGTCGATCCGTCGGTCGCGGAACCCATGCTGTCGGACAGGACAGCCATTCGCAAATCTGGCCCCATGCCGATGCTGTGGAAATAGGATTTGGCAATGCGCGAGGATTCGTGGTTACGCGCGCGAAGGCCATCGTGCTTTCCCAGGGCAGTCCGACACGCTCGGTGCCGTTCAATTTCTCGTTCAACCATCGCAGAGCGTGTTCATGCTGAACGAAGCGATCGACGCTCGCGTAAATGAGGATGTTCGCGTCTACAAGGATCACTTGTAGTCTTCGCCTTCGATCATCGCGAGCACTTCGCCGATGTTGTCCATGTTCTTGATCAGCGGCTCGCCGCAATCGAACACGCGAGTCACAAATGGCTTGCGCGGCATTGGCGGCGTCTCTATCGCATCCAGGCCCTGGCGCACGGCTTCGTTGATGAGTTCCTTCAGGCCAAGATCGCGTTCTTTGCGCAGGCGTTTGAGCCGCACAGCCACGTCGGGGTCGAAGGTGACGGTTGTTCGCATCTTATTCATAGCATCAAGACATCAACACGGTGATGCTTTGATGTCAACCGATGGTTGCCAAATTGTCACACATCGGCTTGAACTATAGGAATTCACACCCATATCACCCGCGCGTATCGTATGTCCGCGCAGGAGCGCATAAATGCAAAGGGAGAAGATTGCCGGTGGCACCCCCACCCCGACCGCAAAGTCGAAAACAACCTCCGGCCTAAAATGTCCTTCAATCAATGAGTTACAGAACGGCCCCATGAAGGAGACGGAGTGATCGAAGCGATCCACATCATCGGCGGCGGATTGGCCGGCAGCGAAGCGGCCTGGCAAATAGCGCAGGCCGGCACGCGCGCGGTGCTGCACGAGATGCGGCCCGTGCGCGGCACCGAGGCGCACCAGACCGACGGACTCGCCGAGCTGGTCTGCTCCAACTCGCTGCGCTCCGACGACCCCGAGAACAACGCCGTTGGCTTGCTGCACGAGGAAATGCGCCGCGCGGGTTCGCTGGTGCTGCGCGCCGCCGATGCGCACAAGCTTCCGGCGGGCGGCGCGCTGGCGGTGGACCGCCACGGTTTTTCCGCCGCAATCACGAGCGCCCTGGCCGATCACCCCAATGTGGAAATCCGCCGCGAGGAGATCGCGCTGCCGCGGCCGGAATGGGGTTCCACGATCATCGCCACCGGGCCGCTCACCGCCCCCGCGCTCGCCGATTTCATTCGGTCGCTGACGGACACCGAGGCGCTCTCCTTCTTCGACGCCATCGCGCCCATCGTCCATCGCGACTCCATCGACATGAACATCGCCTGGATGCAATCGCGTTACGACAAAGGCGACGGCGCCGATTACGTCAACTGCCCGCTGAACCAGGAGCAATACATCGCTTTCGTGGACGCGCTGCTGACCGGCGAGAAGACAGATTTCAAGGAATGGGAAAAATCCACGCCCTATTTCGAAGGTTGCCTGCCAGTGGAAGTGATGGCGGCGCGCGGTGTCGACACGTTGCGTTATGGGCCAATGAAGCCGGTCGGCCTATTCGACGCGCGCACGAGCGCCCGGCCTTATGCCGTCGTACAGCTTCGCCAGGACAATGCGCTGGGCACGCTGTGGAATATGGTGGGCTTTCAGACCAAGCTCAAACACGCCGAGCAGACGCGCATCTTCCGCATGATCCCCGGCCTGTTTGAGGCAAGTTTTGCCCGGCTGGGCGGATTGCATCGCAACACCTTCATCAACTCGCCGCGCCTGCTCGACGGGCAGCTTCGCCTCAAGGCGCTTCCTGCGCTGCGCTTCGCCGGCCAGATCACCGGCGTCGAAGGCTATGTGGAAAGCGCCGCCATCGGCTTGCTGGCGGGCCGCTTCGCCGCGGCCGAGGCACGCGGCCACGTCTGCGATCCGCCGCCGCCCACCACCGCGTTCGGGGCTCTGCTGGCCCACATCACGGGCGGGGCGGACGCCGCAACGTTCCAGCCGATGAATGTGAATTTCGGATTGTTCCCGGACTTGGCGCCCTCGGAAAAGGTGCGCGGCCGCGACCGCAAGAAAGCGCTGTCCCACCGCGCTTTGGCCGATTTGGCGAAATGGCTTAGATAAAAAAGAGTGAGGAAATAGGGACCTTTTTCACCTCCCCCTTGCGGGGAGGTCGACGCACGAAGTGCGTCGGGTGGGGGTCAAATGCGACCGCGAGCTGCAGCGGTAAAGAGTGAAATCTGCCGCCGCCACAGCGCCGGTTCGCTGCTTCGAAAATAGAGTGGCACCAGCGCCGCCGGAAGGAGCGCAGGCAAGGCCTCACGCGGTATCGCAAATTTTCGTGCTGCCGCGAGATGAATTTGCGCCGCACGGGCCAAGTGCGGCTCGACGATTCGAAACCTGTCGCCATGCCGTCCCGCAAGGGCGAACGCGATGCCGGCTTCTTTCGCCGCACCGTCGAGCGCATCGCCCGCTCCCAGCACACGCGCCGCCAGCCGCATCATGCTGCCCGACGTCACATCGCAATAGTCTTCGAGCGTTTCCATATCCGCAAAAGGCTCCCGCGAGACATCGAAGGAGCGCGCCGCGATGATGGCCTCGAACAATTCCTGTGGGAGATCGTTCGCCGCCAGCGTCTCGACCAATGCGCGCGCCACATCGTGGTTGCGGGCCTTTCCGGCACGCGCGCCTTCCACCGTCTCGCGCCACCATGCCAGGCGGATGTCCCCGACCATCGGTTCGCGCACCGCATCGGCCACATGCGCCATTTCATAATAGAGAGCATACAGGGCAAACAAAAAATGCCGTTTGTCGGTAGGCGCAAACAGCGCCGAAAAATACCGGTCGGGGTCGTGGCGGCGAACCAGTTCCTCGCAGGCGGCGAATGCAGTCACGGCGGTCGTCCTAACGAAAAAGCCGCCCGGTCGCCCGGGCAGCTCCTTCATACGTCAATGCGCGTGTTCTCAATAGATGTTCTGCGCCGCGACCATGGCGAACAGCATCGGAATCGAAAGCATCGTGTTGATGCGGCTGAACATCCCGGCGGTCTTTGCCGCCGCCGCCTTATCGTCTGCGGAGAGGTCGGGATATTTGTTGCCGATGTTCAGCGCCTTCTGCTGGCTCGGCCAGATCAGGAACCAGACATTGAACCACATGATCGTTCCGAACCACATGCCGATACCGATGCCGATGGACTTGGGAACGGTGAAGCCTTCCGTCGCATCCAACGTGTACGCCTGCAACAGATAGCCGTTTAGATACGCCAGGATGATACCGAAGACGATGGTCCCCATCGCCGCCCAGCGGAACCAGAACAGCGCGGCAGGCGTGATGTACTTGCCCAGCGCCGGGCGAAGCTCGGCCGGAATCTGCGGCACCGTCGGCGTCGCGACGAAATTGAAGTACCACAAGAGGCCGATCCACATCACGCCGCACAGAACGTGCAGCCAGCGGATCAGGAACGGCCAGAACGTAGCAGCATCGAAACCTTGAACCTTGAGATAAAGAAGAAACAGCAGAACCGCGATAACGGCTCCTGCAATCACTGTGTTGCGCAGATTCGAGAAAAAGGCGGCCATCGCAATACCCTCCCAGCGGTATGGAAATCCCGTCGCAGATTGACCTTGTCCAGGGAATTTTTGGGCCGGATTCGCTTAGATCGCAAGCTTTTTCGGCCGGCGGACATGCAGCCAGATGATCACGATCAGGCGCGTGACCATCACCGCCGTAAAGAACGAGGTGATGATGCCGACGCCCAGCGTCACGGCGAAGCCGCGCACCGGCCCGGACCCCAGCTCGAACAAGATCAGCGAAGCGATCAGATGGGTGGCGTTGGCGTCGATAATCGTCGCCATGGCGCGTCGGAAACCCGTATCGATCGAGCCGAGCATACTTCGCCCGTTGCGCTGTTCTTCACGAATACGTTCGTAGATCAGCACGTTGGCATCGACGGCCATGCCCATGGTCAGCACGATGCCCGCGATGCCGGGCAGCGTCAGCGTCGCGCCGAACATCGTCATGATCGCCAGCAGCAGCACGATGTTCAAGGTCAGGGCGACGTCGGCGAACACGCCGAACAATCCGTAGCGGAGGATCATAAACACGGCGACCAGAATGAGCCCCGCGATCGAGGAGTACTGGCCGGCTTTCACCGAATCCGCGCCAAGCTCCGGCCCGACGGTGCGCATTTCGATCGGCTTGAGTGGCGCCGGTAGTGCGCCGGCTCTGAGCATGGCCGAAAGATCGCTGGCAGTCTGGATCGTGAAGTTACCCTCGATCTCGCCCGACCCGGTCAGGATCGGTTCGCGGATCGACGGTGCCGTGAGGATCTTTTTGTCGAGCACGATGGCGAACCGGCGATTCACGTTTTCCTTCGTCACGGTGCCGAATTCGCGCGCGCCGACGCTGTCGAATCGCATGGTCACGACGACTTGGCCGGTTTGCTGGTTGGTGGACCAGCCGGCGTTCTTCAACCGGTCGCCGGCGACAATGATCCGTTTCTCGACCAGAAGCGGAGGCAGTGCGATCTTCTTGACGCCGCTGTCCTGCTGCAAAAGCTCGTCACCGATGGGGATACGGCCCCTCATCGCCTGTTCGACGTCGGCTGTTTCGTCCACCAGCTGGAATGTCATCTTGGCGGTGGTTTGAAGGATCTTCAGAAGATGGGTGGGATCCTGCAGGCCGGGAACCTGCACCACGATTCGGTCCTTGCCCTGCTGTTCGATGCCGGGTTCTTTGGTGCCCAATTCGTCGATGCGTTTGCGCACGACTTCGATCGAACGGGTGACGATGTCCGTTTCGGTTTGCTTCTTATAGGCCTCCGTCATGCGCAGGACGACGCGGTTCTGGCCCGGTTGGCTGACGTCGTATTGGTGACCGCCCACGGAGAACACCGCGCCGCCGGTCGTCGGGTTGAGCGCTTTGATTGCCGTCAGCGCGTCGGCGTACTGCGTGGGATCGATGATCCGCACTGTGATGGAGCCAGCCGACGCGGAAAGGTCGGCGTAACCGATATGCGCCTTGCGCAACGCGCGGCGGATATCGCCAACCGTCGACTCCTGCTGATCGTTCAGCACCTGGTCGAGTTCGACTTCGAGCAGGACGTACGAACCGCCCTGAAGGTCCAGGCCAAGGCTGACCGTGTTGTGCGGTACCCATCCGGGTAGCCGCGAGCGGATATTTTCAGGAAGCGCGTTGGGCAGCGCTATCAGGAGCCCGCCGAGCAGGATGATGGAGACCAGAATGCGGACCCAGTTGGAAACCTGCAACATGAAGAATCAGCTCTTGTCTGCTTTGGCTTCCACGGGCTGGCTCTTGGCGCGAACTTCCGTCAAGGCGCTTCTGAGCACGCGCACCTGGACATTGTCCGCGATCTCGACGGAGATTTCCGGGTCCTCTTTTTGGGGGACCTTGGCAACGCGTCCGATGATTCCCGAGGCGAGCACCACCGTGTCGCCCCGGCGCACGCCTTCGATGGCTTGACGAAGCTGCTTGGCATGCTGCTGTTGCGGCCGCCAGACGAGGAAGTAGAAGATCGCCGCGACGGCGAGCAGCATGGGGATGGGAGAGGCGATAAAGTCCTGCATGGGCGGGTCCGGAGCAAATCGATTGCGGGGCGCACCGCGCGCCGAAGCCTGCGATGCGTCAGGGCGCGGACTATAGCCACGCGCTCTGCCTTTGCAACCCAGGGAAATCAAAGGATTAGCTATGGTCAGACGCGTGAAATCCAAGCCACCGGGTGCGAAGCAGGCACGGACGGCGCCAGACGCCTTCATATGGGAGGCTGGACAATGCAAACTGGTCGCAGTCGGCAGGGTCGTAAGCCTGCCCATGCACCTGCTTTTGGGCATCGACGCCGCGCGCGACACGTTGATGGAGAATACGCGGCGTTTTGCCGACGGCCTGCCGGCCAACAACGCCCTGCTCTGGGGCGCGCGGGGAATGGGCAAGAGCTCGCTGGTCAAGGCTCTGCACGCCGATATCAATCGGACGCGCAAAGGCAAGGCCAAGCTGGTTCTGGTCGAAATCCATCGCGAAGAGATCGCCAGCCTGCCGCAACTGCTGCGCACGCTGAGGGGCAACCCGCGCCGGTTCCTGCTGTTCTGCGACGATCTATCCTTCGACAAGGACGACACCAGCTACAAATCCCTCAAGGCGGCGCTGGAAGGGGGGCTCGAAGGGCGGCCGGCGAACGTGCTGTTCTATGCGACCTCGAACCGCCGTCACCTGATGCCGCGCGACATGATGGAGAACGAGCGTTCCACGGCCATCAATCCTTCGGAGGCCGTGGAGGAGAAGATCTCGCTGTCGGACCGTTTCGGACTTTGGCTCGGCTTCCACAACTGCGGACAGGACGAATACCTCGCGATGATCGACGGCTACGCGAAGCATTTCGGGCTGGCGGTGGCGAAGGAGGACCTTCATCGCCGCGCGCTCGCCTGGGCTGCGGGTCGCGGCGCCAGATCGGGCCGCGTCGCCTGGCAGTTCATCCAGGACCTGGCGGGCGAATTGGGAAAGCGGCTGAACGATTAAAGTAACATCAGCGCCAATCCGCGCCATGTTCGAATGAGTCTTACGTCCCCAAATACCATTCACGCTCCTGAACCCCGAGGAACCATGACCGCGCCCAGGCTGAGTTGGACCCGATGGGCGACATTCACGGTGTTCTTTGCCAACGGCTTCGGCTTCGGAGCTTGGGCCGCGGCGATTCCGCCTCTTAAGATCGCACTCGGGCTGTCGGCCGCATCGCTGAGCTTTGCCCTTCTGGCGACCGCGGTCGGTGCTGTGTTCATGATGCAAGTGTGCAGTGTGCTGACCCAGCGCCTCGGCGGCACCGGGCGCGCGACGCGCTCGTCCAGTCTTGTATTTGCGCCGGTGCTTGCGCTGCCGATGATGGCGCCGAACCTGGCGTTGTTGATCGTCGCGGCCGCCATGCTGGGCGCTGCCAGCGGCTTCATGGACGTCGCGATGAACGCGCACGCCGCCACGGTCGAGCGGCAATGGGGCACCCCCATCATGTCGTCTTTTCATGCCGGGTTCAGCATCGGCGGCCTTGCCGGAACCGGATTTGGAGCGCTGATGCTCGCCGCCGGAACGCCTACGACTTGGCTGATGGTTCCGACCGCCTTGATCGTACTGGCGCTGGTGGTCGGCGCCGGACGTTATTTAGGGGCCGGCGACGATCATCGCGCGGCCTCGGGCGGAACCACGCTGCGTATCCCCGAATTGCGGTTGCTCGGCCTCGCCGCAATCGCGCTGTTTTGCTTCCTCATCGAAGGCGCAATGGCCGATTGGAGCGGACTCTACCTCACCACCATCGGCGTATCGACCGCCAGCGCGGCCTCCGGATACGGGGCCTTCTCGGCAACGATGGTGGCCGGGAGGCTCCTGGGCGACCGCGTCGTCAAGGCGTTCGGCAGGTCGCACGTGGTGACGTTTGGCGCTTTGATCGCAGCTTTGGGGCTGATGCTCGCGGTCGCAATTCCCCACATGGCGGCGGTTGTGATCGGCTTTGCACTTGTCGGCATGGGATTGTCGAACGTCATCCCCAGCCTGTTCAGCGCCAGTGCGCGGCTGGGCACGACAGCGGCGGCCGGAATCGCGGCCGCGTCGACGGCGGGCTACGCCGGATTGTTGGCTGGTCCGCCGCTGATAGGAGCGGTTGCGGCCCATTGGAATCTGCGGGCTGGCGTCGCGGTGATGGCGGTCGCGGCGATTGCCGCCGTCATGATTTCCTTGCGAAGCGGCGCGATGGGCAGCCACGACGACAAAGCGGATCGATTAGCGGCTGGCGACCATTAACGGCTGCGGGTTGATCGGTTGAACGCCGCGGCGGATTTCAAAGTGCAGCTGTGGAGAGCTGACGTCGCCGGTGTCGCCGGCATAGCCGATGATCTGCCCTTTCACGACATGATCGCCGCGATTGACCACAATGCGGTCGGCATGCGCATAGGCGGTGACGTAATTGTCTCCATGACGGATCAGCACAAGATTGCCGTAACTCTTCAGATCGTTGCCGGCATAGGAGACGTTTCCGTCCGCGGCGGCGTGGATTGGTTCGCCTTGCGCGGCGGCGATATTGATGCCGTCATTGCGCTCGCCGCCTGTCGTCGAACCGAAGTATGAGATTACCCGCCCGTTTAGCGGCCAGCCGAAACGCAGGCCACCGACCGAAGGCGGCGTGTCGACAGCGACGTCATGCGTCACGGGGCGCGCCGTGTCCTGATACCATCCCGGTTCGGGGCGCGGCTTTGGCGTCACGCGTGGCGTATAGGTATCCCGGTAAGCATATTTCTGCGGCGCGTAATATTTCCGCGGGGCGACCACTGTCCGTCTGTGGACGCGGTCGTTAACGCCCCATTCGAGATTGGTTCGCGGAGAGGTCGTGCAGCCGGCCAGGAGCGTCGGCGCGATGAAAACGAGGGCGAGGATCAACCCGCGCGCGCGTTCAATCTTTCCTATCTGAACTTCCATGGCGGTTTCGCGGCTCCTGCGGCAGCCCCGACATCATCGGAACGAAGACCACAGGGATCAGCGCCTCTCGCTTCAACCCTGTCTCAGTTCGGATCATCTTCGTTAATAGTTGACAAAAGCTTTCCGTCTGTTGCGCGTTGCCCGAGTTCTCGAATTGCCGTGCATTCTCTGCGGCGACCGGCGGATTATCGCTGAACCATTCGGAACTTAGGTTGGACGCCGGCCCGACCGGCGCGACCAGGATGCCGCCAGGCTTTAACTGATCGATAAGGATTAGCGGCACCTCGGGCACAGCCGCCGAAAGCAGGATACGGTCGAAAGGAGCCTGCTCCGGCCAGCCTTTCAGCCCGTCTGCGTGCCTGGTGGCGATATTATCCAGTTTCAGCTCCCTAAAGCGCGCCTCGGCCTGGCGCAGCAGCGGCTTGTGCCTCTCGACGGTGTAGACCCTGCGGCAAAGTGGAGCGAGGACGGCGGCCTGATAGCCTGAGCCCGTGCCGATCTCCAGCACCCGCATGGCGGGGCCGACCTCGAGCGCCTCGGTCGCATAGGCCACAACATAAGGCTGGCTGATGGTTTGGCCGCAGGCGATCGGCAGCGCGGTGTTGTCGTAGGCGGAATGGACGAACGGCTCGTCGACAAAGACTTCGCGTGGCGTGCGCTCGATGGCCGAAAGCACGCGTGCGTCGGTGATGCCGTTCTTGCGCAGCGCCATCAGCAGGGCAATGGGTCGATGGTCCGACATGGTGCGCCTATTCGGCGAACGACCGTTTCAACGTCTCCATCACTTTCGTATCCGTGAGGTTGAGCTGCAACGGCGTCACGGAAATTTTCTTCTGGGTGAGTGCGCCCAGATCCGTCCCGGCGATGGCGGAATAACGCTCGCGCCGGAAGCCGATCCAGAAATAAGGATAGCCGCGCATGTCCATGCGCTTGTCGATCACCGCCTCTTGCAGGTCGCGCTTGCCCTGGGAGACGATTTCGACGCCCTTCACGTCTTGGGGCGCGCAATCCGGGAAGTTCACATTGATCAGCACGTCGCGCGGCCAGCCGATCTCGACCAGCTTGCGTACCAGATCCGGTCCGTGCGCTTCGGCACAATCCCAATGCAGATCGCCCTTTTCCTCGAAATTATAGGATTGCGACAGGGCAATGGACGGAATGTCGAGGGCGCAGCCCTCCATGGCGCCGGCGATGGTGCCGGAATAGGTGACGTCGTCGGCCGCGTTCACGCCGCGATTGACGCCGGAAATCAGCAATGTCGGCGGCGTGTCCTTCATCAGATGGGTTGTCGCCATCATCACGCAGTCGGTGGGGGTTCCCGTGACGGAGAAATGGCGCGCGTCGACCTTGCGCAGGCGCAGCGGCCTCGTGAGGGTCAGCGAATGCGAGGCGCCGGATTGCTCGGTCTCGGGCGCAACCACCCAGACATCGTCCGTCAGCGCGCGGGCAATGGCTTCGGCGACCGCCAACCCCTTCGCATAGATGCCGTCGTCGTTGGTAACAAGAATACGCAACTTGTCAGTCATTGCACCGCCCCACTCCCCCCGTCGTCATGGCCGGGCTTGACCCGGCCATCCAGTAAGCGCGCGTCCGCGCGCGACGGGACTCTGGATGGCCGCCTCAAGGGCGGCCATGACGAAATGAGTTTGGAACGAGAACCGCCTCTATTCTTCATTTCTTCTCGATCTTCTTCATCCCCATATAGGGCTGCAACGCGTCGGGAATGCGAATGGAGCCGTCGCTCTCCTGATAATTCTCGAGAATGGCGACCAGCGTGCGACCGACAGCCAGCCCCGAGCCGTTCAGCGTGTGGACAAAACGGGTGCTCTTGCCCTCCTTCGGACGATAGCGCGTGTTCATGCGCCGCGCCTGGAAATCGCCGCAGTTCGAGCAGGACGAGATTTCACGGAAGCGGTCCTGACCGGGTAGCCAGACCTCGATGTCGTAAGTTTTCTGCGCCGAAAAGCCCATGTCGCCGGTGGAAAGCGTCATCACGCGATGGACCAGGCCAAGACACTTGAGCACTTCCTGTGCGCAATCGGTCATGCGCTCGTGCTCGGCAACGGATTGCTCGGGCGTGACGATGGAAACCAGTTCGACCTTGGAGAACTGATGCTGCCGGATCATCCCGCGAGTGTCTTTACCCGCCGCCCCCGCTTCCGCGCGGAAGCAAGGCGTATGCGCCGTGAAACGAAGTGGAAGCTGTGCCTCATCCAGCAATTCCTCCCGCACGTAATTCGTCAACGGCACTTCGGCGGTCGGGATGAGACCAAATCGATTTCTTCTTTGCTCTCGAAATCTTTGCGTAGTAGCTGCCTGAATAGCAGAAACGTCTGTGCTTGAAGCTAAATCGTCCAAATACTCTTCTTTCGGGAGTTGCTCGCCTCCGACGGCCCAAAACAACTCCTCTTCGAACTTTGGTAACTGGCCGGTGCCAAAAAATGCGTCGTCGCGCACCATCAGCGGCGGAACGAATTCGGTGTAACCGTTTGTGCTGGTATGCAAATCGAGCATGAACGATGCGAGTGCGCGTTCCATCCGCGCCAGCGCACTTTTGAGATAGACAAACCGCGCGCCGGATACTTTCGCGGCGCGTTCGAAATCCATCAGCCCCAGCGCTTCGCCGAGTTCGAAATGTTCCTTCGGCTTGAAGTTCATTCGCGGCGCCTCGCCGAAGGCGCGAGCCTTGACCTCGACGTTGAACGCTTCGTCCGGACCGTCGGGCACGTCCGCGGCGGGAATGTTTGGCAATACCGAGAGTGCCTTCTTCAATTCTTCTTCAAGCGTGCGCTGTTCGGCTTCGTCCTTCTGGATCGCTTCCTTCAGGCCCCCGACTTCCGCCAGCAAAGCAGCCGCAGCTGATTCATCTTTCTTGGCCTTGGCTTGGCCGATGGCGCGCGAGGCTTCGTTCTGCCGCGCACGGTGCTGTTCGAATGCCACCGTGGCCGCACGCCAGCGGTTGTCCAAGTCCAGGATGGCGGCAACCGTCTCTTCGGGCGCCTTGCCATCGAAGGAAGCGGCGCGGCGCGCCAATCCGGCGACGAAAACGTCCCGGTTTTCGCGAATTTGCTTGATGTCGTGCATGGGAATCTCTCCGGCCGGGCAGGTAATGACACGAGCGCTCCGGCCGGTCAAAGCGGCAGTGAAACTGGCCGTTCGAGCCCACTTCCTTGCCTCCCCCCTTGAGGGGGAGGCGGAAAAATTCGCGTAGCGGATTTTTCGGTGGGGGGTAATGCCACCGTCACCCCTCCCCGATCCGGCTTCGCCGGATCGACCCTCCCTCAAGGGGAGGGTGAAGATTATTGTTTATTCTTCCTTCTCTCTCGCCGCATCTTCCTGGGCGCGGCGCCGCTCGATCAGGGCAACGCACCAGATCGAGACCTCGTAAAGCAGCGTCAGCGGAATGGCGAGGCTGACCATGCTGAACAGGTCCGGCGGAGTTACGATCGCGGCCAGCGCAAATATTCCGACGATGGCGTAGCGGCGGAACTTGCGCAGCATCGCGGCGGAGACGATCCCCACCCGTCCCAGCAGCGACAGCAGCACCGGCATCTGAAACGTCAGCCCGAAGGCGAAGATCAGCGTGGTCACGAGATCGAGATAGTCGCTGACCTTGGCCAAGAGCTGGATGCCCAGCGTGTTGGCCGTGCCCGGCGTCTCGAAGCCGAGAAAAAAGCGCAGCGCAAAAGGCAGCATTATGTAAAACACAAAGCCCGCCCCGGCGATAAACAACACCGGGCTGGCCAGCAGGAACGGCAGGAACGCGTGGCGCTCGTGCTTGTAAAGGCCGGGCGCGACGAACATCCATATCTGCGATGCGATGATGGGAAACGCCAGGCAAAGTCCGGCGAACATTCCCACCTTCACATAGGTGAAGAACGTCTCGTACACCGCCGTATAGATAAGGTGGTTGTTGGGATGCCCGACAAGCGCATGCGCCAGCGGCTCGGTCAGGAACGCATAGATCGGTTTGGAAAAATAGAACCCGACCAGGAAGCAGCCGGCGAAGGCGAGCAGCGAATAGACCAGCCTTTTGCGCAGCTCGACCAAATGCTCGAGCAACGGCGCCTTGGTGGATTCGATGTCGGCCTCATCGTCGGGACTGGGATTGATCATGGCGGTGAAGGCTCATGACCGTCGCCGACGGGCTCGGATGGCTCAACGGGTTCGGGCGACGGTTCGACCGGGTGGGTTGGTGGAGCAGAATGAACCGGTTCGACGGGTTGGGTCGGCTCGACGGATTCGGGCGGTTGTTCGGCGACGCTGACCATCTGGGGCGGCCGAAGCGCTTCGGACATCACCTTTTCGGTTTCGGCGAAGGGGCGCACATTGCGCAACTCGTCGAGTTCCTTGCGCAGTTCGTCAAGCTCGCTCTGGCGCGCCATCTCGTCGAAGCTTCTGCGGAACTGGTCGGCCATGGCGCGGGCCTTGCCGGCCCATTTGCCCATCGTATGCATGACCTTCGGCAGATCGCGCGGCCCGACCACCACGAGCGCGACCACCAAGACGAGGAGCATGTGGCTCCAGCTTAGATCGACGAACATGCGTTATCGGGCTCCCTCATGTTTCCACAGGCTCAACATGAGGGTGTTGCATGATACCCTCGTCCTGAGCCTGTCGAAGGACGAGGCGGACGGGTTCAATGAGGGACCGAATCCTTGTTCGTTGTCCGTGAATCGTCGCGCTGCTCGGGCGGGAGCGTGCGGGGCGGCGGCGGGGGCTGCTGGTCCTCGTCGGACATGCCCTTCTTGAAACTCTTGATGCCCTTCGCGAAGTCGCCCATCAGATCGGAGATCTTTCCGCGTCCTCCGAACAGGATGAGTATGACCGCGATCAGGAGCAGCCAGTGCAGTGGACCGAACGTGCCCATGACATATCTCCTTCGGCCGCATGACCGGCCCGATTACGCCGCATCCGCGCGGCTTCCGCTCCCTTAAAGCCCCTATGGCCCCTCGGATGCAAGCGGCACAAAATTAACCCACGCCCACCAGGATTTCGCCCTTGCGGTCCATCGCCGAGGAAAGCGCGCCGAGCCGCTTGCGGACCGTTTCGTCGGCTATCATGCCGCGGCGCTTTGGCACTTCCAGAACGACTTTGGAGGGTGTGAGCCGCAAACGGTAGTTCGCAAGTTCGTCCGCAGCCGAGGCCGAGAGGTCGAACGCGAGCCGCGCAGTGAGGCCGATGCGCCGGGCCCTGGCCACCTCCTGCTTGTCGAGCAGCCCCGGGATTTGCAGATCGTCCGGCATGTGTTCGTCGCCCGAATAGCGATAGTAGACCGCCGCCGCGATAAACGTCCGCGCCCTGTGGTCGGCGCCGAAAAATGGCATGTTCAAAACTTCTGCAAAGGTGCCTTGGGCGCGAAAATCGGGGTGCCGTCGCCAGCCGATATCGCTGAATAGGCAGGCCGCCTGCCGCAAACGGCGTGACTCCGCATTCTCGTCGCCGAACAGCGGCGACAGCCAGTGGAACATCTCAAGCGCGTGTGCCGGCGCGCGGCTGAGCCTGGCGTTTTCAACGGCCGCAAAATCGATCAAGGGATCCTTGGCGCGTTCCTCGCTGGAAAGTTTCTCGAAGATCAGCCCTTCGCGCAGGCCGTTGGCGGAAACGACCACGTCTTTGATTTTTGCCGCCGACAACAGACGTTGCATCACGACGGCGCCAAACGGCAGAAGTTCCGTGCGCCGCTTCGACACTGCGGTCATCAGCTCCAGCGACTTGCGCCCCTGCTTGGCCAGCACCGCGCAAAGCGACAAGGCGCGGTCGCGCGGGATCACATAGTGCTGAAGCATGCGTAACGGATATTGCTCCCGCTGCATGTCTACGCGCGCAAGACTGCGCCAGATGCCGCCGACGGCATACAGAGTACGGTTGTCCAACCCCGACAGCATCGGCAGTGCGGCCAACGCGTCGTCGGCCAGACGGCGCGCCTTGTCGACGTCTCCGCCGCTCGCATCGAGGAGCCTGAGAGGACCGAGCGGCAAGGAATACCCCTCGCCCGTGCGCCCGCCCTTCACCATCGCCATGTCGAGGCTGCCGCCTCCGAGATCGGCGGCCAGGCCGTCCGAGTCCGGAATGGCGGCAAGCACGCCTTCGCCGGCCAGACGGGCTTCTTCGGTGCCCGAAAGGACGCGCACGGGCGCGCCCCAAGCGGCCTCCGCCCGGCGGACGAATTCGGGACCGTTGGCGGCGTCGCGCGCGGCCGCCGTCGCCACCGCTTCGCGCACGGTCACACCGAGCTTGTCGACCAGAATTTTGTAGCGCCTCAGCGATTCCAGCGCGAGATCGCAGCCCTCCTTGTGGAGAAGGCCGGTGCTGACGATATCCCGACCCATGCTGCAGATGGTTTTCTCGTTGTGCACGGTCGAAGTGGTTCGCGACAGCGACTCGTAAACCACCAGGCGGACGGAATTGGACCCGATATCCACCACGGCGACGCGCCCTTTATCGGCTCGCGATGGGCGCGCCGGCATGTCGGCTTCGATGTCGGTGGGAAAGACGGGCGCGTCGGTCATTTCAATCACGTCGCGTCACAATGGCGACGGGCCGCGGCTGATCGATCTTCAGCGCCCGTCCACGGCCGGACAATGACGGATTGGTCATGAAATAGGTATGCGCCGAGAAGGCGTCCGGGCTGCCCGATGCCGGATCGCGCGCGTAGGTGCCGTCGGCGTTCATGGACCAGCTCTGCGCCTGATCCTTGAGCAAGGCGACCATGATTTGATCCTGCACTTGCTGGTGAACGGTCGGATTGTCGATCGGCACCAGCGCCTCGACGCGGCGGTCGAGATTGCGCGGCATCCAGTCGGCGGACGAGATATAGACTTTGGCTTTCGCCGAAGGCAGGCCAAAGCCGTTGCCGAAACAGACGATGCGGCCGTGCTCGAGAAAGCGGCCGACAATGCTTTTCACGCGGATATTGTCGGAGAGGCCCGGCACGCCGGGACGCAGGCAGCAGATGCCGC
>Ga0265325_10001504_pt1 | contig 16378 bp, 12 predicted proteins | sample 41420metaG_FD_202090 | JGI IMG/M metagenome (GOLD analysis project Ga0265325, IMG submission 202090) | Rhizosphere microbial communities from Carex aquatilis grown in University of Washington, Seatle, WA, United States - 4-14-20 metaG | ecosystem: Host-associated > Plants > Roots > Rhizosphere...
CACCGGCCGTCCCGGTCCCGTGGTGGTGGACATTCCCAAGGACGTGCAGTTCCAGAAGGGCACTTATATCGGGCCGCAATCGGTGCATCACCGCACCTACAAGCCCAGGACCGATCCCGACCTGGGCGCCATCATGCGGGCGGTGGAGATGATGGCGGCGGCGAAGCGGCCGGTGTTCTATACCGGCGGCGGCATCGTCAATTCCGGTCCGGAAGCCAGCAAATTGCTGCGCGAGCTGGTGGACCTGACCGGCTTTCCCATCACCTCGACCCTGCTGGGGCTGGGCGCGTTTCCTGCCTCGCGGCCGGAATGGCTGGGCATCCTGGGCATGCACGGCACCTTCGAGGCCAACAATGCGATGCATGACTGCGACGTGATGATCTGCCTGGGGGCGCGGTTCGACGACCGCTGCACCGGGCGCATCGCCGCGTTTTCGCCGGGCTCCAAGAAGATCCATCTCGATATCGATGCCTCGCAGATCAACAAGACGGTGCGGGTGGATTTGCCGATTGTCGCCGACGCCACCAAGGCGCTGCGCGAGATGGTGCATTGCTGGAAAGCCAAGAAGCACAAGGTGGACAAGCCGGCGCTGGCCGCCTGGTGGAAGCAGATCGAGCAATGGCGGGGCAAGAATTCGCTCGCTTATCGGGGCTCCGACACCATCATCAAGCCGCAATATGCCATCGACCGGCTTTATGCGCTGACCCGCGGCCGCGATGTCTATGTGACGACGGAGGTTGGCCAGCACCAGATGTGGGCGGCGCAGCGCTTCAAGTTCGAGGAGCCCAACCGCTGGATGACCAGCGGCGGCCTCGGCACCATGGGCTATGGCCTGCCGGCGGCGGTGGGAGTGCAGATGGCGCATCCGGACGCGCTGGTGATCGATATCGGCGGCGAGGCATCGGTGCAGATGACGATGCAGGAAATGTCCACCGCCATGCAGTACGACCTGCCGATCAAGATCTTCATCCTCAACAACGAATATATGGGCATGGTGCGCCAGTGGCAGGAATTGCTGCATGGCGGACGCTATTCCCATTCCTATTCCGAGGCGCTGCCCGATTTCGTCAAGCTGGCGGAGGCGTTCGGCTGTGTCGGCCTGCGCGCCGACAAGCCGGCCGAGCTGGACGCCAGGATCATGGAAATGATCGATGTGAAGCGGCCGGTGCTGTTCGACTGCCGCGTCGATCCCACGGAAAACTGCTTCCCCATGATCCCGTCCGGCGCGGCGCATAACGAGATGATCCTGGCCGATGTCGATGACGGGCCGGCGGTGACCGAAGCCGGAAAAATGCTGGTCTAATCCCGATGCATGATACCAAGGTCAAGCAGAGCGATGTGGTCGAGCGCCACACCCTGACGGTGCTGGTCGACAACGAGGCCGGGGTGCTGGCGCGGGTGATCGGGCTGTTCGCCGGCCGCGGCTACAACATCGAAAGCCTGACGGTGGCGGAGGTCGATGCCGCCGCCCACACCTCGCGCATCACCGTCGTCACCAGCGGCACCCCGCATGTGATCGAGCAGATCGAGGCGCAGCTGCGCCGCCTGGTGCCGGTGCACCGGGTGACCAACTGGACCAGCCTGAAGGGCGGCATCGAGCGCGAAATGGCGCTCATCAAGGTGGCGGGCACGGGCGAGAAGCGGGTGGAGGCGCTGCGCATGGCCGACGCCTTCCGCGCCCGCCCGGTCGATACCACCCACACCAGCTTCGTGTTCGAGATCACCGGCGCGCCGGGCAAGATCGACAGCTTCATCGAGCTGATGCGGCCGCTGGGGCTGGTGGAAGTGTCGCGCACCGGTGTCGCCGCGATTTCCCGCGGGCCGGAGCAGATGTGATTTATGCAACGCAGGCTTTCCAAGGAAGAAAGTCGCATGCGCTATCGGGAAGGCCGCGATCTTTGGAATGAATTCGATCCAATTGGTGTTTTCCAGATTGACGGGGATTGGCCGAAGGATGAATACGAAAGCTATGTCGGCCCCACCCTACGACTGGTAATTGAGGGCAGGGCTGTTGCGGAAATTGAAAGTTATGTCGGGTCTGTTGTTCATGACCGGATGGGATTGAGTGAAACGGAACAGGGCAACAAGGCCATTCGCGAGTTCGCGCGAAAATTTGTCGAATGGTACCAAGGCCGCTGGGCTGGAACAGAATTGGAATCTCAAGAGTCAAAGGAAAAATAAAATGCGCGTGTACTATGATCGGGATGCCGATCTGAAATTCGTCGTCGGCAAGAAGGTTGCCGTCATCGGCTTTGGCAGTCAGGGCCATGCTCATGCCCTCAACATGCGCGACAGCGGCGTCAAGGATGTCGTCATCGCGGTGCGTCCCGGCGCCAGCGCCAAGAAGGCGGAGGCGGCCGGCTTCAAGGTGATGAGCGTCGCCGACGCGGCCAAATGGGCCGATGTGATGATGATGGTCACGCCCGACGAACTGCAGGCGGACATTTATCGCGACGATCTGGCCAAGAACATGAAGCAGGGCGCGGCGCTGCTGTTCGCCCACGGCTTCAATGTGCATTTCAAGCTGATCGAGCCGCGCGCCGACCTGGACGTGCTGATGGTCGCGCCCAAGGGCCCCGGCCACACCGTGCGCGGTGAATATCTCAAGGGCGGCGGCGTGCCCTGCCTGATCGCGATCCACCAGGACGCCAGCGGCAATGCCCATGACCTGGGCCTCGCCTATGCCTCGGCCATCGGCGGCGGCCGCGCCGGCATCATCGAGACCAATTTCCGCGAGGAATGCGAGACCGACCTGTTCGGCGAACAGGTGGTGCTGTGCGGCGGGCTGGTGGAACTGATCCGCGGCGGCTTCGAGACTTTGGTTGAAGCGGGCTATGCGCCCGAGATGGCCTATTTCGAATGCCTGCACGAAGTGAAGCTGATCGTCGATCTCATTTATGAAGGCGGCATCGCCAACATGAATTACTCGATCTCCAACACCGCCGAATATGGCGAATATGTCACCGGCCCGCGCATCATCACGCCGGAAACCAAGGCGGAGATGAAGCGGGTGCTGAGCGACATCCAGAAAGGCAAGTTCGCCCGCGACTGGGTGCTGGAGAACAAGGCCGGCCAGGCCAGCTTCAAGGCCACCCGCGCCAACGCGGCAGCCCATCCGATCGAGGAGGTCGGCGCCAAGCTGCGCGCCATGATGCCATGGATCGCGAAGAATAAGCTGGTGGATACGGCGAAGAATTGACGAGGTGAGTTCACGCAAGGGAGGCCATGATGATCACGCGCTGGGCGAAGATCGTCATGTGTCTGTGCCTGGCTTCGTTCACCTTTCTCTGCGCCGCCGACAATATCTTCGACTATGGCGCCAATTTCGACTTCGTCCGTCATGTCCTGACCATGGACACCACGTTCCATGATCCCGTCATCATGGGCCGTGCGGTCACCGCGCCCCGGCTGTGGCATGCCTTCTATTGGCTGATCATTGCGGGAGAAGCGTCGGCGGCACTGTTCTTTGCCGCCGGTTCCTGGTCGATGTGGCATGCGCGCCATGCCGCCGCCGATGCGTTCCAGCGCGCCAAACATTGGAGCATCGCCGGCGCCTTGACCGGATTCCTGGTCTGGTTCTTCGGTTTCATGGTGGTGGGCGGGGAATGGTTCGCGATGTGGCAATCGCGGGTCTGGAACGGAGAGGAAGGCGCCTTCCGCTTCTGTCTCATCATCCTGGCCGTGCTGATTTTCGTGAATCAGCGCGATGCAGACCGAAGCTAAGTCGGGTTCTCCAGACTGAACGCCTCCGAATCGTCATCGTAGGAGAACAGCTCGCCGAACCGCGCCCAGCTGATCACCGTCTTCAGCGTGTCCTCCGCGGCATCCTCGGCCATATGGTCTTCCAGCTCGTCCAGGAAGCGGCGATAGGGGGCGGAGTGGCTGGCGCGCTCGTCCAGCACCCGGCGGATATGGGCGGCCAGCGGCACATGGCTCATCAGGGCGCGGGAGAAGATTTCCTTGCGCTCGTTGAGTTCGCCATCGGCAAAGCGCTTGCCCATATGGGTGAGCTTGATGTCGCCGCCTTCGACCTCGGCCAGACGCAGCAGCTGCATCGCTTCCGCCACCGGGAACAGCTCGTCCACTTCCAGCTCCTGCTCATAGGCGATGTCGGGCAGGTCGGCCTTGCCGTTATAGGGCGGCGCCGCCAGCGCCTCGATCAGGCCGGCGACCTGGTTGGGCGAGACATGGACCAGCGGGGTCTCAATGCCGGCCCCCGCCGCGGCCTGGCGCTGCAGGCGCTCGACGCGGCGGGCCGTCATCTCGACATAGATCTGGTCGACATAATGCTCGAATTGCGGGCTGGTGCGGTCGCGCGGCTGGGGCAGTTCGATCCTGATCTCCGAACCGACGCGGCCGGGATTGGAAGAGAACAGCAGCACCCGGTCGCACATCAGCACCGCTTCCTCGATGTTATGGGTGACCAGGATGATGCCCTTGATCGGCAGCTTGCGGTTGCCCCAGAGCTCGATCAGGTCGGTGCGCAGGTTCTCCGCCGTCAGCACGTCCAGGGCGCTGAACGGCTCGTCCATCAAGAGGATGTTGGGGTGCACCACCACGGCGCGGGCAAAGCCGACGCGCTGGCGCATGCCGCCCGACAACTCGCGCGGATAGGCGCTCTCGTAACCGTCAAGCCCGATCAGGTCGATGGCGGCCAGCGCCCTGGTGCGGATTTCCGCCGGCGGCAGGCCCAGCGCCTCCAGACCCAGCTGCACATTCTCCAGCACCGTCAGCCAGGGAAACAGCGCAAAGCTCTGGAACACCATCGCCACCCCCTGCGCCGGGCCCTCGATGGGCGCGCCCATATAGGTGAGGCTGCCGCCCTGGGGCCGCGCCAGGCCCGCGATCAGCCGCAGCAGGGTGGATTTGCCCGAGCCCGAGCGGCCCAAGAGGCCGACGATCTCGCCTTCCTTCAGGTTCAGATTGACATCGTCCAGCACCAGCAATTCCTCGCCGCCGCCGCGCGGGAAGGTGCGGCGCACATGCTGGACTTCGAGAAGATTTGCCTCTGCCATGACCCACCTCAGGTAAGACGATACTTCCGTTCCGCATACCAATATAGCGGCCGCCACAGGATGCGGTTCACCACCACGACAAAAAAGCTCATCACCGCCGTGCCCAGGACCACCTTGTGGAAATCGCCCGACGACACCGCGTCGGCGATATAGGCGCCCAGGCCGTGGGCATGCAGCGTGCGCGTGCCCCAGTTCACCACCTCGGCCACGATGGAGGCGTTCCACGAGCCGCCCGATGCGGTGATGGCGCCGGTGACGTAATAGGGAAACACCGCGGGCAGGGCGACCTTCTTCCACCACAGCCAGCCTTTCAGGCCGAAATTGTCGGCGGCGTCGCGCAGTTCCTGCGGCATGGTGCTGGCGCCGGCGATGACATTGAACAGGATGTACCATTGCGTGCCCAGGATCATCAGCGGCGACAGCCAGACATCGGGGTTCAGCTCGAACGCCACGATCACCGACACCACCAGCGGGAACAGGATGTTGGCGGGGAAGGCGGCCAGGAACTGCGCCACCGGCTGCACGATGCGGGTGAGGCCCGGCCGGAGGCCGACATAGATGCCCACCGGCGTCCAGATCACGCTGGCGATGGCGATCAGCACCATCACCCGCAGCATGGTGAGCACGCCAAGGCCCATCGCCTCAGCCAGATCGCCCCATGTCAGATCGGCATGGGCGAAGGCATAGATGCGGAAGGCGCCGTAAAGCCCCAGCGCCGCCAGGATCGTGTACCACAGGATGTTGGCCAGGCGATCGTCATATTCGCGGGTCGCCGCCTTCAGCCCGAAGGCCGCCGGATTGAAGCGATAGCTCCAGCGCATGACCTGCTCGAAGGGCATGGTCATCATGTCCAGCAGCTTGGAGCGGCGATAGACGTCCAGCGCCCAGGACTGGGGCGCTTCTTCGGTGGTCTCGCCGATGCGGAAGCGGTCGGCCCAGGCCACCAGCGGACGGAACAGCAGTTGGTCGTAGATGAGGATGACCACCAGCATGGCGAAGATCGCATAGAAGATGGCGGGCAGGTTCTTCTGGGCGATGGCGACCGCGATCCAGGAGCCGACGCCGGGCAGCGCGATGTTGGTCTTGCCGACGCTGATGGCCTCCGACAAGGTCACGAAGAACCAGCCGCCGGACATGCTCATCATCATGTTCCAGATCAGCGGCGGCATGGCGAAGGGCGCCTCGATCCGCCAGAAGCGCGCCCAGGCATTCAGCCCGAACATGCGGCCTGCCTCTTCAAGCTCGGGCGGCACGGTGCGCAGCGACTGATAGAAGCTGAAGGCCATGTTCCAGGCCTGGCCGCAGAAGATGGTGAAGACGCAGGCCAGTTCCGCCCCGAACACCCGGCCCGGCGACAGCGACAGGAACCAGACGATGGTCACCGACAGGAAACTGAGGATCGGGACCGACTGCAGGATATCCAGCAGGGGCACCAGAAGGCTGCCGGCGCGGGGGTTCTTGGCCGCCCAAGTGGCGTAGGTGAAGGTGAAACCCAGCGACACCGCCATGGCGATCAGCATCCGGAGCCCGGTGCGCAGCGCATAGCCGGGCAGGTCGGCCGGGTTCAGCACCAGGTCCTTGCCAGTGATGCTGGACAGGGGATGCCCCAGGAACCGGCTGGCATCGGCGAACGCGATAAGGAACCCCAACACCAGCACCGCCGCCAATATGTCCCAGCGGCTGGGCAGCAGCCGGCGGGCTTCGATCGAGACGGGCGGCAGGAACTTCATGTCCGGCAAGCCTCAGGAGCGCGGTCAGGAAAACTCGGCACGGCGGGCGCGCGCGGGGTTTGGATAACACGGGTCAAGCGATTGCGCCCCGCCGTCAGGCGGCAGCGCGGCGGCAGACAACCATTTTGCCGGCTGGGGCGGAAGCGCCGGCTGGCCGCCGCCACCGGCCCTATTGTCGCGGGCGTTTCGCGATGGTTTACGCCGGTTCACGATACGATTGTTTATATCGTAAATTTATGCCCCCCGCTTTTTGGTAAAAGCCGGCCCGGACAACCGCATCAGACTCTTGCGCTGGCGCACAGAATAGGCGTAAAAGCGGCGCAACGACGGGAAAAAAGGATGGTTTTACCGCTGGTTAACCATTCGGCAGGTCTCGTCGTCCGGGCGAGCAAATCGTAAGCTCGGCGGGCGGAACGGCGACAGGTCGATGACGAAGGGCATGCGCGGCGAGAATGCAACAGGTGAGATTTCGCCTGTCGCGGCCGCATGTCCAATCAAACAGCCCCGTCCTTCCCTCGGTTCTTCGCAAGCGCTTCTTCTTCTTAGCTGCCCCTAGGCGCTCCAGGCATGGGATGGGCCCGTGCCGGGTGTTTGGGGGACAACGACAAGGAGAATCGAAGTCGCGGATGCGACGAACAGAAGGACGTATGTCATGACCAGCACGGATAAAGAATTGCAGCCAATTCAAATCCTCGACACCACATTGCGCGACGGCGAGCAGTCGCCCGGCGCGGCGATGGCGCATGAGGAAAAACTCCAGATCGCCGAACTGCTCGACGAAATGGGCGTCGATATCATCGAGGCGGGCTTTCCGATTTCCTCGCCCGGCGATTTCAAGGCGGTGAGCGAGGTCGCCAAGCTGGTGAAAAACGCCAGCGTCTGCGGCCTGGCGCGCGCCGGCTTCAAGGACATCGACCGCGCCGGCGAGGCGCTCAAGGGCGCCAGGCGGCCGCGCATCCACACCTTCATCTCGACCAGCCCGGTGCACATGAAGCACAAGCTGCAAATGGGCGAAAACGCAGTGCTGGAAGCGGTCGGCGCCTCGGTGACGCGGGCCCGCAACTTCACCTCCGACGTGCAATGGTCGGCGGAAGACGCCACCCGCACCGAGAAGGATTTTCTCTGCCGCTGCGTCGAGGTGGCGATCCATTCCGGCGCCACCGTCATCAATGTGCCCGACACGGTGGGCTATTCCACGCCGCAGGAATTCTTCGACATCATCACCATGCTGAAGACCCGCGTGCCGGATGCGGACAAGGTGATCTTCTCCACCCATTGCCACAACGATCTCGGTCTGGCGGTGGCCAATTCGCTGGCCGGCGTGCTGGCGGGCGCGCGCCAGGTCGAATGCACCATCAACGGTATCGGCGAGCGCGCCGGCAATGCCGCGCTGGAGGAAATCGTGATGGCGCTGAAGGTGCGCCGGGACATCATGCCCTTCACCTCCAACATCAATACCAAGTTTCTGGCCCGCGCTTCCAAGCTGGTGTCGAACGTCACCGGCTTTCCGGTGCAGTACAACAAGGCGATCGTCGGCAAGAACGCCTTCAGCCATGAAAGCGGCATCCACCAGGACGGCATGCTGAAGAATGTCGAGACCTATGAGATCATGCGGCCCGAGGATGTGGGAGTGAACGCCACCTCCCTGATGCTGGGCAAGCTGTCGGGCCGCCATGCCTTCCGCGACAAGCTTGATTCGATGGGCTATGTGCTGGCCGACGCCGCCTTCGAGGACGCCTTCCGCCGCTTCAAGGACCTCGCCGACAAGAAAAAGCATGTGTTCGACGAGGACATCGCCGCCCTGGTGGACGACGAGATCGTGCGCGGCCAGGACGCCATCACTCTCAAGGCCCTCAAGGTCGAGACCGGCATCGGGGTCAAGCCGACCGCCGCCATGACCCTGGCGGTGGGGGGCGAGGACCGCAGCGCCCGCACCGAGGGCGACGGCCCGGTGGACGCCATTTTCAAGGCGGTCAGGGAACTTTACCCCCATGCCGCCACCCTGCAGTTGTTCCAGATCAGTGCAGTCACCGAGGGCACCGACGCCCAGGCCACGGTCAGCGTCCGGCTGGAGGAGGCCGGCCGGACCGTTACCGGCAAGGCCTCGGACACCGACACCCTGACGGCGGCGGCCTATGCCTATGTCAACGCCCTCAACAAACTGCTGGTGAAACGTGAAAAACAGGCGCCGGAGGCTTTGACCGTCGCCCGATGAAAAAACTACCCATCCCCGGCGTGCCCCGCCGGGGTTGGTTTACCAATTTGTGGGACAATTGCAGCGTGCGGGGCGAAGCACTTGGTACATCCGGTTAAGGAATAGGCAGGTCAGGTATGTTCGGCAGTCTTCTTGGCGCTCTTTCGAGCGACATGGCCATCGATTTGGGAACGGCGAACACGCTTGTCTATGTCAAGGGCCGGGGCATCGTGCTCAACGAGCCGTCGGTGGTCGCCACCATCACCACGCGGGGCGGCAAGAAGTCGGTCCGCGCCGTCGGCAACGACGCCAAGATGATGCTGGGGCGCACCCCCGGCAATATCGAAGCGATCCGCCCGATGCGCGACGGCGTCATCGCCGACTTCGAAGTCGCCGAGGAGATGATCAAGCACTTCATCCGCAAGGTGCATAACCGCCGCTCCTTCGCCAATCCCATGATCATCGTCTGCGTGCCGTCGGGCTCCACCGCCGTCGAGCGCCGCGCCATCCAGGAATCGGCTTTGTCGGCCGGCGCCCGCCGGGTGTTCCTGATCGAGGAGCCGATGGCCGCCGCCATCGGCGCGGGACTTCCGGTCTCCGAGCCGACCGGCTCGATGGTGGTCGATATCGGCGGCGGCACCACCGAAGTCGCGGTGCTGTCGCTGGGCGGCATCGTCTATTCCCGCAGCGTCCGCGTTGGCGGCGACAAGATGGACGAGGCGATCATCGCCTATATCCGCCGCCACCAGAACCTGCTGATCGGCGAAGCCAGCGCCGAGCGCATCAAGAAGGAAATCGGCACCGCCGCCCCGCCGGAAGACGGCCATGGCGTGACCCTGGACATCAAGGGCCGCGACCTGCTCAACGGCGTGCCCAAGGAAATCTCCATCACCCAGCGCCATATCGCCGAAGCCCTGGCCGAGCCGGTGGGCGCGATCGTAGAGGCGGTGAAGGTGGCGCTGGAAGCCACGCCCCCCGAGCTTGCCGCCGACATCGTCGACAAGGGCATCGTGCTCACCGGCGGCGGCTCGCTGCTGGCCAATCTGGATTCGGTGCTGCGCGAGGAAACCGGCCTGCCGGTCTCCATCGCCGACGACCCGCTCTCCTGCGTCGCGCTGGGCACCGGGCGGGTGCTGGAAAACACCAAGGGCATGCGTCACGTACTTTCGACCGCGTTTTAAAAGGCAGTTGGGATAGGGGCCGCGTTCATGGCCAACGGAACCTGGAAGATCGCAAGAGGACGCGGCAACGCCCAGCTTCCGCTGGTCATCGTGGTGGCGCTTGCCGTCGTCCTGGTGCTGGTAGGCAAGGCGCAGTCCGGCCTGTTCGACCGCGCCCGGGTGCATGTCACCGACTGGATGTACCCGATGCTGGAGCGGGTGCGCGGGCCGGTGCAAAGCTTCGACCGCTGGATGAATTCGATCGGCGAGGTTTTCTCGGTCTACGAGCAGAACCTCAAGCTGCGGGAAGAGAATGCCCGGCTGCGGCAATGGCACAATGCCGAGATCGTGCTGGAAGGCCGGGTCAAGCATTACGAGGCGCTGCTGCATGCCGTTCCCGATCCCCAGCTCGATGCCGTGCTGGCGCGGGTGATCGGCCGCTCCAGTCGTCCCTTCCTGCAGACCATGATCCTGGACGCCGGCAATGCCGACAATGCCAAGCCCGGCCAGGCAGTGATCGACGCCAGCGGCATGATCGGGCGCATCTACCTGTCCGGCCAGCGCACCTCCTGGGTGATCCTGCTCACCGACCTCAACAGCCGCATTCCCGTGACCATCGCCCCGGGCAATGTCCAGGCCATCCTGGCGGGGGACAACAGTCCCATGCCGATGCTCGACCAGCTTGCCCATACCGCGACCCTCAAGGCGGGGGACCAGGTGGTGTCCTCGGGCGATGGCGGTCTGCTGCCGCCGGGCCTTCCCATCGGCACGGTCGTCGCCGACGGCAAGGGCGGCTGGCGGGTGGCGCTGCTGGCCGACGCCGGACAGGCCCAGGACGTCGAGATCCTGAAATTCGCCCGCGAGCCGGAACAATTGCCGGCGGCGGGCCAACTGCCGGTCGAGGCGGCGGGCCTCAAGGCCGAGGCGCCGCCAGCGGCCAACGCGCCCGCTTCCGGTGTCGCCGCCAAGCCGGGCACGGCCAACGCCCTGACGCCCAAGCCTCCGGCCACCAAGACCCCAGTCACCACGGCCCAGGCGGCGCCCAAGCCGGTGGCGGCGGCGTCCAAACCGGCGGCCCCCGCCGCGGCCGACGACTCGGAAACGGATCAGTAAGGCCATGGCCTTTGCCGAACGCAGCCAGGCAGGATCGGCCCTCCGGGCGCTGGGCCGGCAGGTGCCGCTTATCAGCGGCTTCTTCTGTGCCTTCCTGTCCAACATTCCGATCTCCCTGACCGGGGGCGCGTTGCCGCCGCCCCTGCTGGCGCTGGTGCCGATCTATTTCTGGTGCCTGGTGCGGCCCGACCTGATGACCCCGGCCACCACCTTCGCCATCGGCATCGTCGAAGACGTGCTGTCGGGCGGGGCGCCCGGCCTGTGGACCCTGTCCTTTGTCCTCACCTATGCCGCGGTGGCCCGCAGCCGGGATTCCTTTGCCGGCCTGTCGGGCCTGGGCGCGGTGCTGGGCTTTTCGGTGGCGGCGCTGGTCGCTTGCACCTGCGCCTATGCCATTACCGCCCTGTCCTTCTGGCGCCTGCCGTTGCCCGGGCCTATTGTCAGCGAACTGGCGATGACGGTGCTGTTCTATGTCCCCACGGCGATGGCGATCGGCGCCATTCATCACCGGCTGGTCGGCCCCTTGCGGAGCGACGTCTGATGCCGCTGTTCGATAAGAAGGACAAAAGCCGCTACACGATCTTCACCCGCCGAAGTCTCATGATGGGCGGCGGCATGACCGCCGTGTTCGCGGTGCTGGCGGGGCGGCTCTACCAGCTCCAGATCCGCGACGGCGCCCAGTATCTGACCGAGGCCGAGGACAACCGGGTCAGCGAGCGGGTGGTGGCGCCGCCGCGCGGCCGCATCATTGACCGCTTCGGGGTCGAGCTTGCCAACAACCGGCGCAATTACCGCGTGCTGCTGGTGGCCGAGCAGGCCAGCCAGGGCGTCGTCGAGGCGATCGACACCATCGGCAAGATCATCCTCATCACCGATCAGCAGAAGAAGAAGATTCTGCACGACATCGCGGTGAACAAGAAATTCGCCCCCATCCCGGTGGTGGAGAACCTGTCCTGGGACGAATTCTCCCGCGTCAACCTGCATCTGCCCTACTTGCCCGGCGTCCTGCCCGATGTCGGCGAGACCCGCGATTATCCCTTCTCCAGCGAGCTGGTGCACATCCTGGGCTATGTTGCGGCGGTGTCGCCGGAGGATATCGGCCATGACGACGATCCGCTGCTGAGCCAGCCGGGCTACCGCATCGGCAAGCGCGGCATCGAAAAGACTTTCGACAAGGAGGTTCGCGGCGAGGCCGGCGCCTCCCGCGTCGAGGTCAATGCCTATGGCCGCGTCATCCGCGAGCTGGGCCATGAGCCCGGCGTGCCCGGCCAGGACATCTATCTCACCATCGACCGGGAAATCCAGCAGGTGATGGACAAGGCGCTGGAAGGCCAGAGCGCCGCCTGCGTGCTGATGGATGTCGACAATGGCGATGTGCTGGCGATGTCGTCCACGCCGGGCTTCGATCCCAACCTGTTCAATGTCGGCCTCAATGGCGAGCAGTGGAAGGCGCTGACCACCGACGACCACAAGCCGCTGCTCAACAAGGTGATGGGCGGGGTCTATCCGCCGGGTTCGACCTTCAAGCCGGCGGTGGCGCTGGCCGCCATCGAGGCCGGCATCGCGACCCCCGACTATCATGTCCATTGCAACGGCGTGTTCAATTTCGGCGGCCATGCCTTCCATTGCTGGCAGAAGCGCGGCCATGGCAGCCTGGACGTGGTCGGCGGCATCAAGAACAGTTGCGACGTGTTCTTCTATGAGACCGCGCGGCGGGTCGGCATCGACAAGATCGAGGAGGCGGCGCGCAAGCTGGGGCTGGGCGCGCTCACCGGCATCGAACTGCCCGGCGAGCATAATGGCCTGGTTCCCAGCCGCGCCTGGAAGCAGAAGACCTATCGCCAGGCCTGGCAGCAGGGCGACACGCTGAGCGTGGGCATCGGCCAGGGCTATGTCACCGTCACTCCCCTCCAGCTTTGCCAACAGGTGGCGCGCATCGCCAGCGGCAAGACGGTGAGCCCGCGGCTGGTGCATTCGGTGGGCAACCGCGTGCTGGAACGGCCCAAGGCGGAGAAGCTGGATTTCACCGATGACGCGCTCGCCAAGGTGCGCGAGGGCATGGATAAGGTGATGAACGAGCCGGGCGGCACTGCCTATACCTGGCGCATCTCCGATCCCGGCATGGAGATGGCGGGCAAGACCGGCACCGCCCAGGTGCGCGTCTACAGCCAGGAAGAGCATGAGCATGGCGTCACCAAGGACGCCAAGCTGGACTGGAAACTGCGCGACCACGGCCTGTTCATCGGTTTCGCGCCGGCGGCCAATCCAAAATATGCCATCGTCTGTGTCGTCGAGCATGGCGCCGTGGGCCATCCCCAGGTGGTGGCGGCACGCCAGGTCATGCTGTTCGCCCAGCAGCGCGATCCCAAGGGCAAGCGCGCCGCCTATCCGGTGACAGCGGCCAGCGCCGAACCGGCGACTTCCGGGACGGGCGGCGGCTGATGATCACCCGATCGTTTCTTGATGGGGTCTGGCGATGATCACGCGCCCCTATGCCGCCGCCAAGCGCACCCTTCCCTTCCTCGACAAGCTGGTGGAGATCAATTGGGGTCTCATCCTGCTCATCACCCTGTGTGCCTGCGCCGGCTTCGCCATGCTCTATTCCGTGGCGGGCGGGCAATTCCATCCCTGGGCGCTGCCGCAGATCATCAAATTCGTGGTCGGCTTCTTCATCCTGCTGGCGGCCGCGGTGGTCGATGTGCGGGTATGGATGAGCCTTGCCTATCCCGCCTATGGCGTGGCGCTGCTGCTGCTGGTGGCGGTTGACGTCGCCGGCCATGTCGGCCTGGGCGCCCAGCGCTGGATCATGCTGGGGCCGCTGGAGTTGCAGCCTTCGGAACTGATGAAGGTTTCGCTGGTGCTGGCACTGTCCCGCTTCCTGCATGGCAAAAGCGTGGAAGAAGTCTCCAAGCCGCTCAACCTGGGCATCGCGCTGGGGATGATCGGCATTCCGGCGCTCTTTGTCGTGCTGCAGCCCAATCTCGGGACCACCCTCATCATCGTGGCGGACGGCGCCTCTCTGCTGTTCCTGGCCGGCCTGTCCTGGTGGTGGATCGCGCCCACCCTGACCGCCATCGCAGCGGCCGTGCCGCTCGCCTGGCGCTTTGTGCTGCACGACTACCAGAAGGCGCGGGTGATGACCTTCCTCGATCCGGAATCCGACGCCCTGGGCGCCGGCTGGAACATCACCCAGGCCAAGATCGCCATCGGCTCCGGCGGCGCCACCGGCAAGGGTTTCCTGCAGGGAACCCAGAGCCGGCTCAATTTCCTGCCCGAGAAGCAGACCGATTTCATCTGGACCAGCCTGTGCGAGGAGTTCGGCTTTGTCGGAGCGCTGGCGCTGCTCATCCTGTTCGGGATGGTGATCTTCTACGGCGTGCAGACCGCCACCAGCGCCCGCAGCCAGTTCGGCCGCCTGCTGGCGATGGGCATCACCCTCAACTTCTTCTTCTACATCATGATCAACGGGGCGATGGTGATGGGGCTGATCCCGGTGGTCGGCATTCCCATGCCGCTGTTGTCCTATGGCGGCTCGGCGATGCTGACGGTGATGTTCGGCTTCGGCCTGCTGATGAGCGTGCACATCCACCGCCAGGTGGAAATCCCCCGCCATTCGGGCGGAATTATCTGATTTCCCGACCCCTGTGCATGGCCGGAAGGGCTTTCTGGACAGGCCGGACCCCCTTCGCTATAAGCCGCCCCTCGCGCCGCAAAGCGCGCGGTAATTCTGGCAGCTCCGGTTCGCGCCTATGCTGTTTTTGATTGGTGGCACCGGCTCATGCCTACGCCACTGTGGGTGATTAGCTCAGTTGGTAGAGCAGCTGACTCTTAATCAGCGGGTCGCAGGTTCGATTCCTGCATCACCCACCAATCTTTTCAAAGACTTAGTTATTCTGACTCACCTTACGAATTTGTCCGTGTCCGCGGCGTGTCCGCAACGCCGTTGGAGCGCTGCTGATCGTGGTTTTGCGTGCGAGTATCACGGCGGCAGACGTCGTTGAGCGCGACGCGGGCCACGGCGAGGAATTTGACGACAGGCTGAGGCATGGATCGACCAGTGCATCAAAGAAATCGACCCGGATATCTGGGCCGAAATCCGGAACCGGCAGCTAGAGAGTGGACCCATTGAAAAGGAACAGGGCGCGGCTGGCGTTGCTGCAGAAGGCGGCGGCGGACTCGTCAGGGGGCATTAGTGCGGGCGGCACTGGACCTACTGGCGAGGGCGCAGGCGACAGTGGTCACGCCCCGCCAGAGACTGGCCAACTCGAAATCCCGCTCGTCGCATTAGTGATCGCGTTGCCCTCGGCGACGACGTAATCGCGCGACTGCCGGACGCCCAAGCCGACCGCCCGATCCTTGACCGCGTGGCTCAGATCGCCCGAGAGCGTGCCGCAGGCAGCCGAGGACAAGATCCGGATAGTGCTAGAGGGGCTCCGCGGGGAGAACAGCACAACTGGACTGCGCCGTGGGGAGGGCATTGCCCAGTCGATGTATTATGGCTGGTCGAAGGAGTCCCTGCAGGCGGTAAGAATGCTATCACCTTTGGCTGGAACCGAGATGTTCGTTATTGTACCGTGCCTATAAGTGTTGTTGGTCCAATTATGTCTCCAAGCTTTGGCTCCGAGAGTCCACAGCAGCTATACGAGCAAGCCATTGGATTTCACCAACGGGGGAATCTGGTGGAAGCTGAACGGCTTTATTTGCAAGCCCTTTCTGCTGATGCATCAAACAACATGCCGCGCCTTATGCTGGCAATTATTCGCCATCAGCAGGACCGCAACGCCGAGGCCCTCGAATTAACCGCTGCCGCTCTAAAACTACGGCCCAATTCCATCTTGGCCCTGGTGCACCATGGAATGATTCTGGCTGCGCATGGCCGCTTCGAGGAAGCGCTTGCGAATTATAGCAAGGTTCTGGCAATGGAGCCGAACAATGCTCGGGCGCTCTACCTTCGTGGGAATGCATTGCAGAACCTGAAGCGCTTTGACGAAGCGCTGGCGAGCTACGACGGCACATTGATGCTCCAGCCGCACAATTTCGACGCGCTGAACAATCGCGCAATTACTTTACAGGCTTTGCAGCGTTTTGACGAAGCTCTATTGGGCTTAGATAAGGCACTGACGCTCAGGCCAGACGATGCAGGGGCATTGTACAACTACGGGGTTG
>Ga0265325_10001508_pt1 | contig 16361 bp, 9 predicted proteins | sample 41420metaG_FD_202090 | JGI IMG/M metagenome (GOLD analysis project Ga0265325, IMG submission 202090) | Rhizosphere microbial communities from Carex aquatilis grown in University of Washington, Seatle, WA, United States - 4-14-20 metaG | ecosystem: Host-associated > Plants > Roots > Rhizosphere >...
AATATTCGCGAATCCCCGAAAGCAATTCGCCGACGTTGATGCTCTCGCGGTGCAGGTGGGCAAGCGGACTCTCTGCGCGGGCGAGGAACAGCAGATCGCCAATCAGGTCTGATAGCCGCACGGCTTCTTCCAGACACGAGCCTAAAACTTCGCGGTATTCGTCGACTGTTCGGGCACGAGCCAGCGCCACTTCCGCCTCGCCGCGGATGTTGTTCACGGGGGTTCGCAGGTCGTGGGCTATATCGGCGGAAAATCTGGAGATCCGCTCGAAAGACTCTTCCAGGCCATCCAGCATTTCGTTGAAAGTGGCCGCCAGCGATGCAAGTTCGGAAGGATACCCTTCCGGCTGGATGCGTTCGTGCAGGTTCGTCGAACTGATGTGGCGGGCAGTCGTCGCCATTTCTCGTACCGGGCGAATGCCGCGTCGGGCGATCTGATATCCGACCAAAGGAAAGACGGCGAGTGTGCCCACCAGGATGACCCAAAACCGTTGCCGATATCGCGCCAGCAAGGCTTCCTGCTGGGAAACATCGATCGCGATCTGCATGGTGTCGGTTTGTACGGAACCACCTACAGGCGCCGGGGCGCTCATCACAAAAAACAGCCGGCCGTTTATCCCCTGTATGGCCTCACCGTGCTCGGGGCGCCCCTGGGTTTGAGCAGTCAATTGCGGTAGATCCAATTGCTCCGCCATTCCCGGAGTCGTCAATAGTGGAACGTTTCGTTCGTCGAGAAGACGGATATAGAACTGCTGGTATCGCCTTGCGGCCGATTCCAGCTCAATCTCCTCGCGCAGCGCGTCGCTGTCGTCCGGGCGCTCCCGCAGCATCGTGCGCAGAACATTTACTTTGTCGGCCAGAAACAAGTCCGTGCTCTTTTCCAGTTCGGTGACCAGGACTGAATAAAGACTGGCGGTGGCGAAGACGACCAGAGCCAAGCCTGCGAGCACATACCAGGCGGTCAGGCGGAAGGCGAGGGTATCCCAGAGACGCGACGCTTGCCCGAATCTATCCCTCAGATTCCAGGACATAGCCTGCGCCGCGAACTGTGTGGATTAACTTGAGAGGAAAGGGGTCGTCCACTTTGCTGCGTAGTCTTCGCACGTTGACGTCAACCACGTTTGTGTCACTGTCAAAATTCATATCCCAGACGGACTCGGCGATCAAAGTGCGCGACAGCACTTCTCCGGCGCGCCGCGCCAGCACCGAGAGAAGAAGGAATTCTTTGGCGGTCAACTCCAGTCGTTGACCTGCTCGCGTGGCACGCTGGCGCAGCAGATCGATCTCGAGGTCGGCCAGGCGGATCGCCTCCTGCACGCGCGGCGGGCTCCGGCGCAGCAGAGAACGTACGCGCGCCAGCAGTTCTGAAAAGGCGAATGGTTTCACCATGTAATCGTCAGCGCCCAATTCGAATCCACGAACTCGCTCGTGAACGGCATCGCGAGCGGTCAGAAAAAGCACTGGCGTTTCACGGCCAGACTTGCGCAACCGGGTGAGAACCTGCCAGCCATCCAGGTTGGGAATCATGACATCCAGGATGATGAGATCGAACTCCACTTCTTGCGCCATGTGGAGACCGTCGAGCCCGTCGCCTGCCAGGTCGACAACCAGCCCCGCTTCCCCAAGTCCTTTCTGAAGGAACTTGGCGGTCTTGGTTTCGTCTTCGATGACTAAAATTCTCATACGCTTGCTCGCGACCACGGTGAATGACTCAGAACTTATAGCGGATAGAGAATTGCAGGACTCGGGGCAGGCCGTTCTGCCCACACCAGTTGGCATGGTTCAATTTTGGTATGGTTCAACACAGTGAGCGCTGCGCCTGAGCTTCGCGCTTCCCGCAGATCGTATTCGCCAACCTTACAGACGCTATGTGACAGCTCTGTGACGATCAGGTGAACATTCTGTTACAGAGGCTGAAGTTTTCCTCAGAGGCTTGTGAAGCGTGCAGTTCCAGGTTTAGTCAACATCGACGAGCGCGCGCAGGGGGCCCAGCCAAGGTTCATAGCGTCGCCAGCGCTCGACCGAGGTGCGATAGATCGGCTGCCGGGTCTGCCATTTGCTGGGAGTCTTCACAGCCCTCGGATTGGATTCGGGGCGGAGGCACGCGTCGTGCCACGAGAGGCCGCAAGCCGCGATGATTCGACGGATGACTGGTTCGGGCTCGCGAGTCAGGTCTTCATAATCGACCTCGAGAAAGCGATCAGGCGGCAGCACGGTCCGCCAATGGCCGATGAGCCGCTGGTAGCTGCGGAAATATGCGACCAGCTCGGCACCTCCGGTTGGAAACGCCAGCCCGGGATGGAAATGAGTTTGATGGATCGACAGCGCTGTGTCGACCGGACTGCGGCGGCAGTGGATGATGACTGCGCGCGGGAACGCAATGTGGATCAGCCCGGCCCAGAGAAAGTTGAACGGCATCTTGTCGGTGACTCGCGACGCGTTGGGCGCGATCGCGCGTAGCACGCGGAGATAGTCTGCTGCCGCCTTAGCCAAAAACTCTTCGGCGACGAACGGCCTTTCGTTCCCGGCCGTGGCAAAACGATGCCACAACGCCCCGCGCTCGTTCCAGAAATTCAACTCGCCGCCTGCCCCGACTCCCGGGTGCATCGAGACGATCTGCTCGACCAGAGTTGTCCCAGACCGCGGCATGCCAATGATCAGCACGGGTGTCGCATCGCCGCTGCCGAGTTCGGGCGCCCGCGCGATCAATTCGGGGGTGCAGCGGGCAATCATACGGCCGGTCTCGATAGAGAACGCGGCCGAGTCGAACGACCGAGAGCTCCGGCGCACGTCATCTGCAGCATCCAAATGCTTCATGGCAAGGGCGTAGTCGCCAAGATCCTCGGCGGCCTTACCGATCGCGAGGTGAATCCGCAGGCGTTGCGCCACTTCCAAGCCCGGCGTAGCCAGGGCGGCTTCCATCTTTTGAAGGAGTCCGTCGTCACGGCTCGTAACAGGACGGCACCGGACCAGATCGTAGTAGCATCCCGCCAGCAGTGGCGCGATCGCGATTGCGCGTTCGAAGCATGCGCGGGCCTCGTCGAAGCGGCCAAGGTCAGAGAGCAGATTGCCCAGTAAATCGTAGGCCATGGCATTCCTCGGATCGGCTACCAGAGTCTCTCGCAATGCCTGTTCGGCTTCCGAATTGCGATCCTCGATCAGCAGGGCGCGCGCTTTACCCAGGCGGCCAAAGCTGGTCTTGCCCCCAGTCGCCGCCGCGCGGCGGAAACAGCCGATCGCCTCGTCGCGATGACCAAGTTCGTGGACCAGGGCTCCGGCGCGGAACCACGCCTCGGTCAGGGATGGCTGCAGCTTAGTGGCGTGGTCGTACGCAGCAATCGCCCCGCCGATGTTGCCCAGCTTCTCTAAGGCAATTCCCAGGCGGAAATATGCATCGGCATAGCGCGGATTGCTGGCGACGGCTTGCTGCAATGCCGCGATGGCATCCGGTATGCGGCCGACCTCGAGGCAGGCGAGGCCGAGATCGTGGTGGATGATGGGATTGGAGGGCTGCAGCACAGCTGCATCGCGCAACGGCGCGATCGCATCGGCTGGTCGCCCCGCCCGTAGCAACTGAGTCGCTAACGCGAGCAGTGGCGCCACTTGCTGCGGCGCGACCGGGTTCGGAGACTGGGACATGGCGTGGACCTGGCGTGGAAGCTGTAGCGTGGCCATCAAAATCGTGCGCGTAATTTGTCGCCCGAGCCTGATCTTCCAACCAGAAGAATTCTGCCATAGCCGGCGCTCCAGGAATTGATTCGATTGACTCTATTCTTCAAAAATTAACCTGCCTGCTGATCTCCCTTAACAATGCGCGATTAGGCTAACTTGCTTTCGCGATGTGACAGACTTCTCTGGAGGTTGCGCGGATGGTGTGAACCGCATTCTCCATAACTGGGGTTGACGTTTGTTCCGCATCACTATTTCGAGGCGAGGATTCGATTTGTACGCAAGGGCAACATTGAGGAATAACCATCGTCAATATGGGCTGCCGCTTTCTGACTGGTCGCTGGCCCCGAGGCCAAACGGCTTTAGAAACATTATCAGCACGGTAAACACGACGACTCCGGTCAGCCGCGTGGGGACGGGGACCCCACGCGAGATGCAGTTCTCGTTGCGCTTCACTCTCTGATAGCGCGGCCTGATCCGCTTCTTCAATCCCGGCGGGGTTTAACAAATCATGGCGTGGGGATGGCGGAGGCCGCTACGGCTTCAACTCCACCACGCTCTTGACGAGAGCGGCAGTCTGAAAGTCGACCCTTCCGTTCGGAGTAGGCCCGCGCCCACCGGCAAAGAAATGTTCCTGAATGGCAAGCACAGCGCGTTCGGTCTTCAGCGCGAAGTCGCCGTCTGGAGTTCCCAGAGAGTATCCGATGCGGGTCAGGTCCTGCTGCAGTTCCTTGATAGGAGTTCCGGTGATGGTGTTGTGAACCGATCCTCCGAAGCGGTGGTGAGTATCGTTGTCGCCCTTGCGAAACGCTCCATTGGTGACGGTTCGGAAAAATCCAGAGTAGATGTTGAAGTCCGGAGGCCCAAACGCCATCGCCAAGCCATAACGCTTCGCTTCCAGCCGGTCCCAATGAAACTGCAAGCCCGGGTCACCCGACTTCCGGCCAAGCACGCCGCTGGCATCGGTTCCAATATCGCTGTGGCCGATGATATTCCAGGTATCGACGGTCGAGAAGGCGGAGGTCAGACGATCGAGCAATCCCAAAAGAGCGACATACTGCGCCTCCGGATAGGGACCGATATCATTGACGATCTCGATGCCGATCGAAACTGAATTCACGCCAATCACGCCTGCCCAGCGGGATATGCCTGCATGCCAAGAAGCTTCCGACTCCTGCACCCACTTCACGATCTGACCGTCGGTGTCGATCATGTAGTGCGGACCCTTCTCGGCCAAGAAAGTGGAGACTGCCGGGCCAACAGCGCACGCGGTGTGATGAACGACGATCACGGAGATGACGTCGCCGCCGCGTCCCGTATGCGCCGCCGACTTCATCCACACGGGCTGAATGTCGACGACAATTGAGGTTCCGCTTACGGCGACGTTTGCCGTTTGAGCATCGCTGGGAGTCGCGGTTTTTATCATGTGGCCGGTTATTTTTACGGCCAAGGTCACAGGCCGGTAAATACGGTCGGGCACCGGTGCGCCCGTGGCCAAGGCGGGACCGACGGGATTCGAGTCGGTATTGGGCGCCATGATCGTGCAGGAATAGTCTCCATCCGCGACTGACGTCAGATTCAGTTCCACGAGGCCGTGCCCGTTGCTCGTGCCGGATGCAATGACACGGGAAGTCGCGTCGAGAAGTTGGACTTGCGCTCCGCCGATGTTATCGACTTTGTTAAGCCGGTTCCGAAGCTTGAATTTCGCTTTGATTTGTACTGGCGGAGCTGCTTTTTTGGGCGGCGCCATTTCCTATCCTCCTGCTCGCACCCCTGTAAAAAAAGGCACAGAAAGTTTCTGATTCCGATCAAAGTTCCAAGGTCAGCTAGAGAGTCCACCCGTCATGAATGATGCCCGATAAATACCACTTACCCTGATGCTGCTCGAACGACAACAGCAGATGCTCTCGTGGAGTGCTGCCGGTCTCGGGCAGACCATACTCGACAACGATTGCGTTGGGGTAGTTCTCCCAAGCGTGCTTCGTGCCTTCGTCCGCGCGGTTAAAGTTGACGTGCAACGCCTTGGAGAAATCGCGATCGTAAACAAACTTGTGGTAATAGCGAGTAAATGTCAGCCGGATGGGCGCTCCCGATCCATCCTCGGCTCCCCAGACGCGCTTCGCAGGGTCTTTCAGCGCATCCTTCAATTGCAATGCCGTCAGCACTACATCCGTTTTGGTGTCCACCGAAGCGTATGGGGAAAATCGCAGGCCCTTGGTGGGATGTACGACCTCCGCCAACTTCGTCATATCCGCGGTCTTCAATGCCTGCAGCACATCGGCCGCCTGCTGGGCGACAATGCCCTTCGCTTCCTCCGACGAAACTCGACAGACGACGTACTTTGCCGACACCCACCCGTCGTAGGTTCCGCCGCGGACTTGCAGCCAGTCGCCTTTAAGGCTGCCGAATGCATCCACGCGGACGAGGGACGAGACTTTCCCTTTTGGGATCGACGGAGAGGAATCCCTCTCCGCGTCTGGCGAGGCGCGAAGCGCGATAGATTCTGAGGCATAGTCGGTGGCGGAACAGCCACTCCGAGCAGGCGCCGCTGCGTTGGTCGATAACGCGCAGCCCAAAGCAACGATGACAAGCGAGCGCATTGGCTCCCTTCTTACTTTCCCGAGTAGTTGGTCCGGAGCCCCTTATTGATCCCCAAAATTGGGAGACATTATAAACCTGATCTCGCATCATGTTCGCTATTCCACTGCCGCAAGTTTCCTCGTTCGACCCACTTCCAAATGTCTTTCGACAACGTTTGACTTAAGTCCGGTTCGGGGCTACTCTCTCTAGCCGAAAGGGCACGCCGCTCAAGGTGTTTGGGGGATTCTGTGGGGGAAGCGAATGCTCGGGACGAGGTCACCGAATTACTCGTCCGCTGGAACGACGGGGATCTGGCGGCCCGAGACGCGCTCATTCCGCTCGTTTACGACGAACTGCGCCGGGTCGCGAAGAAGAACCTTGCGGGACAGCGCAGTGATCATACCCTGCAGGCAACCGCTCTCGTCCACGAAGCCTATCTCCGTCTGGTGAATCGCAAGGCGGCGAACTGGCAAGGCCGCGTGCATTTCTTTGCGCTGGCAGCGCAGATGATGAGACAAATCCTCGTGGATCATGCGCGTATGCGCAATGCGGCGAAGCGAGGAGGCGGAGCGCCGACTCTGCTATTCGAGGACGCCGCGGCAGGCGGAGAAGGGGTCAACCTGGACCTGATTGGTCTGGACAGGGCGATGAAACGGCTGGCTTCCTTGGACGCGCGGCAATCGCAAATCGTCGAATTACGTTTCTTCGGAGGGCTTTCGATCGAAGAAACGGCGCGAGTCGTCGACATCTCACCAGCAACTGCCAAGAGAGAGTGGGCCACGGCCCGGGTTTGGCTTCACCATGCCATGGAAAGCGATGCGGGAGCATGACTCCCGAACGTTGGCAACACGTGAAGCAGGTCCTGGCGGCTGCGCTCGAGCTTGACCCTGCCGAACGAGCGGCGTATCTCGACCGCAGTTATGCCGCCGATCCATCCCTGCGAGGCGAGCTTGGACCCCTGGTGGCTTCAGAACAACGGCTAAGAGAGCAATTTCTCGACCGCGCTGATCTAGCCGAGGCAGCCGCGGCCGTGATTTCCCCCGATGAAAACTTCTGGATCGGGCGCCGAGTTGGTCCTTATAAGGTTGTCGCGCAAATCGGGATGGGCGGCATGGGAGAGGTGTATCGAGCATTCCGGGCCGACGATTATCAGAAAGTAGTTGCGCTCAAGTTTGTGCGTGCCGGGCAATATTCCGGGGAGGTTTTCAACCGATTCAAGAATGAACGCCAAATCCTGGCCGGCCTCGATCATCCCAATCTAGCGAAGCTTCTCGATGGCGGGACCAGTGAAGAGGGCATGCCGTATTTCGTGATGGAGTTGATTGACGGTCAGCCGATCACGGAGTACTGCAACCAGCATCAGCTCTCGATTCGCGAACGCCTGAAGTTGTTTTTGCAAGTTTGCGCAGGCGTGCACTATGCGCACCAACACCTCATTATTCATCGCGATATCAAGCCGGGAAACATTTTGGTTACAGCCGACGGCATCCCTAAGCTCCTCGATTTTGGGATCGCCAAGATTGTTGAGTCCGGCCAGAGCCCGGATGCGCCGGATGCAACCTTGACCAGTTTTCGGATCCTGACTCCGCGCTACGCCAGCCCCGAACAGATCAAAGGCGAGCCCATGACGATCGCCACTGACGTGTATTCGCTGGGTGTTGTGATGTATGAGTTGCTCACGGGACGGAGTCCCTACGAGTTGGTGAATGGAAATACGCAGGAATTTGCGCAGGAGGTTTGCGACAGAGAGCCGCAGAAACCGAGCTTGGCAATTCTTCGCTCGCCGGCGGAAGACGGGAATCCTGAAAATCGATCGGGAGCATTTGGGCAGATTTCACATGAAAGAGTAAGCAAACAACTCCGCGGCGACATCGACAACATTGTGCTGATGGCGTTGCGGAAAGAACCTTCTCGGCGTTACAAATCGGCGAACGATCTTCATGAGGACATCCAGAAGCACCTTGGGAACATTCCGGTGCACGCACGCAATGATAGCGTCTGGTACAGCACCACGAAATTCGTTGCCAGGCACAAGGGCGCGGTTGCGGCTTCCGCTCTTGTGCTGGTCGCACTGTTGGCGGGTCTGATCATCACCTTACACGAAGCCCGGGTCGCGCAAAAGGAACGTGCCCGCGCCGAGCGTCGATTTAACGACGTTCGCAAGCTTGCGAGCTCGCTCATGTTCGAAGTGCATGATTCCATCAGGGACCTGCCCGGAACTTTGCCGGCAAGAAAGCTGCTGGTAAGTCGTGCCCAGGAGTATTTGGACAGTCTGTCGCAGGAGGCGGGCGGCGACGCCAGTCTGCAGCGCGAGTTGGCGGCTGCTTATGATCGAGTCGGAGATCTGCTGGGATACACAGGTGCCGCCAATCTCGGCGATTACGCAGGAGCGCTGCAAAGCTACGAGAAAGCACTGTCCATCCGAGAGTCTTCCCTCGTCGCCCACCCGGACGATCGCCAGATGCAACTCGACCTGCTCAATGACTATTTCCGGTTGAGCTTTGTGCTCATAGACACCGGACAATACGCCAAGGCCCTGGCCCACTTGCAGAACGGATTGACGCTAGCTCAGCGGACAGCGAAGGTTCGATCCGAACCGATCTTTACTGATTTCCTGGCCGGATTCTATTGGCAAACCGGCAATGTTCTGATGCGGTCGGGGGACTATAGCCATGCCCTGGAGAACTACCGCCAAGGCATCTCGATTCGAGGGCCGCTTTTGCGGAGTGCGAACACTCCGGTGATCCGTACTCATCTTGCGGCAGATTATGCCGGCCTCGCAGGGGCAATGAGCGCGACCGGAGACTTCAGCGATGCCTTGGACGATTCCAAGAAGGCTTCGGAGATTCTGGAAGAATTGAGCAGTTCTGACCCGAACAATGCAACTCTACAAGAATACCTGGGAGAGGCAGATGATCGGGTCGCTTCGATCCTGTTGAAACTTCACCAGCTCAACCCATCCCTTGCTTACTACAACAAATCTCTCGCCGTCTTTATCCACTTGAGGAACGCTGATGCGGCGAATTCGTTGGCGCGTGACAACGCTGGGCTCGCGGAGGTTGCCATTGGGGATGTGTTGATTCAGCAAAAACAAATTGTTGCCGCGCTTCCGCATGTTCGCAATGCCATGGCCACTTTTGAAAGCATCGGGCACAAGAGCGGCTATGAAGTGATTGGCCAGGCAAGCGCCTATGATGCGATGGGAAGGGCGCTATTCGGTCTCGCCGAACGAGATATAAATGTCCGCCAAAAGTCCCAGCACCTGGAAAAATCCAAGGTTTGGTTAGAGAAGAGCCTGAACACATTCCGTCAGGAGCCCAGCCTCAATTCGGTAGATCCCCTTGGCGGTGATATCACCCAAGAATCCGTCACCGAGGAACTGCGCCATTGTGAGGAGTCGCTGGCGAGGCTGCATTCAAGATAATGACAACGAAACTATACTGAATTTATATCCACCCAATTCTCACCCTTTCGATGAGCCACTTTCCTCGGCTTTGGCGTTTTATAGAGTAAGACGGAATTCCGATACGGGGCGTGCGTCCACTCGGAAGATCAGTCGGTCGCTTCCAGGGGGAATTTCAATGACGAATCTCGCAGATCAGCCCAAGAGCTCAACCATGCCTATCCAGTGTGCAAATGCTTTCACTCCGACGAGCTTTGACCCAAAGAACGACGGATTCTCTCGGCGCAAATCGGCCGGAAATATCCTCGGACTTCTTCTATGTTGGTTCGTAGTGTGCGCTGCCACCGCTAGCGCCCAATATTCGGAACTCGTTGATTTTGTTGGCGCAAACGGATGCTGTCCGAAGTATCCGACGATGATGGCCCAGGGACGAGATGGAAACCTTTACGGTACCGTTCCCACCGGCGGCGTGAATAACGTGGGGGTCGTCTTCAAAATTACGCCCTCGGGCTCCCAAAGCATTCTCTACCAGTTCGACACTACACACGGCAGCACTCCCAACGCTGGGTTGACGCTTGGAAATGACGGCAATTTCTACGGAACGACTCAACTCGGCGGCGCACACAGCTACGGCAACATCTTCAAGATCACGCCCTCGGGTGTATTGACGGTCCTGTACGACTTCACGGGAGTTGCGGACGGCGGGTATCCAGTAGCGCCCCTGGTGCTTGCCACGGACGGAAATTTCTACGGCACATCGTACCCGGGCGTAGCCTTCAAGTTCTCTCCTCAGGGTGTGTTTACCATCATCAACAAAATTCCAACCACCTCCTACGGGCCGCTGTTGCAAGCAAGCGATGGAAATTTTTATGGTGTAACAGAATTCGGAGGCACATTTTCCGCGGGCACCGTGTACAAGATCGTGGGAACTACGGTCACAACACTGTTTAGCTTTGACGGCCCGCACGGCTCTTTCCCGATTGGAGGATTGGTGCAGGGGGCAGACGGCAACCTCTACGGCACAACCACCGCTGGGGGAAGCACGAATGCCGGCATCATTTTTAGGATCACGACGACGGGGACCCTGACGGTACTCGTAAACTTCGACAATGTTCACACCCTCAATGGCTACCAGGCCTTTGCCGGCCTGATAGCCGGGAGCGATGGAAACTTGTACGGGGCCACGATATGGGGCGGCGACAGCGGCTATGGCGTGATATTTCAGATGACCACCGGAGGCGCTTACACAGCCCTTTATAACTTTATTGCCGCTTCCGGGGATGGGGCTTATTCCACGCCCATGCAGCACACGAGTGGCAGGATCTATGGCCTCACGACCCGGGGAGGCGTGGACGGCAAGGGCGGCATCTACGGTTTTGACAGTGGCATCAGCCCATTCATCTCGCTGGTCACCACCTTGGGCCCGGTCGGCGGGTCCGTGGGAATACTCGGCAACGGGTTTACCGGAACGACCCAGGTGCAATTCAATGGCACCCCGACCTCATTCAGGGTGCTCTCCGATACCTATCTCACCGCCACGGTGCCGTCGGGAGAAACTGGGTTCGTCACAGTAACCACGTTATCGGGAAGACTTTTAAGCAACAAGGTATATCGCGTCACTCCCAAAATGACGAGCATGGCACCCACCCGAGGTGCGGTTGGCACTTCGGTAGTCATCAAGGGAACTGGCTTCATTCAAGCCACTACGATCACCGTGGGTGGAGTGAGAGTGAACGCGTTCACCGTGAACTCCGACCAGCAAGTGACCTTCACCGTGCCCAACGGCGCGAAGACAGGGAAAGTGGTCTTGACAACTCCGGGCGGCAAAGCAACCAGCAGCACCGCGTTCACGGTTACGCCTTGATGCCAGGGTTGAATAACAGAGAGGTTCAGCTTGCCGTGTCCCTTGCGGACTGAATCGAGCAGATCGGCCGGGCTATCACGGCCAAGGAACTGGCGGGCTTCCTCTCTGTCTCCGAAGTGACGATTTTCAAGCACGCTGCCGCCGGAAGGATCCCGTCATTTCACGTCGGCAGTTGCGTCAGGTTTGATCCGAGAGCGGTGGCAACCTGGCTGCGCAAGATATAGCAAATCGGCGGCCAGAACAGACCGCAATGACAACATTCGGAACCGATGGCGCGGCGCTATCTTCCGAGTGTCCGTCGCTCAGTTGAGTCACTGAGAATCCCATTCCAGCGGACTTATATTACGAATCCGGCCAACCTCCTAAAAGCCGATTATCACTACTACGTACAGCTATCGATGTCCTGAGCCAAGCTCATGGCCGAACCCGATGATTATTCACTTTGACCTTATATTATGGATGAACTGATCACCGGAGTGGTTTCACCGCTCTCGGAGGGAAACAGAGTGGGTCTTGCATGGTAATGCCGAGTTTGAAGACTGGCCATGATGCCGGCCGCCGCCGATTCTGGTTGGCGATGGCGGGGTTTGCCATGGCGCTTGCCCTACTGCCCTTTTCCTATAAAGTCGAACGTCACCTGGAGACGGCTGTTCACATCGAGGGCGGAGAGTCCGAAAAAGTCGACTTGGAACTGGCGCAGCGTTTCCAGTCTCCCTACGCTCACCGCCTGGTTCTGGTGATAAGCGGCATTCCCGATCCGGATTCAGCCAAGAGCGCCGATGCATTGGGCTTCCTGACCAGTTCCTTGCGTAGTGTGCAAGGAGTATCGGGTGCCGTCTCGAGTGTGGATTGGCCAGATCCTCTGTTCACCGGGAACAATGGCGGGGCCTTGATCATCGTCGGGTTGGACCCGCACGACGAAACTGTCGAGGCGCTTGTCCCTGAACTAAGAGCAAAAGCTGACTGGATGGAGGGTCAGCTTAGATCGCAATATCCCAATATCAAACTGGAGATTACGGGTGAAACGCCGCTGAACTTCGATCTTCGCAGGGTCAGTGCAGATGACGTAACACATGCCGAAGAACGAGCGATGCCGGTGACTCTCGTGCTCCTTTTGCTGGCTTTCGGCAGTCTAGTGGCCGCGCTATTGCCACTGGGAGTTGGACTACTCTCAATCTCAATGGCGTTGGGTGCGGCTGCGCTGCTCGCAAATTATCTGCATCTGTCGATCCTGGTGCAGAATCTGGCGACCATGCTCGGCCTTGGCTTAGGCATCGACTATGGATTGCTCATGGTGAGCCGGTTTCGCGAGGCATTGGTCGAAGGGCATGATCCCGGGCGCGCTGCCGATATTGCTGCAGGGCAAGCGGGGCGGACGTTGATCATCTCGGCCACGACCGTTGCAATCGGATTTTCAGCGCTGCTGACCGTGCCCATCAGCGAACTGCGCTCCATCGGGATAGCCGGCCTGCTAGTCACCGTTTTGAGTGTGATGCTTTGTACGTTTATTGTGCCCTGGGTGCTTGGTTTGCTAGGGCATCGCATTAATGCCGCCAGAGTGCGTCTTCCATCGAGAGGAATCAAAACGCGGGACAACCTTGGCGCGACGAGTGAGAGGTGGGTGCGGTGGGGCAGCATCATCACCCGCCGGCCCTGGACAGCTCTGCTTGTCGCCGGGGTTCCGCTCTTGATCCTTGCATTCCAGGCACGGAAAATCTCTCCCGGGGTTCCTGACCGTGACTCGTTCCCGGCCGCAGCCGAGTCGGTGCAAGCACTGCACACGCTTCAACGCATGGGGCGGTCGGGTATTGTGCAATCTCTCCGAGTGGTCCTGGAGTTGCCGCCGCAATCTCCGCCGCTTTCGCCGGCTGGCTGGCTTGCCGTCAGTCGCTTGACGAAGCGCTTCGAGAGCGATCCTAGAGCGCAAGAGGTCTTATCTCTTCCGGCCCTCACGGGAATGGCTGACACTCCAGATGCTGTAAGCGAAGTGCCCGAGTCAATCCGGAAGAGTTTCCTTCGCAGCGATGGCCAAGCTACCTTGATCGAGTTGCTGCCCACTGCCGCTCTTACGCCCAATCAACAGGTACGATGGGTACGAGAGGTGCGTGCGTCCGACGTCGCGACGATAACCGGCATGCCCGGCGCTGTTCTGCGCGTCGGCGGCATTCCCGCTCTCGAAGCAGATTATGACGCAATTGTAAAAGAGCGGTTGCCGAAGGTAATCCTCGGCGTCGTATTGGGGAGCCTGCTGGCGCTCCTGATCGGACTACGTTCTCTATTTGCGGCCATTAAAGCAATTCTGCTCAATCTGCTCTCGGTTGGCGCTTCGTTCGGTGCGTTAGTTGTTGTTTTTCAGGAGGGCCACGGTGGCAAACTCTTTGGGCTCGACGGACCGACCGGCAGCGTATACCCGATCGTGCCGATTCTCTCGTTTGCCATCGTCTTCGGATTAAGCATGGACTACGAGGTCTTCCTGGTCGCCCGCGTCCTGGAAGAGCGGCGGCGCGGTCTATCCGAGCGATCAGCGGTAATCGAGGGATTGGCGCGGACGGCCGGGCTCATCACGAGCGCCGCGGCAATTATGATTGCCGTCTTCACCGCGTTCATCGTGGGAAGTTTTCTGGTCGTGCAGATGCTCGGCTTTACGCTCGCAGTTGCCGTGTTCATCGACGCTACGGTGGTGCGGATGGTTGTCGGCCCAGCACTCTTGCAACTTGCGGGCGACTGGAATTGGTGGCCATTCGGTTTATATGGGGCCCAGGCGACGCCTGAAAAGGAGTTGGTCCCATGACCTCGAACGTCGCGGATGCTCGAGTAACAGCACCGCGACCTGCCACAACCTAAAAGATCTGCAATTTATTTCGCTTTCTCTGCTTGATCGCTCGACTGGCTGAGATCAAAGTCCTTAATTCCAAGATGTGCCTTTCCCGAGCCCCGTTCAATAACAAGAATCGAGGAGCCGGGCTTGCCCTGCACCTTGGCCTCCACTTGCGACGCAGACCAAGCTCCATCCACCTGGCGTAGCCCATAGTAAACGAAGTCCTTCTGCTGTCCTGACCCGCGAGGCGTCTTCACCACATGCACAGGAAACAAAATGCCGCGGTCAACCCACGATGTTACCGAATCGTAGTAACTCCGGTCCTGAGGGCCGGACGTGCTCTTAAGGACAAAGCAATCCCGCGCGCCGTATTTTTCTGGCGCCAGGAGTTCCTGATGCTTCCAGAAGAACGGGCTCTCTACCATGTCTTCATAGGAGAAGTCTGTTCCCACGAGTGGGTCGTTCCAACGTTCGAATGGCAGCACGCTAGCGGTCTTCTGGCCGGGAAGTTCCGCCTTGATGGTCAGGTGCCCACTCGCATTCATGTGCAGAAGAAGGCGCGTCTCATCTGAGCCAGGTCCCGAGATCACGCATAGCAGACGCAGACCATCGGGAAACCAGTGAGCCTTGGCGACGAACTTGTAGCTTGTGCGTTTGCCATCGGCCTCCATGCGGGTGAGTCGCCCAGTCACGCGGTAATCTAATTTCTCAATACGCTGGCGCGAGCCAGTCAGCACAGTGTCCAGGTCAGGATTCGCCGCGAAGGCCCGCGGTGTATGCACCAGCGAAAACAGCACAAGCAAAGCAATCGACGCTTGAATCGTCCCAAAGGCGCAATTCGTGCATCTGGTATTTGGATACCTGCCAAACTTTAGGCGGCGAGAGAGCATTCCGACGCGGCACAGAAAGGTCATAGCTATACATATACCCGAATTCCGCATGGCGCCCATCATTCCAGGAAATTTTCCCCGGATTGGTATCAACAAACAGGCTCGTGTTCATAAACCCGATTACTCCAAATTTTTCAGCGCGTCGGACCTGAGCCACTCGCAGCCGTGCGGTGCCCATCAAGCCAAGTGACATTTCGGCGTCCGTGCCCGGACGCGGCGGTCCAGAGTCTCAGTTAACCTTGAACACCGCGAGGCTGGTCGCAGTACCGCCCAGAGTCGTGACTTGAATTTTTCCGGTCACGGCACCTGCAGGCACCGTGGCCGTAATCTGCGCCCAGTTGTCCACCGTGAATACGGCAGCTTTCCCGCCACCGAAGGTCACTTTGGTGACTCCCTTTTGGCCGTTATTGATGAAGCTGGTCCCCACGATCACTACGGACGTTCCCACCGCACCGCTGTTCGGCGTGACGCTGCCGATGGTCGGGAGCACGCGGAAATCCCCGAGCGTGCTTACTTCTTGCGTGGAAGCGAGGCGGACTGTTACTGGTCCCAGAATTCCTCCGGGGGGGAGAGTCGCAGAGATATAGCTATCTGAAACGACAGTGAACTGAGAGGGGAAAGATGCAATGAAGACATCCGTAGCTCCCGTGAATCCCGTCCCCAGGATGCCAATCGACTGGCCCACTTTCGCTGCCGGCGGCTGAACATTGATGAAAGGTCCAAAGCCTGCATCAAAACTGAAGAGTGCGCCGTGACCAAGCGCGCCTCCGGTCGTGGCTTCCCCGAGTAGCTTCCCGCTAGTGTGTTGTTTCAGAGTTGTGAATGGAAGGGACCCGGTCGCGGTGGCAAAGCTATACAACGTCGAGTAGCTGCCGCTCGGAGTGATTCGGTAAAGTGTGCCTGCCTCATTCTTCCCGCCTGCGGACGTCACGCTATAAAAACTCCCGTCCGCTACTTGGACCAGGCCTGCGTAGGGCGACGTCCCGTCCCCCGTGCTGGTTGTCGCGTTGAAATTGTGGAGTACGGTCAAGACTCTGGCAGGCGTCAGCTTGAAAGCCACTCCGCCGTTGTTCAGCGTCCCACCGTTCCTTGCCGTTCCGTAGAAGTTTCCATCCTTGCCTTGTACCAATGGAGAATA
>Ga0265325_10001511_pt1 | contig 16347 bp, 10 predicted proteins | sample 41420metaG_FD_202090 | JGI IMG/M metagenome (GOLD analysis project Ga0265325, IMG submission 202090) | Rhizosphere microbial communities from Carex aquatilis grown in University of Washington, Seatle, WA, United States - 4-14-20 metaG | ecosystem: Host-associated > Plants > Roots > Rhizosphere...
CCGGTTTTGGCAAAAAGGAGTAGGTATTCTTCGCCGGGCAGAGTCAATTCCACCAGCTTGCGGGCCACGGGCGAATCGTCGACTACGAGGACTGTAAATTGTTCGTCATGAGCCATAGTGAGCTGGTATCAAGTATCAAGTATCAGGGCACGGCATAGCCGACAGGGTCGCACAAATATAGGAATAGGTTACCGCAGTAGCTTTGGCGCCCCGAGAGACAAATTCGCGGGTGATTCGAAAGTCGCACTAATCAATATGTGACTTGCGATGTGACTTATGCGAACTCGTGCGATTGCGACGGAATGCCTTCGCGCTTGGCGAATCAGTGGCTTTGCAGGAAGGGATTGTTGGCTCGTTCGAAGCCGATGGTGGTGATTTCGCCATGCCCTGGGTACACGGTCACTTCGTCGGGGAGGGTTAGCAATTTTGCGCGAATCGAGTCGAGAATCTGCGGGTAGGAGCCGCCCCAGAGGTCGGTGCGGCCTATGCTTTCGCGGAAAAGCGTGTCTCCTGAGAGCAGGCGCGCATCGTCGATGGCGTTTGCGGGCGGCGCTTTCAAGCCGGTTTCAGGCAGCGCAATTCCGGGCCTTACGATTAGGCTGATGCTTCCTGGGGTGTGGCCGGGCGTATGCAGAACGCCCGCTGCGAAACTGCCCCAGCGCACCGTGTCGCCTTCCTTGACGAAATCCTCGATGCTGGTTTGCGCTGGGGTAGGTACGCCCAGCCATTGGGCCTGCATGTCCAGATGGCGGTAGAGTTCGAGGTCGGCTTCGTGAATCAGGACGGGGGCGCCGGTGGCGCGGTGGAGCGCGGCGAGTCCTCCTACGTGGTCGATGTGGGTGTGAGTGCTGACGATGGCGCGAATTTTCAGGTCGTGCCGTTTCAGGATGCTGAGTATGCGCTCGATATCGTCTCCGGGGTCGACGACGATTCCTTCGTGCGTAGCCGTGTCGCCGAGAATCGAACAATTGCACTGCAGGAGGCCTACCGGGATTACTTCGTGAATGAGGTTCGAGGCCATCGCGGTCAAAAGTATAGCAGCAGGGAATTCGTCGTTGGGGATTTGTGGGGCGAGATTCGGAGCAAGCAGGGCTTGTGGGCAACTGGCTAGAAGGAAAGAAGAAGGAAAGAAGAAGGAAAAAAGAAGGAAAAGAAGAAGCAGGTCCCTCACCCATCCGCGCTTCGCGCGTATGTGCTCAGGATGACAACGAAAGGCAAAGTCTTAAAGAAGCGAAAGGCTGAAGCGTAAGAGAGATTCTTCGCGCCGGAACGGCGCTCAGAATGACTGCCGCAAGGCGGCAGCAAAAGCAAAAGGGCGCGAGGCATTTGCCGGGGACGCCTCTGCTAAGATGATAAAGGAAGCGCCGTTGGTGCGAGGACAAGGAATCGAATACTCACATGGACATGCCGACCGCAATTATGGAAACGCCGCTGATTGAGCAGCACCGCGCCGCTGGCGCGCAGCTAGCTGAATTTACGGGCTGCGTTTTGCCGGAGACCTTTTCGGATTTCGGCCAGGAGTATCGGGCGGGGAAAGACAGCGTTGCGATCTTCGATACCAACTGGCATGCAATTTTCCGGCTCACGGGGCGCGATCGCGTCCGCTATCTGCATGCGATCACCTCCAACAACATCAAAGATCTGGGCGAAGGGTACGGCGTACTTGCGCTGCTGCTGAATCCGCAAGGGCATATCCTCGCGGAACTCGAAGTGTACGCGCTGAAAGAGAGCCTGCTGGTGCTCTCGCACGCATCGGTGCGGGAACGTACGGCCACTACTTTAAAGAAATACATCCTCGGCTCGCAGGTGACCTTTGAGGATCTGACTTTGCAGCTGGGCAGCGTGGCGGTCGAAGGACCCTACGCGGCATCGATTATTGCGGAGGCAACCGGGCTGGCGCTGACGGGTTTTTCCGATATGGCCACCAAGGACGTCGAAATCGATGCGGTGCCCTCGCACCTGATTCGGCGCTCCCATTTTGGCGGTTTGGGCGCGCAGATCATCGCTCCCCGCGAGCATCTGGGTCTTCTGTGGGGGAGTTTGCGGGGAAGCGCACACGCGCAGCATGGCTTGCCCATCGGCATGAAGGCACTGAATGCGCTGCGCCTGGAGGCGGGCGTGCCGTGGTTCCCGCTCGATTTCAATGACGCGATGATTCCGCACGAAGCCGTGCTGGAAAACACGCACATCAGCTTTACCAAGGGCTGCTACACGGGGCAGGAAATTGTCGAGAGGGTGCGCTCGCGCGGGCATGTGAACCGCAAGCGTGTCGCGCTGAAGTTTTCTACAGCGACGCCTCCCGAACCTGGGACAAAGCTGCGCGCGGGCGGAGCCGACGTCGGTTTCGTGACGAGCTCGGCGTTTTCACCCGCGGCGAACGCAGCTATCGGGATGGGCTATCTCCGGCGTGAGCATAATGCGACAGGGAGTGTGGTGGAATTCGAAGGCGGAGCGGCGGAGGTTAAAGCCGTGGGCACGGTAGCGGCCGGCGCCTAGTTCAGCGGCTTATTGCGACTTAGCTCTTGGAAAAATTCAGCGAGCCTTTGAAGCTGCCGCGCGTCGCGTCAATCTTCTTTTGCAGCTGCAGGATGGAATAGACCAGCGCCTCGGGACGCGGAGGGCAGCCGGGAACGTAGACATCGATCGGGATTACCTGGTTCACACCCTGCACGATCGCGTAATTGTTGAAGACTCCTCCGGAAGTTGCGCAGGCTCCCATGGAAATCGCCCATTTGGGATTGGGCATCTGGGCGTAGAGCTGCTTGATGACCGGGGCCATCTTCTGCGACACGCGCCCGGCGATGATCATTAAATCCGATTGCCGCGGAGAGCCGCGAAACACTTCAGCGCCAAAACGTGAAATGTCGTAACGCGAGGCGGCCATCGACATCATCTCGATCGCGCAGCAGGCCAAGCCGAACGACATGGGCCAGATGGAACTCCGCCGCGCCCAGTTCACGACTTTATCGAGGGAGGCGAACAGAATTCCTTCGTCCTTAAGGAAGCTCTCGTCGTCTCCCGGCCTTTCCAGCGTGACACCCTTCGCAAGTTCGACGGCCATTGTTTGGCAATCTCCTTATGGCAACATTTTGCCCGTTTGCTCTGTAATTTGCAAAGAAGCTTTCGGTGCGGTGGTGGATCAGTTTGATTCCATTCCCTAAAACCGGGAGAGAGCCCTTATTGCGCTCGCTTCAATCGCCGTGAGGACCGACCCTTAAAACCGAAGGGTCGGGCACCCGCAAAGGCGAGAGCAGACCCCGCCTTGCTGAGAAGCCATTATCCGGTAGCGTGCACCAACAATTTTGTTCTTGCAAACAGGGGCGGGGCGGCTTACAAGGGGTGCGGATACGGTCCATCGCTACGCTAGCTGCGACGCAAAAAGTGAACTGATCTTGCCGATGGCGAATGTCGGCCATCAAGGAAGAAGCCATGCTAGGAAAACATCTCAGTTTGAGCTTGGGAATCGCGTCAGTCGCTCTTCTCTCTTTTCCGGCGCTTGCTCAAAAAGCCGAGCGGGGAACCATTACCGGAACTGTGACCGCCGATCAAGGCGCGGTGATTGGATTCCGCGTGGCGGCGCACAATTTGGATCGACGGCTATGGTACACGGTTTTTACCAGCAAGGGGCGGTATACGGTGCCGCAGGCGCTGCCGGGGCGATACGAAGTTAGCGTGAACGAGCCGGAATACGATTCCCCGGCGGTGACGCTGCAGCTGGGGCCTGGCGAGAGCAAGTCGGCCGACGTTGCCGTGAAGCATCAGGGGGATGCGGCGTGGAAGGCGGCTAATGGCGACGGCAATCTGGACCACCGGAACAGCCTGGCCCGGGCTGCCGTGGACGCGGCTAGCAATGTGCGTCCGGGTAACGGGAAGGTGGTTTACGTCAATAATCTAGAGGAGATGTTTCCGCCCGGGCCGGGCTTGGGTTTGCTGAGAGAAAACTGCACCGGTTGCCATGGGGAAGGATTTGGTTCCAAGCATTACACCAAGGACGGGTTTATTCAGGGCATCGAGCGGGCTACCGAGACGGGCCCCGGTTATAACGAATATGCGATCGCTCTGGGCCGGACGCCTATTAACAGGAGCCAGAAAGAATTGATGGCGGATTATCTGGTGAAGAACTTCGGGCCGGGGTTGCCGGACAGAGTGCTGCGGCTGGATCCGCTGGTGCCGGATGAGAGCGTGGTTTCGAAGCAGATTTATGTTTCGTATGACGTGCCCGAGGATCTGGCGTTTGCTCCCGGGGAGGACGAACTGCTGGCCGACATCGTGGATGGAGTCGCTCCGCAAGAGCCCACGCCATACGCCGTTCACCACCTGCAGGAAGTGTTTATTTCGCCCGTGGATGGAAACGTGTGGATCAGCTGCGGGAGCTGCAATTCGCTGCTTCGGCTGAATCCGACGGCTTACGATTCCGCGGAGCGGTGGAAGAACTATCCCATTAAAGGGAAGAACCATGTGCAGCCAAGCGGCATCGGCATCGATAAGGACGGCCGGGTATGGTGGCCGGAATTAAGAGGCGGGATGCTTGGCGAGCTGGATCCGACGACCGGGGTGCAGGTGCGCCATCGGCTTCCGCAACAGGTGGGAGCAATCCACGAAGCGGTGATCGACAAGGACGGAAATATCGGCTTCGGGCTGATATGGGGGGCGGAGTTTGGCAGGTATGAGGCCAAGACGCACAAGATTCACATGTATCCGACGCCCACGCCCGACAACGGCATCTACGGGCTGGTGTTCGACGAGCACGGAAACATGTGGGGAGCCGGTTGGGAGAAAGGCACGATCAACAAGTGGGACGTGGACACCGAAGCGGTGAGGGAATACAAGGTGCCGAACTCCTGGGGAATGCTCCGCCGGATCAGCGTGGACTCAAAAGGGATCGTCTGGGCCGGGGAATATAACACCGGGATTCTGGCTAGGTTCGATCCGGGGACTGAGAAGCTTACCGAGTACAAGATTCCGCTGAGCGGGGCCAATCCTTACGATACTTGGCCGGATCGCTCCGGCAATATCTGGATCGGGGATCAGCCTCACAGCGCGCTGATCAAGTTCGATCCCAACACCGCGAAATTCACTTTCTATCCGATGCCGCAACCGCACCAGAGCGTGCCCAAGTTCCAGGTGGCGGACGACAATACAATCTGGTTCGGAACTAGAGGCAAGAAGGTCGCTGCTGCGGTGCACTTCTATCCCGATGGATACACGGCGGGGGCTCCGCCGATTCCGTGATGCTCGTTTTGGGCATCCGCCGGGATCCCTTGACGTAAAAGCGTTCGCGGATCGACAAAATCATGTTGGGATGAGGTGGGAATCACGCGTTTGTGGGTTCAAAACGCTGTCGCAAATCTCGCCGCAAAGCCGGCGTCCCACAAAAAATCGAAGTTAAGACCGCAATTAAATATTGACACTTTCTTTTTTTTGCGCTATACGCTCCGCTATTAGCACTACCTTACACGATTCAATCAAAGCCTGGCTCGAGGACGCAGTTGGGTACGCTGCGGCTTCGGGTATGGAAATAAAAACCGCAGCATAAGGGGACAGTCAATGACAGGAAGGATCTTGAAGGCTTGCTACACGTGTGTCTTTGCGATGACCTTGGTTGCACTGGCGCTGTCCTTGATGGCTTCGAGGCTTCCTGCCCAGTCGTCTTCGACGGGCGCGTTGACGGGAACTGTGAAGGACTCTTCGGGTGGGGTTGTGCCGAACGCGACGGTCACGGTGACCAGCGTTGCCACGGGGCAGGCGCGCGTTTCCACGACGAGCGTCAACGGAACCTATACGGTTGGGTTCCTGCCGCCGGGCGATTACCGGGTGAAGTTTGAGGCTTCTGGGTTCAGCACCGAGACCGTCCCCACAGTTACGGTTAACGTGACCGAGACGCCTGTGCTGGACCGGGTTTTGACTGTGGGTACCCAGTCGCAGCAAGTGGAGGTTCGCGGGGAGCAGGTGGAACAGGTGCAAACTTCCACCTCGACCCTGGGCACGGTGGTCAGCTCTGAAACGCTCACCTCGATTCCTATGACCACGCGCGACTACACGAACCTGCTGGGCCTGACGGCCGGTGCCAGTGCCGGTGTCTTCGATGCGGCCAACATGGGAAGGGGCATCACGGACATCGCGGTGAATGGCTCGACCAACGCCCAGAACAATTTCCAGATGGACGGCGCGCCGGTGTCGCCGGTAATTGGATCCGCCGGGTATATTGGCACGGGCGGCGGTGCTTTTGGCGGCGGCAACAATCCTGGAATCGGGACGGTGAGCCCGGACGCTCTCGAGGAATTCAAGATTCAGACATCGATGTTCGATGCCGGAGCCGGCCGCAAACCGGGCGCCAGCGTGAACGTGGTCACCAAGTCAGGCACGAATCAGTTTCACGGCACTGCGTTTGAGTTCTTCCGGAATACAGCTCTCAACGCCAATGACTTTTTCCGCAAGATACAGCTGCCGGTGAACGGCGTCCTCGAAAACAGCCGCCAGGCCCTGGATCAGAACCAGTTCGGCGGGGTATTCGGCGGACCGGTGAAGAAGGACAAGCTGTTCTTCTTTCTGTCGTATCAGGAGACTCGTCAGAAAAACGGAATTTCGCCGGCGGGGCAGGCAACTCCTACGCTGGTGGGAATTCCCTCTGGTGACCGATCGACCGCTGCTTTCAAGGCTGCGTTGGGTGCCGCATTTTGCCCGAACGGCAGCGCCACCAAAGGCGGCGGCGCCAGCGTCAACGGCCCTGCGCTGGGTGGCACGACGGTCACGTGCAACGGATCGAACATCAATCCCGTGGCACTCAATATCCTCAACCTGAAGAACGCGGCGGATGGCAGCTACTTCATCGAGGCTTCCAGCACGGGGGTGAACCAGCCCATCTCCTACAGCAGCCCCGCCCATTTCACCGAGCACCAAGCCCTGGGTAACTTCGATTGGTTGGTGAACGCCAAGAACACGATTGCAGGGCGCTGGTTCTATAGCCTGGATTTGACCAATGCCACAGTAGGATTGGGCACGACTGCCACGACGGTCCCTCAGGCGATGCCCGGGGTTCCCGGGGCGGCGCGGGTTCCGACCGAGTATGTGGTCGGCAAGATTACCTCGACCCTTACCAACAATCTTGTGAATGAAGCGCGTTTTTCGCTCCAGCGGAACGTGGCGTACAGTATCAACGAGATGCCCTTCACCAATAGCTCGGTGGGCATTACTTCCATCAATCCTTCTTTCGGCATTCTGGACAGCATGACGGTTAAAGGACTCTTCACCTGGGGAAGCCCCGGTCCTTCCGCGAGCTACGTCACGACCTGGGAAGCGACGGACTCGCTTTCCTGGTCGCACGGGAAGCACACCGTTCGTACCGGCTTTGAAATTGAACGCGACCAGCAGCAATATCACCTAGGTAGTCTTGGCGTCGGAAACCTGACTTTCTCGAGTTTTCAGGATTTCCTGCTGGCACTGCCCGGCTGTGCGCCCGGCACGGGAGCCACCGCTACACTCGCTACACCCACTGCGCCTGCCATGCCGGCAACGGGTGCGTGTCTTACCAGCCAGCAAGCGGGCCTTACGAACGGCACGGCGCAGAGCAACATTTCCAGCACCGGCACGAACTCTTCGGTCCAGCCGCCGCAGGGTCTGTTGAAGGAGTTCCGCATACCGGCGGCGAATGCCTTCGTACAGGATGACTTCAAGGTTAACAGCCATCTGACGTTGAACCTGGGGCTTCGTTGGGAGTATGTGGGTCTCGAATCGGATACCAGCGGAAACAACGTCAACATCTGGCCAAACTTGATCAGGCTAGTGAATACTCCTGTGACACAGGGAGGAACTCTGGGAACCGGCTTCGCGACGGGTTCGCTCGCCGGGTTTGTGGTGCCCTCCAATTTCAACTTCTCGATCTACCCGGCTCCGCCGGTGGGAGGCCTTTTCCAGAGCAATCATGAAATCCCCAGCCAGAACGATCCCTCGAAACATCTCTTTGCCCCACGGGTTGGCTTCGCCTGGAAGCCTTTGAACACCGACCGTTTCGTGGTGCGCAGCGGAGGGGGATTCTTCTACGATCGCATCGGCTCCACCCAGTACGATAAAGGGGCGATTCAAATTCCCCCGTATTTGTATCCGGTCTTTCAGTCGGGGGCCGCAAACTACTTCTCCAGCTTTGCTCAGCCCTATGTGCCGGCCACTCTTGGCTGGCAGACTCGCTGGGTGAACATCAATACTGCGACCGGTTCGGGGACAAGCTCCAACATCAACGACCTTCTCATGGGCCCCATTTACCTGACTCCGCTGACGTATCAATGGAACCTCAACATTCAGTATGAGTTTCTGCCGCAATGGGTGCTCGAGTTGGGTTACGTGGGAACCCGCGCGATTCATCAAACTCCCGACAACCTGGTGGCCAATGCACAGGAGCGGGCGCTGAACGAAGCTGCTCTGGCGAGTCCCGCTAATCCCGTCAATGGCCTCACCTTCAACACCACCGCCAACGCCGCTGTGCGCGCGCCCTATTTGGGCTTCGCAACGGGCGGTTTGCAGGATGACGGAACCTTTGCAGACGCCAAGTACAACAGCCTGCAGGCCACCGTGCGCAAGCAGTTCTCGCATGGGTTCACTGTGCAGGCGGCATATACGTGGTCCCGCGGTGTCGATACGGAGAGCTACGTTACGATCAACGACCCTGACGCTCCTTTGAAATACGGACTCAGCCCGGCGTTTCGTCCCCAGCGCGTTACCATTAACTACAACTGGAACCTGCCCTTCGGCAGCCACCAGGGCTTCCTCGATAAACTTACCAGCGGCTGGAACCTGTCCGGCGTCACCGTGGTGCAGAGCGGCGTAGCCCTTACGGTTTTGGATACCCGTGGTGGGAGCGTGTATGGGTTCGGGTCTGGAACCGTGGTGAATTCGACAGCCCAGTTTGTCGCAGGGATGACCAATGCGAACGTCGCTACCACCGGCGGCGACGAGTCGCGCCTTGGCGGCTCGATTCTCGGCGGCCCCGGTTGGCTCAACAAGGCTGCCTTTGTTTCGACCGGTCCGCCGGTTATCGGCGCCGGAAATGGTCCCACGGGTGTAACCACGGGGGGAACTGGTTACGGAAACGGCGGATACGGCGAAACTCTCGGTCCCGGGCAGTTTAACTTCGATGTGGCCCTGGTGAAGACCACCAAGGTGGGCGGACTCCGGGAAGACGCCACGCTGCAGTTCCGCACGGAATTTTTCAACGCCTTCAACCACGCGCAGTTTAACGTGCCTGTGAGCGTAGACGTATCCAGTTCAACCTTCGGGCAGATTACCAGCACGTCGGTGAACCCGAGGCTGATTCAGTTTGCGCTGAAGTATTCGTTCTAGGGATTCAGGCGCTTGTGGCGATCAACCCGGGCCAGAGGGCCGTACCCCGCGGCTCTCTGGTTCAGGGGAGCTTCTCGACTCCAGGAACGACTGAGGGCAAGCGGTCGTAAGGCCTTCCGCTGAACAGCACGGTCATCTCATCAATTTCAAACTGCGCTCACGGTTTCGCTTACGGATATCGGCTGAGCGACAGTTGTCTCAGCAGCCGTGGCGCCCGTAGGCGCTTAGATCCTTGCAGCCGCCTACACGACGGGGCGGGATGGGCAGCGTCGCCAGCTTCAACTCGTACTCGGGGTACATCGTTTCTGCTCCGCCTCGTGCCGCTTCGTAGGGGATGCCGTAGGTTTCCGCATATTCCTTGAGAAACTTATTTGTGCCGGGCAGGCGGTGGGGCACCCAACTTCTCGGGTGCTCTACTTCGATGCTGGGGATGCAATGGGAAGGTGTGAGAGCGAAGCCGAGATCGAGTACCCAGTGGGAGGTTCGAATATCGCGTTCGGTGAGGTACGCGGGGTCTCGTACTATCGTTACGAGCGTAAAGTAATCTCCGTGGCGAATGAAATACTCCACCATCCTGGCGCGGTCGCTGCGGGGCAAGCCGTTGCGGCGCAGCCAACCTTCCTTTAAGTGGGTAGTTACCACCTTCATCATGTCCCCTTCCCATTCGCCGGTTGAGAAGCCCTCCCACGTGTGGACTGCGTAGTCCGGCGGGTGGGGGCGGCCGTCCATGTAGATGGTTCGCTGGGGCAGCATCCACATGATCGTCGTGTGCCAGGCGGTGATCTGCTCGGTCAGGGGATCCAAATCAGGCCACACACGCATGCTGGATGGGCCGCGAGGGGCGTAGTCGGAGGGATGGGGCTCGCACTCGTGCTCGATTTGCGTCCACTTTTCGGCGTCCCACGCGTCGGCTCTCATGCGGGCCTGATCGTTGATGGGGAGGCCAGTGTAATCGCCGATTTCGGCGTCTGGAGCGTCTTTCGGGCCTCTGGCGCCCCATTCCCCGGACAAGTCCACTTGCCCGAACGCGGAATGGGCTAACAGCAATGTGGCGAGCAAAACCAGCGGGGCGTGAAGCCTGATGTGCCAGGGCATAAGCGGCCTCCTCTTGGTCACGCGAAAGTTAGTCACGCGAAAGCTTCTTACCGGTCAGATAAAAGTAGCCTACCTTGTTGTTCGATGGACTGCCATACCACATGCGTCCTTCGGCATCGAGGAACAATTCCCGAATGGTATTTTCGGAATGGGGAAACGGATACTGCGTGATCTTGCCGGTGTCGGGATCGAGGCGCCCGAGCACGTCGAAGTAATACGACGAGTACCAGATATCGCCGTTCGCGTCGACGCCCAGCCCGTAGGGATGGGTGAGCGGTCCGGTGGGCAGATCGTATTCGTGAAACGTCTGGGTGCTGGGATCGAAGCTTCCGAGTTTCCCGCGATTGTATTCGCCGAACCAGATGATCCCCTTGGAATCGATCTGAATGCGGCGCGGTAGGCCGTCTTTCGTCGGCACCGCGTATCTGGTCATTTTTAGGGACTGCCAATCCATCTTCACGACTTGCCCTGGAGTACCGGTGATCGTGAACCAGATGTTTCCTTGTGTGTCGTTGGCGATGCTGTAGGTGTGGCCGGTCTCCCAATAATTGGTGAACTTGCCGGTCTCGGGGACGAAGCGGCTTAGGGGCTCGCCGGTGACCCACACGTTGCCGCCGGGATCGAAGCGCACGGTGTGTTTGGATCCGCCCTCTTTGACGCCTTCTTTGCCAGGCTCAAAGGGATCGAGATATTCGGTGATGCGTCTGGTTTGCGGATCCCATCTCCCTAGCTTATTGGGGGCTTGCTCTGCGAGCCAGACGGAACCGTCGGGGGCTTCGACGGCGGAATGGACTGCGGCGGTGCCGGCGTTGGGAACGGGGAAATCCTCCATCGCGCCTGTTTTTGCGTCGAGCCGCGTGATTTTGTTGGCCGAACCGAAGTTCGGAATCCATAGGTAGCCGTCTTTGCCGGGAGCGGCGCTGAAGGGCATGCGATCCGGGCCGGGCATGTCATATTCCACGTAGGCGATTTTCGAGGCATCGCTGGTGAACTTCACGGCCATGTTGTCTTTGTATCCGGGAAGATCGGCGGGGGATTTGGGCAGGGTGGCTTCGGCGCCGAACGCGTTGTCGAGATAGCCGGCGAGTTGGCTGGCATCCTGGTCGGTTACGAAGTCCAGGCTGAAGTGCATGGCGTCGCGCATGTATTGCACGCGATCTTTCCAGCCATCCAAATCGCGCCTCACGGCGGCCATGCGAGTTTGAAAACCATGGCAGGCAAAACAATCATGGAACAGCAGGTCTTTTCCAGTGCCGGGGGGGAGAAGAGCGCGAGCCTGGTCGATGGAGAGATCGCTCCAGCGGATCATGTCCTTTTGCAGGGTGAAATCGTAGGAGGTATTTTGATTCGAGGACAGGTCCACGCCGGTGCGATCGTCGGCACGATAGCCAACCGCTTTGATATGCAGTCGATACTCTCCGGCGGGAATCTTTTCTAGGAGGAAGCGGCCCTGGGAGTCTGACAGCGCTATGAAGGTTATTTTGTTCTGAGTGTTCTGCGCTTCGACGAATCCACCTTCGAAGGGCGCGCCATCGGGCCCCTTCACGGTGCCGGCTACCGTTGCGGCAGAGGCGAACGTGAAGGAGAAAGCCAGCAGGCTGGCGAGGGCGAGCGCCTTACTGAGCCACTGCATGAAAGGCTCCTTCTGAAAGGAATGACCCGGTGGCCATTTCTCCTTCGGCCCGAAGACTATTCTTCCTGCCCTGCCATGTCAATCACGAGAATCAAGTTATGGGCTTGGGAATATCTCGGGATGAGGCTTACTGGAAGGCGCGTCGCGGATGGCCAACGATGGTGGGGTTGGTGCTATAGTGCAGGCGCCATAATCCTGCCGGAGGTTGAGGGCGGGATGTATGCTGGGCGCGTCGTGGCGCTCGCAGGGAGGGTACAGCGGTGCTCAAGAGACTTTTTTGCGTGGTTCTTTTTTTCGCCGGCATCGCTCGGGCGCAGCAGCCTGCGGCGCCTGTTCGAACCTTCGCGAACCGCTGCAGAATCTGCCACGGGAGTGATGGCAACGGGACCGACCGTGCTCCGGCGCTGCTTGGCTTTGTGGCTTCCCACTCCGACGCTGAAATCACCACGCTGGTACACACGGGCCGCCTCGATAAAGGAATGCCGCGGTTCGACTTTACCGACGATGAGATGACAGCGCTGCTCGCTCATCTGCGCGGCCTGGTATCGGGTGCGGTGGTCCCTGCGGCAGACCCACGCGCCGCACTTCGGGGTAACACCTTCCAGCCGCACGCGGTTAGCCTGACGCTGCAGGACGGTCGCAAACTCGACGGCACATTGATGAGCGAGACGGCATTCAGTGCTACTGTGGCCACTGCCGACGGCAGGTTCCATTTGCTGGCGCGCGACGGCGACGTCTATCGCGAACGCCCGATTGAGCCTAAGCAGGACTGGACTAGCTATGACGGGAGTTTGACGGGGAATCGCTATAGCTCTCTGGCACAGATCAATGTGAAAAATGTGCAGCGGCTTTCTCCGGCCTGGGTGTTTCCCAATCCCACTGCGGTGCAGCTGGAGGTGACTCCCATTGTGTCGGATGGAATCATGTACATCACGGCGCCTAATGAAGCCTATGCGCTCGACGCGACCACGGGGCGGCAGATCTGGTCTTTGAAAATGCCGCGGACTCCCGGGCTTTTGAGTTCGGCGGGGGACGGCGCAAATCGCGGTGTCGCAATTTCCGGCGACCGCATCTTCATGGTTACCGACAGTGCTCATCTGCTCGCACTGGATCGCATCACGGGCAAAAAAGTGTGGGATGTCACGATGGGAGATACGAAAGAGGGCTATAGCGCGACTAGCGCTCCGCTGGTGGTGGGGGACTTGGTGCTTTCCGGCGTGGCGGGTGGTGAGGAAGGGGCGCGGGGGTTCGTGGATGCGTACCAGGCTTCTTCGGGTGAGCGGGTGTGGCGGTTCTACACAATTCCTTTGCGCGGCGAGAAAGGCTCGGAAACGTGGGTTGGGAATGCGCTGGAGCATGGTTGCGGCGCCACGTGGATCACGGGCTCCTACGATCCGGGCCTGGAAACGTTGTATTGGGCCGTCGGCAATCCTTGCCCGGATTTCAATGGGGATGAACGCAAGGGCGACAACCTTTACACCGCGAGCGTCGTGGCTCTGAATGTGAAGACCGGCAGAATGAGGTGGTACTTTCAGTTCACGCCTCACGATGTTTACGACTGGGATTCGGTGGGGCCGATGATCCTTGTAGATGAGCCGTGGCAGGGGCAGTCGCGCAAACTGCTGATGCATGGCGACCCGAACGGATTTTTCTTCGTCCTCGACCGCACGAACGGGGAATTGCTGATGGCCAAGCCGCTGACCGCAGTGAATTGGGCTACCGGTTACGGTAAAGACGGGCGGCCGATTCTTACCGACCACTTCGATTCAGCTCTGGAGGTTTGCCGCGGAGGCGAATCGAAGTGGTTTTCCGCGGCTTTCGATCCGGAATCGAAATTCTACTTTGCGCGCATTCGCGACGGCTGCGCTACTTACAGAAAGGATCCCACGCCGATCGATGTGGGGGAGCGGTATTTCGGCGGCGACCAGGTGGGACCGGGGACGGACAAGAGTTTCATTCTGGCTTTCGACACTCAGACCGGCCGGAAGGCGTGGGAGTATGCCGTGCCCAACGGCCGCGGTTCCGGCACGCTGGCGACTGCTGGAGGGCTGGTGTTTTTTGGCGAGGATGTGGGGACTCTTAGCGCAGTGGAATCGAAGACCGGGAAGCCGGCTTGGCATTTTGAGACTGGCCAGTCATGGAACGCTTCGCCGATGACCTATATGGTTGGGGGCAAGCAGTATGTTGTGCTGGCCGGATCCAGCGGTATCTTCGCTTTCGCGCTCGCGCAGTGATCCTTGCGCGGTGAGTTACGAGTGTCCGTGGGCGTCCTTGGTAACGTCCGCCACAACTGCGTTGTACTTGTCCGTTACGCCCTTCACTAACGCGTTCAGCTGATCCACGTCGGGCTTGTCCGCCATGAGCGCCTGGTTAATCTGCGCCACACCCTTTTCGATATCGGCGTAGGAATCGGCGGAACGCGCTTTGATCAGGGCGTCTACGGTGCTCCACTTGTCCTGAAAAGCTGCGAATGACTTGCGGGCTTTGGCGACATCTCCGGTTTTTAGCGCCAGGGTCACGCTGCGCAGGTTGGCACGGACCATCCGCAGGCGGGCGACATCGTCGTACAGGGGATTCAGGGGCTGGCCGTACTCCACCATGGCGATGGCGTCGTCAAACCTGGCGAGCATGGACTCGGTGTCGATAATCAGGCTGGGCCTGTCGGGAGCGGGGGAGCTGAGTCCCTTGGCGATCTTGGCCTGGAAGGTTTGCTCCAGCTCCGTGTACATGTTTTTGTCGCGGGCGTTGATATACCCCTCGATGCCGTTCCATGCGGAGTCATAGGCTTCGAAGTCCGCCTTGGCTTCGGCGAGGTCTCCTTTTTTCAGCGCGGCGATGGTGTTTACGAGGCTAGGCCGCACCGCTCTGATGCTGGTCAGTTCGAAGCGCTCCGGGCCGGCGGCGGGTGAAGCCGAGGCAAGGGGTGAGTAGCCTAGGACAGCCATCATCGCAAGCACGCCAAGAACAATGGAACGGGTGATGAATTTCATCTTCGATGCGACTCCTTTTGTGTGGGCGTGACCGGAGAATTCAGCCGCCCGAGCGCTCGTTGTTAAAATCCCGCCCGACACAATAGCATGCAACTAGGGAACTGGGGATGCGAAATCAGGCGCGAGATATTCGAACGTATAATGTGGGCGCGATCGGGCGGAACAACACATGTGCCCTGAATGGGGAATTTCACTATGCGCGTAATCGTCATAGGCGGGACGGGACACGTCGGCTCGTGGCTGACGCCGCGGCTTGTGCGGGCGGGTCACGCGGTGATTTGCGTCAGCCGATCGCTGCGCCAGCCTTACCATGCGGACGAGGCGTGGCGCGATGTTGAGCGCGTTGTGCTGGACCGCGTGGCGGCCGAGGCGGAGGGAACGTTCGGGTCGAGGGTTGGCGCGCTGCGCTCTGAGGTGGTGATTGACCTCACCTGTTACACCCTGGACAGCGCGCGGCAACTGGTCGACGCGCTGAATGGACGCGTGGAACAATTTTTGCACTGCGGCACCATTTGGGTGCACGGGATGGGGATCGAGGTGCCGATAACCGAGGACGCCCCGCGCCGGCCGATCAGCGATTATGGACGACGCAAGGCGGCTATCGAGGAATACCTGCTGGCACGTCACGCGGAAGATGGCTTTCCTGCCGCCATCATGCATCCGGGGCATTTTGTGGGGCCGGGATGGGTGCCGCTCAACCCCGCTGCGAACTTTAATCCGGAGGTTTTTGCGGCGATTGCGTGCGGGGAGGAAATCGCGCTTCCGAATTTTGGGCGTGAGACGCTGCATCACGTCCACTGTGACGACGTGGCACAGGCCTTTGAGAAGGCGGTTGCGAACCGGCTGCGGGCGGCGGGCGAGAGTTTTCACGTCGCGTCTCCGGCTGCGTTGACTATGGCGGGTTATGCGGAGTCTGTGGCGGGGTGGTTTGGGAGGGAAGCGCGAATTCGATTTCTGCCTTGGGAAGAGTGGCGCGCTACCGTGTCTGCTAAAGATGGGGACTTTACATGGGATCATATCGCGCGATCACCGAATTGCAGCATCGAAAAAGCGCGCCGGCTCCTGGGCTACGAGCCTCGCTATCGCTCTTTGGAAGCGATCCGAGAATCGCTCGCGTGGCTTTGCGCGAGTGGGACGGTTCCGAGTCTGGCTTCGTTCACGCTGCCCTGACTGCTGGCGTCAACAGTGTGTCGCTATTAAGGTTTTGGCGAGGACTGCGGCTGAGACGGCCGCGGCTTCGGCAACGCGAATACGATGTAGCCGAGAGTGGACTGACCGGGAGCGGCTACGTTCTCT
>Ga0265325_10001512_pt1 | contig 16345 bp, 13 predicted proteins | sample 41420metaG_FD_202090 | JGI IMG/M metagenome (GOLD analysis project Ga0265325, IMG submission 202090) | Rhizosphere microbial communities from Carex aquatilis grown in University of Washington, Seatle, WA, United States - 4-14-20 metaG | ecosystem: Host-associated > Plants > Roots > Rhizosphere...
GGGCGTGACGGAAGGGGGCGAAGGGGGTGCGTCTGAAGCGGGCGTGGCGCTGGCCAGTTGCATCGGCCTTCCTGAAAATTGCGGACCGAATGCGGACGAGTCGTGCTGTACGAGCCTGCTCGTCACGGGCGGCACGTTTTACCGCGACTACGACGGCACGGGGTTGCCGAGCGTGGCCGCCTTGGCGACCATCAGCGACTTCAAGCTCGACAAGTACGAGGTCACGGTCGGCCGTTTCCGCCAGTTCGTTTCGGCTTGGGCCAGCGGATGGCGCCCCGCCGAAGGCTCCGGAAAGCACACGCACCTGAATAACGGAGCGGGGCTCAATGCGAGCGAAATCGGCTGGAGCGCGGCGTGGGAGAGCGCTCCGATGAGTCCGACGAAACCGCTATTCCCGTCTACAGTCGCAGCGTGGAACGATACGCTCGCGTGCTACGGGACGACCTGGACGCCGGCGGCGGGCCCCAACGAAACCTTGCCCGTCACGTGCACGGCCTTCGAGGAGACGTACGCCTTCTGCATCTGGGACGGCGGCTTCTTGCCGAGCGAAGCCGAGTGGAACTACGCCGCCAGCGGCGGAGCCGAGCAACGAATCTACCCGTGGGGTTCCCAAACGCCTACCGACGCGCTTGCGGTCTACGCGCCGTGCATGGTCGACCCGAGCTGCGTGAGCACCGTGACGCAGACCCGAGTCGGTTCGGATCCGGCGGGCAACGGCAAGTACGGCCAGGCGGATCTCGCTGGCAATATGATGGAGCGAGTGCTCGACGGGCGTGGCCCGCCTGTAAATCCATGCGTCGATTGCGCGTTGCTCGGGTACGAATTCCCCTACCCCCCATTCTTTTCTGCGCCAGTGTCCCCGGTGCCAGTGCGTGGCGGAAGTTACAACTACGACGCTTCGTATTTGTTTTCAGCGGCGGAATGGGTCGGCTATCCCTGGGATCGTGACAGCTATCTCGGCTTCCGCTGCGCGCGAAGTCCTTAGACGGGAAGCGAGACTGCGTCCGCTTGGCCGCGAGCGGCTACAAGCTTTCGAGATACGCCGTGAGATCCGAAACGTTCTGCGGCGTGAGCTGCGCGATTGTGCCGGGCAGGGCCGAATCCGTGGTCCTTCCACGCCATGAACGAGTGCGCGAAATGCGGCTAGAGTCGTCTCATGGCCGGAAGCGATCGAACCCAGCAGCCTCCGGAGAGCGACGCGGACCGCCCCCCGTCGCACGCGGTTACGGCCAGGGCGCTGGTCGCGCGCGCTCGCACGGGCGCGCTCTCTACCATTGCGCGCGAGCCGAACGGCTTTCCGTATGGCTCGCTCGTCGCGCTTGCCGCAGACGAGCAGGGAATGCCGCTCCTTCTCTTGTCGCAGATGGCAGAGCACCGGCAGAACCTCGATGTCCGGAGTGAAGCGTCTGTCCTCGTTGCAGAAGCCCGCGCCGCCGACGAAGACCCACTGGCGCTCGCGCGCGTAACGCTGCTCGGTCGCTATGCCCAAGTGGAGACGGGTGCGCCCGCTCTCGAGGCCAGGCGGTTCTTCCTCGGCATTCATCCGCGCGCCCAGGCCTACGTCGACTTTGCAGACTTCGCGTTCTACCGGCTCACCGTGCAAGCGATTCGCTACGTGGGCGGTTTTGGCCGCATGTCGTGGGTGAGCGTCGACGCGTACCGGACCGCGGTGCCCGGCTCATCTCGGTAAACGGGAGACGCCGATCTCCACAGGGTTCTAGGATTTCAGCGCGCCACTCACGGCCGCGATGCCCCGATCGTGCGACGGCGTCAGGCCTGCAAGAGCAAGTCAAGATCGCCGGTGTATGTCGTCCCGACGCTCGCGACGGGCAAACCCACGGCGTGGCAAACGCTGGTCAGGAGCTGATTGTTCGGGACGTTGGCCGCGAACTCCACGCAGGTCCCCTGCTTGAAGAAGCCCCCTCCGCTGCCGACGATGAGGTAGGGAAGGCTCACCACCTCTTCGGCTGCGCCCTCGTTCATGTCGTTGCAGACGAGGATGACCGAGTTGTCGAGCGACGTGGACGCACCCTCGGTGTTGGCTGCGAGCTGGCCTACGAGGCGGGCGACCTGGCTGTAGAACCAGGTGTCGATTTGGGTCTTTTCGGGGTAGCCGGCGGTGCCTTCGTGAGCGATGCTCTCGTAGTTGGGGCTGGGGATGCCGAGCCAGGGGAAGGTCAGACTAAGACCGCCTCCGTCGTCGATGAGATCGAACGTGATCGCCCGGGCGACGTCGCACTTCACCGCGGCGGCGACGAGGTCCATCATCATCGCGACCTGAATGGGATAGTTCGCATTCTGAGTGAAATCCAACCCGATGGGGGTGGGCGACACTGGCTGGCAGCCCGGCGGAATGGCGAGCCCCAGTTCGATCGCGCGAATCGAAGCCAGGTGCGCGTCGATCTTCACTTTGTCCTCGCTGCCGAGGCGCGCTTCGAACCGCGTCAGGTCGTCGATGCAGTAATCCAGCACGCTCCGTTGCCGCACGAGGGAGGTGGTCGTTCCTCCAAAGAGGAGCGTGTAGAGAGTGTAGGGACTGGTGATCGACTGGTTTCTCACGCCGCCCGCCTTCCAGCTCGTCCCGGTGGGGCCGGGGCGGCAGCCCACGTTGAGCTGCGGCGTGGCGAACCCCTGCAGAGTCAGAGCGTCCGACATCAGCGTGTCGATCGACGCCGTCGGAGGGCCCGCGTTCCCGTAGCTTCCCGTCAGCAGCGACCCGTAGGTGAAGTGCCCTTCATACATCAGGCCGGCGTCGACCATGACCTGGGCGTCCACGCCGCCCGTCAGGATGCCGGCGCCGGGTCCGCGCATCGCGAGCACGTTCGATTTCCATGGTTCGAGCGGCGACAAGATCGCGGGCAGAGGCGCGGTCAGCGGCCCTGCCGGGGGATAGAAATCGGAGGGCACGATGCCGTTCGTCCACGTGACGGAGATGAACCGCTTGGGGGGCGTCGCCGACGCGGCGACAGCGCCGTCGGAGTCGAGCAAGGGCAAGATGCCCATGCCGAGGCCGAGCGCCTTGAGGAAGGCCCGTCTCGAATACCGGTCGCGGCGGTCGGGCGTCATTGCAGCACCTCACCCGTTCCAGGGGTTCGGTAGCGGAAGGTCGACGAAGTCGCGATCGCCACGACGAGCTCGCGGATGTCCCGCATGCTGATCTTGAAGGCGCTCGCAGCCGCGTCGAGGGAGGCCGCGTCCTCTGGGGTGTCCAACCGTCCGAGGCCATAGCGGAGCCACTGGCGGGCGAAGCAGGTCTGCACTTCGTCGCTCGTCGTCATCACCGTCAAGAGGCCTCGGGCGTCGTCGACCGTGGTCGCTAGGCCGTCGAGGGTCACGCCCACGCGGGTATTGACCAGCACCCCGTTGTCGATGGTCCGGTAGGCGCCGACGCCATCGTAGTTCTCGAACGCGAAGCCCAGCGGATCGATCTGGGCGTGGCAAGAAGTCGCGCAGGGCATGGATCCGTACACCGTGAATCGCTGCCGCGTCGTAGTGCCAAAGGGCGTCGGCGGATCGACGGCAGGCATGGCGGGCGCGGTCGCTGGTAGCAGCTCGCAGAGAAGCTTCTGGTAGATCGCATTGCCGCGAAGAGGCGGATCGGAGCCCGCCGGCCCGCCGGTCGCGCTCAGAAACGCCCCCGTGGTGAACAAGCCCGAGCGCTGGGCAGGATTCAGTGACACGGGCGCGAGCGCGGCCCCGGTGACGCCGGAAATTCCATACAAGTTCGCCAGGTCCTGGTTGGCGAACGACGATGTCCCGGTGAGGATGTCATCGAACCGTCCGGTGCCGCTGAAGACGATCGCGTCCACGAAGCTCCGAACCTCGTCCGTCATGGCCCCCGCTAGCGCGTCGCCATACTGCGGGTAAATGGTCGGATCTTTGGGCGCCGGCGGAATGTCGAGGTCCAGCCAGTCGACGAAAAAGTCGGCATAGGTGTCGGCGGCCTTGGGGTCCATCAACATCCGGCGCACCTGACTCTCGACGGCGCCCATGTCGCCGAGCTGCCCCGCGGCGGCAGCGGCGAAGAGCGTCGCGTCCGGCATTGTCCCCCACAGAAGGTACGAGAGGCGATTGGCGATCTCGTAGTTTCCGAGCTTGACCAGCGCCCCTTCCACGATCGCGGCGCCGGGATCGAGCTCCCAGTGATAGAGGAACCCGGGCGTTTGCAACATCGTCTCGATGACGAGCTCCATCGCGTCGGAGATCGCCGCGCCCGACGACGTGCGCGCCGTTTGGTAGAGAGCGGTCAGGCGATCCACTTCGCCGGTGGTGGCCGTTGTCGTGAGCGGCCGCCGATAAATCTGCGACGCGAACCCGGTCGGGCCGAGGAAGGACGCCAGACACGCCGACTCGGCGGCGGCGGACGCCCCAGCGCCGCCGTAGCACGGCAACAAAGTGATGAGCTTCGCGACCGCCGCCGTCGCCACCGCTTGGGCGGCGCTTCCGTATTGGGTGGCCGCGGGCTGCGTCACGACTCCCGTCGTGTGGAAGGCGAAGCCCGACGCGAGGTCCTGCTCGTCCGCCGGCAAGGTGGGGAGCTGGACGGAAACGCCCACGAGATCGCGGATCGTGTTCTGATACTCGCGCTGGGTCATGAGGCGCAGCGGGCGAAGTCCGGCGCTGATGGGCGCGGCGCCGCCGTCCGGTCCGGGGGTGCCGACATCGGCCGTGTCCCCGTCCCCGCCGCCCCCGTCCGAATCGTCCGCCGGGCTGCCGTCGCCCGGGCCGGATCCTCCCGAGTCGCCCGGACCGCCATCGCCCGGCGCTGCTCCGTCTGATCCGGCCGCAGATCCGTCAGCCGGTCCGGCCGACGTTCCGCCAGCGGATGGTTCGGCGGAAGGCTGTTCCCGCCCGCAGGCCGAGACCACCAGGGCCAGGCAGGTCAGCGCGGCCCGGGCCGACATCGATGTCCGCACCTTCGACTCCACCCATGTCAAGTGGCACACCGCGATGGAAGTGGCTCATTCTTCCGACAGATGGACGTGCCCCGCGGGCGCGACGCACACATTTCGCCTGGGGCCTTCGGCCTTTGCCGCGGCGGGTGACGGAGGAAACTGTGATTGCTTTCTTCCGACGGCCAGTTTCATGGCGGGGGGCGCGAGATTCGACTACGTACTCCAGAAAGGGCATTCCAATATTCGCTGGCACAACATCGCATCCATCGAGCTGGGCTGGGGCACCCACAGGCAGCCCACTCACCAAAGCGACTGCGGCCAATCCCCGGGATGCACCTGTATGGAAGCGGATTGCGACGGCACCGACGCTTACAATGGGTCGGCGGGGTCCCGCATCGCAAAGAAGTGGGAAATTCTCGTGAGCGCCGAAGCCGACATTCTATTTTACGGGCACACGAGTGCCAGCCTGGTCATTGGCCGGTCGCTCTGAACCAAGCGGATCGGAGGGGTTTGAACCCGGACACCCTTCCTACCGCCTCGCAGGCTTCCAGTCTTTGGGAAGCCCGCATGCCTTGAGAACCGCCGCGACGTAGCGAGCCCCCACGCGCTCGCGTCCCCCCTCGGCTTGGCTCACCAGCGTTTGACTCTTGCCGAGCTTCGAGGCGAGCTCGCCTTGCGTCAGGCCGGCCTTCTCGCGCGCCGCCCGGAGCCCCTCGGCTACGGAGCTGCGCACGAAGGAAAGCGCCTCGACGCTGCCCTTGGGCACGCCCCCCACATGCTTCAAGTACTCCGCGCGCGGAATGACCACGTACTCGGTTCCGGCGATCGTCAACGTTCCGGCAACGGCTTGGCTCTTCTTCATGGGGGCTCCTTCATTCGTAGACCTTGGAACGGTGCGCGATGCGAATGACGATGACGCTCGGGGTGACGACGTGGAAGATGACTCGCCAGTCACCCATGCGGATGCGCTGGTGTCCCTTCCACTCTCCCGTCAGTGGCTTGCACCCTGAGACGTCGGGCCATCGCTGCAATCGAACGATGATGTCATCCAGCCGGGCTCGCATCGTGAGCGGCAACCCTTCCGCTTCCCGCTGCGCGTTAGGCGTTAGAAGAACGATCATCCGTCCGACCTTTGGGTAATATCACCCACTTTCCGTCGTCCGTCAATGTCCGGCGGTGTCCGAGGCTCCCGGCTACAGCTTGATCCGGCTTCTTCACGCGTTTCCGGAGCCCCCTCGCGGGCCCCTGTATTCGATCTCCGCGTCGATCGTCTTTTTGCCTCGCTCCCGGGCGACCTCGACGCGGTGTCTGCCGTCGGCCAAGTGCGGCCGCTCGCCTTTGTAGACGACGATCCTGATCGGCCTCGAGCGCTTCTCTTTCCGCACCCGCTCGAGCGAGCGCTTTGCAACCGCCCGACGCTGCGCGCTGAAGTCCGGAACGAAGACGCAACCTGGGGGTCTACTTCCTTGCGCGATCCGATTGTCCTCCGGCCCAGCGCAGCTTCTTCGCGCAGCAGTCGGAGCTCCTCTCGCAGCGCGCGCCGCTCGGACACGAGCTCCGGGATCGCCTCGTCCGGCGCCGTTCCAAGCGCCCTTGTCAGCGCGTCGACGGCCGCCTGTAAGGTCTCTGCTTCTAGCCTGCAAACATGGCTGCAAGGGGTTGTTTACTCCCTCGGACACGGCGCCCGATTCGTTTCGTTCCGACCGACAAAACAAGGTCTGTGGCCCCTCCGGGGTTTGAACCCGGACACCCTTTCGGGTTGCGGATTTTAAATCCGCTGCGTCTGCCGATTCCGCCAAGGGGCCGTGAAGGTTGGGGTGATTCGTCGAGCAACCGAGTCGCTATGTTCACCTGCGCAAGCGAACTCCGGAAGGGCCCCGTGCAGGGGTCGGTCCGATCCGGAACCAACCGCCTCGTTTCTGCCGGCGGCCGTGGCGCACGGGGCGGGAGCTCGTCGTGCGCAGCACGGGCGCCACGATCCGGATACCCATCGCCCGTGAAGAGCCCGCGCGCAGGATGGTGCGGGCGCTCGCTCACACGGACGCGGGTCGCCCTGAATTTACGCAAACAGGGCGACGCTCTTGATCTGCGCGTAGACCGTCAGGCCGGCGCGCAATCCCAGCGTTCCCATCGAGCGGCGCGTGACGCGCGCGAGAAGCGCGACGTGCCCGCCGTCGAGCATCAGACCCACGAGTACGCGATCGGGGCCTTCGTCGCGTACCGCGGTGACGCGGGCGACGAGGACGTTCAAAATGCTCGACGGTCCGGGCCGCTCGAGGGCGAGGCTTACGTCGCGGGCCAGCGCGCGAGCCCGTACTTTGGCGCCGGCCGGTCGGTCGATACCCCCGACCCAGAGGGTTCCTCCGTCGAACGAGATCTGGCTCAGTTCGTTGGGGCCGTCATGGGCGACGACCGTCGCGTCGATCACCACGCCGGTGTCCTCGTTCAGCGTGCCTGCCAGGTCCAGCCGGGTCAGGACGTCATGGATAGGTCCGCTGGCGACCACGCGGCCGGCCTCGAGCAAAACGAGGTGGTCGGCAAGACGCGTGACCTCCCCGATCGCATGGCTCACGTAAACGATGGGGATCGACAGCTCGTCCCGCAGGCGCTCGATGTAGGGCAGGATTTCCTTTTTTCGAGCCTCGTCGAGCGCGGCGAGCGGTTCGTCGAGCAAGAGCACCCGGGGCTGTCGCGCCAAGGCTTGCGCCATCGCCACGCGCTGCCTCTCGCCGCCCGACAGACTATCGGGCCGCCTGTCCAGCAGCGGCGCGATGCCCAGGAGTTCGACCACGGAGTCCGTGTCGATGCGTTCGGGGTCTCGACTCCTCTTTTTTCCGTACTGGATATTTTCGAGCACGGACAAGTGAGGGAAGAGCGTGTGGTCCTGGAAGACGCATCCGACGGATCGACGGTGCACCGGTACGAACAGCGCGCGGGAATCGTCTTGCCACCAGTCGCCGAGAACTCGAACCTCGCCCTGACCGCGATCCAGCCCCGCGAGTAGCCGCAAGCAAGTCGTCTTGCCGGATCCCGATGGGCCAAAGAGCGCGATGACTCCCTTGGGGGGCAGGTCCAGATCGAGCACCACCGAGGCGGGACCGCGCGCGATGCGCAGCGCCATACGGATTCCGGGAGGATCAGCGCGGCCTGGGGGAGGCACGGAACGAATGAAGGGCGAGGAGGGCCAGGAACGAGAAGACAACCATACCGCCTGCGAGGTGGTGGGCGTCGGCGTACTCCAGGGCCTCGACGTGGTCGAAGAGGGCCACCGAAAGGACACGGGTCCTGCCCGGAATATTGCCGCCCATCATCAAGACGACGCCGAACTCTCCGATCGTGTGGGCCAGGCCCAGGACGACCGCGGCCAAGAATCCAGGACGCGCGAGCGGAACGGCCACCGAGAAGAAGCGATCCCACGGGCCCGCCCCCAGCGTCGCGGCGACTTCCAATGGCCGAGGCCCGATCGCTTCGAAGGCATTCTGCAGGGGCTGGACGACGAAGGGCAAGGAGTAGAGCGACGACGCGAGCACGAGCCCCGCGAACGTGAACGGGAGCGTTCCCAGCCCCAACGCCAGCGTGAGCCGGCCGCCCACGCCGTTCGGCCCGAGCAACACCAGCAAATAGAAGCCGAGAACCGTGGGGGGCAGCACCAACGGAAGTGCGATCGTCGAAGCGATCCAAGCCTTGTGTCGCGATGGCGTATTGGCGAGCCACCAGGCGATGGGGGTTCCCGTCGCGATGAGCACCGCCGTGGTGACGACCGCGAGCTTCAACGTCAGCCCAAGGGCTACCGCGTCGGCCTCGCTCAGAAATTCGGCAATCACTTGGTTGGAAAGCCGTATCGCTTCGGCTTAAAAAGCAACATCGGTCAAGCCGACTGGCGACGCAAGAAATCTCGCGTCGCCGGATCCTCGCACAGACCGGTCGCGAGCTCGTAGGCCTGGGCGGCTTTCGCGCCTCGCCCGAGCGCTTTCAGCAGATGCCCGGCGAGCGCCCAGTAGGGCTGGTAGCTCGCGACGTCCGCTTGCGTGAGGTTCTGCAACAGCTGCCAGCCCGCATCGGGCCCACGCGCCTCCGCTACGGCCGCCGCATGGCCGACGCGAGCTCCGATCGTCGGGGCGAGAGTGACCAGGCCTTCGAACAGGACGGCGATGGTCTCCCAGTCGGTCACGCCCGTACGGGCGCGGTGAGCATGCGCCGACTGAATCGCCGCCTCGAGCTGGAATCGCCCGACGCGACCCGCCGAAGAAGCTTCTCGCAGGAATAGCTCGGCCTCTTCGATCATGGGCAACGACCATCGGGACGTGTCTTGCTGCGAAAGCGGGACGTAGGCGCCCCCTGCGTCGCGCCTCGCGTCGCGTCTCGCCTCGCTATGCAGCATCAGCGCGATCAAGCCGAGCACTTCGGGCTCACCCGGCCGAGCGAGCAAGCAGACGACCCAGGTCGATGGCCTCGGTCGAGAGCCCCGTGCGGCGCGAATCGAGGCCCGCGACGTCGTCCCACCCACAGCCGTAGGCCGCGTAGATCGCCTCGAGGACCGCGTGCAAGCGGCCGGGCAGGTCGCTCGCCAGCGGCACTTCGAACGGGATCTGCGCGTCCCGGATCTTCGCTTTTGCTCGGCTGAGTCGCTGACCCATGGTCGTGGGGCGAACGAGGAAGGCCGACGCAATCCGTGCGGCGTCCAGCCCCAACACGGTCTGCAACATCAGCGGTGTTCGGCACGGGGGGTCGATCGACGGATGCGCGCAAACGAACAGGAGCTTGAGGCGATCGTCAGGGAAAGGGGACGGTTCGTTCGCCAATTGTTCCGCTTCCTCTGCGGCGAGCCGCAGCGACGAGGTGGCGTCGTTCTTCACGCGCCGGTGGCGCTGCAGGTCGATGAGGCGCCGTCGGGCGGCGGTGAGCAACCAAGCTTCCGGATGAAGGGGTACGCCTTGGACCTGCCAGGTCTCGAGCGCGCTTCGAAGCGCGTCCGCGAGCGCATCCTCCGCCGCGGCGACGTCGCGAGAGCGGGCGGCGAGAAAGGCCATCAATCGACCGTAGGACTCGCGCACCGCCAGCTCGGCGGCGCGGTGCACACGGTCGTCGGCCATCGGTCAGTCCATCCGCGGTAGGTTCGGTCGAACCTCGACCGCGCCGCCCGCACCCGCTGGGTAGCGGGCCGCCCAGCCGAGGGCTGTTTCGAGGTCGGGGACGTCGATGACGAAGAACCCGCCGAGCTGTTCCTTCGTCGCGGCAAACGGCCCGTCTTGCACGAGGGGGACCCCGTTTTCGACGCGCACGGTCGTCGCGGTCGCCGGCGGTTCGAGGCCGGCGCCGCCGACCACGATTCCGGCGTGGAGAAGCGCTTTTGCGTACGGGAGAAACGCGCCCCAGAAGGCTTCCTTCTTGGCAGGGTCAGTGCGCGACGCGAACTCCTCGGGACCGAGATAGAACATCAACGTGTATTGCATGGGGATCGCCTTCCATTCAGGATCTGCCGGGCCGGCGTCGTCGCGACCGTTTCCGGGCCGTAGGTAGCACAAGGTCGCGCCGGGAGGATTCCCGCGTCGAGCCCTCCGGCGCGGGGGCTGGCCGTCGGGCCTCACGGCCTCCTTTCGAAGGGAAGTCGGCCAAGCCGGTGCCGCTTCGACAGAGCCCCGCTTTTTTTTCGACGCCCTTGAACCTTCGCCGACCTACCCGTGCGTCTCCCGCGCCGTGACGATACCGCACGCGTCGCGCGCGTCGGCCATCACCTCGCGCGCCACCGCGCGTGCGCGCTTCGCCCCCTCGACGAGCACGCCCTCGACGAACGCTTCGTTCGCCGCAATCGCGCGCCGCTTCTCGCGGAGAGGGCCGAACGTTTCGCTATAGGCGTCGTGCAAGCGCTTCTTCAGCTCGCCGTAGCCGACGCCGCCCTTCACGTACACCGGCCCGAACTCTTCCGCCTTCGCCGGTGCGAGCAAGCGGTAGAGCGTCATGAGTGTATCGTCGGGATCCTTCGGATCCTCGACGCCCTTGCTGTCGGTCTTTATCGACGCGAAGTACGTCTTCCACGCCTGCTTGTCGGTCATGCCGTCGGGCAAGAAGATCGGAATCGTATTGTCGTAGCTTTTGCTCATCTTCTCGCCGTCCAGCCCCGGGACCTTCGCGCCGGTCGAGAAGCGCCACTCCGGTCGCACGAACACCTCGCGCCCGAACGCGGCGTTGAAGCTCCCCGCCATGTCTTGCGCCATTTCGACGTGCTGCTGTTGGTCTTTGCCGACGGGCACGAGCGTGCTTCGACAGATGAGAATGTCTGCCGCCATCAGGACCGGGTAGTTGAAGAGTCCCATCGAGGCTTCGAGGCCTTTGGCGATCTTGTCTTTGTAGCTCGTCGCCCGCTCGAGCAGGCCCTTGCCGACCACGCACGAAAGGAGCCACATGAGCTCCGTTACTTCGGGGACGTCGCTCTGGCGATAAAAGGTCGCCTTCTCGGGGTCGAGGCCGAGCGCGAGGTAGTCGATCGCGACGTCTCGCGTGAACGCCCGGACCCGCGCGGCGTTTTGCACGGTGGTGAGCGAGTGGTAGTTCGCGATGAAATAGAAGGCGCGATCGCTGCCGCCCGCGGTCTCCTGGAGCTCGACGTGCTGCTGGATCGCTCCGAAGTAATTTCCGAGGTGGAGCGTGCCGCTCGGCTGGATCCCGGACAAGATGCGCATGGCGGAAGTGGCGGCGAAGCTAGCACGCGACGGGCAGGGCTCGCGCTGCGTGTGCAGGTCGCTAAAGAGGAGCTCTGAGCCCCACGACCTCCAGCAGCGATCGCCCCGTCCGCTGCGCCCGCCTGAGCTGCGCATAGCGCCAGTAGGTATAGACGACCGGGATCAGCTCCAAGGTGAGAAACGCGCTGGAAAGAAGTCCGCCGACCATCGGCGCCGCGATGCGCTTCATCACGTCGGATCCGCTCCCCGTTGCCCAGAGGAGCGGCACGAGGCCGATGAGCATCGTCGCGACCGTCATCAGCTTCGGCCGCACCCGCTGCACCGTCCCTTCGGTGTGCGCAGCGATGATGTCCGCGAGGCTGTTCATGCTTCCCTCCCGCACGCGCCGGTAAAACGCCTGGTCGATGTACACAATCATCACGACGCCGGTCTGGGTTGCCAGACCCACCAGGGCGATGACCCCGACCCACACAGCCGTCGAGAGCCTGTAGTCGAGCAAGTACAAGAGCCACACGCTCCCCACCAGCGCGAAGGGGATCGACAAGAGGACGATGAGCACTTCGGTCAGGTGACGGAACTGCATGTACAGCAAGAGAGCGATCACGATGAGCGCGATCGGGATCAGGATCTTCATCCGGTCGCGCATCTGCTCGAGTAGCTCGTATTGGCCGGTCCACTTGAGGTACATCCCGTTCGCGAGCGGGAGGTCCCCGCGGGCGCGCGCAGCTTCCACGGCGGACTTGGCGTCGCTCACGTAGCCGCTCTGGTCGCGCGAAGCCTCTGTGTCGACGTACACGTAGCCGACGAGCATGCCGGCCTCCTCGCGGAGCATGGGCGGGCCCTCGGCGACGCGCACGTCGGCGACCTCGCCCAGCGGTATCGAGCGAGCGCCTACCCCCATTGCGGCGCCTCGCAGAGGCACGAGCACTTCGCGCAGCTTCGCCGGGCTCGCGCGGAAGTCTTGCTTGTAACGGACGTTGACCGAGTAGCGCTGGCGGCCGTCCACGGTCACGGTGACGGGGGCCCCCCCGACCGCGCCCTCGACGATCATGTCGAGGTCCTCGACCTGCAGTCCGTAGCGTGCCATGGCTTCGCGGTTTGGGACGACGTCCACGTAGGTCCCACCGAGCGACCGCTCGTAGAGCACGCTGCGCGTCCCGGGGACGGCGCGCAGCACGGACTCGAGTTCCTTGCCGGTCCGCTCGATGGCCCCGAGGTCGGCGCCGAAGATCTTCACGCCCACCGGCGTCCGGACGCCGGTCGAGAGCATGTCCACGCGCGCCTTGATCGGCATCGTGAAGGCGTTGGTCCATCCGGGTTGTTGCAATGCGGCGTTGAGTTTCCCGATGAGCTCCTCCCAGGACTCGGGTCGCTCCTCGGGCCACGGACCCGCAAGCGCCCGCCGGGCCCACCTCGGCGCCCACGCGCTGTACCAGCGCGCGCGCCGAGCGGTGGGCCACTGCTCCGGGGCCTTCAGCTGCACCACCGTCTCCACCATCGACAGCGGCGCCGGGTCCGTTGCGGTCTCCGCTCGTCCGACCTTGCCGAAGACACTCTGAACCTCCGGGAACGCGGCGAGGGTGCGGTCCTGTCGCGCGAGCTGTCGCTCGGCCTCTTCGATTGCGATGTTCGGGAAGGTCGTCGGCATGTAGAGGATGTCGCCTTCGTTGAGCGGCGGCATGAACTCGCTGCCCAGCCTGAGAAAAGGCGGGACGGCCGAGAGCACGGCGAAGAGACCGATGGCGAGCGTCGTCATCGGGCGCCGCAAGGCGATGTAGACGAATGGCTCGTACACGCGGCGGATGGCCCGAGAGACCGGATGGTCGGCTTCGCTGCGCACCCGCCCGGTCAGGAGCATGTCGCGCATTGCCGGCGCGAAGGTCACGCTGAGAATCGCCGCCGACAGCATCACGAAGGTCTTGGTGTACGCGAGCGGCTTGAAAAGGCGCCCTGCCTGCCCGGTCAGGCCGAACACCGGCAGGAAGGCCACCGCGATGATGAGCAGGGAAAAGAAGATCGCCGGCGTGACTTCCTTCGCAGCCTCGTGAAGAAGCTTCGTGCGCTCCGCGAAGGGCAGGCCGGGGGGAGCGTGCTCCAGCTTCTTGTGGCAGGCTTCGATCATCACGATCTCCGCGTCGACCGTGGCCCCGATCGCGATGGCGATGCCCCCGAGGCTCATGATGGTCGACGGGATGTCGAGCAGGTACATGGGGACGAACGCCAGGAGCACCGCGAGCGGCATGCTGATGATCGGCAGAAGGGCGCTGCGGACGTGAAGAAGGAAGAGCAGGATGACGGCGGCGACGGTCACGCCTTCCTCGACCAGCGCGCGGCGTAGCGTGTCGATGGATCGATGGATGAGCGCGGATCGGTCGTAGGTCGGGACAATCTCGACGCCGGGCGGCAGACCGGGCTTGAGCTCCTCCAGTTTCGTCTTTGCGCGCTCGATGACCTCCAGGGCGTTCTCGCCGTACCGTGCGGCGACGATGGCACCGACCACCTCTCCCTGGCCATCGAGCTCGGCGGCGCCGCGGCGAATCTCGGGCCCGAACTGCACGCGTGCAACGTCGCCGACCTTCACCGGCGTGCCGCGGTCGTCGCGCAGCACGACCTCTGCGAGCTGCGCGAGGTTCTCGAGGTAGCCGCGGCCGCGGATGAAATACTCGCGGCCGCTCATCTCGAGCACGCGTCCGCCGACCTCGGCGTTCGAGCGACGTACGGCCGTGGCCACGTCGTCGAGCGACAGTCCGTAAGCGCGGAGCTTGTCGGGATCGACCGTCACCTGGAACTGCTTCTCGTAGCCGCCGATCGTGGCCACTTGCGCCACGCCGGGGACGCTCTCGAGGGCGTACCGCAGGGTGAAGTCCTGCAAGGCGCGCAGTTCGGCGAGGCCGAGTCGCCCTGACCTGTCGACCAGCGCGTATTCGTAGACCCAGCCGACGGCCGTGGCGTCGGGGCCGAGCGTCGGCGTGACGCCGGCGGGAAGGCGGCGCTGGATCGAGCTCAGGGACTCGAGCACCCGCGAGCGCGCCCAGTAGACGTCCGTGCCCTCGTCGAAGACGATGTAAATGAAGGACATCCCGAACATGGAGTAGCCGCGGACGGCGGAGACTTTCGGCGACGCGAGGAGGTGGCTCGCGATCGGATAGGTCACCTGGTCCTCGACGATCGTGGGGGACCGGCCCATGGTTTCCGTGAAGACGATGACCTGGGGGTCGGAAAGGTCGGGGATGGCGTCGAGCTTGATGGACCGCACGGCCTGCATGGCGCCCGCCGCGGCTGCCGCGTAAAAGAGCAGGACCAGCCACCGGTTACGCGCGCACGTCTCGATGACCCGATCGATCATCGTCAGCGCCAGGGCTCGGGAATCGCGTTCTTGCAGTCGTCGACCATGGATCCCATGCCGGCGTGCTGCTTCTCGCAGCGCTGACACTGGCCCCACTTGTCCGGGTATTTGCCGCGGTCGAACTCCGCGTCGCAAGGCGACCGCGCGGGGGCCAGTCCGCCCGCGCTCGTCGGGCCAAGGGATGCCTGCAGTCGGCTCTCGGAGTCGATGAGAAACGTCGCGCTCGACACCACGCGATCGCCCGCCGAGATGCCGGCGAGCAACTCGACTTTTTCGCCCACCTCCCGGCCGACGGTTACAGCCCGTGGCGAGAAGCGGCCGCCGCCATCGTCGACGAACACGTACGTCGATAGCCCCGTGTCGATGACCGCGTCACGTGGAACGACGATCCCCTTGTGGGCGGGCCGGTCGAAATCCACCTCGCCGTACTGGCCCGGGCGCAGTTTCAGCGTGTCGTTGCGAAGCTGCATTCGCACGCGCGTCGTGCGCGCTTCCGCGTCGATCGTCGGGTACACGAGGTCCACCTTCCCGACCGCCGTCTTGTCGGGCTCCGACGCGAGCGTGAAACGTCCCTCGGTGCCCACCGGGATGCTCGCCGCGTCGCCCGGAAAGATCTCGGCGACGACGTAGATCCTCGAGAGATCGACGATCTCGTAGAGGATCATCTCCGGTGTCACGTAGGAGCCCAGAACGACGTTCTTCTTCGTGACGTAGCCGCCCGATGGCGCCGAGACGGGCACGACGCGCATCGGCCGGCCGCTCGAGAGGACGCTGTCGATGGCGCCAGGCGGCATCCCCATCAGCGAGAGCTTCTGGCGGGCGGCGTCGACCGCGCGAGCGCCCTGCTCGCCGAAGGTCGTTGCCACGAGCAGCTCGCTCTCGGCCTGGAAGACGTCTGGGCTGTAGAGTCCGAAAAGCTCCTGCCCCCGTCCGACTCCCACTCCGGTCTCGCGCACGCTGATCCGATCGACGAACCCGGCGGTGCGCACGTGCACTTCAGACATGCCCTGCTCGGGAGCCGCCACGACCGCCGTGATGCGAAGCGTGCCGCCCGCCTCGCGCTCCTCCGCGAGACTGGTCCGCACTCCGATCGATTGAACGCGCTCGAAAGCGAGCGTGATGGGCGTGGTTCCCGGCGGAGTCGAGCCGGGTGCGCCCAGGGGCTGCGAGACAGCCGGCGCTGCCGCTGGAGCGGCGGCGGCCACGGGCCGCAGCTGCATCTGGCAGATCGGGCACTCGCCGGGTTCGTCGGAGGTCATCTGCGGGTGCATCGGACATTGATATTTCTGCGTCGAAGCGCGGGGCGCCGTCACCGGCGCGTCGTGCGCATGCGGCCGGATGAAGAAGGACGACCAGGTCCAGACCGCCGCGGCTGCCGAAAGGGCGACCAGGCCCCATCGGACCACCGCCATCGCGTTCACGCC
>Ga0265325_10001516_pt1 | contig 16323 bp, 13 predicted proteins | sample 41420metaG_FD_202090 | JGI IMG/M metagenome (GOLD analysis project Ga0265325, IMG submission 202090) | Rhizosphere microbial communities from Carex aquatilis grown in University of Washington, Seatle, WA, United States - 4-14-20 metaG | ecosystem: Host-associated > Plants > Roots > Rhizosphere...
GTTCGGCCTGGCCGCCGCCAAGCAGGCAGTGACCGATTCCGGCTGGGAACCCAAGACCGAGGACGAGCGCTGCCGCACCGGGGTGCTGATCGGCTCTGGCATCGGCGGCCTGGACGGCATCGAGCAGGCCTCGATCCTGGTGAATGAAAAGGGTCCTCGCCGGCTGTCGCCCTTTTTCATTCCAGGCCGGCTCATCAATCTGGTGTCGGGCTATGCCTCGATCGAGTTCGGCTTCAAGGGTCCCAACAGCGCGGTGGTGACCGCCTGCGCCACCGGAGCCCATGCCCTGGGCGACGCGGCGCGGCTGATCGTGCTGGACGATGCCGATGTGATGCTGGCGGGGGGAGCCGAGGCCGCGATCTGCCGGATCGGCATCGCCGGCTTCAATGCCTGCCGCGCCCTGTCCACCGCCTATAACGACAATCCGACCAAGGCCTCGCGCCCCTATGACAAGGATCGCGACGGCTTTGTGATGGGCGAGGGCGCCGGCATGGTGATGCTGGAGGAATATGAGCACGCCAAGGCGCGCGGCGCGAAAATCTATGGCGAAGTGAGAGGCTATGGCCTATCGGGCGACGCCTTTCACATCACCGCCCCGGCCGAGGACGGCAATGGCGGCTATCGCGCCATGCAGATGGCGGTGAAGCGGGCTGGCATCGCCGCTTCGGACATCGATTATGTCAACGCCCATGGCACCTCGACCATGGCCGACGGCATCGAGCTGGGCGCGGTCGAGCGCCTCTTGGGCAATGCCGCCGCCAAGACCGCAATGTCCGCCACCAAGTCGATGACGGGCCATCTGCTGGGCGCCGCCGGGTCGGCGGAAGCGATCTTCTGCCTGCTGGCGATGCGCGACAATATCGTGCCGCCCACCATCAACCTCGACAATCCCGACGTGGCGACGCCGATCGACCTGGTGCCGCACAAGGCCAAGGCCCGGCCGGTCGATGTCACCCTGTCGAACAGTTTCGGCTTCGGCGGCACCAATGCCGCGCTTATCTTCACCAAAGTCTGATGCGGACCTTCGTCGTCATCCTGGTCATCCTCGGCATCATGGCCGCGGGGGTGTTCGAATGGGCGAATGCCGCCTGGGACCAGCCCGGTCCTGCGACCGCGGACGGCCAGCCTCGGGTGTTGCTGATCCCGCCCCATACCCGCGCCCACGCCGTCGCCCAGATGCTGCACGATGACGGAGCGCTCAATTATCCCCTGGCGTTCGAGTTTGACCTGCGCTGGCGGCATTTGGCCGAGCAGGTCAAGGCTGGCGAATACGCGCTTCCCAGCGGCGCCTCGATGGCCGATATCACCGCCATCCTGGTGTCGGGCAAATCGATCCAGCACAAGCTGACCGCGGCGGAGGGCCTCACCTCCGACATGATCTTGAGGATCGTGGCGGCCGATCCGGTGCTGGTGGGCGACGCCGGGCCGGTGCCCGCGGAAGGCACCCTGCTGCCCGAGACCTATCTGTTCGTCCGTGGCGAGACCCGCGCCCAGCTGCTCGCCAAGATGACACGGGCGCAGCAGCAATTCCTGGCGCAGCAATGGGCCGGCCGCGCCGCCGGCCTGCCGCTCGCCAGCCCGCGCCAGGCGGTGACGCTGGCCTCGATCGTGGAGAAGGAAACCGCTCTGCCGGAGGAGCGCCGCCACATCGCATCGGTGTTCGTCAACCGGCTGAAGGACGGCATGAAGCTGCAGTCCGATCCCACCATCATTTATGGCCTGACAAAAGGCTATCCGCTGGGCCGCGGCATCCGCCAAAGCGAGATCGAGGGCGCCACGCCCTACAACACCTATGTGATCGACGGCCTGCCGCCGTCTCCGATCGCCAATCCCGGCAAGGACGCCATCGCCGCTGTGCTTAATCCCGAGGAAACCAAGGACCTCTACTTCGTCGCCAACGGCAAGGGCGGGCACGTCTTCGCCGCGAGCATGGCCGAGCATGAGCGCAATGTGGCCGCCTGGCGGCGTGAGGAGCGCGCCAGGGACGTCGCGCCCGCGCCTATGGCCCATCCCGGTCATCACGGATGACAGCCCGCGCCGTAGCGCGGTAGGTTCGCGGGCCAGAGTCGGAAACATCGCACGCATGACAGGCTTTGCCAGCATGACCGGGTTCGCTGAAAGCGTGGGCAGCCATGATGGGTTGCGCTGGCGCTGGGAAGCCAAGAGCGTCAATGGCCGCAGCCTGGATTTGCGGCTGCGCACCCCGCCGGGCTTCGACTCGCTGGAGCCGCCGGCCCGCCGCCTCGCCGCCGAGCGGTTTCATCGCGGCAGTTTCCAGATATCTCTCACCATCGAGCCGCAGCCCGAGGCGCGGGGACTGAAGGTCGATGCCGTGGCGCTGGCCTCGGCGGTGAAGCTGGCGCGGGAGATAGCGGCGGAAACCGGATTGCCGCCGGCCCGGATCGACGGGCTGCTCGCCCTCAAAGGCGTCATCGTGCAGGACGACACCGCGCCGCCCGACCAGGTGGCGCGCGGCCATCGCGACGCGGCGCTGCTGGAAAGCCTGATGCAGGCGTTCGACAATCTGCTGCGCGAGCGCGGGGCGGAAGGCGCCAAGCTGCAGGCCCTGTTGTCGGGACAGATCGATGACATCGCCCGCCTGACCGCCGAGGCGGGCAAGCTTGCCGCCGCCCAGGGACCGGCGCTGAAGGAGAAGCTCTCGGCCCAGATCAAGGAGATGGTGGGGACGGCGGCGGTGGCCGAAGAGCGGCTGGCCCAGGAGGTGGCGCTGTTGGCGGTGAAGGCCGATGTGCGCGAAGAGCTGGACCGCCTCACCGCCCATGTGCAGGACGCGCGCGGCCTGATCGCCGCCGGGCGCGGGGTGGGACGCAAGCTGGATTTCCTCGCCCAGGAATTCAACCGCGAGGCCAACACCCTGTGTTCCAAATCGGCCGACATCGCGCTCACCCGGGTCGGGCTGGCGCTGAAGGCGGCCATCGACCAGTTCCGCGAGCAGGCGCAGAATGTCGAATGAATGAGGATATCCCGCGCCGCGGCCTGATGCTGGTGCTGTCCTCGCCGTCCGGCGCGGGAAAAACCACCTTGTCGCGGAGGCTGCTGGACTCGGACGGCAATATCAAATTGTCGGTGTCGGCGACGACCCGGCCGATGCGCCCCGGCGAAGTGCATGGCGTCGATTACCATTTCGTCGCGCCGGAGGAATTCGAGGCCTGGCGTGCCGACGGAAAATTCCTCGAGCATGCGCTGGTTTTCGGCCATCGCTATGGCACTCCCTCCGGAGCGGTGAACGATGCGCTGGCAGCGGGCCGCGACGTGCTGTTCGACATCGACTGGCAAGGCACCCAGCAGTTGAAGGAGAAGAAGCGCGACGATCTGGTTTCGATCTTCATCCTGCCGCCGAGCCACGAGGAACTGGAGCGCCGGCTGCGCGCCCGCGCCCAGGACAGCGAAGCCATCGTCGCCGCCCGCATGGCCAAGGCGGCAGACGAGATCAGCCACTGGGCGGAATATGACTATGTGATCGTCAACACCGATCTCGACCGGGCGCTGGCCGACACCCAGGCCATCCTCAACGCCGAACGCCTGAAGCGCAGCCGCCAGACGGGGATTTCGGCGTTCGTGGGCACGCTGATGCGTTAGTCACCGGCTCCAGACGATTTGCCCGCTGATGTCCGCATTTTTGACCTGGTAACCCTCTTCGACCAGCGCGCAGGCAAGGGCGTCGCTCCATTGCATCCGATCCGGAAAACTGCCGCGGTCCAACGTATGGGATGCGATTTCATCCCGGTGCGCCTGCACGAACGCACGCGCCCGCTCCAGCTCTTCTGGTGTGTAGCGGAAGGTGACATTCGCAAGCGCTTCCGGATCGGAGAAATGGAAGACGTGATCCTGGCTGCCCAGCATGATCTGCTTTGCCCGTTCGAACGAGGCCACTTCCCGGGGCAGCTTCATCTCCCGGTAGAGGGCGCCCTGCACGAAATTGGCCTCGGTGCAGCCGGTGCGCGATTGGCCGTTATTGTCATCCGCAACCGTTACCAACACATAAGACGGTGAAGTCGAACTGTTGCGGATGGCGGCTTCGTACTGGATCTGGTCCTGCACCGGCAGGGCCACGGCGCCTTGCGCCGACAGTAGAAGCGGGAGGATGGCGAGGCTTCGCATGCGGACCTCCATTCACCAGCTCAGCTTAGCATGCGCCTTCGCAAGCCGCGCCGGGGCAAAATCTTTCCGATTTTTCATGGTCCTGAAAGCGCCCGCGCCAGCGCCGCGAAGTCGGCGATGGACAAATCCTCCGGCCGCGCCGTGGGATCGAGTCCCGCGCCGCGCACAAAAGCTTCCGCATCCGGGGCCAGCGATTTCAGGCTCTGCCGCAGCATTTTGCGGCGCTGGCCGAAGGCGGCGGCGGTGACGCGCTCAAGGTCCGTCAGCCGGGCAGGGGCCAGCGATTCGGGGCGTGGCTCCAGCCGTACAATGGAGGATGTGACGCTCGGCGGCGGCACAAAGGCGTTGCGGTTCACGTCGAACAGGATTTTCGCCGTACAGCGCCACTGCGCCAGCACCGACAGGCGGCCATAATGTTCCGTGCCGGGCTTGGCCACCAAACGCTCAGCGACTTCACGCTGGAACATCAATGTCGCGCTCTGCCACAGCGGCGGCCAGGTCTCGACCGTCAGCCACTTTATCAAGAGCGCTGTCCCCACATTGTAAGGCAGGTTGGCAGCGATGCGGATGCCGCGCCGCAGGATCGCGGCTTCATCCAGTTTCAGCGCGTCGTCGGAAATCACTTCCAGCTTGCCCGGCCACGCCGCCGCGATCTCGGCCAGCGCCGGCAGGCAGCGCGCATCGCGCTCCACCGCGATCACTTGGGTAGCGCCTTCCGTCAGCAGTGCCCGCGTCAGCCCGCCCGGCCCCGGTCCCACTTCGTAGAATGTGCCGCCCTCCGCCGCGCCCGCGGCGCGGGCGATCTTGCGGGTGAGATTGAGATCGAACAGGAAATTCTGGCCCAGCGATTTCTTCGGGTTCAGGCCATGCGCCGCAATCACCTCCCGCAATGGTGGCAGGGGATCGTTCAAGCGCGCGCCCGTGCGTCCGCCATCGCCGCCGCCATCCGGATCGCCGCGATCATGCTGCGGGGATCGGCCTTGCCGGTGCCGGCGATGTCGAAGGCGGTGCCGTGGTCGGGCGAGGTGCGCACGATCGGCAGGCCCAGGGTCACATTCACCCCCTCCCAGAAGGACAGGGTCTTGATCGGGATCAGCGCCTGGTCGTGATACATGCACAGCGCTGCGTCATAGCCAGCCCGCGCCTCTTCGTGGAACAGCGTGTCGGCGGACAGCGGCCCCGACACGCGATGGCCGCGCCGGCGCAACTCCGCCACCGCCGGGGCGATGATGGCGCCATCCTCCGCCCCCAGCACGCCATCCTCGCCGGCATGGGGATTGAGCCCGGCCACCGCCAGCCGCGGCGCCGCTACGGCGAAGTCGCGCTTGAGGGCCGCCAGCATGATCTCGCCGGTCTCGACAATTCCCTCCGCCGTGATCGCGGCCGGCACCTGCGCAATGGGGATATGGATCGTGAGCGGCACCACCCGCAGCTTGTCGCTCGCCAGCATCATGACCGCGCGTTTGGCGCCGGCGAGGTGGGCGAGGAACTCGGTATGGCCGGGAAAGCCGAAGCCCGCGCCGGCCAGAACCGCCTTGTGGATCGGGGCGGTGACCATTGCTGCGGCCTCGCCGCGCATGCAGGCCGCCGCCGCGATCTCGATCGCTTCGATGACGGCGGCGGCGTTCGCGCGGTCGGGTTTTCCGGCGACCCGCGTGGCGTGTGCTTTTGTTGGAATCACGTCCACGCCCGCGCCGAGCACGCCCGCATCTCCGACCAGCCCCAGCGGATGTGCGCCAACACGCCCGCCCAAAGCCTTTACCGCGGCAATCGCGATCTCGGGGCCGATACCGGCCGGCTCGCCCATGGTGACGAGGATGGGCGCCGCTGTCATGGGAAGGGCGCTTTCAGTGCACCCTGGAGGCGAGCTGCATGGTGCCGTGCTCGTCGCGCACCTGGATATTGGCGTCGCGCTTCAAGTCGCGCAGGTAGCGCCGCGCCATGGCCGAAATCTGCTGGTCGAACAACTGCTCCTCCACCTGCTGGCGGGTCGGCATCACATAGGCGGTCTGCGTGATCACCTTCTTGTCGCAGCGGGCGATGATCTCCACCCCCGCCTCGGACAGGAACGGCATGGCGACATCGCCGGGATGGGTCTGGGACAGCGCCTTCTGGATATCGGGCGACAGGTCGGCGAGCTTGGTGTCGCCCAGGTTCATGTACACCGAACCCTTCATCTGCTCCTGGAACTTGCCCAGCTGATCGCAGGAGCTGGTATGGGCACGGACTTCCATCGCCGTCTTCATCACCTCCTCGACAACTTCCTTGCTGGGCTGGCCGCTCATCGGCAGCAGCAGGCGCGCCAGCGGCATGGTGCCTTCCGGCCCGGTCGGCCCGGTCGGGGCCTGCACGATCTTGGTGCCCAGCGGCTCCTGGCGGTCGCGCAGCATGACAATGTAATAGCCGCCGATGCCGCGGATCGGCTCCGACACCGCGCCGGCCTGCATTTTCTCAAGGGCGGCGTTGAGTTCGGGCGCCAGCTGGCCGTCATACACCCAGCCCATGTCGCCCCCGCCCGCCGCCGAGGCGTTCTGGCTGAACTGGCGCGCCAGCATCGGGAAGGGCGCGCCCAGCGCCAGCTGGCTCTCGATATTCTGTGCGTCCTTCAGGACCTTGGCGTCCTGCTCGGGATTGTCCACCGGCAGGAAGATTTCGCCGACCTGGAAATGCGCCCGGTTGGCGCCTTCGGCATAATGCGCCAGCTCGGCATCGACCTGGGCCGGGGTGACGTTGATGCGGTCCTCATATTCGTCCTGCACCGCCTTCTGCCAGGCGATGTTGGCCAGCACCTGGGCGCGCAGCGCCGCCTCGCTGGTGCCGGCATTGGTAAGGGTGGCGCGCAGCTGATCGATGGTGAAGCGGTTGTCGACGATCATGCGGTTGACCGACTTGTCGATTTCCGCCGGACTGACGGTGATGTGCTTCTTCAGCGCCTCGGCCAGCTCGATCTTCTCGTCCTCCAGCTTGTCGAGGATCTGGCCGTGGATGCGCTTTTTCTGATCCTCGTTGAGCTGCGCGCCGGGATAGGAGGTGGCGATGAACAGCTGCATGCGCTGGCGCACTTCGTATTCGGAGATCGACTGCTCGTTCACTGTCGCGGCGATGGCGTCGCTGTCGTCCGGGTCGGCAGCTTGGGCAGTGGGCGTGGAGTCCTGGGGCTTGTCCAGCGCCGAGGCATCGAGGGCGGAGGCCGGCGCCGGATCGGCGGCGGCGGTTGTGGTGGGGGCCGGAGCGGGAGCCGCTGCGCCCGGCGCGGCCGTGGCGATACCCGGTGCAGGGCTGGGCGCGGCCAGATGCGCGCCCGGCGCCGGGGGCACGGCCGGCAGGGCGGTGGCCGCCAGCACCCGCGGCGCCACGCCGGCGCAGAAAAGCGCGGCGGTCATCAGCAACGCGGGACGGATACGGCGCATGGTCAGTTTTCTGGCTCGCTCAAGGGGGACCGATCTACCACAACATCGCTCCAGCCGAAATCGGCTTCCGCCCCCTAAACCGCTGGCAGGATAAGCAATTTATCCCGCCGATCAAGCCTTGGCGAAGCTTGGAAATGCTTGAAAATTCAGCCTCCCGGGCGGCCCGCACAGCCCACCTCCCCCTTTGCGCGAAGCGCATAAAAGAGGGAGATGCCTTGGCGCAGCCTCGGCCCCAGCGAAGGCGGAGGGGGTCAAGAGGGATGAGTCGTGGTGAAAACATCCTGCGGGAACAGGCTGAAAGGCTGGATCGGGGTGTCGCCGGTCTTGAGGCTGAAGCGCAGGATGATCGAGGTCGAGGGGGGGACGCCCTGGACCGCGTCGAATGTGAATTTGCGCCGGTAGGCGACCGAAATCGCCAGACATTCGTCCTCATAGCCCAGGCCATATTCGGTATCCAGGAACTGGTTTGACAAAAGGTCGCGCCGGGCCGCCGCGAAGGCCTGCCAGTTGCTGTAGAAATTGATGTCGCCCTGGACGTTGAGCTCGTCGCGGCTGCCCAGGCCCAGAGTGACCGCCTCGGGCGGCAGATGGACATAGGAAAGCTGGAAGGCCGAGCGGTCGTAGGTTCCCGTAATGTAAATTTCATGTCGCCGCACCGAGCCGTCGCTGCGGTCGATATCGATGCGGTCGGTCACGTCCAGGTGCGGGAACTTGACGCTGAAGCGGCCGATCAGGTCCGAGGTGGTTCCGTTTTCGCCGGACACCGCGTCGAAGATCGGATCGGGCTTCAGGCGGAAGGTCTGGCCGAGCATGGCCTGCACCTCGCCGCCGGGGAACAGCGCCTGGGCGGTGGCGCCGATATTGGCGCGCGGCCCGCTTTCCACCAGGTCGTAGCCGGGAAGCTGGTTGAAGCTGAACAGATTGTTGTCGTCGAATTCGAAGTCGCTGGCATCTTCAATGGGCAGGCCGGCGGGATTGCCGCCATAGGGCTGGGCGATGAACTGGGCGATGGGCTGGATGATGTAGGAATGGCCCGCCGAGCCCTCGGCGATGAAGGGCCAGCGCCAATCCAGCGCCACATAGGGAATGGCGCGGCTGATGAAGCGGCTCTCGGCCGGCACCGTTGGATAGTCGGCCAGGTCGTTGTTGTCGACATGATAGAGATCGCCGCGCGCGTCGGCGACCAGGGTCCAGAGCTGGCCGCCGCCCAGGATGAAGGGCAGTTTCCAGTTCAGCTCGCCGGTGAGGCGCTGGCTTTGCGGCCCGTCGCTGCGGGCGATGGCGGCGCTGTTGAGGTCGAAGCGGAACTGGCCGCCCGCCACATTGCGGTCCGGGATGTAGCTGAATTCGATGCGGGGCAGCACATAGGGAAACAGGCGAGCCTGGTCGGTGGAGCGCAGGCCCTCGAAATAATAGCCGCCGAGATAGAAGCGGCTGCGGCCGACATTATCCTCCACGAACAAATCGTTGGTCAGGCGGTCGAGATAGGAAATGTCGTAGAAGCGCATATAGGCGGCATTGTTGGTGAGCTGGGTGTCGAAGCCGGTCTGCCAGGTGTCGGTGAGGGCGATGCGACCCGAGCCGAACTCATGATCGTAGAATTGCGCCCCGGAAGTGCCGCCCAGTCCGCCCTTGTTGTTGTAGCCGAAGCTGCCCTGGAACCACAGGCCGCTATTGTTCCAGCGGGCGCGGTATTCCCCCTCCATCACGTCGCCGCCGCCGGTCGAAATCATCGGCGCCAAAGTGAGGTCGTTGTTCGAGGACAGCGCGATATAGAGCGGCAGGCGGGTGAAATAGCCGATTTTGGTAGAGTTGCCGAAATCGGGCGCCAGCAGGCCGCTGGCATAGCGCACCGACGGATCGGGCTGGGACAGGAACGGCGAATAGAACACCGGCACGCCCAGCACTTCCATCACCGCGTTCTGGAAATGGATATGGTGCTTTTCCTGGTCGTAGATGACCCGTTCGGCCTTGACCTGCCACAGCGGCGTGCGCTGGCCCGGCTGGTTGCAGATCTTGCAGGGGCTGTAGGCGGTGCGGTTGGCGATGACGATATGGCCCTGGCGGCGTTCGGCGCTGGCGGCAGCGAGGCGGCCGGTCTTGCCGATCAGGGCGCCGAAGCCGGCAAGGGCGCCCTCGCGCATGTGATCGGTCAAGGTGACATGATCGGCGAAGGCGACATTGCCGCTGGTGTCGGTCATGCTGACATGCCCGCTCGCCACCACCTTGTCGGTGGCCTGGTCATAGATCACCCGCTCGGCCAGCAGGACGCGGCCTTCGTCGTCGATCTCGACATGGCCAACGGCCGACACCGTCTTGGCTTCGCCGTCATAGATGACCTGATCGGCCTGGAGCAGGATCCTGCGGTCGGTGGGCGCGGGTTTGGCGGCGGGCTTGGGCTTGGGCGGCGGCGGCGGCCGCTGCCAGGTGGCGGCCGGAGCGGCGAGCGGAAGCATCAGCAGCGCCGCTGCCAACAAGAAACTTATTCTGACTTGTCGCGCGAGCTGGCGGCCCATCACCAACTTTTTCTCGTCGCGCACGGTGCTTTCTGGCTCGCGCGACTTTGCTTGGTTTTGTCGCGCGAACTGGCGGGCTGCCACCAGATTCTCTTCGTCGCGCGTTGTGCTTTCTGGCTCGCGCGACGGGGTCATCCGTCCTCCTGGCTGAACACCAGCGTCATGCCGATCAGGATGGAAGCGATGGCCGGAGCGGTGGCCGCGAGCGCCAGGGGCACGGCGCCGCTCTGGCCCAGCACCCGCGTCATTTCGTTGAAGAAATAGACCCCGAAACCGGCCGCAACGCTGAACAGGATCACCCGCGCGACGCCGCCTTCGCGCGATACCCTGAGCGAGAAGCTCGCCGCCATGAACACCATCGCCGCGAACAAAGCGGGCAGGGCGTAGAGCGTGTACAGATAAAGCTGGTATTTGGTGGGGGAAAAGCCCGCCTGCTGGGCGGCGCGGATGAAGCCGGGCAGTTCCCAGAAGGACAGCGTGTCGGGCGAAGCGAAACTTTCCTGGATCTGGGCCGGGGTCAGGGTGGTGGCGATGCTGTATTGGCGGTGATGCACCGGCCTGCCTTCCGGGCCGGAGATCCAGGCATTGTCCATCAGCCAGGCATGGTCCAGCAGTTGCGCCGCGTGCGCGTCGATACGGCCGACGAATTTGTCGCCCGGCCCGAACAGCAGCACCAGCACGTCCTCCAGATGCTCGCCCTGGTCTGTGACGCGCAAGGCATTGATCACCGATTGCTGGTGCTCGTCGCCCTGGCGCAGCCACAGCCCGTTCTCCTTGATCGAAAGCTGCGACGCCTCGCCCTTGATGTAGCGCGCCTCCAGCCCGCCGAACTCCGCGAACATACGGGCGGAGACCGGGGTGAACACCGTCACCGCGAATACCCCGATGAACACCGCTACGGTGAGCGGCGGCAGCAGCAGGTCCCAGGCCGAAACCCCCGCCGCCCGCGACGCCACCAGTTCGTGGTTGCGCGACAGGCGCGCAAAGGTGAACACCCCGCCCATCAGGATGGCGAAGGGCAGCAATTTCTGGCCGAGGTCGGGAAGCTGCAGGATCGCCATGCCGACCACCGCGCCGGTGCCGACGCTGTGATTGGCGGTGCGGTTGAGCAGATCGACGATGTCGATGGAAAAGGCCAGCACCAGGAAGGCGGCATAGACCACCGCCACGCCGAGGAAGAACTGCACCGCCAGATAGCGATAAAGGGTCCAGGACCAACTCATGCGGGGGCCGCTTCGGCGGACCTGAGACGCGCCAGCATCGCGGCCGGGCCCCATCCCGTCAGCACCGCCAGCGCCGCCAGCGCGCCCAGCAGGGGAATGAGATAGAAGGCGGCGATGAAGGCCGGCTGGTTCTGGGCGACGCCCATCACGCCATAGCCGGCGATGCGCAGGCCCGCCGCCGCCAGGGCCGCAAGCGTCAGGCGCATCGCCAGCGGGCCGCGCTGGCGCCGGCCGCGCATCACCGCCGCCATCGCGATCATCGCGAAGGCGATGCAGTCGAGCGGCTGCGACAACCGGTTATGGGCCTCCGCCAGCCAGGCGTTGCGGATGCGCTGGGTGATGCCGGTTTTTTCCGCCGGCCACAGCAATTCGCCCATGAAGCGTTCGCTGGTCGGGCGCAAGGTGGTCTGGGCCGGGCTGGCGAACTGGTCGAGATCGACGGTGTAGCGGCGGAAATGCAGCATCGACAATTGGGCGCCGCGCTTGCCGCTCTGCTCGACGGTGCCGTCATACATGATGAGCCTGGTGCCGGCCGGGGTCTGGGCCAGCACACCCTTGCCGGCGATATAGGTGATCGGATGGCCGGGCTCTCGCGAGTCATGCACCAGGATGCCCGAGATCTGTCCGTCATTGTCGAGGCGGCGGATGAAGACGGTAAGGCCCTTGGCGGGGGTCTCGAACTCGCCTTCGTTGAGCAGGGCGGCGCCGATATCGGCGCGGATGTCGAGCTTCTTGGCGTTGAGGGCGCGCTGGCTGGCCGGCATCAGATAGAGGCCGCAGGCATAGGTGAGCGCCATCACGATGCCTGCCGCCAGGAACAGCGGCACGGCGAGCTGGCGCAGCGAATAGCCCGCCGAGGCCATCACCACCAGTTCGCTGTCGCCGCTGAGCCGGTTCAAGGTGAACAGCGCCCCCAGGAAGAAGGCGAAGGGCATGATGATGAGCAGCAGGGAGGGCAGCAGCAGCAGGGTCATGTAGACGAAGGTGACGGCCGACTGGCCGCGATTGATCACCAGGTCGAGCAGCGGCAGGCAGGTGATGAGCCAGATCACGCTGGTGGTGAGGAAAGTCAGCAGCGCCACCGGCCCCAGCAGCTGGCCCAGGACATAAGCGGACAGGCGCGGCAGAAGGCGTGTCGTCATCGGGTCCAATTTGTTGGAAAAGGGCCGCCCGCCATGGCCTTTTGCCCTTTCCTCGATTCGCCCTAAGTTAGCATTGCTTTTCGCCTTTCCGCCAACCGTCTTGGCGAATCCCCCGGCCCATCCGGCCCGCTTTATTGGAGAGTTTTCATGCAGATTACATTTGCCGCCCCCGCGGCGGTTTCCACCGGCGCCTGGGTGGTGGGAGCGACGACGGGAGGAACGCTGCTGCCTGCGGCGGCGCGTGCCGACAAGGCCAGTGGTGGGGCGCTGGGCCGCGCCGTCAAATCCTCGCGCTTCACGGGCAAAAGCGGGCAGTTCCTGGAAGTACTGGCGCCGGCCGGCCTCAAGGCGTCGCGCCTCCTGCTGGCGGGGCTGGGCAAGGCGGAAGAGCTGGACGAAAAGGCGCTGGAAGTGCTGGGCGCCCAGATTACGGGCCGGCTGCTCGCCAGCGGCGAACGCAGCGCCAGCATCGAGATCGATCCGCCCAAGGCGGCGAAAGTCAAAAAAGGCGAAATTGCGGCGCATCTGGCGTTCGGGGCACGGCTCAAAAGCTATCGCTTCGACATCTACCGCACGCGAAACCTTGACGAGCATGAAACCAAATTCACCGCCCTGCGCATCCTGACGTCCGACGCGGCGGCGGCGAGGAAGGCCTATGCCGGGCTGGACGCGGTGGCGGATGGCATCTTCCTGGCCCGCGACCTGGTCAACGAGCCGCCCAATGTGCTGTACCCGGCGGAATTCGCCCGCCGCGCCAAGGCGAAACTTTCCCGCCTGGGGGTGAAGGTGGAAATCCTCGGCGAGGCGGAGATGAAGCGCCAGGGCTTCGGCGCGCTGCTGGGCGTGGGCCAGGGCAGCGCGCGGGAAAGCCAGCTTGTCGTCATGCAATGGCTGAACGGCAAGAAAGGCGGCAGGCCGGTGGCGCTGGTCGGCAAGGGCGTGTGTTTCGATTCCGGCGGCCTGTCGCTGAAGCCGGGCGGCGGCATGATGGGGATGAAAGGCGACATGGCGGGCGCCGCCGCCGTCACCGGCACCCTGATGGCGCTGGCGACCCGAAAAGCCAAGGTCAATGCCGTGGGCGTGATCGGGCTGGTCGAGAACATGCCGGGCGGCGACGCCATCCGACCGGACGATGTGCTGAAGTCGCTGTCGGGCCAGATGATCGAAGTGCTCAACACCGACGCCGAAGGGCGCCTGGTGCTGGCCGACGCGCTCACCTACACCCAGCGCCGTTTTGCGCCCAAATTCGTCATCGACCTCGCCACCCTGACCGGCAACATCGTTCAGGCGCTGGGCTTCGAACATGCCGGCGTGTTCTCCAACAGCGACCAGCTGGCGGAGCGGCTGACGGCGGCGGGGCGCTATACCGGCGAGCGGGTATGGCGGCTGCCGCTCGATCCCGCCTATGACAAGATGATCCGCTCCAAGATCGCCGATGTGAAGAATATCGGCGGCGCCAATTCCGGCTCCATCACCGCGGCGCAATTCCTCAAGCGGTTCATCGAGAAGGACACGCCCTGGGCGCATCTGGATATCGCCGGCGTCGCCTGGCAGGACGGCGAGCAGAAGCCGATGATCCCAAGCTGGGGCACCGGCTGGGGCGTGCGGATGCTGAACCGGCTGGTGATCGAACATTACGAAAAATGACCGAAACCCTTTTCTACCACCTCGAAACCCGATCGCTGGAAGATGTGCTTCCCGGCCTGATCGAGAAGTCGCTGCAGCGGGGCTGGCGTGCCGTGGTGCGCACCGATTCCGCCGAACGCTCCGACACCATCGACACCCTGCTATGGACCTATGACGACCAAAGCTTCCTGCCGCATGCGCAATCCGGCGACGGCGATGCCGCCCGACAGCCGGTGCTCATCACCATGGAGGACGAGAATCCCAATGGCGCGCAGATTCTTTTTTGCGTCGGCGGGGCGAAGCCGGACAATTGGCGCGCCGAAAGGCTGAAGGAACTGGCCCGCATCGTGCTCCTATTCGACGGCCGCGACACGGGCGCGCTGGACAGCGTCCGCGCGGCATGGAAAGAGGCGCGCGACGCGGGCCATGACGTGACCTATTGGAAGCAGGCGCCGTCCGGCAAATTCGAGAAGCAGAATTAAGACCCATGGGCCTCCTCAATATCGGCTTCGGCGCCAGCTTCCTCATCAGCCTGGCCTTCGCCTGGCACATCATCCGCACCGGGCGTTCGCCGCTGTGGATCGCCGTGGTGGGACTGCTCGGCCCCATCGGCTGGGCCGCCTATATCCTGCTGGCGGTGCTGCCCGACATGGCCAATTCCGGCACCGCGCGGCGCTTCGCCGACAATGTGGTGAGCGCCGCCGATCCCGGCCGCGGCTATCGCGAAAAGCTGCGCAATGTCGAAACGGTCGGTTCGGCGGATTCCAAGCGCGCCCTGGCCGAGGAATGCATCCGCATGGGCCGCTTCGCCGACGCGGTGGAGCTTTATGAAAACGCGATGGCCGGTCCCATCGGCCAGGACGATGTCACCCTCATCAAGGGCCTTGCCCGGGCGAGGATGCTGTCGGGCGACGGCGCCGCGGCGGAGGCGCTGTTCGTGAAGCTCAAGCAGCTCGACGCCAACGCCTTCGACGCCGATGCCGAACTCGATTATGCCCGCGCCCTGGCGCTGGAGGGCAAGAACGATGCGGCGGTGCGCCAGTATGAGGCGATCGTCAGCCGCTATCCCGGCGAGGAGGCGCGCTGCCGCTTCGCGCTGCTGCTGGAAAGCCTGGGCCAGAACGACCGCGCCCAGGCGCTGTTCCAGGAAATCCTCAAATCGGTGAAAAGCGCGCCGGGCTATTATCGCCGCCGCCAGAAGGAATGGGCGTCGATCGCGCGGCAGCATCTGCGCTGAATCCCCCTTCGGGGAAGGGCGAAGGAACTACTCTTTCCCCGTGCATTTGCGCGCGATGAGCTTGGCGAGCGCCGTGGTCTGGCGGTGCCATTGCCGCACCGGCACCGCCGGATAGCCGCCCATCACTTCGCCCGGCGCGACATTGCGGATCACCCCGCTCTTGCCGGCGATGCGCGCGCCGCTGCCGATCACCAGATGATCGCTGACCGCGACCTGGCCGCCCATCATCACCCCGTCACCGATGACGGTCGAACCGGCGATGCCGACCTGTCCGGCCAGGGCGCAGGCCTTGCCGATCCGCACATTGTGGCCGATATGCACCATGTTATCGAGCGCGGTCATCGCCCCGATCACCGTGTCGCCCAGGGCGCCGCGATCGACCGCGCAATTGCTGCCGATATCGACGCCGTCGCCGATCAGCACCCGGCCGAGCTGGGAGAATTTCAGCGGTCCCTTGGGACCGGCGACGAAGCCGAAGCCTTCGCCGCCGATGCTGACATTGGTCGACATCGTCACATTCTTGCCGATCAGCGCATGACTGATGCTGGTATTGGCGCCGATGCTGCAATTCTCGCCCATCACCACGCCGTCGCCGATCACCGCATTGGCGCCGATCCGGCTATGCGCCCCGATGGTCACGCCGTCGCCGATCACCGCGCCGGCGGCGATCTCGACATCCTCGCCGATCTCGGCATCCTCGGCGATGCTGGCGGCGGGATGGATACGGCCGGACGATGGCTTGCGGGGATGGAAGATGTGGCCGATGCGCACGAAGACGGTGCGCGGATCGTCGGCCAGCAGCATGGCGCTGCCGTTATGGGGATAGGCGCTCAGCTTTTCGCTGGTGACGATGGCGCTGGCGTGGCAGCGGGCGAAGGCGTCGGCATGGGACGCATCGCAGAACAGGCTCACTTCGCCTTCGTCGGCCTTGCCCAGTTCGGCGATGTCGCGCACGATCATGCCTGCCCGGTTCGGCTCGGACAGCCGCGCACCGACGAGTTCAGCAATCTTACCCAGGGCGAACGGCCCGCTCGCCTGGAAAAAACG
>Ga0265325_10001517_pt1 | contig 16311 bp, 18 predicted proteins | sample 41420metaG_FD_202090 | JGI IMG/M metagenome (GOLD analysis project Ga0265325, IMG submission 202090) | Rhizosphere microbial communities from Carex aquatilis grown in University of Washington, Seatle, WA, United States - 4-14-20 metaG | ecosystem: Host-associated > Plants > Roots > Rhizosphere...
GGATCGGCGCTCCGGCGGTGCGCGCCCTTGCAATGAGTGATGCAATCCGGTCCAGGACGCCGACATCGTCATAGGGCGGATAGTCCGGATTTTCCCACATGCCCTTCTGCACATCGATGATGACCAGCGCTTTCATGAGAACTCCATGCGGGTGGCACGCTGCGATTCTAGTTTCGAAAACGCATCAGGGGTAGACGCGAATTTCGCGCTACCCCTGTGTGCAGACTGCAATTGTGAAGACTATTCGGCGGCCTTGGCTGCTTTCTTGGCCTCGTCCTCATTGTGCTTGACGATGGTCGCCATCGCCGCGCTCATCGCTGCGCCGATGAAGGCTTCCTTGTTGTCGCGCGCCCAGTTGAACGCTTCCTCGCGCTTGGAATTGGCGCCGTTGATCACCGGCGTGACGTGCCGTTGCCAGAGCTCGTACGACTTCTTGGTCGCATCGAAATTCGCCCAGTTGTGCGCGAGCTGCAGGAATACGCCGAACTCGCCCTGCTTGGCCTGCAGGCGGCGGATCTGTGCGATGGCATCGTCGGGCGTTCCGACGACGATCTGGCCGCTCTTGGCCAATTCTTCGATGGTCTGAGTCTCGGTGCCCTGGCGGCCGGCGACGGCACTGATGCCGCCGAAATAGTCCTGCCACTTGCGGATGCCGAACTCCACGTTCTTGTAGGCTTCGGCGCGCGTCTCGGCGATGTGCACGGGGCCGACGAGACGCAGCTTTTCCGGATCCATCTTGCGGCCGTTTTCGGCGGCGACGTCGTTGGCCACCTTCCAGTTGATGCCGAGCGCGTCATATCCGCCTTCCTGCGTTGCCGCCACGCAGAGCATGCCGAATCCGTGCTTGCCCGCGAGCTTGCCGCCAGACGGCGTCACCGACGATGCCACCGCAACCTCGGGATGCGGCCAGGTGTAGGGCTTGAGCTGGCACGTCGCGTCGACGAGCGTGAACCAGTCCGACTTGTGCGTGACGCGTTCACCCTTGAAGAGGCGCAGGATCACCTCGATCGCTTCCACCATGCGGTCGCGCTGCGTCGAAGGATGAATGCCCATCGCGAACGCATCCGATGGAAGAAGGCCCGGGCCGACGCCGAGCATGAAGCGGCCCTTGGTCTGGTGATCGAGCTGGATGACGCGGTTCGCGACCATCAGGGGGTTGTGATAGGGCAGCGAGATCACGCCGGAGCCGAGCGTGATGCGCTTGGTGCGTTCAGCCGCCGCGGCGATGAACAGCTCGGGGCTGGCGATGATTTCGTAACCGGCCGAATGATGTTCACCGACCCAGGCTTCGTCATAGCCGAGACGATCCAGATGCTCGATCAGCTCAAGGTCGCGCTGGATGCACAGCGTCGGGTCTTCGTCGACCGGATGAAAGGGCGCAAGGAAGATGCCGTTGCGCAGTTTGATGGCCATGAAATACCTCCCGTTTCGATTGAATAGCGTGACGGCCTTATCGCATATCGTTCTGGCCGAGGAAAACGTGGTGGCCTACAGACCCGGCGGCGGCCGGAAGCCGCCCAGACCTTCCTCTACGGCGGCCGCATAATCGAAAAGCCTGTCTTCACCGTTCCAGGGACCAACGATCTGCACGCCGACCGGCATGCCCTTGGCGGTCTGGCCGGCCTGCACGACAAGAGACGGCGCGTAGAGGGCCGTGGCGAGTGATATCCATTCGATGATCTTCGGATAGGGAACATTCTTGCCGTCGACGTCCAGAATTCGTTCGTTGAACGTCGGCTCATGCTGGTGCGGAAACGCTGTCACCATCGAGACCGGCATGACGATCGCATCGTAGCGCTTGAAGAACTCTTCGAGTCTTTTCTTGTACTGCGTCTGTCGCGCACGCGCGTTCGCCACTTCATCCGGTGTCGGCCGGACACGAAGGCGATAGGCCGCCGCGGCCGCGCCCTCGCCGCCACGTCTCACGAGCTTAAGGTCGTCGTCCCGCATGGCATCGAAAGCCTTCAGCATGCTTTCCGGAAATCCGCTTGCGATGATCGGCGTGAGGATGGCGGTGTAGAAGTCCATCAGTTCCGCGCCGTCGACGTCCGGCTTGGCATGCTCGACCTTGGCTCCGGCCCGTTCGAGCGCACCGCCGGCGCGTTCGACGCCGTCGCGCACGTCGCGCGCCAGCGGCCATGCTGCTTCGGCATCCCAGACCGCAACGCGCGCGCCCTTCACACCCTTTCGTGTCTGCTCCGGCGTACCGCGCAACACGCTCCACAAAAGCTTCAGGTCATCGACATTGCGCGCCATTGGCCCAACGACGTTCAGGTCCGTGTTTTCAGTCGAACCCGGAGCCGGCGGAACATGGCCGCGCTGCGAGAGTACGCCCCAGGTCGGCTTCAACGACGTCACGCCGCAGAAATTTGCCGGATGCCGCAGGGAGCCGCCTATGTCCGATCCGATTTCGAGCGGCGTTACGCCCGTCGCCAGGGCGGCCGCGGCGCCGCCTGACGATCCGCCGGGGACGCGCGTCACGTCATACGGATTGTTCGTGGTTCCATAGATCTCGTTATAGCTCTGGATGTCGCTGAGCATGAACGGAACATTTGTCTTGCCCCAGATCACCGCGCCGGCTTTTCGCGCCAGCGCCACCATGTCGGCATCGGCGCAGTTTTTCGGACGGTTCTTGAGCGCCGGGTTGCCGCTGACCGCCGGCATGTTCTCGACGTCGAAGCCGTCCTTGATCGTCATCGGAAGTCCGGCAAGCGCGCCAAGCGCCGCGCCTGTCGCGCGCGACTCATCGATCGCCGCGGCATCCTTGCGCGCGCGTTCAAGATCGGTCTCGATCACGGCGTTGATCGATTTGGCAATTTGTCCGTTGCGCGCCGCATGGGCATCCAGCAGCTCACGCGCCGATATCTTCTTCGCGCTCAGATCGGCAATCATCTGGCGTGCCGTGGCGTAAAGGTTTGTCATGCGCAGACCCATTTTTTCCGACCGCGGGATGACATAGGCTCGCGCCAAGCCTGTCCAGAAAAATCGAGGAACCGCCCATGCGCGCCGCCATATTCAAGGAAATGTCCAAGCCGCTGGTGATCGAAAATGTTCCTGATCCCGTGGCGGGTGCCCATGACATCATCCTGAAGGTCAGGAATTGCGGCATCTGCGGATCGGACCTGCACATGACCGAGCCGACATCCGCCATGCCGCTCGCGCTGGGCTCGATCATGGGCCATGAGTTCGCCGGCGAAGTCATCGAGGTCGGCAGCGCGGTCAAGCATCTGTGGAAACCGGGCGACAGGTTGGCCGGTTTTCCGGTGATCTGCTGCGGAGATCACACGCCCTGCATCAATTTCAGCCTGCGCGGAACCTGCGCCAAGATGCTGAGCGTTGGCCTGGGCGCGGCGCCCGGCGCCTATGCGGAGTTCGTGCGCATCGGCGCGAGCAGCGGCTACAAGCTGCCGCCGAGCGTCTCGTTCCGCGAGGGCGCGATGGTCGAGCCTCTGGCGGTCGGCCTGCATGCTGTCGACATGGCCCGTATGCCGCGCGGCGCCACCGTCCTGGTGATCGGGGCAGGTCCAGTCGGCCTTGCGACGATGCTGTGGGCCAAGTTCCTGGGCGCCCGGCACGTCATCGTCAGCGAGAAAGCCGAGATCCGCCGCAAGATGGCAGCAAAGTTCGGCGCCACCGATGCGATCGACCCTGGCCAGCCGCTGGTCGCGCAGGTTGAGAAGATCGCCGGCAAGGCTCCGGATGTGATTTTCGAATGCGTCGGGGTACCTGGTTTGCTCAATGCTGCCATGATGGAAGCGCCGCGCGGCGGACGAATCGTGGTCGCCGGTGTCTGCCAGCAGGCCGATACGATCATGCCGCTGATGGGCATCCTCAAGGAGCTCGAGATTCAATTCGTGCTCGGCTACCGTCCTGACGATTTCGAATATGTCATCGCCATGATCGCCAGCGACCGGATCGACGTGGATGCGATGGTGACCGACATTGTCGACCTGAACGGATTGCCCGGAGCATTCGAGGCGCTGCGCAAGCCTTCGCACCAGTGCAAGGTCATGCTGGAGAACTAGGCACGCGCGAAAATCGTGCAGCGACCTATATCGAAGCGATAGCGCGGGACGTTCCGTCGCAGCGCGATGATTCATCAAACTGTTACAAGGCCCGCGCGCGACTCGCCGGCTTCGGGAATCGCGGGTCCCTTTCAACCAGATGAGCGAATGTGCGGCATCGCGCATTCGATGGACGTGGCGATGGACAGGCACAACAGTTTCACGAGCGCGGTTACAAGCGAAAAGCTGCTTGCCGTCTATGCGATCTGGATGGAGCTGGCGGCGGGCCGTATCGGTCCGCAGCGTTCCGAACTGACGCCATCGCGTCTGCGCCGCGCGACATCGTGGACGTTCACCGTCGACGTCATGGACGGCGGCACGGATTTTCGCTTCGGCTTTGCCGGAGACAAGCTCATGCAGTTCCTCGGGCAGCGCTGCGCCGCGCCCACCCTTGGGGGCTTGCGCGGTTCGCACTTTTTTGATGCGGCGGACGAACTTTTCCGCACATGCATCACGAGCAAGAAGCCGTTGGTCAGCGGACCACAGCCGACTTACTACAAGGGCAAGGAGCATCTCGAGCGCGAGGTGCTGCTTCTGCCGCTCTCAGAAGACGGCGTGAACGTCACCGGGATACTGGGCGCGTTCGATACCTGGCGCCTCGGCACCAACCCGCACCTGCTTGAGCCGATCCTCGCCGCCTGAGGATCACGCCGGAAGCTTCACCATCATCTTGCCGATGTTCTCGCCGTTGAGCAGCGCGATCAGTGCGCGCGGTGCGTTCTCGATCCCTTCGAACAGGGTCTCCTGATATTTGATCTGCCCGTTCTTCAGCCAGCCCGCCATTTCTTCGTTGAACTGTCCCATCAGATGCATGAAGTCGGGCGCAACGAAGCCGCGGATGTTCACGCGCGCATAGATGATCGCGGACAGATTGCGCACGCCGATCTGCTGATCGTTGTAGGTCGAGATCATGCCGCATACGGCGATGCGGCCCAGTGTATTCATCCGGCGCAACGCGGCTTCCAGATGGTCGCCGCCGACATTGTCGAAATAGACGTCGATGCCCTTTGGCGTTGCCTTTTCCAGGGCGTCACGGATGGGTTCCTTCTTGTAGTTGATCACCGCATCGAGCCCGAGCGTCTTCAGCCACGCGACCTTGTCATCGGATCCCGTGCTTCCGACGACGGTGCAGCCCTTGAGCTTGGCGATCTGTGAAGCGAGCGAGCCGACGGAGCCGGCGGCTGTGGAGACGAACACCTGTTCGCCGGACTTCATTTTGCCGATTTCCAGCAACCCGCCATAGGCGACAAACCCGGCGCCGCCCATCACATGCATATAGACCGTGAGCGGTAGTTTGGGATCGGCATCGACCTTGGCCAGATGCTTGGCATCGGCGACATAGCGCTCACGATAGCCATACGCGCCGCGCACAACGTCGCCTTCCTTGAGATTAGGTGCGCGCGACTTCACCACCCGGCCAAGCGCGAATCCGCCGAGCACGGCGTTCACATCCTGTCCGCGCGTGAGGCGCGGGCGCGTCGCCGGATCGACGCTGAGATAGAGATTCTGCACCAGGGCCTGGCCGTCTGCAGGTTCGGGCAGCGTGACTTCGCGCAACGCGAAGTCGGCGTCGCGCGGCATGCCGTCAGGACGCTTCACAAGATGGATTTCGCGGCTTGTCGTCATGGCTAAACTCCTGTTGGCTTGGCCGGCCCATTGAGGCGCATAGCGGGAGTCGAAAGCAATGCCTGCACATTACGACTATCTGAGTTTCACGCTGGAACGCGGCCGTCCCGCCTGGACGGCGTTCAGCGATCACATGCGCGATACGGTCACGCCGGCGATCGCGCAGGCCGGCGGCGAGATGCTCGGCCTTTTCCAGGGGCAACTTGGATTTTCATCGAACGAAGCCATCGTCCTGCTGCGCTGGCCGACGGCGCACCGCGACCGCTTGCGTGAGATCGACCGCGCGCCGGGCGCCGTGACTCTGCATCCCGAAATGCTGACCCCGACCGTGCGGCCGCCCGATTCGGCGAAACTGAGGCAGGGCGGCATCTATGTGCATCGCTGGTTCACGGTCGATGCCGACAGTGTTGCCGACTTTGTTGCGCTCTCGAACCGCGCTTGGGCAAATTTCGAAGGCAGCTACCAGACGGAAATCTTCGGCCTTTTCACCGCCGAACGGACCGTCGCGGATGTGCGCGAGGGAACCGGCAGGCTCCTGTTGCTCACCTATTATGCGAGCCACGGCGTCTGGGAGGAATCCCGCGAACAGACGCGCGACCCCAATGGACTTTTCGTCCAGCGCCACGCCCTGACACGCTCCACGATCGGCCGCAGTTCAATTTTGATATTGCCGGCCTAAGCTTAGGCACCTGATCCAAATGGGGTTTCGGACCGCCAGCCCCATTTCGGTGACGTTGTCGTCAGCCAAGCCTTGCGCGAAGGCGCTCAGAACTCTTAGATGCACGCCTTCATCAAGGGAGGTACGGCGCATGTCCGTCGACGGTAAGTGGAATATCACGATCAATTCGCCCATGGGCGCACAAAAGGCGACACTCGACCTTAAGGCCAACGGCAGCGCGCTGACCGGCACGCAGGCTGGCCAACAGGGCTCGATGGAAATCGCGAACGGCAAGGCAGACGGCAACAACGTCTCCTGGTCGATCTCGATCACCTCGCCGATGCCGATGACGCTGGAACACAGCGGCACGGTCGATGGCGACAAGATTTCCGGCAACGTGAAGGCGGGCGCGTTCGGCTCGTTCCCGTTCTCGGGCACGCGCGCGTAAGTCACGCCCGCAATCGCTTGGATCAAGGGCGGCATGCGTGCCGCCCTTTTTCTTTGGCGCTGCGATACGCTAGATGGACGTCGTCCGACGCGAGGTGATCCGTTGAGAATTCCCATTCATCGCGAAGGCTGGCCATTCATCGCGATTTTTGCCGTCATCAACGCCGGCCTGTATTTTCTATCACCATGGGCGACTGCAGCGTTTGTGCCGGTTACGATCTGGTGCATCGCATTTTTCCGCGATCCGGAGCGCACGCCGCCTCCGGGCGAAAACCTTCTCGTCAGTCCGGCCGACGGCGTCTTGTTGCCGATCGTGCAGGCCGCGCCTCCCGAAGAACTTGGCCTCGGAAGTGAAGCGCGTCCGCGCCTCTCAATCTTCATGAACGTCTTCAATGTCCATGTGAACCGAATGCCGGTGAGCGGCGAAGTCATCTCACTTGCCTATCGGCCGGGGCGGTTCTTCAACGCGTCCTTCGACAAAGCGAGCGTGCACAATGAGCGCATGTCAGCGCGGATCAGGCCGTCCGGAAGCGGTGACCCCGCCGCCGACCTGGTCGTGGTCCAGATTGCGGGGTTGGTGGCGCGCCGCATCGTCTGCGACATTAAGGCAGGCGACCGGATTGGCAGGGCGGAGCGGTACGGCATGATCCGATTTGGCTCCAGGCTGGACGTCTATTTGCCCCTTTCGGCCAAGATCATGATAAAAGAAGGTTCTGTGACAAAGGCCGGCGAAACGGTCCTGGCACAGCTTCAAGGTTAGGCACGTCATTGGCTTATCGCAGAATTGATCCGCGCCGGATGGCGGAACGGCTGGAAGAGCTGTCCGTGGGCCGCGTTGTGCCGAGCGTGCTGACCCTTTTGGGTCTGTGCAGCGGCATCACGGCCATCCGTTTCGCGATCGACGGCAACTGGGCCTATGCGGTCGCGGCGATCATCTTCGCGATGCTCTTCGACATGCTCGACGGTCGCGCGGCGCGATTCCTGGGTGCGGACACCCGGTTTGGAGCACAGCTCGATTCCCTCGCCGACCTCGTATCCTTCGGCGTAGCTCCGGGTGTTCTGGTTTTTATGTGGAGCCTGTCGCGCATGGGCAACGCGGGCTGGGTAGCCGCGCTGATCTTCTGCGCCTGCAGCGCCATCCGTCTCGCGCGCTTCAATGTCCAGAGCGTGCGCGATGAAGGTTCTTCGCCGGCCAATCCTTATTTTACAGGTCTTCCGACGCCGGCCGCTGCGGGCTTGCTGCTGCTGCCGATGCTCCTCAGTTTCCAGTGGGGCGGCGATCTGTTCCGCAACCCGCTGTTCAGCGGCGCGATGATCGCGATTTCCTCAAGCCTGATGGTCAGTCAGTTGCCGACGCCGTCGATTAAATATATGCGCCCGGCCCGCCAGCATCGCCTGATCGTCTGGGCGTTTGTCGGTGTGCTTGCGGGCTTCATGATCACCTGGCCCTGGATCACGCTGACCGTCGGCATGGTGATCTATCTGAGTTCCATCCCGTTCGGCATTGCCATGCAGGCCCGCCAGAGAGCACGCACAAGACACTAGCGGCGCGGCGCTAGGTCGTCTGTCTCAGAACCTCGTCAAGCTTGATGCCCTGCTTCTGCAGCATGGCCATCAGCATGTCGTTCTGCCGTTCCAGGTGTGTGAGGATCGTTTCGACCTCGGCTTCCGCCTTTATGTTGACGTCGAGGTCGTGAACTGCGCGCGCTTCAGACTGACGGCCCTGGATGTTTTGGCCGATCATCAGCAACGGCATCAGCAGGATCTGGATCATGTTCGAGATGAACAGCCAGAACACGAACCCCATCGGCGGATCGAACTGCAGACGCGGCGGCGCAAGGAAGTTCCACCCGAGCCAGAAGATCGTCCAGCCAAGGATCAGCAAGAAAAATGTCATCGTTCCGACATGATCCGTAATCCAGATCGCCAGTTTCTCGAGCTTTCCCATGCTCGCCCTGATCTCGGCATAGGTATCGCGCAATGGATGGTTGCGCCTGATCTCGGCTAGCTTTTGGAGCGACAAGTAAGCCATGAGCCATTCCCCCGTCGAATCTGCGTGCGGAATCAATATCGCTTCGGCGTCAGGTGCGCGCAACTGCCTGCGAGCGGCTCACGGAACTATTCGGTTGCAGTGCAAAAAAGAGGCAGTTGCCCGCGACTCCAACTGTCGCATGGGGCGGGCTCGATTTGCGCGCGACTTCAAGGCGGGCCGGGTGTAGGTTTAATTTACGGGGCTTACGTTTTTTCACGCGAGTGGAGTTCGATCCAAAAAATTCCAAGAGAGTCTGATGGCCGGGCCACCGGCGCTCGAATTCTGAATCATCCTGTCACTGTCATTCCACGCCTAAACTCATTTTGTCAGTCAACCTGAAGGGAGCTTTTCATGAAGTTCGGAAAATTGATTCTCGCGGCCGTCGTTGCGGGTCTGACGATGGTTGCATCGTTCGCGCCCACATCGGCCAAGGAAGCCATGGCAGCGCCGGACGGCGCGGCGCGCGCCAATCTGGCGGCAACGCTGGCGCAATACGGCATGACCAACAAGGATCCTGCCGCCCTGCTCGCAGCAGCGCACATCATCAACGGCCTGAAGGCCAATGTCGCCAAGCAGGCTTCTGCAGCGGGCGGCGGCAAGCCGGAAGCCTATGACGCACTCACCTTGCTGAAGTTGGCGAAGGGCTATGCAACGGGCGCCAATGCCTCGTTGGCCTCGGCGATCGATGGCGAGATGAAGAACGTCAGCGCAACGCAGGCAGTCTGCTACTATCAATACTACTGCAACTACGGTTACTGCTGGTATCAGTACTACTGCTACTGATGAGCCGCTGAATATCGGGGGGCCGCGCGAGCGGCCCCTTTTTTTTGACAATAATTTGCGTCACCCTTTGGCAATCCAGATGCGTATCCAAGCCGCCCTTGTTTGCAGCGTTCTCGCACTCCTGCTGTGCGCGCCGGCGCCTGCCGGGGCCGCGCCACCCGTAAGGCACGCGCTGCTTGTTGCCGTGCAGGGTTATGACAAGCTTCCCGGCGTCAGCCTTTTCGACGGCCCGCGCAATTCGGTGCTGCTCTGGAACGATTATCTGCGTTCCCAGGGTTTCACGGACATCACGGTGCTGGCCGAGGGCATGGATGCCGGCGATGTGAAATGGACGAAGAAGGATCCGCCCGTTCTTCCGCCGACCCGCGCCAATATTCAAAAGGCGTTCGCCGATCTTGAGGCGAAGCTCGAAAAGAGCGGCGGCCAGGACAAGGTGCTGATCGTGCTCGCGGGGCATGGCAGTCAGCAGCGGGCCGCCCCGAACGATCCGCCCAAGCCGTTCAATCTGGATGAAGTATTCCTGCCGATGGACGCCGGGCCGCGGCCGCCCAACGATCCCGAAGGGCCGTTCTCGAATGCGCTCGTCGACCACGATATCGCGCCGCATCTGAAGAACATGTCGCGGCATTCATCGTTTATCTGGCTGATCTTCGACTCCTGCCACTCCGACACGATGACCTATGACGCGCTGTTGCTGCACAAGAAGCCGGTGCTGTCGACCAGTATGGGCGCGCTCGACTATGCCTCCCACAATACGATGAAGCCGCTGATGGCCGCCGCCACGCCCGCGCCGGCATTCGGACCGTCGCCCCGCGACAAGGACTGGCCCAAGAACTATGTCGCGTTCTTCGCGTCCAGCGCCGACCAGACGACGCCGTTGATCGTGGCCGACGCCGGCCCGGCGGCCGCGCGGATCGGCGACGGCATGTCGCGCTTCACCGCATTCTCCTATTTCATCGTCGATACCTTGCGGAAGAATCCCAAGGCGAAGTTTGACGACATCATCCAGAGCGTTCGGGCAAACTATAAAGTGTCCTATCCGGGCGATGCGTATGAGCCGAAATTCGAAGGCGGCACACGGCTGCAACTGCCGGCCGACGCGATCCTCGGTACCAAGCCGGTAATCGCTCAGGCGAAATAGGCCGAGCCCAACAGCACGAGACCGACGGCGCCGAAGGCCATCGCGCTGAACCACAGCCAATGGCGGCGCGTGATGATCGCGACCGTCGACATCGCGATTCCGATCTCGAACAGCGTCGCCGATCCGGTCAGCCAGTGATGGCGGTCTTCATGCGCGGCGCTCTCCGCGAGGAGCCTGTCACGATCAGCTTCGTTCTTCTTCGCATCGACGCGGATCGAGACCTGTCGATCGACATTGTCTTTTTCATTCTTGCGGTAGCGCTCCGCGTTGACTCCACCACCGTCTGCGGCAATGCCGTAGATATGCTTCTTGAGGCTGTCGGCCTGGTATTCGTCCCACGCGTCGGTGGCGCGGTCCTGCGCCAGAACCGCTTCGCTCGTCGCGTTCAACGCGCGCCCGCCTTCGACCGACTCAAGGCTTCCGGCCACCGCCGCAAGCACCGCCAGGGCGGCAACGGATATCGCGATGCGCGAGATGAACGGATCGCCGGCATGCGCTGCGTGCTCGGCATGTTCTGTGTGCTCGTGCGCGTCGAGCGGCGCGTCGTGTGACATTCGGATCCTCCGCAAAACAGGCCGCCGTCAGGCCGTGCCGCGCAGGAAGCGGTCGGCAATAGCAGCGTGCATGGCAATGCCGTTCGCCATCGCTGCCTCATCCATCATCATACGGTTGGAGTGGCAGGCATGCGCGTGATTGTGCGACACGCCTTCCGGCGCGACGCCCAGGAACACCATGCAGCCCTGCATCCTTTGAAGCACATAGGAGAAATCCTCCGCTCCCATGATCGGAGCCGGCATCTTCAGAAAGCCTTGCTGTCCGAAAAGATCCTGCGCGACGTTCTGCGCAAAACCGACGAACTTCTCGTCGTTGAGTGTCACCGGATAACCCTGTGTGAGCGTCACGTCCGCTTCGAGTTCGTGCGCTCTGGCGATTCCCTCGGCGAGGCGCGTAATGCCTTCGATCGCCTGCGTCCGGCTCTTTTCCGAAAAGCTGCGCAGCGTGCCGCGCATGCGCGCGCTCTCGGGGATCACATTGTTCGTCGTTCCGGCATCGAGCTGGGTGATCGAGAGAATGACGGGATCGAACGCATCGATGCGTCGCGTCACCAGTGCTTGCAGCGCCTGTACGATTTCGCAGGCCACAGTCACCGGATCGCGGGTGAAATGCGGCATGGAGGCATGGCCGCCCTTGCCCTTGAGGCGGATATCGATCGTGTCGGCCGCAGCGAGCAGCGGGCCGGGTCGCGAAGCGATCAAGCCTGTCGGTATGTTCGGCGAGATATGGATGGCGAAGGCGGCCGTCGGCGCCGGCGCGGCATCGAGCATGCCTTCCTCGATCACAAAACGCGCGCCGGCATAACCTTCCTCACCAGTCTGGAACAGGAATTTCACGTTACCGTTCAGCTTGTCGCGATGGCGGTGCAGCAGATGCACCGCGCCGACCAGCATCGCGGTATGCGAGTCGTGGCCGCAGGCGTGCATGCGGTTCTCATGCTGCGACTTGAACTCGACATCCGTGTCTTCGGGCATCGGCAGCGCATCCATGTCGCCGCGCAGCAGAATGGTCGGTCCTTGCTGCGCGCCGCGCAGCGTGACCACCATGCTCGACGTCGTCTTGCCTTCGACGATCTCGACGTCCAGACCCGTAAGCGCCTCGCGCGCACGGCGGGTGGTTTCGGGCAGGTGCAGGCCGAGTTCGGGAAATTTGTGCAGTTCGCGCCGAAGCGTCACCACCATCGGCATCATCTCGTTGGCGCCCTCGCGCCAGACGCTGAGATCGTCTGTCGGCTTGTCCATTGTGCTTTCCCCCCATTTTTGTCGAGTTTGGCTGGCCCGCCCTCTGGCGTCCATAGGCGTCAGAGCACAACTTCGATCAGGCGCGGCCCGACATGACGGATTGCAGATTCGAACTGGCTCTCGAAATCGCGAATGTTCGTGGCGCGCGTCGCCTCGATCCCCATGCCGCTCGCAAGCTTGACCCAATCCAGTTCCGGATTGTGCAGGTCGAGCATCGAGAGCGCCTTCGGGCCGGGGTTTCCGGCTCCAACTCGGGCGAGCTCGATATTCAATATCGCGTAGGATTTGTTAGCGAAAATGACAGTCGTCACGTCCAGCTTCTCGCGCGCCTGGGTCCACAGCGCCTGCAGCGTGTACATCGCGCCGCCGTCGCCGTGCACACAGACGACCTTGCGTCCCTTTCCGGCGACAGCCGCTCCTGTTGCAACGGGCAGCCCCTGTCCGATCGATCCACCGGTCAGCCCGAGATGATCGTGTGGTGCAGCGGTTATGGTGGCAAGCGCCGTGCCCGCGCCCGACGTTGCGGCTTCGTCAGAGAGGATGGCCCCTTCCGGCAGGTGTCGAGCGATGACCTGACCGATTGTGTACTGGTCGAACTTGTCGGAAATCGAGTCGGGCTTTTTCAATGGCGCGACATTGGCCGCCTCCTTCGGTGCAGCAATTGCTTCAGCCAGCGCATCGAGCGCTGCCATCCCGTCTTCGTGCGCATGCGAAAGATAAATCACCTTTGTCGCAGCCTGCAGCCCATAGCTCGGCTTGCCGGGATACGCGAAGAACGACACAGGCGGCTTGCTGCCAACCAGGATGAGCTGCTCTGTATCCTGAAAAAACTCGACGATCTGTTCGGCAAAATAGGGAACGCGCTCAAGCTTCACGCGGCCTGCGCCACGCTGCAGCCGCGCCGTGAACGTATCGCAGGCGATGCGCGCGCCAGATTTGGCGGCGATGCGCCCGGCGGCCATCAGTCCGCGTTCCTTGAGCGCCGCACCGCGGACGAGGATCGTCGTCTTCTTTCCGTTTTTCAGGGCTTGCGCGGCCCGGTCGATGGCGTCGCTTGAGACTGTCGCGGGCATCGGGCGTGGCAATGCGGGTGACGGCCCGTCTGCGTCATTCCAGGCCGTGTCGGCGGGAAGAATGAGGGTGGCGATCTGTCCCGGCGGACTGAGCGCCGCCTGCACCGCCCGCGCGCCGTCTGCTGCGACGGTCAGCGAGCTCGGCGAAGAATGGACCCACGCGGAAACCGGCCGCGCAAAACCGGCAATGTCGGATGCCAGCGGCGCATCGTATTGCGCGTGATAGGTCGCGTGATCGCCGACGATGTTCACGATCGGCGTGGCAGCGCGGCGCGCATTGTGTAGATTGGCCAGACCGTTCGCGAGACCGGGCCCGAGATGCAGGAGTGTGCACGCCGGCTTTTCCGCCATGCGGCCATAGCCATCTGCCATGCCGGTGACCGCGCCTTCAAACAGGCCGAGAATCGCGCGCATTCCATCGACGCGGTCCAGCGCGGCGACAAAATGCATTTCGGACGTGCCAGGATTGGAGAAGCAGACTTCGACACCGCTGGCCACGAGCGTGCGCACGAGACTTTCCGCGCCATTCATCTTGCTGTCCGCCATCGCCGTTTCCTCAGATCGTTTGCCTGTTTTGCGGCCATTCTAACCATCGAATTCGCGGCTTGACGGCCCGGACCGACGCGCAAATGGTCTCAAAGTTGGCATTTTGTAAGACGCTCTAATATTCCCTATTGTAAAGCACTATAGGGAATGATAGGGAATATTTGGGTGCAAATTGTCGATCTAGCCAATGCCACAGGACCTTTATTCCGTCGAGCAGGTCGCCGACCTGCTTGGACTGCATGTCAAAACCGTCCGCCATTATGTGCGCGACGGCAAGCTGAAGGCCGTACGCATCGGCAAGCAGTACCGCATCACGCGCCAGGATCTGGAGGCACTGACAGGCCGATCGGCGACCGCACTCGAGCGTCCGCCGGTACGCCGATCACGCCACATCGAGGTATCGAGCGTCATCGACATCGACGCGGTCAGCAGGGACGACGCCTATCGCTTCACAACCTATCTGACGGCGGGCGTGAAAGGTCGCTCGCCCGGCGATGCGCCGGTGCGCGTCGATACGATTTATGACGAGGAGCGTGCGCGGCTGAAGGTGATCCTTACGGGAAGCATCGAGACCGTGGCCTCGCTTCTGCGCGCGATCGAAATGCTGTCGGGAAACTAGCCATGCCTGAGATCTACAAGTCGGAGGAAGGCGCACGGGCGATCCATGCGCGGTATCGCGAAATGCTGAGTCTGTGGCCCGAGCCGAACCGCCAGTTCACCGTGCCGACACGCGCAGGCGACACGTTCGTGATCGCGAGCGGCCACGAGGACGCGCCGCCGGTTTTTCTGTTTCACGGCTCGGCATCGAGCTCCTTCATGTGGATCAGCGAGGCCGCCGCACTGGGCGAGCATTTCCGCGTCTATGCCGTTGATCTTATCGGCGAGCCGGGCCTTTCCGCCCGGACACGCTATAAGACCGGAACGGATGAACACGCCATGTGGCTGGATGATGTCATGCGAGCATTGTCGGTCGAGAAAGCATCTTTTGTCGGCATTTCGCTTGGCGGCTGGCTGGCGCTCGATTTCGCGATCCGCCACACGGAGCGCGTCACCGCGCTGGCGCTGATGTGCCCGGCCGGAATCGGAAAGCTGAAGAACTTCCTCCTCAAGGCTTTTCCCTATTTCTTCACGGGCGAGTGGGGCCGAAAAAAGCTGCGCGCAATGGTCATGGGGCGGGCCTATGCTGCGCGCGGGCCTGTCCCGAAGGCGCTCGAAGAATTCCTTGGCCTGATTTTCCGGAACTTCGCGCCGCGGCGCGATCACATTGCGCCTTTCAGCGATGACGAACTTTCGCGCCTGAAAATGCCGATCACCCTCTTTATCGGCGGTGAGGATGCGCTCATCGACTCGCACGATACGAAGCGTCGCGCTGAAAGGCTTCTGCCGCAGGCTGCGGTTCACTTCGATCCGGCGTTTGGCCATTTCATTCCGACGCCGACAGCTGAGATCGTTTCATTCCTGCGCAAGGCCAACGGCGTGTGATGGCATGAGCGATCAAACCTACACGCTGCATGGCGTTCGCGTGCTGGAATGCGCCGCCGACGGGCCGTTCCTGGAGGGCGAACGCGACGCGACCGATGTCATCGGGAACGCACTGTCGCTGCGCGCCAGCATGGTCGTGATTCCCGTCGCGCGCCTGAGCGCCAAATTCTTCGCACTCAAGACTCGCATCGCCGGCGAAATGATCCAGAAGTTCGTCAACTACGGCATTCGTCTCGTCATTCTCGGTGACGTGGCGCGCCACGTGGCGGAGAGCGATGCATTGCGCGATTACATCCGGGAGACCAATCGCGGCACGCAGGTCTGGTTCCTTTCCGACAGGGCCGAACTCGAAGCCCGGCTGGGCTGAAAGAATTTTGCCGTCCTCCGCTTGACTGTTTCCGGCGTCCGCAGTATTAAACCACTTGGTTATTTAACCAAATGGTGCAATACAAATGGCCGCCGACCACTTGAGCGCGACGTTTTCCGCCCTGGCCGATCCGACGCGGCGGGCGATCCTGGCGCGGCTGGCGCTGGGCGAGACGTCCGTATCCGAACTCGCCGAGCCGTTCGACATGAGCCTTCCTGCGGTTTCCAAGCATCTGAAAGTTCTCGAACATGCCGGCCTTATCACCCGCAGCCGCGAGGCCCAGTGGCGGCCCTGCA
>Ga0265325_10001518_pt1 | contig 16310 bp, 18 predicted proteins | sample 41420metaG_FD_202090 | JGI IMG/M metagenome (GOLD analysis project Ga0265325, IMG submission 202090) | Rhizosphere microbial communities from Carex aquatilis grown in University of Washington, Seatle, WA, United States - 4-14-20 metaG | ecosystem: Host-associated > Plants > Roots > Rhizosphere...
GTCCCGGCGATACGGTCGTGGTCTCGACCGCGGCCGGCGCCGTCGGCTCCGCGGTCGGGCAGATTGCCAAGCTGATGGGCTGCCGCGCCATCGGCATCACCGGGGGGCCGGTGAAGACGAGGCTCTGTACTGAGGAATTCGGCTATGACGCCGCAATCGATTACAAGGCCGGCGACCTCGCCAAGGCGCTCCGGGAGGCCTGCCCGCGAGGCGCCGACGTCTATTTCGACAACACCTCCGGCGCGATCAGCGACGCGGTGCTGGCGCAGATCGCGGTCGGCGCCCGCATCGTGATTTGCGGCACAGCGTCGATTGCAAGCTGGGAGCCGTGGCCGGTCGGGCCGCGCGTCGAGCGCCATTTGCTGGTCAAGCGCGCCCGCATGAGCGGGCTGCTGATTTTCGACTTCGCACACCGCTATGAAGAAGCGGTGGCGCGCCTCGCCGGCTGGGTGCGCGAGGGCAAGCTGCGCTATCGCGAGGACATCGCCGATGGCATCGAGCATTGCCCCGGCGCGATCGCCGAACTCTACCGCGGCGAGAATCTTGGCAAGAAGCTGATCAAGCTCTGATGGTCATTATCGCGCCAGCGGGTCTCAGGCCGCAGCCTTCAGTTTCGCGTCGACCTTGAAGCTCGCTTCGGTCTTCTTAGTGATTTCGTCGACCGTCACGCCGGGCGCCAGTTCAGTCAGGGTCATGCCGCCGCCCTTCTTGTCGATAGTGAACACGCCAAGATCGGTGATGACCATGTCGATGACGCCGGCGCCCGTCAGCGGCAGCGTGCAACGATGCAGCAGCTTCGGCTCTTCCTTGCCGTCCTTGCTTTTGGCGGTGTGCTCCATGATGACGCAGACGCGCTTGACGCCGGCGACGAGATCCATAGCGCCGCCCATGCCCTTCACCATCTTGCCCGGGATCATCCAGTTGGCGAGGTCGCCGTTCTCCGCGACCTGCATCGCCCCCAGAAACGCCATGTCGATATGACCGCCGCGGATCATGGCGAATGAATCCGCCGACGAAAAGTAGCTGGTGGTCGGCAGCTCGGTAATGGTCTGCTTGCCGGCGTTGATGAGATCGGGATCCTCGTCGCCTTCGTAGGGAAACGGGCCGAAGCCAAGCATGCCGTTCTCGCTCTGCAGCTGCACGGTCATGCCGTCGGGAATGTAGTTCGACACCAATGTCGGGATGCCGATGCCGAGATTGACGTAGAAGCCGTCGCGCAATTCCTTGGCGGCGCGTTCAGCCATTTGGTCGCGGGTCCAGGGCATGATGTGTCCTCTCAAGCCGCGGGGCGCTTGCGCAGCGTGCGCTGCTCAATGCGTTTTTCAGCGGTGGTGTGAACGATACGCTGGACAAATACGCCCGGCGTGTGGATTTCATCGCCGTCAAGTTCGCCCGGTTGAACCAGATGCTCGACCTCCGCCACCGTGATGCGGGCGGCGGTCGCCATGTTCGGATTGAAATTTCGCGCGGTCTTCCGGTACACCAGATTGCCCTCGGTATCGCCCTTCCAGGCGTGCACCAGCGAGAGATCGGCGACCAGTCCGGTCTCCATGATGTAGCGCTCGCCGTTGAAGACGCGCTCTTCCTTGCCCTTGGCAATCTCGGTGCCGGCGCCGGTCTTGGTGAAGAAGGCCGCGATGCCGGCGCCGCCGGCGCGGATGCGCTCGGCCATCGTGCCCTGCGGGTTGAACTCGATCTCGAGCTCGCCGGCGAGGAATTGTTGAGCGAACAATTTGTTCTCGCCAACATAGGACGCGATCATTTTCTTGATCTGGCGGGTCTCGAGCAGGAGACCGAGGCCGGCGCCGTCAATTCCGGCATTGTTGGAGACGCAGGTGAGGTTCTGCACCCCGGAATCGCGCAGCGCCTCGATCAGCGTGCCCGGCATGCCACACAGGCCGAAGCCGCCCGCCATCACCATCATGCCGTCCTTGACGATGCCGGACAGCGCCGCCTTCGCGTCGGGATAGACCTTCTTCATGAATCAACGCCCTCTTGCTAGCCCGGCCGCCACTCAAGTTTTAGAAAACATCGGTGGTCGAATGCAAGCGCCTTAGGGCTTTGGCGGCGAAATCGTCGTCACTGGATTGGCCGGCCGCATTGGCGCGGGATTTGCTGCAGGGGCGGCAGGCGCAGCCGGTGCCGCCGCCATCACCGGGTCCAGCCGCGTCGGCAGCGGCAGCCCGTGCGGGTAATAGCTCCAGCCGACGAACATCGCCGCGAACAGAATAGCCGCGAACACGGCGCCGATGCCGCGATTGCCCAAGGCCAGGAGGCCGCCAATCAGCGAGGCGAGGAAGACGAAGATCGCGAGCACGGTCACGTAAACCCAATTCACAGCGGCAAGATCGATCGGCACACCACTCTCCTCAAAAACGCCCCGGTCACTCTAGCAAACCCTGTCGCGCTATGCGCGGCAATTCCGCAATGGCGCATTTCCCTTTAAGCTGGGCACCCCGCCAGCGGCGGATCAGGAGCAGCTCATGGCCGACCTCAAAATCTTCAATCCGGAGGGGATCGCAAAACCTCTCGGGCAATACTCCAACGTCACCCGCGTCAAGGCCTCGGAATACATCTTCATCGCCGGCATGGTGGCGGCCGATAAAGACGGCAAGATCGTGGGTGCCGACGACTTTGACGCGCAATGCGTGCAGGTGTTTGCCAATATCGAGGCCGCCCTGAAGTCCTGCGGCGCCGGCTGGGGCAATGTGGTGCAATTCTACACCTTCATGGTGCACTCGCAGGATATCCCGAAATTCATGACATACCGGCTGCGCGAATTTCCGAAATTTTTCGCCAACGGCGCTTACCCGCCGAACACGCTGCTGATCGTGGACCGGCTGGTGCTCGAGCCGCTGCTGATCGAAGTACAGGCGACCGCGGCGCTCTAATCGACGAACGCGCCGCTGCGCCGCTCATTGGCGTATTTCATCAGTGCTGCGACGCGGTACAGCCCGTGCACGAACTTGCCGTAGGGCATGCTCAAGAACAGGCCGAGCACGACGCCGAGATGGAGCGCGAGCGTGAGCCCCATCGCCGGCGTGTCGCGAAACAGCAGCAGCGCAAAGCCGGTGACGCTGGTGAGGATCAGCATCGCCAGGAACGCGCTGTCCAGGCCGAGCGGCCGCTGGTCGGTGAGGATCGGATCACGTCGCAGCTTGAGCATGAGCAATCCCAGCGGTCCGATCACGAGGCCAATGCCGCCGGCGCTGCCGAGCACGACCGGCGCGCTGAGAAAGCCGTAGGGCGCGCGCCAGCCGAACACGTAGTGATAGACCGTCGCCACACTGGTCGCGGCAAAGCACAACAGAAAGCCGTAGAACGTAAAATGATGATAGATGCGGCGCGCTGCCGAGGGGCGTTCGCTCTCGCTGGTGCAGCCGCCGCCACCGCCGCCGAGATAGCGCAAGGTCGCGGCATCGCGTCCCGCCGGCGCCCACGAGCGCGCCGCGGCGCCGCCGTGAATGTCGCGCCAGAAACGCCGCACGCTGAGCGTCAATGCGACCACAACATAGATCGCAACCGCCCCGAACAGGCCAGCCATCGCACCGTGCGGCATCAATTGGTAGAAGTCGCCGGCGTGGCGGCCGAACAGCACGGCCGGGTCGCGCCACCACACAAATCCGGCGATGAAACCGGCAACGCTGAGCGCGGCTAAGAGCGTGACGGCAAGGCCGTTGCGCTCGAACACCGCGCCGAAGGCGCGTGGCCACGCATATTCGTCGTAGCTGTCGTGGCGCACCCGCGCCAATGCTGCAGGCACATTGACCGCGAATTCGTGCGGCGGCGAATACTGGCAGTCACTGTAGCAGGCGCCGCACTGGTGGCAGAGATTGGCGAGATAATTGAGGTCTTCGGCGCCGAAGAAACGCCGCATCTCCATCGCCGGGAACACCGCGCACAGCCCCTCGCAATAGCGACAGGCATTGCAGATGCGCATCAGCCGTTCGGCTTCCCGCAGATTTTCAGTTGCAAGTCTAGTTCCTTGCATGAGCGGCGGCCCCTTCCCCGGCGATGCGGCCGAACACCGAGCCGATCGTCATGCCGATGCCGGCGAGGTAGCCCTTGCCGAGGACGTTGCCGGCCATGATCTCGCCGGCCGCGAACATGTTGCCCGATGGACGGCCGTTCTCCATGACGATGCGGCCTTCCTCGTTCACCTTGACGCCGAGATAGGTGAAGGTGATGCCGGGCCGCAGCGGATAGGCATAGAACGGCGGCTGGTCGATGGCGCGCGCCCAGTGGGTTTTCGGCGTGCGCAGGCCCTCGGTGCGGCAATCGTCGAGCTTACTGTGATCGAAACTGCCGGGCCGCACCGCGGCGTTGAAGGCTGTGACGATGGCGTCGAGAGTCGTCGGGTTGAGCCCGAGCTGTTCAGCGAGTTCCGCGATGGTCTGGCCCGCGATGGCCGGAAAGATCGACGGCATGAACAGGTTCATCGATTTGCTGTCGATGATCGAATAGGCGATCTGGTCCGGCTGCTGCGCGATCAGCCGGCCCCAGATCGCATAGCGCTTGGGCCACAAATCCTCGCCCTCGTCGTAAAAACGATCGCCGTGCTTGTTGACCACGATGCCGAAAATGATGCTGTCGAGCCGCGTCGCAATTCCGCCATCGAATTTCGGCGCCCGCGCGTCGATCGCGACGGCATGGCACTGGGTCGGATCGCCAGTCGCCATCACGCCCTTTTCCAGCAGCATGCGCAGGACTTCGCCGCGGTTATAGGGCGTACCGCGGATCAGGAAATTGTCGGCCGCCGGGCCCCAATAGCGCTTGAGCCATTCGATATTGGCCTCGAAGCCGCCGGCAGCCGCAACCAAGCTACGACCGCGAATCTCATGCCCCTCGTCCTTGATCTTGACGGTCAGCGAGACGAAGAAGCCGTTGTCGATCCGCATCGCGATCACCGGCGCTTCGTAGAGCAGGTCGACGCCGAGCCGCTCGGCGGCGCGATACAGCGAGTTGAGCTCGCCGCGGCCGCCGCCGAGGAAAAAGGCGTTGGTGCGGCCGAGGCTGAGCGTGCCGCCAAGCGGCGGCCCAAAGCGCACGCCGTGCTCGCCGAGCCAGGGCAGTAGCTCGCTCGAGCGCTCGATCGTGAGCCGCGCCAGCGCCTCATCGGTCTGGCCGCCGGTCACGCGCGTCAGGTCATCGTAGAATTCGTCCGGATCGTATGCGCCGGTCATGGTCGGCGCGCTGCCGTCCTGGGCGACCCGCACGTTGCGGGTATGGCGGGTATTGCCGCCGCGGTAGAACTCCGGCGCGCCTTCGATGACAATGACGCTGCGGCCGGCGTGAGCCGCCGTGATCGCCGCGCAGAGCGCCGCATTGCCGCCACCGGCAATCACGACGTCGAAGGTCTTTGCCAGGTCCATGCCGCGGCGCGCCAGTTTGGGAGTCGTCTTTCCCTTCTGCGCCTTATACGTTAGCCCCCGGACCGGGGGAAGAATTCATGCATGGGCTTTATCCGAACGACGCCTCGCTGCTCGACAGCGCCGGACGATTGCTGATCGTCGCGCTGTTTTTGAGCCTGGCGATCCGCAATATGTCGGCGTACCAGATCGAAGATCACGTGACGCGGCTCGGCGCCAATGGCTGCCCGCAACCGCGCGTCGCGTTCTGGAGCGGAACCGCGCTGGAAATCATCGGCTGCGCGCTGCTCTTGATCAACTGGCATCCCGCGATCGGCGTCATCTGCCTGATCGCATTCACCGTGCTGGCCAGCTCGTTGATGCACCGCTTCTGGCAGGCGCCGGATGTGGCTAAACGCTCGGCGATGCAAAACGGCATGTGCGCGAACATTGCGGTGCTCGGCGGGCTGCTGCTGTTATTGCAGAACGTCAGATGACCGATCGCGGCGTCCCGGCGAGTTACGCCAGCAACAGTTTCGCGATTGCGATCGAATGGGCGCATTGCGACCCGGCCGGTATCGTGTGGAATCCGCGTTTCTTCGAGTTCTTCGACACCGGGGCCTGGCGGCTGTTCGAGACCGTGCTCGGCGTGCCACGCGCCGAGCTGAACAAGCGCTACGGCCTCATCGGCATCGCCGTGGTCGAAGCCGGCGCGAATTTCATGATCCCGTTGAAGTTCGGCGACATCGCCGAACTCGAGACCACGCTGACCGAATTCGGCCGCTCGAGCTTTGCGCTGCGCTACCGCGTCCACAGGGATGGCAGACTGGCGCTTGAGGGCCAGGAGCGCCGGGTCTGGGCTGCGGCGCATCCGGACGACCCGCTGCGGCTGCGCGCGCTGCCGATCCCGCCTGAGGTGATCGACGCGTTTCGCGTGTAGCGCTACGCGATCTTCACGTATTCGAACTCGCCGGGCTTGTTGTCGATGCCGACCTTGGGCGGCGCGATCCAGCCGGCGAATTTTCCGGCTTCCCATTGCGGCTGCATCAGGCTCTCAATGTAGTCCTTGTCCTGCGCCGATGGCAGGAAATCGGTTCGGCGCTCCGTCCATTCGGCCGGCGACAGGACGTTGCCGTCAACGTCGGCAGTGGTGCGCGAGAACTCGCCAATGTGGCGGTGGAACGCGACATGCGGCAGCTTGATCTGAAACTGGATGCCTGTCTGTTCGATCACCTTGTTCCAGCGCGACACGCCGAGATTGCAATCGACGACGTAATCGTCGCGCAGCCGCATATTGAGCGCCGACAGCGCGGGCGAATCCTCCTTCTCGATCTTGCCGTCCTTGAGCCGCAGCACCGGATAGGTGCCGCCCTCGAGCTGATGATCGTCCTGCAGGCGCTCCTCGCGGAACCGGCCCTTGAGCCCGGCATGAAAGGCGTTGGCGGCGTTGGTCGAGATTTCATTGCCGAACAGATCAAGCGTCAGCGAGAAGTGCAGATTGGCCTTCTTCTGGATGGTCGGCAGGTCGATGACGCCGAGCTTGCGCACTTTGGTGATGTCGTAGGGGTCGCTGATGCCGGCCTCTTTCATCGCCTCGCAGGTGCGCTGCACGATGCGGGTGACGCCGGTCTCGCCGACGAACATGTGATGGGCTTCCTCGGTCAACATGAAGCGGCAGGTGCGCGACAGCGGATCGAAGCCGGATTGCGCCAGTGCCTCGAGCTGCATCTTGCCATCACGGTCGGTGAAATAGGTGAACATGAAGAACGACAGCCAGTCCGGCGTCTTCTCGTTGAAGGCCCCCAACATACGCGGCGTGTCGGGATCGCCGGAGCGGCGCTGCAGCAGCGCCTCGGCCTCCTCGCGGCCGTCAGTGCCGAAATATTTCTGCAGCAGATAGACCATCGCCCAGAGATGGCGGCCCTCCTCGACATTGACCTGGAACAGATTGCGCATGTCGTAGAGCGACGGCGCGGTCTTGCCGAGATAGCGCTGCTGTTCGACCGAAGCCGGCTCGGTGTCGCCCTGGATCACGATCAGGCGGCGCAGCATGGCGCGGTATTCGCCGGGAATCTCCTGCCAGGCCGCCTCGCCTTTGTGCGCGCCGAAGGCGATCTTGCGGCCCTCGAGCTGCGGCGCCAGCAGGATGCCCCAGCGATAATCCGGCATCTTGACGTAGTCGAACTTGGCCCAGCCCTTCGGATCGACCGACACCGCCGTGCGCAGATAGACCAGCGACGACTGGAATCCGTCCGGCCCCATGTCGTTCCACCAGTCGATGTAACCGGGATGCCATTTCTCCAGCGCGCGCTTGACGCGCTCGTCGCTGCCGAGCCCGACATTGTTCGGGATCAGGCCGTCATAGTCGACGTCGACGATGTTCATGGCTACACCCTCTCTTTATTGAACGCAGGCTTGACGCCCGAGCCGTACAGCTTGAGCGCGCCCTGCTCGCCGATCGCGTTCGGCCGCTGGAAGATCCAGTTCTGCCAGGCGGTCAGCCGCCCGAAGATCTTGGTTTCCATGGTTTCCGGGCCGGCGAAGCGCAGATTGGCTTCCATGCCGGTGAGCGCGTCGGGCGAGAAGCTGGCGCGCTCCTCCATCATCATGCGCAGTTCGTCGTCCCAGTCGAAGTCCTCATAGGCGAAAGTGACGAGGCCGAGTTCGGCGGCAACATCGGCTTCAAGCGGCTCGCCGATTTTCGCTTCGGCGGCCTTGAGCGTATCGGGCTCGCCGAGAAAGCGGCTCTGCGACCGGGTCAGGCCATTGCCCATCGGATAGCTGCCGAAATTGGCCCCGCTCAGCGTGATCGCAGCCGGCGGGCGGTTGTCGCCGTCGCGCGCGCCGATCAGCATGGCCGAGCGATCGGCGGCGAAAGCAAGCTCCGCTAAGGTGCCGGCAAAGCAGGACCCCGGCTCGATCAACGCCATCATGGTCTTCGGCGTCACGTCGAGCCGCTTGAAGACGCGCTTGAGGTAATGGCGGATTTCGCGCGTTAGCCAATCGCCATCGGTCTTGAACAGGAAATCGTCGTAAGCCAGCACGGCCTTGGCATCGCCTTCGGTCTTGAACACGATGAGATTGGTGGTGGCTTCATTGCTGCGCAGATGCAGGATCGCGTCTTCCAGTTCGCGCGCCATCGCCAGCGGCCAGAACGAGCTGCCCAACGCATGCAGGGCAGACAACGACGTCGGCACTGTCGCAGCGGGCCCCTTCACGGTGATGGTCGCGATCGATTTGTCACGGTCGATCTCGACGCCGACATGCGAATAGGTCACGCTGTCGCTCTCGATCGTGCGATCGAGCGCCGTCAGCCTGATGCCCTGACCGCCGGAGGGCCGGTCGGACCGCCTGGCGATCTCGGCGGCGCGCGCCTTCACCGCATCGGTCCATTTGGACGGCGGCACCGCTTCGTCGACCAGCCGCCATTCGACCGCTTTGGCACCGCGAATCCCCTCCTCGGTCGAGCAGAAGAAATCGGCGCGGTCACGGCGCACCTTGCGCTTGTCGGTGACGCGGGTCAGGCCGCCAGTGCCGGGCAGCACCGCGAGCAGCGGCGTCTCCGGCAGCGACACGGTCGAGCGGCGGTCATCGACCAGCATGATATGATCGGCGGCAAGCGCGAGCTCGTAGCCGCCGCCGGCACAGCTGCCGTTCACCGCCGCGATATAGATCTGGCCGGAGTTTGCACTGGCGTCTTCGATCGCCAGCCGCGTCTCATTGGTGAACTTGCAGAAGTTCACCTTCTGCTGATGCGTCGACTTGCCGAGCATGCGGATATTGGCGCCGGCGCAAAACACATTGTCCTTGCCGGACTTGATGATGACGGCCTGCACTTCCGGATGCTCGAAGCGCAGCCGCTGCACCGCGTCGTTCAATTCGATGTCAACGCCAAGATCGTATGAATTGAGCTTGAGTTCGTAGCCGTCGGAGAGACCGCCATTGGGGTCGACGTCCATGATCAGCGAGGCGACATTGCCGTCGATCTCGATGCGCCAGTGGCGATAGCGCGCAGGCTCGGTCTGGAAATCGATCATCGGACGCAAGCTCTCCCGGACATGCATTATTTTTCATTGTTCTAACACCGGATCGATTTGTCAGCAATAGTGCTAAATATAGGCTTATCCTGTTGCCTTTTCGGACACGTCGAGATAGTGCATAAGCATTATAATGCAGATGATCTCATGGCCTTGAAAACCGCCCGCCGACCGGCTGCGCCCAAGCGCGACATCGACCGCTATCTCGACCGGCTCGGCGGACGGGTACGGCGGCTGCGCAACCAGCGCGGCATGACGCGTAAGGCGCTGGCGCAGCACGCCGAGGTCTCCGAACGCTACCTGGCGCAACTCGAAAGCGGCGACGGCAATTGCTCGATCGTGCTGCTGCGGCGTATCGCCCATGCGCTCGGCACGCAATTGCCGATCCTGGTTTCGGAAACGGCGGAACCGCCGCTCGACGCGGTGCTGTTCGCGCAATTCGTCGAGCGGCTGCCGCCGCAAGCCATGAAAGAGGCGCGCGAGCTGGTGATGCGGCATTTCGGCGGGCCGTCCGCCGCCGCGCGGCATTCGCGCGTCGCGCTGGTCGGGCTGCGCGGCAGCGGCAAATCGACACTCGGCCGCCTGCTGGCGGAGCACCGCGGCGTTCCCTTCATTGAGCTCGACTGCGAGATCGAGCGCATCACCGGCACCTCGCTCGCCGAGATGTTCGAATTGTTCGGCCAGGAAACCTTCCGCCGGGCCGAGCGCGAAGCGCTCGATCATGTGCTGCGGACCCACAATGAATTCGTCATGGCAACCTCCGGCAGCATCGTCACCGAACCATCGACGCTCGAACTCCTGCTGTCCTCATGCTTCACGGTCTGGATGCGCGCCGAGCCCGATGCGCACATGGCGCGGGTCGTGGCGCAGGGCGACCTGCGGCCGATGAACGCCAATCCGCGCGCGATGAGCGACCTGATGGCGATCCTGAACAGCCGTGAGCCGCTTTATGCCAAGGCCGATGCAGCGCTCGATACCACCGGCCGCACGCCCGAGCAAAGTCTCGCCGAACTGATCCGGCTGACCACCTCAAAGAGCGGATCGTAGGCGATGCCGAAAATCACCTTCATCGAGCATGACGGCACGCAGCATACGGTGGAGGCCGAGGTCGGTTCGACCGTGATGGAGACGGCGCTCAAGAACGACGTCAGCAGCGTCGTCGCGGAATGCGGCGGCGGCTGCACCTGCGCCACCTGCCTGGTCCACGTCGACGAGGCCTGGTTCAAGGTGGTCGGGCCCGCTTCGGCCGACGAAGAATACATGATCGACAGCGCCTTCGAGGTGAAGCCGACCTCGCGGCTGTCCTGTCAGATTCAGGTGACCGAGGCGCTCGACGGCCTGATCGTGCGAACGCCGGCCTATCAGGGCCGCTGAGGGCCTCAATACACCCCCAAATGCTGGTGCATGTCGGTATGGCTGAGATCGGCGGCGCGGCCGGCGACGACCACCTGCCCGCTATTGAGCACGACGATGTCGTCGGCGATGTCGAACACCAGCCTGGCGTTCTGCTCGACCAGAATGATCGAGAGCCCTTCCAGCTTCAGGCGGCGGATCGTCGCCATCACCTCGGCAACGATCTGCGGCGCCAGACCCTCGGACGGCTCGTCCATCAGTAGCACCCGCGGATTGCCCATGAGCGCCCGCCCGATCGCCAGCATTTGCTGCTCGCCTCCCGACAGCAGGCCGGCGATCTGATGCTGCCGCTCCTTGAGGCGGGGAAAGGCAGTATAGACCCGCTCGAAAGTCCACAGCGGCTTGCCCGCGCCGGTCTTGCGGCTGCGGGACGCAACCAGCAGGTTCTCAGCGACGCTCAGGCTCCTGAAAATGCGGCGCCCCTGCGGCACCAGCGCAACGCCTTGCGCCGCGATCGCCTCCGGCGGCCATCCGGTCAGATCGACGCCATTGACCACGACCTTGCCGCGGCGCGGCGGCAGCACGCCCATCGCGACATTCATGCAGGTCGATTTGCCGGCGCCGTTGCGGCCCAACAGGCCGAGCAGCCGGGCCTCGCCGAGCGCGAACGAGATGCCGTGCAGCACCTGGCTGTCGCTGTAATAGGCGTCGATCCCGGACAGGCTGAGCGCGTCAATGGCCAAGGTAAACCTCCTTGGTGCGCGGATCGGCGACCACTTCGGCGCGGGTGCCTTCGACGATGATTTCGCCGAAATGCATCACGCTGATGCGGTCGGCAAAATCCAGCGCCACGTCCATATTGTGCTCGATCATCACCACGGTGACGTCGCGCGGAATGGCGTTGAGCAGCTTCTGCACGTCGCCGCGCTCGTCGATCGACAGTCCGGCATAGGGCTCGTCGAGCAACAGCAGTTTCGGATTTTGCGCCATCGCCATGGCGATCTCGACGCGCCGGCGCTCGCCGTACGACGTCTCCGACAGCGGCCGCGCGGCGATCGCGCCAAGACCGACCTGATCGAGCGCGCTTTGCGCCTTGTCGACGATATGGCGCTGCGTGTCGAAGCGCGTCAACGGATTCCAACGCAGCGGGTCGAGCCCAAGCAGCGACAGCATCACGTTGCGTAACAAGGTGTCATGCGGAAACAGCGTGATGATCTGGTAGGTGCGCGACAGGCCGAGATGCGCGCGCCGCCGGCTCGGCACCGATGTGAGTTCGGCGCCGAACAGCGAAATCGCGCCACTGTCCGGCATCAACTCGCCGGTGATCAGGTTGAACAATGTCGTTTTTCCGGCGCCGTTCGGTCCGATGATCAGGCGCCGCTCGCCGGGCGCGACATCGAGATTAAGGTCGCGGGTGACGCGCAGCCCGCCAAAGGCTTTTTTCAGGCCGCGGATCGAAAGCGCCGTCATGGCCGGGCTCTTTTATTGCGCGCGCCGGACCCGCGCCAGCGCCGGATGAGCCGCTGCGTTCCGGGAACCAGGCCGTCCGGCATGAAAATGACGATGGCGACAAAGATGGCTCCGAGCAGGAAGTTCCAGCGCTCGATGAAGCCGCTCACCACGGTCTTGACGACGACGACGAGTGCCGCGCCGACGATCGGACCGATCAGGCTCGCCGGACCGCCGGCGATCACCATCAGCAACACTTCGGCCGAGGACGTCAAAGCCAGGGTCTGCGGGCTGATGAACTGCGTGTAATAGACGAACAAAATGCCGGCCACGCTGGTGAGCAATCCCGATAACAGGAAGGCCCAGAACCGGATCATCCAGACATGATAGCCGAGCGCGTTCATGCGGCGCGGCTGGTCGCGCGTGCCCATCAACGCCGCACCGAACGGTGAGTGGATGAAGATCGCCACCGTCCCGACCGCGAGGACGAACACGATCAACGTCGTGTAATAGAACACGTTGGCGTTGCCGAGCGAGAAGCCGAACGGCGCGGGCCGCACACGCACGCTGATCCCGTTATCGCCGCCGGTCAGGGTGATCCAGCGATAGGCCAGCCCCCAGAGAATCTGGCCGAGCGCGAGCGTGATCATGATGAAGCCGATGCCGGTTGAGCGCAAAGACAGCGCCGCGAACACCGCGGTCGACGCGACGCCGATCAGCAGCGCGCCGGCGATCGCCGCGATATGGCCGTAGCCGAGGGCGAGCAGGTAGCCGGTGGCGTAGCTGGCAACGCCGAACAGCGCGGCATGGCCGAGCGAAACCAGACCGGCATAGCCGACCAGGATGTTCAGCCCGAGCGCGAAGATTGCGTAGAACAGAATCTGGCTGCCGACATTGACGTAATAAATGCCCGGCACCCAGTACGGCAGCGCCAGCAACACAATGAAGGCGGCGGCAAACGCAATCGCGCGGGCGATCATTGCAATTGCCTGCCGAACAGGCCCTGTGGCCGCAGGATCAGCACCAGCAGCATCGGCAGGAACAGCACGAAGTAAGCGAGCTCCGGCAGCAGCGCCTGGCCGAAATTGTAGATGAAGCCGACGATGATGCTGCCGACGAACGAGCCGAGCAGGCTGCCGGTGCCGCCGAGAATCACGACGACCAGCGCAAGCGGCAGCATGTCCTGGTCGAGCCCCGGATAGACCGACAGGATCGGCGCGCCGATGATGCCGGCGAACGCGGCGAGGCCGGCGCCGAGCGCAAACACGATGGTGAACAATCGCGACACGCGGATGCCGACGACGCGAGCCATTTCCGGGTCATCGACCCCGGCGCGAATCGTGGCGCCGAGCCGGGTGCGGTCGAGCAGGTACCACAGCGCGGCGGCAAAGATCATCGCGATCACGATAATGGCCAGACGGTAAAGCGGAAATACCAGGGGACCCGAGCGCACGAAGCCGGTCAGGCCGTCGGGCGTGGTGACGTTGAGCGGATCGCCGCCCCACACCATCAGGCAGAAATCGGCGGCCATGAAGGAAATGCCGAGCGTGACCAGAACCTGCGCCAGTTGGTTGCCCGGCAGCCGGCGCAGCAGGAGCCGCTCGACCACGGCGCCGAAGGCCGCGACCACGAGCGTGGCGATGAGCGCGGCAAGCCAGAAATCCAGCCTGAAGCCCAGCATGCCGCCGGCAAAGCTCGCGCCGACATAGGCCCCGAGCATGAACAGCGAGCCGTGCGTCAGATTCGGAATTCGCATCAGGCCGAAAATCAGCGAAAACCCGGCCGACAGCAAAAACAGCAAGCCGCCGAACGTAATGCTGTTCGCCGTCAGCGTCAGCCAAAAGGTCATATCCGCAGCAGCCCTGCGCCCGTCGGGTGTGAAGACAAAGCGGGCGCCCGAAGGCGCCCGCGCGATGCGTCCGGTTACGACTTCAGCGGCGGATAATTTCGCGAATAGACCGGCGTCGCCAGGAATTTTGCCTCGTCGTAAGTCCAGAACTGGCTGACATTGTGGTAGGTCTTCACGGTCTTGTTGAAGTACTTGCCGTTCACCTTTTCGACACGGCGAATGAAGAAGTCGCCGATGACGTTGCCAAGGTGGTCGTACTTGATCGTGCCGCGCGGCGTGTCCTTGAGCTCGACCGAGCGCAGCGCCTTGACCAAAGCCGCCTTGTCGTCGGACTTGCCGTTCAACAGCGCCAGGCCGGCATCGACGGTCTGCGCCGACACATAGAGACCGGCGGCGTAGAAACCGGGATCGACGCCGTAGTCCTTCTGCATCGCGGCGATGAAGCGCTTGTTGCTGTCGCTGTCGAAATCGAGCGTATAGGGGCAGCAGCTATACATGCCGAGCATTTCGTCGCCGATGCTGCGCATCAGCGCGTCGTCGCCGCCGGTTTCGCCAGTGACCACCGGAAATTTCAGTCCGGCCGCGGCATAGGTCTTCATGAATCGCAGCGGATTGGATCCGGCGAAGCCTTGGCAGACGCCGTCGCAATCGGCGATTTGCGCGACGAACGGCGTATAATCGGGTGTCACCAGCGGCGGCCATATCTTGTTGACGATCTTGCCGCCGGCTTCCTCGAAGGTCTGCTGAAAGCCGCCCATCTGCTCATGGCCGAAGGCGAAGTCCTCGGAGATCGTGACGATGCGCTTGAGCTTGAGCTCGTTGGCGGCGTAGTCGGCCATCGGATGCATGGCTTGCGATGAGGTCGCCGACGGCCGCAGGAAGTACGGATTGGGCTTGCGCTGCGTCATGTCTTCGGCGCCGGCCAGGCTCAGCATCGGCACTTTTTGCTCGGCGACATAGTCGGTGATGGCAAGCAATTCGAACGCGGCGAGCGGGCCGAGAATGGTGTCGACCTTCTCGCGCTCAACCAGTTCCTGAACCTTGGTCTTGGTGCCGGCCGGCGAGCCGCCGGTGTCGGCGGAAATGAACTCAACCTTGCGGCCGGCGAACGTATTATTTTTTTCCTTCAAATAAGTGACGACGCCCTGCTCCATCTGGATGCCGCCCTGCGCCAGCGGGCCGGTCTTGACGGTCAGCAGGCCGAGTTTGAACGGCGCGCTCTGCGCGATCGAGGGCATTGGAAATGCCGCCGCGCCTGCAATTGCGGTTGCGCCGGCCAATAGTTTCCGGCGGCTGAGACGAGATGCCATGACGTCCTCCCTGGGTTTCGTTATCGTTTCGCCGGGCTTATCGCCCGTTCGCGCAAAGTATTCAGGTGTGACGCGGCCAAATCAATAGGGTCGCGGCAGAATGTCTTTTCGCATGGTCGGAATATTCGCCGTGGTGGCGCCTGCTCAATCGCTATGCACCTTTGCGGGCGGCCGGGTGGGCGGCAAGGCCGCCCTTTTGTTCGACAAACTGCACGATCTCGGCGACGCCCTGCCCACTATGCATGTTGGCAAAAATGAAGGGCCGCGCGCCGCGCATGCGCCTGGCGTCGCGCTCCATGACCTCGAGCGAGGCGCCGACATAGGGGGCGAGATCGGTCTTGTTGATGACGAGCAGATCTGAGCGGGTGATGCCGGGTCCGCCTTTGGAGGGAATCTTGTCGCCGGCGGCGACGTCGATGACGTAGATCGTCAGGTCGGCCAGCTCGGGCGAGAACGTCGCCGCCAGGTTGTCGCCGCCGGATTCGACCAGAACGAGGTCGAGATCGGGGAATTTCGCCCGCATCTCGGCAATGGCGGCAAGATTGATCGAGGCATCTTCGCGGATCGCGGTATGCGGACAGCCGCCGGTCTCGACGCCGGCAATGCGCTCCGGCGCCAGCGCGCCCGAGCGCACCAGGAATTCGGCGTCCCATTTGGTGTAGATGTCGTTGGTGATGGCGGCGATGTCGTAACGCTGGCGCAACGCCTTGCACAGCGCGTCCATCAACGTGGTCTTGCCGGAGCCGACCGGTCCGCCGACGCCGACGCGAAGCGGGCCGTTGAGAGATTTAGCCGTCACGAACAATTATCCTCCGTTGTCATCACCCGCGAAAGCGGGTGCGGGGCATGACGGCCGGAGGGCAGCCAACGCTCCGCCGCCCGTATTGTTGAAAGGCGCCGGGGACGCCTGCCGTCCAGTTCCTCCAAACGGTGGGGCGCCGGGAGGCGCCAGGAGCTGGCGAGG
>Ga0265325_10001521_pt1 | contig 16255 bp, 12 predicted proteins | sample 41420metaG_FD_202090 | JGI IMG/M metagenome (GOLD analysis project Ga0265325, IMG submission 202090) | Rhizosphere microbial communities from Carex aquatilis grown in University of Washington, Seatle, WA, United States - 4-14-20 metaG | ecosystem: Host-associated > Plants > Roots > Rhizosphere...
TTTTCGGAGGGTCATTTCAGACGGCGAGCTGCCTGGCTTCGGCAACTGCCCCAAGCGTGACGCCATTCCCTCCGGCGAGGTTTCGGCACGAGGTCTTCGATGGTCGTCGTCGACGGGGGTGCTCAGTAGATGCCCCCGGAAACGCGCCAGGATGCCTCAGGACGTGCCCTTCCCCTGGCAAGCGCCCTTCCTCCAACTGCTGGACGAACGCAATTCAAACAATTGCTCGCAAGCCGGAACGGGCGCCACGCTCAATGGCGAACGAACTGAGCATCACCATCCCTTCGCACTCCGTCGAGCACTTGCCGCACCTTCGAAGAAAGAGAGTCTGGCGTGAATGGTTTCTGGAGGAAGGAGACGCCGGAGTCCAGGACGCCGTGATGAATGATCACGTTGTCGGTGTAGCCCGACATGAAGATGATTCTGATCCCGGGACGCATCGAGCCAATTCGCTCCGCCAACTGCCGCCCGTTCATCTTGGGCATGACCACGTCGGTCAAGAGCAGGTGGATCTTGACGGGATGTTGCTCGCTGACCAGAAGCGCCTCCCCGGGACTTGTCGCCTCCAGGACATGGTAGCCAGCCTTCTTTAGAATCCCTGACGCCACTTTTCGTACTTGGTCTTCGTCCTCGACCAAAAGGATGGTTTCTGTTCCGCGAATCGCCACCGTTGGCGGTCCGGGCGATGGACTCCAGTCAACCTTTCCTTCCGCCCGGGGCAGGTAGGTCTTGAAGGTCGTCCCGATACCCGGCTCGCTGTAGAGCCAGATGGTGCCCCCGCTTTGTTTGACAATGCCGAAAACGGTGGACAGCCCGAGCCCAGTTCCCTTGCCCAATTCCTTGGTGGTAAAGAACGGCTCGAAGACGCGAGCTTGTATCGCCTTGTCCATTCCCACTCCGTTGTCGCTGACGGCGAGCATGACATAGGCACCTTGCGTCACCCCGACGTGGTCGCGGGCGTAGGCGACATCGAGTTCCACGTTGGCGGTCTCGATCGTCAGGTTTCCGCCGGTAGGCATTGCATCCCGGGCGTTGACCACCAAGTTCATGAGGACTTGTTCGATCTGACCCGGATCGGCTTTGACTTTGGCGAGTCTCGGCGCCAGCAGCATCTTCAGCTCGATATCCTCTCCGAGGATCCGCGTGAGCATCTTGTTCACGCTCCCGACTATCTCATTGAGATCCAGGATCCGAAGATCGAGTACCTGTTGGCGGCTGAACGCGAGCATCTGCCGCGTCAGATCCGCCGCTCGCCTTCCTGCCTTCTTGATCTCCTCGAGGTCTGCGAGCGCATGCTCGTTCGGCTTCAACTCATAACTGAGCATATCGCTGTAACTCAGGATGACCGAGAGCAGGTTGTTGAAGTCGTGCGCGATGCCGCCAGCAAGGCGACCAACCGCCTCAAGTTTTTGGGACTGTCGGAGCTGCTCCTCGCTCTTCCGAAGGGCTTCGTTCGCTTGTTGGAGATCCGCGGTGCGTGCCTCGACGCGGGACTCCAATTCCTCTTGGTGCTCGCGTAGCAGGCGGTTCGCTTCCTGAATCTCCTGCGCCCTTCGATGAATCTCCGCCTCCATCTGCCCGGCGCGGGTTCGCAGCTCATCGGCTATTTTGTGTTGTTCGCTCCGTTGCTGCTTGAGGCGCACGAACTCCGTCACGTCCTCGACTTGATGGATGATGTACCGAAGCTGATCCCCTTCCCCGAGGATCGGCGAGTTGACGGGACTCCAATGTCGTTCCTCGAATCCGCCTCCCTCCGAATCGGGGCGACGGATGTCGTATTTCTGGACAGCCATCGCATCCGGTCGTCGATGCTTCAGCACGCGTTCAAGCGAGGAGCGGAGGTTCGAGACGCCGGTAGCCGTGGAATCATCGGGGTTGTCCGGGAAGACGTCGAACAACCCGCGTCCCAGAATCTGTGCGCGCGTCGTCATCGTGGCTCGGAGGTACGCCTCGCTCACCCCGACGATCGTGAGGTCCGGCGCTAGCACCAGATACAAGCCGGGGGCTCCTTCGAAGAGAGCGCGAAAATCCGGTGTCTCGTCTGTCAACGATCCCCCCTTCGTGTGAGCTGCCAGGATAGCCCCGCCAGCAATGACGCATCGAATTTCTAAGAGTCCTACTTGAGCCGTTTGACGCCGACATCGGCGCTCCACGGGTGTTGCCGGAGGGGCGCGCGCCGTCTATCGACGGGTCATGGTCGTCGAAAGAACTGCCACCCGAAAGCGCTCGCTGGTCAAGGCACTCACCTACCGGGTCACCATCGTGTGCCTCGACCTCCTTGGCGTCCCAGAAGACCGTCGGCTCCACGTCGACAGCCAGAGCCTTGACCGCGCCGCGCTGACCTGGGGTTACGAGGCTTCGGGGCGCCTGCCATTCGACGTGCCATGCGCTCGGGTAGACGCCGACCACGACCGCATCCGATCGCTCCGCTCTGCGCGCAGGTCGAACGCTGTTCGGACGTCCAAACTGAAAGCACCCCCAGTCGGTCATTCCGGTACCATACTCCTGTGCGTCACGGATCGTCCGTCAGAGAATCGGATCAACTCCGCCCATGATTCGCTCGCACCCTCGATTCTCTGCTTCATAATCCTTGAAGCACCTGCTGTCGGTGAGGAAGCCGACGAAGGACCCTCCGGAGCATCGCACACTCATGATCGAAAAAGCGCTGAAGGACATCGCCGTCGAGGACATCATGGCTCTGGTGACGGCGGGGCGAACTGAGGGACGCACGATCGACTTCAAGGCATTCCCGCCCGCTACTTTCAACGACGCGGAGAAGAAGGAATTGGCGAGAGACGTGTCGTCATTTGCGAACGCCGCCGGTGGCGACATTGTCTTTGGTGTCGAGGAGGAGGGCGGCGTCGCCAAGACGGCACCCGGCTTCGCATGTGACGACGCGGACAAGCTGATGTTGCAGATGGATGGGATAATCCGGGACAACATCGACCCGAGAGTAGCCGTGGAGATGCGGCGCATTCCCGGTTTCGGCGAGAATCGCATCGTCCTCGTGATTCGCGTTCAGCGCAGTTGGAACGCGCCGCACATGGTGAAAGGCACGCCACTCTTCTACTCCAGAACAGACAGCGGCAAGCAGCCGCTTGATGTTCGCCAGGTTCGAGCTGCCTTCATCGGTGGTGCCGATGTCGCCCGGCGTGCTCGAAGCTTCCGCGACGAGCGCATCGGGCGGGTGCTCGCCGACGAGACTCCCGTTCGCCTCAACAAGGACGGTCCGGTGCGGCTCATCACTCACGTGATGCCACTCATCGACGAGGGAGACGCCGCACTTGATCTTGCAACCCTACAGAGCTCGATGGCGATCGCTCCACCGATGCCGCGAGGTGCCAGCGCCTTCGGCTGGAGCCATCGTTACAATCTGGACGGATTCGTGACCTTCCCATTTGACCAAGACTCGGCGGAGGCGGAGTCGTACTACCAAGCCTTCCGCCTCGGCGGGTTCGAAGCAGTCGTTCCGATGCCGCGCATGGGTCACACGCCACCCCGTCTATATGTCTACTGGGTCGAGAACCGCTTCGTGGACTGCGCAAGGCTGTTTCTCAAAGCGCTGACCTCGCTCCGTGTGAGCGGTCCGGTCGTGTGCATGATGTCTCTCACTGGAGCAAGGGGCTACCAGGTCTACGCATCAGACGGAGTCATGGCGCGACTCCGCGATACTACGATTGATCGCAACGTCGTTGTGCTGCCCGACGTCGTCTTCGAGAGCGAGCGAGAGAACGTCACCGGCGCGCTCCGGGCGAGCTTCGACGTCCTGTGGCAGGCTGGCGGCTGGGAACGCAGCCACGGATACGATGCCCAAGGCACGTGGGATGCGTCCAAGCACGCCGACTAGATCAGTAGCAGGGGGAACCGAGTATCTGGGGCAGCAACTGCCCATACACTCGGACCTGGCGCAAGGAGGAGCGGGAAAACGGGCACCCGGTCATCCTGTGTGGGATGGGTGAGAAACCGTCGCAACGCGTCCCGACCAAGTCAAAGAGTCGAGTCACATCCAGAGTGCTTTCTAAGTTCACGCCGTCTGAAGCCGGTGGAGCGCGCACTTAAGTCAAGACGGGGTGTCGCCGTTGCTACTCGATGTGGCACGCCCTGCCCTACCTCGGAACGTCCTTTTTTGGCGATCGCCACGGTCCTCGGATTGCCCGGTGGCTAGCAATAGTGGGCAAGAAGATCCGATGGTAGAGGGGGACGAAGTGCCTCCGCTCGGGAAGGAGACCCTGTTTCATGGACAAGGATTCGAAGGATCACAAGCGAGAGGTTCACGTCACCGTTACCGAGGTGAGCGTCTCGGAGGGTGTTCATAAAGCCAAGGTAATCATGGTTACGGTTGATGACCGGCGGGTAGCCATTCCGGTGGCACCAGAGGTCAAGGCATACTGGGAAGAACAGTTCTTCCGTACGAATCCGTCGCGACTCCAGCAGAGGCGGTGGGCAACTCTAATGAGCGTCGTTCGAGCCGCCTACAAGAAAGGCGTGAGCGACGGATCGACGCGTAGGTAAAGTTCTAAGCAGCCATCGGATCAGTTTCTGAGCGCCGCGATCAGACCAGTGCGCGGTCATCGGTCTAGCCGACCTCGAGTCGCTCAGTTGTCGCTCGGAGTTGCGACGTACCAGGTTGACGCCTCCTCAAGCATCTTGTCGTCGACACACCACCAAGTCGTGTCTGTGGCTTTCGGCTGCCCTTTATCCCGTTCCCATCCGTTGATCTTCCCGCGGTAGCCAACGGCGCATGCGATCAGACCCAACGAGAGCATGCGAATAACGCCGAGCTTCTCGATGTCTCGCTTCAGGTCTCGCTTTTTGGCGTTCCGCATGCGTCCCGTGTGAACAGTGTAGTTCCTGTCCTTTAGTTCGCGAACCATTCGCGGTGTCAGCTCAATTCCGTAGTGACGGTATGCCTCGCGCACCAGCTTCCCCGTGGGTGCCGTGCGCGCCTGTTGAATCTTCTGCAACAGTAATTCGCCATGCCCTTCAGTGGCGAGGGAGCGAATTGTCTCTTCCTGAGAAGAGAGCCACGACGACCATCGTTCCTCGTCTGCCACAAGCGTCGACTGCGTCGGTTTAATGACGTTCGTTCGGAGCGTCTTGGCAAAGGCTTCCACCGCCACATGGTGTCGTAAGTAGGCGCCATCCAGGTGATCGCCAAGTGCATCGAGATAAAACACGAGGGGCACTCGTAAGCCTATGTCCTGCGGTGCTCGCAATGCCGCGCTGAGTCGTATAAAGAACGGAGCCATCCAACAGCGGCTTGACTCCCCAAGAGGGACTGCGGGATAACACGACCCTCGGCGTGGATGCGTCGCACCACTTCCAACGCTACGAGCTGCGACCGCTCGCCCGTCAGAATCGAGCCCTACCAGATGTTCGACGCGGAACCGCTGCCCCAGCGCGACCTGCATGGCGATGATGTCGAGATACAACGCCTCGGGCGACGGTGCCTCCGTGCCTCCCGTCCAAACAGCGAAGACCCAGCCTCGCTCCGTACGCAATAGGTAGTAGTCGTAAGCGCCCTTCAGATAGACATGGTCGTGCGAAACGTACCCTCGTCCCTGGTCAATCAACGACAGGTTGCCCTCTCTCGGTGGAGAAGGAAGGCTGATGTCGGCTACCCAGAACGAAGGACACTTGTCTCCCGAGAGATCCCAATCCATGCAAGACAAGGTCAGTGGGGGATCCTCCGACGTTTGTAAGCGCCGGCTCATCACATGGATCGCATGAAACTTCATGCCGTTGTCGAGAACCCCCTCCAGGGCTGGCGTCGTCGTGGTCATCTCGGACCCCGTGAGCATGAGGTGGAGACCCTTCATAAGGTCGCTTGGTGCACACTCAACCTTCAGCTCGTCATCGACGATGCTGATGGCGCCTCTTCCAGGCATGAAGGTGTGTTCGCCATATCGGAGGTGCCGCAGCCCCAGCTTGGTCGGCAGGGCTACCGCAGCCCGCCCCTGCACTGTCCGATACAGCGCTTCGGCGAGCGCTCCACCAATCGGTTGGCGAGGACGCCTCGGTCCGGGGTTGCCCGTCACCGATTCTGAGTTGGGTTCGCCGTTCTCCACTTTCAACCCGACCGCGATAATGTTGCGGACTATACATCCGAGCAGTAGTCTCCCTCGGTGCCCCTGTCAATCCGCGATGCCGCTCACGTCCGCGTCACCTGCGACGGCTGCCGTACGGCGAGCGCCGAGGTCTGCGGCAAGCGCGACCCGCCCGTCATGGCGCGCGTGGCTGCGATCCGGAAGTTCAAGGAGGTCGGCTGGCATCACGACCCCGGGCGGCATCACACCAGCGCACGGGCGGAGAAGGACTCGGAGGCGAGCGGATCGGGGCGGTGGTACTGCCCAAAATGTAGCCATAAGACACACCTTTGAGTGGGGCACCGTCCGGTGATCTGCAATTCCGGGAGGATCGACTTGCATTTACCTGAACAGGAGTTACGTGTCCATGTGCTTAGGGGATGAGCCTGTGAGCAACACCTGGAGTAGAGACGATGGCTGAGTTTGAAGTGCGATGCGTGAAGAAGACGGGGACGACTCACGAGCACATCACGCATCTCGGGGGTGGGAACTGGATGCGGACCGTTCAGCAGGTAGTCCAATCAATCGAGAACGGAACCGATTCTTTTCACACGTTGGTCAACGGTAAGCGCGCCAGTATCGCCGTTGTGAACGGCGCCCATGGCAAGTTCGTTCGAACCCGTGCCGATGGCAACTGGAGCGACAATCTGCTCGCCATTCCTGCGTGCGCCGGCTGATGACGCGTGGGAAAGCCGGCGCAAGCAGGGCTCCTGCTGAGGTCCGCCACCTCGGAGCTACGCCCGGGTCTTTGATCGATTACCGAGCAGGTCAAATCCATCCTTGGTCCTTGAGGTGCTCCCAGGCGGCTTGGATCTGTTCTGATCGCATCGCGTTCGCCTTCCGGTCGCTCCACGCATGAACAGCGCGCACTGCCGCGTCCTCTGAGCGCCCGGCGTCCTCGTAATGCGTCGCTACCCAGTGCACGGTTGAGAGCAGCTCCATCCCGAACGGGGTCTCGTAACCCTCAATGAGTTCAGCGACCTTGCCCAAGCGCTTCTGCGAAGCGCTCTGCGTAGCAATGAATGCTTCTGCCTCATCTGCCGCGCTACCGAGCAACTCCAGTGGAGTCTCCGGTTTGTTCTCACCGTCACCAAAGCCACGAAGGTAATGCCCTTCAATGTGGTGGAGCACATGCCGTAGTTTGTCCGCGTAGGGACCGTAGTAATGCGCTTGATAGTCGAGTTGGAGGGGTTCACCCGCCACTTGGAGGAAGTAAGCGAGCTTCTGAACCTCGAGCAGCGAAAGTCGGTACTCATAGCCGGGTACCAGGTAGCGGCTCATTAGCGCGAGGACCGCTGCGCGCCCCGGCGTCATCTTGGGCTTGGGCGTTTCGTTCCGCATCGCCTCGGGTGCCGGCGCGCCTTTGGGCTCGTAGAGCAAGATGTCGACGCCACTGACGTCGCTCAGCGCTCGCTCGATCAAGGGTCGCACGGTCTCCCAGTCGAGACCGCCGAGCCCAGCCCCAAGCGGGGGCACGGCGATGGTGCGGATCCTCCGATCGTGAATAACCCGTGCAAGATCTCGTAGCCCAAGCTCGATGTATTCGAGCTTCGAAGCTCCTCGCCAGTGGCGTTTCGTCGGGAAATTGATGATGTACCGGGGAAGCACAATGCCGCCCGCCTCGAAAATGAACATCTTCCCGATTTGAACTTCGCCCCGCCTGCACGCTGCCTCGTACGCCTTGGCGTTCGCCGGGAAGGCTTTCTTGAACTGGAGCGCCAAACCCTTGCCCATCACCCCGACCGTGTTCACGGTGTTGACGAGCGCATCGACCTTAGCGTCCAACAGGTTGCCGGTGACGAACTTGATCATCCCTGCCCCCTCAGTAGTACCAACCGGGTTGAATCTGTACGGGCGGATGGTTGCCGCCAAGCAGAGCCTGTACCTTCGCCGCGACCGTGGCGTCTCTCACCCCGATCTGCTCTATCGCGGACCACGGGAAGCTCCGGTGGACGAGAAACTCTGCTTGCCTCTTCTCCTTGGTGTCGTCGCTGTCCGCCCAGTACGCGAGCGGCATAACCCTCCAATCGACTTCGCCCAGCTTTTGCAAGTCGTCGAAATAGCCCGCGTAAGCCAGGTCTGCATGACGCTCCGTGAACGCCCACCGTTGCGCTAGCCTGGCGCCGTTCGCACGCTTGAAACAAGGTGCACGATCTCGTCCTGTCCCCCGGCATAGTCGGCGTGACCGCGATAGATGACGTAGAGCATGACCGAGCGATTGCAGAAATTGAACGGTACGTAGTCGCCCAGCTTCCCTCCAGCAGCTACGGATACTTCTCGCTTCAGCCGTCGCTCCTTGATGTGCCTGTGCCCGATGTTTGTGCTCTCGACCAAACGGCGGATGCGCTCGGAGTCCGACCAGAGGCAGCCGTCGCGGAGAATGCCGGGCAGATTTGCCATGTGCGTGATGTGATAGATGGCGGGATTGGTCGGGAGGCTGCCGGGCATTCAGAGGCTCCCCGCGAGTTGCCTCGACCGTCCAAGCTGCGGTTGAGCTGTGCACCTGCTCATTTGAGCAGCCTTTGGCAATGCTGTAAAGGGGCTCATATGCAGCCGAAGTCTACGGTGACGGGGGGCGGTTGCTCCCTCGCCGAATCTCCTCGTACACCCGCTTCACAATCGCCTTGAACGCTACCCCCTGAAACGTCGCATCGTTCAAGTACCGGTTCACGATCTCCTGGTTCTGATCCATCCGGTCGATCATCAGCCCCTCCACCTTGGGCTTCATCGCGAGCTCGAAGTTGTCCAGCGGGTTCGCCATTGCGCGTTCGACGACCTCGCGATCCTCCTTCGCCTCCTGCACGAATTGGTCGAAGAGCAGCTGGTCAGCCTTGGTGAACTCCGTGCCGAACCGCTCGTTCAGCACCTCGATGATCTCCGACAGCGCTACGTCGTCGTCCTTGGCTTTCCTCGTTCCGACGTCGGTCGGTGCCTTCAACTCGACGGGCTCCGCCAAGCTGAGCGTGATGCTGCCCTCTTGGATCTTGTCGATGCGGTAATACTTGAGCGCCACGTCGCCATCGAGATCGAGCGGCGACTTCTTGGCGTCGCGAGGGAGCTTTCGTTCCAAGTAGCGGGCGAACGTGTAGAGCTTTTCGAGGTCGGGATCCGCGAAGGGCATCACCTGCGACAAGAACGAGTAGAGCTTCACGTAGCCGGCGAGGGCGTTGCGGAACTCGTCCTGCTTTTCGTCCTCCAGGGCTTTGAAGCGGTCAACGGCTGGGTTGAGCTGCCGGTACATCTCCGCCTGGTCGGTGACGCTCTGCTTTTCCTTCGGGGCGAAGAAGAAACGGCAGAACGCCTCCACCTCAGCGCTCCAGAAGACGTTCATCCCCTCCAGTCGATGTTGCAGCTCGTAGAGCTCATGGGGGTCAGCGCTCTCGGCAACGACCGTCTCCTGGTAGTACGGCTGGAACGAGCGCTGGATCTCCGCCGCTTCGTTGACGAAGTCGAGGACGAAGGTGTCCGCCTTGCCCGGCGCCGTTCGATTGAGGCGAGACAACGTCTGCACCGCCTGCACGCCCGACAACCTCTTGTCGACGTACATCGTGTGGAGCAGCGGTTGGTCGAAGCCCGTCTGGTACTTATTGGCGACGAGAAGCACTTGGTACTGGTCGGTCGAAAACTTCTCGGGGAGTTCGCGCTCCTTAATCCCCTTATTCATTCCGCTCTCGGTGTACTGCTGATCCTCGAAGTCCGGGTCTTGTACGACGCCGGAGAACGCGACGAGCACGCCGACATCGCTGTACCCCTGCGAAGCGATGTATTTGTCGAACGCCTGCTTGTATCGGACGGCGTGGAGCCGGGACGACGTGACGACCATCGCCTTCGCCTTGCCCCCGATCTTGTGGCGAACCTTGGCGCGGTAATGCTCGATCATCACCTCGGTCTTTTGGGCGATGCTATGCGGGTGCAGCGACATGAAACGTGCCAGCTGGCTGGTCGCCTGCTTCTTATTGACCTTCGGGTCGTCCTCGATCGCTTTCACCAGGCGGTAGTACGACTTGTACGTCGTGTAGTTCTTGAGGATGTCGATGATGAAGTTCTCTTCGATCGCTTGCCGCATCGAGTAGAGGTGGAACGGGATCGGCTTCCCCTCGGCATTCCGGTGACCGAAGATCTCCAGCGTCTTCGCCTTGGGCGTCGCCGTGAAGGCGAAGAACGACAAGTTCTTCTGCTTGCCGCGTGACGCCATCACTTTGACGAGCCGGTCTTCGCTGTCCTCTTCGACCTCCTCCTCTTTCTCGGCTTCGTCGAGCGTTCTGGCGGCGAGGACTTCCTTCATCTTTTGCGCGCCTTCGCCGGTCTGCGAGCTATGGGCTTCGTCGACGATCAGCGCGTAGCGACGGCTGGGAAGCTTACCGAGCTTCTCGATGACGAACGGGAACTTCTGGAGCGTCGTGATGACGATGGGGGTGCCCGATGTCAGCGCATCGGCGAGCTGCTGGCTGTTCTCGTCGATCTTCTGGACGACTCCCTGCTTGTGCTCGAACTCGTAGATGTTCGCCTGAAGCTGTTGATCCAGCACCCGCCGGTCTGTCACCACGACGACCGAATCAAAGACGCGCTGATCCTTGTCGTCGTGCAGGCTCGACAATCGGTGCGCCAGCCAGGCAATCGAGTTCGACTTGCCACTCCCTGCCGAGTGCTGAATCAGGTAGCTGTGTCCTGCACCGTCCACCCGCGATGTCGCCTCCAGCTTTCGGACCACGTCGAGCTGGTGATAGCGGGGGAAGACGACCGATTCCTTGATGACCGTCTTGCCATCGATCATCTTCTCGTCCGTTGCGAGATGCAGGAAGCGCCCAAGGATGTCGAGGAAGCTGTCTCGCTGCCAGACCTCCTCCCAGAGGTAGCCCGTCTTGTAGCCGCTAGGATGTTCGGGGTTTCCGGCTCCGTTGTCGTGCCCGCGATTGAAGGGCAGGAAGGTTGTGTCCTTCCCGGCGAGCTTCGTCGTCATGTAGACGAGGTCGGGATCCACGGCGAAGTGAACGAGTGCGCGCTTCTTGAACTGAAAGAGCGCATGGCGAGGGTCCCGCTCTCGATATTGGGCGACGGCGTTCTCGACGGTCTGATTGGTCAGCGGATTCTTCAGCTCGGCGGTGGCAACGGGGAAACCGTTGACGAAGAGCGCCAAGTCGACCGAATGCTCGCTGTCGGCGACGAACTTCACCTGCCGCGTTACCACGAGGCGGTTCTTGGCGTACTTCGCCAAGATGTCCGGGTTCATCCCGTGGGCGGGCTTGAAGTAGGCGCAGTCGATCTTCTTGCCGAAGAACTTGAACCCATGGCGAAGTACTTCGAGCGTGCCCCGTGAGTCGAGGGTCTTGACCAGCGTGTCGACCAAAGCGGCTTCGAGACCTGTCCGATGGTGCTTTCTCAATTCCGCCCACGTCTCGGGCTGCGTCGATTCGAAGAAGGCGAAGAGATCCTTCGAGACCAACGCTGTCGTTCGATCAAAGTCGGTGGGGTTGCCCTTCGTCCATCCGCCTGACGCGAGCAGGTGGTGCTCGATGGCATCCTCGAAGTGCCGCTCTTGGGTCTTCGCCATTACGAGAGGTCCTCCCCTTTGGAGCCAAGAGCTTGCTGCGCCGCACGGTACGCTTGCGCTGGATGATTCGGGTTCTCGGGATGTGTTCGCATCAAGCGTTGTGCGGCGACCATGGGCGTGAGGTGCCGCTTCGAGAGGTTGTGCGCGTTCACGTTGAGGAATTGCCCCAGTTCATCCGCCGTGAGGGGACGCCAGGCGCAAAGCGCCTCGATGACATTCCGCAGTGGATCCTGCCGCGGGCGCTCGCCGAGGGCTTCGATTGCACGAACCAAGTCAGCCGGGGGGTTGGGTCGATCCGTAGCGAGGTTGGGTCGATCGGCGCCGAGGTTGGGTCGATCGATGTGTTCTCCAGCTCGGCTTTCCGATTGCGAGACGTTGGCTCTCCGGGGAAGGGCAGGAGGCGTGCTGTGCCCGAGCACGTAATGCGTCGCGACACTTTTGCCCCGACGGTCGAGCAGGTTTAGGTCGCAGAGCTGCCGAAGTTGAACGCTTGCCGCGAGCGTATCGAGCCCACTCACATCCCGGAGGATCGCGTTCGTCACCGATCCAGTGCGCCTTGCCACGACAAGGGCTCGCGCCTGAGCGTCCGAGACCTTACCTCCGGCGAACTGCTTGAGCCACACGCTCTCCTCCGCGCTGATAAGGTTGTGCATCCACAGCGTGGCGACGAACTGGTCCCGTTGGCGATCCGAGTCGAACACGGGCGGAGTGAGCCCTGCGCGGTCCATGGCTCTCCGAACCGCCGTGATCCCGGTCCCCTTATTTTCCGCGAGGCGCATCTCCCGGAACACGTCCGCGATTCGCATGTTGCGCGGAAACGATCCCGGCTCGCCGAATTGATCGGCGTCGGCAAGCGAATAGCCCGCGTTCCGTACCTCGATCCGATCTTGGTAGCGGATCACCTGGGTTGGGTTTGCCAGCCGATAATCACGGTGGGTCAGCGCGTTGACCAAGACCTCCCGCACCGCAGACTCCGGAAGAGCCAGGCGGTCTTGCCGTTCAGGGCTCCCGGGTTCGAGAGCGAAGGACTTCGGCAAGTCATCGACCACCGCGTTGTAGATCCTGCGAAACGCTACGAGCAATGGGTCGCGGACCTCGATCGATTCGTAGCGGCGATCGGGATCGGGCACCCACTCGGTGCCGGGGACGCGAATGTAGTCGATGCGGACACCGGGAAAGAGACGACGAAGGGAGAGCTTCTTCGCAAAGAGGAGCACTCCCGCCACAGTCGGTACAAGACGACCGTCAACCCGGCGCGCGCCGCCGAGTGACTGAACAAGGTCTTCTGAGCCAGCGTCACGCATCTCGGTTGCCGGGTTTGCCTCAACGAGCTGCCGCTTGTACGACGCGATGACTTCGTTATCGAGGTCGTCCATGCTCGCGTCACTGACGATCGTGTCCTCATAGGGTGCGACCGACGAGGACTGGAACAGGACGCGAAGGTCGTCTTCCGTGCAGCGTTGATCAGTACTCCCAATGCGGCGATACGTGCCGCTTTGCATCCCCCTCGCCTTGACGAAGACGGGCTTCTCCGACGCAGAAGCCTCTGGAACGAATGCCGCGACGAGCGATACCCCCTCTACGACTTCGGTCCAGACTCGAGGGCGTATCGAGCGATTGAACGAAGCCGAGCAAAGCGTGGCGAACTCCTGCTCGATCTTCTTTGGGTCCGTCACGCCCGTTGGGATAAATCGTGCGTGCTCCTCGTCCTCGACCACGCCGAAGAGCAGATATCCGCCTCCGAGCCCGGGTTCGTTTGAAAACGCCGAGACGGTATCGAGGGCGCTCTTGCCGACCTCGGACTCCGACCGCTTCGCTTCAATCTCGTGCGATTCGTCGACCTCATTCAGGCGAGTGAGGAGCTCTTTGATCGAAAGGAGGGAAGTCGCCATCAGCCTCCCCCCGCCTCCATTGTCAGCTTCCGAAACCGTTTAGCCCACGATGCGGCAGGCGACAGACACATCTCATCAGCCCGAGCGAAGGCGCAGACCGTCTCCAAGCTGTGCTTGGAGCAAACGTCCGGATGGGAATGCCGACAGCCAACGGTCTGCGACTCGGTGTCCCCCGGCTGCAAAGGAAGATGATACCGGCTCGCCTTCCCCGAGGTGGGCGGGGGTGGTGTTTCAGATAAAGGCGAGGTCGACGGGTTGGGCATCGACGCCGGTTGGCAATCGCGGAGGCTCATGCAGCCTCCTTGGAGACGTCGATCTTGCCCGTGACGGCGGCGGTGATGAGGGCTTGGCGGTACTCGCGTAGCTTCTCCGTCTGGAGTCGGACATTTCCCAGGAGTCGTCCTAAAGTTTGATCAACGGCGATGACTCGCGCAGTGATGGTCTGCTGCTCGGATACCGGTGGCACGACCATCAGTAGCGATCGGACATCCTCACCAGACACCTTGTACGTGCCATTCGACGTGCGGGCGGCGAGCTCGATCTGAGCACGGACGTAGGGGCTGTTGATGGCTGCGACAAGAAACTCCGGTGTAGCGTCACGTGACGGACGCATCAACATCAGGATGTCCGGGTAGGTGCAGCCCTCAGGAAACTCATCGACCAAACCGCAGGCGCCGACCATCTCTAGGTTGCCATTGCCTCGAACAAGAAGCAGATCATGCTTCCGCATCCGATAGACACGAGCCTCTGCAGGGGGGAGAGCCACCTCCTTCAAATTGGTCATCACATCGACGCGCCCGTCTCGAACCGCGGAGATCGAAAAGGACGGCACACCCACTCCATCGCTCGGAGGTGGAGAGATGCCGTTCTTAGGACCGTGAGCCAGGAGGCGCTTCAGGGGGCGAACTTCCCAGTGCGCAGGGACGGTTCCGAGCCACTCCATCCCCGACTCCTTCATCGGCACATTCGGATCCAGCCCCTTCGTCACCGCCTGCGTGATGAGCGCCTGCCGCTTCTCTTGGAGCAGTTCGATGAGGCGCTCCTTCTTGGCGATGAGGGCATCAATGGCGGCGGTCTTGCGGTCGAGGAAGTTGGCGATGGCGTCCTGCTCTTTGCGCGGTGGCGCAAGGACGGGAATGTCGCCCAGCATCGACCTGCTGACACGGTCCCTTGTGCCGCCGCGACAGATTGCTTCCAGATGCCCAAGGTATCTTTCAGACGATAGGTAGTAGACGAGAAAGCGCGGATCATGCTCGACCTGCATCTTCAGGATTGCGACGTCGACCGACGTGATCATACGGCACCCCAAATCGGGTGCGATGCATGCACGACCCACGGGATCTGCCAGACGACAGATGAGCACGTCTCCCGGTCGAACCTCAGTGCATCGGAGAAGTCGAAATGTCTCTTCGGTAACGAAGCGATAGCCCTGCTCCTTGTACTGTCCGATCCCGACGTTGCCTGTTTGAAGCAGGCGGACGCCTTCATTCGTGATGTACGGCGACTCGATCCAATCGCCGTCCGTGAAGGCTCCGGGCGTGGTTGTGGCAAGCCGCTTGATACGCTTGACCTGCCAGCCCGGAGGCGCCTCCGTCCGCAGCAGCTCGGCTTCGCTCGTCACCGCAGCACCTCGCCCAACATCCCCTGAATCTCCCCCTCCAGCGCACGAATCTCCCCCTCAATCTCCGCCAGCGGGCGCAGCGCCTTGTACTTGTAAAAGTGCCGCGTGAAGGGGATCTCGTAGCCGACCTTGGTCTTGTTCTCGTCGATCCACGCATCCGGCACGTGCGGCTTCACTTCCCGGTCGAAGTACTCGTGGATGTCCTCTTTCAGCGGGACGTTCTCGTTATCCCGCAGGTCAGCGTCGGGCTCCGGTCGCCCTTTGCCGTCGGTGCAGACATCGGCGGTTTCGTCGCGCTCGGAAAGCGCGGACATGACCGACTTGAAAACAGGCGTAGGCACGTCAAGCTTTGCCTCCTCGAGAGCAGTTCGAACCGTCCGCTCGAACGCGTCCCGGCTCTTCACCACTTGCTCGGGGCTGAGACGGCGGAGGGCACCAACGATCTGCTCTTGCAGCTCGCGCCCCAGCTCCGCCTCCCGCGCTCCCCCCGATCCCTTCTTCTTCGAATTGGCGAGCCCAGCGAACGCGCTTTCCTCCCGCAACCGCTCGATACGTTCCGGCGACGCCTGGAAGTTCAACCGCAGCGGACGTTCCACCGTGATCCGCCGAAACCCGAAGTCGTCGTTGTCGAAGACCTTGGCAATGTCGCTCGTCACGAAGTCGCCGTAAGTCTTCGCGAGCGTCCCGATGTGTTCCTTGCCCAGCTCGTTGCGCTTATTGCCCAGCGATTTGCGCATCTTCTGAAACAGCTCGACGCCGTTGACGAGCTGCACCTTGCCCCTTCGCGTCTTGGGCTTCCGGTTGGTGACGATCCAAATGTAGGTCGAGATCCCCGTGTTGTAGAAGAGCTGGTCGGGCAATGCGACGATGGCTTCCAGCCAGTCGTTCTCGATGATCCACTTTCGGATCTCGCTCTCTCCCGATCCAGCATCGCCCGTGAACAGTGGTGACCCGTTGAAGACGATGGCGAGCCGAGACCCACCCTCGCCGGTCTTCGCATCCACCGGCTTCATCTTCGAGATCATGTGCATCAAGAACAGCAGCGACCCGTCGTTGATCCGCGGTAGCCCCGGTCCAAACCGTCCGGCGAATCCCAGCTTCTCGT